>Ga0194056_10002088_pt1 | contig 10649 bp, 19 predicted proteins | sample SepL4413m_MetaG_FD_155458 | JGI IMG/M metagenome (GOLD analysis project Ga0194056, IMG submission 155458) | Anoxic zone freshwater microbial communities from boreal shield lake in IISD Experimental Lakes Area, Ontario, Canada - Sep2016-L442-13m | ecosystem: Environmental > Aquatic > Freshwater...
TTTCGACGCAGAATCTGAACGTTGGAGCAATACATAAATATGTATAATAATATTGCCCATTTAGGCGGTTATCTATAGGATATGGCCATGTCAAAGGTTCGATTCGAATGGGATGATGCCAAGGACAGGGAGAACCTCGGAAAGCATGGGGTTCCATTTTCGAGGGCACAGTTCGCCTTTGCCGACCCGAAGCGTGTAATTGCCCAGGATTTGGCGCACAGCCAGTCGGAGCCGCGTTTCTACTGCTTCGGCAGGGTTGATGAAGGGGTATTGACGGTTAGATTCACATATCGAAATGACATGATCCGGATCATTGGCGCAGGATACTGGCGAAAAGGAAAGGCAATATATGAGCAGGAAAACAAAATACACAGCTGAACCTATTGGTCCAGTCAAAATCATCACGGACTTTTTACCGTCTCCGGACCAGCTTGCATTCAAAGAGGATAGCCGGAAAGTGACCATTGGCTTGAGCCGGCGTAGCATCGCCTTCTTTAAAGAAGCCGCAAGCCAATACGGTACTCCGTACCAAACCATAATCCGCCGACTGCTCGATTCGTATGCCGAAACATACGGGAAAACGGCTCCAACCACGCCTCGCACTTTACGTCGCTGACGCGCCGAAAGTGAAGGCGTCCGTTGGGTTGCATGAACTCAGATGCATGATTGAGTGATAATGTAATATCTGGTAGGGTGTTGATATGAAGATTCAAGCAATTATCCACAACGCAGAAGAAGGTGGTTTCTGGGCTGAAGTGCCTGCCTTGCCTGGGTGCGTAACGCAGGGCGAGACGTTGGCCGAGATCAAAAGGAACCTGAAGGAGGCCGTTGAACTCTGGTTGGAGGCGGGGCAAGAGGTGACCAGACCCCGCCCCGAAGATCGGGTTCTGGAGTTTGCCGTGTGAAGCAGATCACGGGCAAGGAGCTTGCAAAGGCCATCCAGCGGCGTGGGTGGCAGCTCTCTCGTGTCAAAGGAAGCCACCACATCTTCCTGAAGGATGGACGACGAGAGCGCATTGTGATCCCCATACATGGATCACAACCGCTCAAAATCGGACTTCTGCATGCTCTCATGAAGATTGCCGATCTTAATGAAGACGAAATCTGAACCCAACCAGCCCTCCGAGCGCGACGCCGCTCACGCGGCGCGGCTCAAGGGCAACGTTCGGGATGGTTGAATGTTGCAGAAGGAAGATGATTGGGATATTCTCTAGCCAGTTGAGGGAGACAATCATGCATGTTGCAATACCGCTGGACAAAATGGATGTGACCGAGAAACTTCGCGTACTGGAGGAAGTTTGGGACAGCCTTTGTCATTCACAGGCGGATGTGCCTTCCCCGGCATGGCATGGCGAAGTGTTGCGGGAGCGGGATCAACGGATCCGCGAGGGGAAATCCAAGTTCATTGATTTGGCTGAAGCCAAGCGCAGGGTTTGGGATCAGGTCTGATGAATGTCAGAGTCCTTGAGGATGCGCTGGTTGATCTCGCTGATGGATATCGGTTTTACGAGAAACAGTCCCCTGGGTTGGGCGTATATTTTCTTGATTCACTTTAGTCGGATATTGACTCGTTAGCGTTCTTTGGCGGTATACATCCCCTTGTTTTCGAGTGTCACAGGCTTCTTTCAAAACGATTTCCATTTGCTGTGTTTTATCGTGTAGAGGGACGTGATGTTCAGGTGCGTGCCGTGTTGGATTGCAGACGCAATCCGGCTTGGATCCGAAGCAAAGTGAAATGACCCGAACCAGCTCTTGGACCGCGACGGCTCGCACGCTCGCCGCGGGTCAAGAGTCACGTTCGGGTGAATAGATGAATACGCCAAACATAATGATTCTTTTGGTAATGGTTGCGGCAACGGGTTGCCATTGCTTCTCGGCGCGTGAGGAGGGACGCGGTAATACCGTGGGCCGGTTGGACCGACTCGAACTAAAGGTGACCTGCTGCTGGAACATTCCTCCGGCACCGGAGAACATTCCGAAGATCGTGGATGGCGCAAAGTCGCTCGGATTCAACGCAATCGCCTGGACCAGTCGTCGGCAGGATGCATTGCTTGTGAAGCTCTGTCATGAGAAGGGGCTAAAAGCCTACAAAGTTCTGGAACCTCTCGGTATCAAGAAGATCAGGCGCGAGAACCCGCTCCTTCAGGTCATGGAGCCCGGCGAGGAGCAACTGCCTGGTGCAGCGCAGATCCCCAAAGGGTATCTCTATCAGTGGGGCGGAGAACCGGTTGCAGGCAACCGCGAGGTTCATGAGTCGCCTCTGGCCTGTCCGAACGATCCAGCTGTACTCTCCCATACCATGGTCATGGTCAAGGAGGCTGAGGAGATCGGTTACGATGGCGTCTGCTGGGATCTGATCGGCTATCGGAATTACCACTCGTGCCGCTGCCCTCGTTGCACAGAGTGCCTTGCCCATTGGCGCAAGACCAACCCGTCAGCCCAAGAAAGCACATTCTTCGAGAATCAACTCGTATTCCTCTACAATGATCTCGGATCCGAGGTCCGGAAGCAGTATCCCCGGATGGCCTTGCTGTGCCACACCTATCCTGAATTCACAGACAATCCTTTCTACGGCAGACGCCTCAATGTAGATTGGTGCGGCGTGACCGTCTCGTGGTTCTTCCCGCCCCACTGGCCCATGGAGAAGGTGAAGGTGTTGGCGGACCGCGTTGTGAATGGAGGCTATGAACGACCCGGGGTGGCCGGGATGCCACTCATCGGTTTCTATGCCGGTGACTTTCGGAAAAGTCCGGAACGGATTCGGGAGGAACTTGCCGCTATCAAGGCTGTGCGCGCCCGAGCCATCATGATGGATGAACTCGGGGATATCCTCGGCGACCCGGAGATCGCGAAGGTGGTGCGCGAAGCGCTTAGCGACAGATCGGAAGGTCGGGCTGACTAGACGGCTGGATCTTGAAACCCGAATAAACCCGAACAAGACAATTCTGGCTATCGTCGCTCCGCTCCTCAGCCAGATTGTGAACGTTGGGCATCAGGAAGGAATATGAAAACGACATTGTTTGCATCGTTGGTCGCTCTGATGATGGCTGGCTGCGGTGGAGTGGAACTGAGCACGCCGGAGGAGACCAGATTGACTGGTGACTATCACTATCTGTGGGACTATGACTCGGTCCCTCCAAAGTTGAATATATGTCGTCGCACAAGCGAGAGCGGATATACCCTCCTGATCGCGGATGTTTTGGCCTATGGATGGACGAATGGAATCATCATTGCGGAGTGTCGGACGGCAAAGGGGGCTACCGTCACCAATGCCGCGACCTACGCGATCCTCAAGATCTATGGTGATGGACGCGAGGAATCGGTCTACGCAGATCTCACGCACGAAGACTTCGTCAGAAAGAGGACGGAACTTGGAATTCCGGAAGAGTTGACCTTCACGCGAAAGAGCAATTAGGCAGAATGAAACAGCCCAACCAAGCCATCCAACGCTACCTCGTGCCCTGCGGGCACTCGGAGGTTGATGGCTGACGTTGGAGCAGATGATGATGAAAAGACTGATAGCTGGAATCTGTTTGGTGGCATCCATCGCGTTTACGCAGACAAATGAACCGCCGCGACTCGCCTACGCGGACGTGTCATTCAACGCGGAAACGCAGAAGGAACTGCGGTCCATTGCCACAAAGGCCTATGCCGAGGCGTCGGACTTCGGCCTGACGTCCATGGACGGCACCATAATCAAAGGTGGATTTGTCTTGGCCAACGACGAAGACGCCCTGGGGAAGAAGGGAGACAGAATTGCGGAAATCCAGATTCGGATTTTCGCCGGAGAGAAAGCACGGGGACTCATCCTAGTGAATGCGGAGAACAAGACGGCATGTGTCGTCTTCCCAAAGAAGAACAAGACAGCCCCGAACCAAGCGGCCCAGGCTACGGCTCCTCACGTCGCCGATCCTGGCCGCTGACGTTGTGTCAATTGAATGAAAAATCAATGCATAGTGTTGTCGCTGCTGTTATTCATTGTTACGGGCTGTATAACACAACAAGCCACCATCGGTCTGCAAAGCTTAAAAGATGTATACACTGCTGGAGAACCATTAGAGTTTCGTGTCGCGGTCACGGCTCATCGGAACAATATAAGCATCGTTGACTCAGTCTATTTAACCCACTGGTTGTGTCGGGCGTGGGAAGAACCCAACAACAATCCAGGTTCCGGAGCGGAATCATGGCATGATGACAGCGTATGGCACGAAACGTGCACATTTTCAAAACCGCTGGACAAGTGGTCCAAACTTCCATGTGTTGTTATCGAATATGAAGCTCTACATCTTTTCGAGACAGACTGTTACGGTATGGACTACAGTGAAATGACACCTACGAATAGACATACCGCTATTCTCTCCATAAACCAGACTTGGAATACTACCAGAACAGTACAAGGTAAAATGCTACATAATTTTGCGAACCCCGGAAAATACGTTTTCCGAGCAACCCTTAATCAATCTAGGTCGTGGACAAATTCTGTTGTAGGTATTTCGAGCAAACCAATTATTGTTGAAATAGGGAGGACACAACCAACAAATTCACCGTATTCTTCACCCGAGGCGGGTTCAAAACGGTGATTTGCGACGTTCTGCAAAGGAAACACTATGACATTGATAAGATTATCGTTGTGCGCGTTTCTGGCGGTGGTCGTCGTCGGTTGCGATCAGAATAGGATTGGAGGGCCATCTACGCCAGCGGCACCTACACCGCCTACGCCGTGTAATGCCATCTGGTTTATGCCAGGGCGGATGGAAAGTGGCGACGCCGTGGTCATTGCACGCAGTCGCGGAGCCGACATTTACGCCACAAATTCAGCTGGTAAGGACTGGATTTGCAACTGGTACGTGGTAGCGCTGGATGTCGTGGCGGTCGAGCGTGGCTCGTGGAACGAGAAGGTCGTGACCTTCGTCTATCCCGACGAATGGCCAACGCGGGAATCGGGCATCATGATTGACAAAGATATCTTTCCGTTCGCAAAGGACTTCATCTTTGCGTTGACGCTAAAGACTAATGCCCTGCCGGCGACTGTCGTGGCGTTAGAGCGGCGAAGTTATGTAGCCCCCTACGGCCCCCTGAAACTTCCATCCCGCGAGTCGGATTACGGGAGAATTCTGAAGGCTGTTAAGGATTTCGAGATTTCAAGCCATGTTGCCACCCCAAAGTCCGCGGCCAGCGGGCTCGAGGATATCGGTGACGCCTGGGTCGTCCATAGTTGGGGCTGGGGTCGCGGCGCCGGATCCTGGCTCTATCGAGTTGACAAGACTACGTTCACCGTGCAGGCGATGCCGTAGAATGGCGCAGTCCACTTGTGAAGACTATGAAGGGCAGAACCAGAAAGTGCAGGTTACCTCGCGTTCCGCTCGGAACCTGACTTTCAACGTTGGCCAGGAGGAAATGATGAAGGAATGGATTGAAAAAACTAATGGAACGCCGGTTAACCCGGCGTTAGACTAGCCGGAAAACAAATGAGTGGCGGCGGGATGAGGCCAATCAAGAAAACACCTCAACCCAAAGAAAACCAAATTTCGGAGAACCACAGCGTCGTGGCTATCGGCGCTAGCGCGCCTCAGCCACACGCTGATCGTTAGGCATCAGGAGAAAATATTATGATTGAAGCAATGGCACCATTCCTGATCGGAGTTGGCTCAATCGTCGGTGCGATCATCGTACTCAAGGTCTTCTTCACCCTTTGGAAGATACTGGAGAAACGCTTACATCCCGACCAGTTCTCCAAGCCATCATCAACCCCGGAAACCGCGTTTCGCGGGTTAAAGGGAAAGACGGTTGTCGTCCAGATGAAGAATGGAGAGGTCCTACAGGATTGCGAATACAAATCCACCCTCTTCTTTGGTGACGGCGAGTTCGGTTCTTGCACTCTCGTGTACTTTGAACTCGAGAAGCCAGACGGGAACCGGCTCTATATCTGTGGATCAGACATTCTGAAGATTGAGACGAAAGGCAAAGCCTAACGAGGGCGTGGTCCGTACGCGTCTAAAGCCGCGCCGGACACACCTGACGTTAGCTGCAAAATTTAGAAAATTTTGATCAAAAGACGCCGCCTTGACGGCGGCGAAATATTAGATAGGATCGCGGCGACTGCGTGAGCGCCGCAGGCGGCGGGCAACCTGAAGGTTGCACGGCCGACAAGGGCCGAACGCAGTCGTGCGTCTTGGTTCGCCACGGGCGACGCAGAACAAGTTGCTGCGTTCACCCGAAGCGAACCGCTCAAGGTTTCGCCGGCGACAAGGCAGCGTCTGGGAAAAGAGAGAAATTTTATAGAGACAGAATATTCAGCTAACAAGGCGTTCACCGTACGCCCGAGTACGGTCGACGGTAAACTTTTTCGTTGGGGAATGAGATTGAAGAGATGATGGATAAGAATTAATTCAATGTGGGAGGGGCACTCCGTGCCGCGACAGGTTCACGGGAGAGTCTGGATGGGACAAGAATCGCCGCGACGGAGCGCGCCTCCCACATTGGGAAACTCGGGATGACCAATACAAGGGCGCCCCAACAACACACTCGTGCCTACCGTCGCTAAACGCTCCGGTGGCACAGTGTGAACGTTCGGAGTAAGATATATATGAGGGCACCGTTTCAGATTCTGGTCATCCCATTCCGCCACACGGCGGCGGGATTGGAGTTTGCAGTACTCAAGCGAAGCGATGCCGACTGCTGGCAGTTTGTTGCTGGGGGCGGAGATGACGGCGAAACACCTATTCAAGCGGCCGGACGCGAAACCCTGGAGGAAGTCGGCATCAAGGGACAAGTTATTCGGTTGGACTCGATCGCAAGCGTTCCAAAGGACTGTTTTGCCGCAGCAAAAGCATGGGGCGATCAAGTATTCGTGATCCCAGAACACTGTTTCGCGGTCGATGCCGAGGATTCCACGATCACCCTTTCGGGCGAACACACAGACCTTCGTTGGCTTTCGTATGAGCAGGCATTCACCCTGCTGAAATGGGACAGCAACCGGACTGCCCTCTGGGAACTGAACGAAAGACTGAAGAGGACTCCGAACCAGATTTCGCACCGTACCGTTGACCCGTCGCGGGTCAACGTCCGGTGAAAATCCACGTTGGGGGACGGATAAATGGACTACGACTACATACATATCTACCTGATTCCCGTTGTCTTGATTGCGGAAGCGCTGAACACCAGAGGATGGAAGCGAACGAGTGTCCTTTGGCTCGTTGTTGCGACTGCACTACTGTTTTCAGTAGCGAGGACAGTTTTGGGTGGCGAGGGCACACATCCCATGGAAAGCATCTTGTTGCTTTCAATACTGCCTGTGTTTTTGGCAATGCTCCCGACCATGATCTCATGGTCACGAAAACGCATATGGGTGATTTTAATCAGTGTTCCCTTGATGTACTACGTAGGGAATATAATAGGCATCTGGATTTGGCTCGGACTTGGATACGGATTGTAGAATCCCCCAACTTTGAGGAGGAAGAGTTATGAAGAGGCAACACATACAGTACAGCAAGACGTTGGCAACAGTACTCGTGTTAGCAGCAATGGCGGCCTTACATCTGGGATGTAGCACAACCGTCAACGTTTCCGGCACAGTCCTGACTTCCTCCGGCAAACCTGTGCATGACGCAAAAGTCGTTGTTTCTGCGTGGTATCCGCCAATGCCATTTGGAATGTTCGACCAGAACGTCATTCGTTTCTTCGCTCTAACCGATGAGACTGGACGCTTCGAGATCAAGAAGAAGAGTACGCATATCTATGGCCACATGGATATTGAAATCATTTCCCATGACAATTACCGACTGATGATCCCGCGACAGAAGAACGGGGAACATAGATTCGAGTTGAGCAAGAAGATCGGGGATCCAAACAACGCTAATCTCAAATACACACGTTATGATCTGTTTTATGACGAGCCGATAATCTCGGCGTGGGACATGAGCAAAAGGGAACGACAGTTCTATGAGCATGCAAGTGAAGAGTAAACCGACATTCCGGACAGAGGACGAAGAAAGAGAATTCTGGGCGGACCATTCACCCCTCGATTACTTTGATCTTTCCGCCGCGAAACGGGCTTCTTTGAACGCTAGCGTTGGCTATAAGAGAAGTGGCATGAATCCTGTTTCTGAATTGGTAATCATTCACGGCACCGAGAGTTCCGGCGAAGAGACGAAAAAGCTGCTTGAAGCGAACGTTGGCAGAGAAATTCTGGCCCGGTACCGGTGTCTTTACCCATCGTTCAGGACACCATATCAGTTTCTGTCGCCGGCTGCAGATAGGCAGATGCTGGAAATCCTCAATCGAAACCACATATCCCGCGCCTGCATGCTCGGCTTTTCCGGAGGTGCCCAGTTCGCTCATCGTTTTACGCTGATGCACCCAGAAATCATAGTGCTCGCCGTTTGTCTGTCTGCAGGATGCTGGACCAGCCCAGCCGGGAAAAGCTATGGGATGATGGTGGAGGAGGGGTGGTTTGACAAGGAGCCGTGGTCCGGGACGGAAGTGACGATGGCGTTGTCCAGGAAGGCGCCTCATGGCCCTCGAAACACGAAATGGATCATTGGCTGCGGCAGTCTGGATAAGGCCTCGAGAATCAGTTCGGCAAAGCGCTTCTTCTCGGAGATAGCCAGCGGAGCATCAGACTACTTTGAGTACTCCGCATCACACGAATGGCCCAAGGGAGAAGATGCTGTCCGATTGTTTGACCTGCTTGAGAAGCGTAGAAGGGAGATGTGAGGACTACGGGGGAAAGATAGGCCAACGAGCCGTTGCTCGCTACGAAAGTTTATGAAATATGCGGGTTAATGGCCTCAAGGAATCTATCGTGGACTGTGAACCCGGGGTTGCACCCCGAGGTTTTAAGGGACAGGTCTGCTTTTCTCTCTATTATTCCCGTGTTTTAGTTGTTGGGTATTGGCTTTTCCGAGGATTATATGGAGGTGCGTTTAGAAGGCCTGCTGTTCTGCGAATAATGAGACAGAAAGGATAGCCGCGCCTGAGGAGTGACGTTGGGCAACAAAACAGAAAAGGATATGAAGATGAGAGCAATGCTCGTAATGGTACTGGGGGTAGTGATGTTGTTTGCTGTGTCCGGGATACGCGTTTTCGCGGCCGACACGCCAGAAAATGCCATGCAGGAATTGCAGAGCCTCGCTGAATCGGCACAGAAGGCGCATGAAGCCAAAGACTTCAAGAAAGCGATATCCCTTTTCGAAAAGATACTTGCCGCAAGGCCAAACCCGATCATCGAATACAATCTGGCTTGTGCTTACGCGCAAAGTGACGACTCAGATAAAGCACTCCTGCATCTTGAAAGGGCTGTTGACTTGGGGTTCATAGACGCAGGACATATTGAAAAGGATTCGGACTTGGTCACAGTCCGCAAGTTTCCAAACTACACCAAGATCCTCCAAAAAGCGCGGACGCTGGTAGAGGCACAACAAAAAGCGCTGGCTAGTATTCCTGCACCGCAAGACATCGTGCTCACAGTGAAGGATCTTAAACAAGGAGAGAAGAGCCCCTTGCTAATCTTCCTTCACGGCATGTGGAGTTCTCCCGGCGAACTCAAGTCCGCATTCGAGCCGCTCACAACCACATGGAAACACACCGTTTTCCTCCCGTCAGGCAGCGTGAAATTGGGGATGAAACCCGATGGCAAACCGGCCTACAGCTGGGATCCAATTAAAGATGTACAGGTGATCGTCGAGAAGATAAAGAAGATGCAGGACGTTGATCCAAAGAGAATTTATCTCGGTGGGTTTTCGGCGGGTGCCAGTATGGCCTATATTGTCGCTCTTGATTCACCCGAACTGTTCGCGGGAGTTATTGGTTTTAGCGGGGCGATACAAAAAGAGTTGCTGACCGATGAGAAGGTCAAGAAGGCAGCAGGAAAAGTGCCTCTCTATATCGTGCATGGCAAGCAGGATCAAATGATGCCAATATCTCTTGGGCGGGATGCACTGGACTACTTCAAGAAGAACGGATTTCGTGTCACCCTGACAGAATTTGAGGGAACACACACACTTCCCGGTAACTATTTCGACATGCTTAAAGAAGCCGTACAGTGGTTTCATACGGAATCCAAAACGGAATAGCGGTTTTTAAGGGACGACAGGCATTTCTTTTCTATGGCTGAATCAGGACAGATTGTGTTTGAAATAATTGATGACACAAGAAACGTCTTAACTGAAAAGAGCAACTTGAGCTTTTACGCGGTCGGCTTGGGTCGGCTTGAGTTCGTGACAATGTAAACGAGATCGCAGAACAAAGAAATCGACTTTATTGTCGCTGGCGCGCCGAAAAGTCATTTCAACGTTAGCCGCATCAAATGAAGATCAGCCTTTCACTAATTGCTCTTGCAAGCGCACTCTTGCTGACAAGCGGATGTAGCAATCTGCGATTTTATCAAGCAAGAAGTCAGTTCTATAAGTTTTCAAAGAACATCGATGTTGAAGCAGATGACGCGCTAGTTCTGAAATTTAAGAGCCCTGTGTTGAGAGCGACAGACTTGATCCGGCTATTCGGGCATCAGCCAACAAAAAGCGAGTCGAGGGAAAATGGCTCTGCCTTGCTGTAAAGTGCACCCCATTGGCTAGACAAAATATTCCTGAATTAAGATAGAGAAACAGGGGACGTTTGTAAGACCTTGCGCCAAGCTACTTCCAATGGGT
>Ga0194056_10002091_pt1 | contig 10641 bp, 12 predicted proteins | sample SepL4413m_MetaG_FD_155458 | JGI IMG/M metagenome (GOLD analysis project Ga0194056, IMG submission 155458) | Anoxic zone freshwater microbial communities from boreal shield lake in IISD Experimental Lakes Area, Ontario, Canada - Sep2016-L442-13m | ecosystem: Environmental > Aquatic > Freshwater...
GATCCACGACGATGGTTTCCTTTCCGTCGGCTCGTATGGCCGACCTTTCAGGTTTTCCGTTTACCCCCGACATTTTCGTCGGGGCGGAGACCATCGTCAACTTTTAACAATCAGCGGGACGCTTCCATCGTTACCGTCGTTCTGCTACTCCGGCGACTATGAGCTTATGCTCCGCTTCCTGCACAAGCAAGCACTGTCGGTCGCGTATATTCCGGTTGTTCAATTCACAGGACAGAAACCTTAAGCCCTGCGGTGTCGATGGCAAAATCGAAAAACCGGGCTTGCCCATTGGGTGGCGACTTGGTCAGAATTTTGCGAACCTCTTGAGCGGCCTCTTGGTCGCGGGCGATCATGAAAACGAATCCGCCTCCGCCTGCACCCGGCAGGACTTTGCCTACCAGGTACTTGTCAACCGCCGCGATCAACTGCTCGATCGGCGCATTCGTGTAGCCGGCGTCGATCTCTTTTTTGAGCGAAAAATATCGCTCGATGCCACTGGCAAATGCGTTGATATCATTGCGATCAAGATCGTGCTTCATCTCTTCCGCGGCGGCCTTTAGCGCACCAACGATGCGAAGCGTTTGCGGATCGCGAGCCAGGTATCGGCCGACCACGTTTTGCAAAATGTTCTTGGCCATTCGCTTGATGCCGGTGAAATAGAGCAAAACGCGGTCTTGGAGGAGGCTCCGTGGCGAAAGGTCAAGCTGGGTCCAATAGACGCTCGGCACTTGATTAGGCCCCGGCGTGGTGCGCACAATCTTCACGCCCGGCGTTATTCCGCCGACCTGATCTTGCCAGCCTCCGCCTGTCGTCAACATTTGCTCCAGGAGGGATGTTCGCTGAATGAGCATCTGATTGTCGACCGTCTCTCCCACGATTCGCGCCAGGCAGGCCAGGATTGCTGCGCCGAGGATGGAACTGGTGCCGAGCCCGGAGCCTTTCGGCAGCGCGCTGAAAAGCGTCAAATCGATTCCGCCGCCCAGTCGATTCAGACGGTCGGTGAGTTTTTCCTCGGGATCGCGAGAGCAGAGACCGCTTAGGACCAAGGCAGCCTTGGCCAGCGATGACCATTGCGATGGGTCGGTGTACTGCAAAACCGAAGCCGTATCGCACAGTTCGACATTTTCGCCCAAGTCGATGCTCCGCAGCGCGATCGTGGGCCGATCGGTCAATTTGGCAATCGCTTGGATTGGGTATTGGCCGTTGAGCGTAATGGCCGCGTTGAGTACGGTCCCGCCCAACTCCGTGCAGATCGGCGGCGTGTCGGACCATCCGCCGGCAAGGTCGATACGCCCGGGTGCCGTGGCCCAGCAGACCTGATCGTGCAAGATCGCCGCATGGCGGAGTTCCCGCGGCATCTCAATCTGCCGCTCGACCGCTCGAGCAACCGAGGCAAACGCAGCTTTTTCTGCGCTGCCGCCCGCCAAGGATGTCAAAATGGGGATCGCCGCGGGGTAACGCTCGCCGATCAACTGGGCCAGTTTGTAAAGCCGGGCAGAAAAGAGCGGATCGTCGCTGGCGTGGAGCAGTCGATCGATCTGCTTCATCACGATTTCCGCTTCTTCCTCCGATTGGATCTGTTGCAGAATGTGCAATGCCGATCGATTTGGATCGCGCATCAAGCACTCTTCCAGTTGCTGCAATTGGGCAAGCCGTTGAATGTTTTCCCGATGCGAGATCAGCCGGTCGTGATCGACCCGTTCCAAGAGTTCGGCCATGCTCAGCCGCGTGCGCCCTTCCCAAGACGGTGGCCGATCCGTCCGGTTCGGGTCGCACATCCAGAGTGTTTGTTCGAGAACTTCGTCGATTGGGCCTTCCATCCAGAGCCGGGCATCCCAAAGGGTATTCCCCGCGTCAGGATTGGCCCAAAGCTGGTCGGCCGAAAGATTGTGGCGCACCAGGAAATCGTCGATGCGCTGGTTGCCAATCGTCCCGCCGTCCTGCCAGCTCGTCTTGAAATCATCCGCAATTCCGAACAGTACCGCAGACCAATTTTCTTCGCCCACGGGCAGGCATACGAGTCCCCAGCCTTGCGGCAGACGCAGGGGCGTTTTCGCTTCCGCCGGCCATCCCACCACGACATTTTGCCCACACAATTCGACCGGCACATCGCGCACATGGCATGCCTCGACAAACACGCCCTTGGCAGCACGAAACTGGTCGGTCTGAAGCATGCTGTTGTAGACAAACGCTCCTTCCGCCGATGCATGAGGCGGAAGGACGGAGCGATCAAAGTTATTGAACCCAAACTGGTGCGCGGTGCGATTTAGTCCGCTAATGTTTGAAAACAGTTCAAGGGTCGTGCCAATGTGGAAGAAATCGCAAAACGGGAGAATATTAACGAAAAATGGTTTGTCGTGCAACGATCGATGGATTTGCGCGAGCAGTTTGTGAGGCGTGGCGGTGCGCGCCCGAGAACCGTTCGGGGCGTTCATCTGTCGCACGTAAGCGTCCAGGTCCAATTGCGGCGGAATGGCCATCAATAACTGTTCGTAGAGGTCAATCGCTCCGCTATCGCCATCGACCACGGCACGGAGCAATCCGGGCAGCAACTCCATCCGACCGTTGTGGAGTCTGGAGCCAGCCATCGTCAACCATTCTTGAACCGACTCAGGATCCAGGCTAAGAACGCCGGTGTCAATCAGCACGCATCCGACCGCGTCGACCGCGTTGGAAGATCGCGCAGTTGCCTCGTCCGGTTTCTGGAGAAAATCGATGACGTCTCCCTGATCATTCGCCACATAAACGCCATGGTGCGACCCTCGCGCGATGGAACCTGGGTAGGCGACACCGACGACGCCTGGCTTCTGAAAAATGACTTCCTCGCGTTGGCAAGTCAAAAGAACATCGCCACTGGCAATCATCACTTGACCGCATGAGGGCGTCGGAAATTTTGCGAGGCTGTCAACGATCAGATCAAAGAGTGTTGCGGCGTGCTCACTTTTGCTCGGCATGTCGCATGGCAACGGGATAAATGCCTTCCCTTGTGCCGCATAGGCACAGAGCCTCCGACTATCTCCCCCCGAATGAACGACCACGATCCGCCGGACACGGAAAAGCTCAGCGATCGATTTTGCCTCGGGAGACTCACGCAGCAATAGCGATGCGAGTTGATGCAGAACCCAAAGGGTCGAACCGCCTGATCCGACGCGGTGGCCGCCGGGGTCCGCAATAACTTCCCAATGCTCAATGGGCCCCAGGCAGCCATGGTTGCTACGGTTCTCCAATTGCCTTTGGTAACCGCGAGCCTGGGTGGCGTTCGCAGCCGTCAGCACGAGCCAGTCAATTTTGTCGGACAAAGCATCACTCCAAGAATAATCTTAACCTTCAAAGTCTAGCACATCATCCACCCACGGCAGTTCAACCCCCGAGTACACCGCTCTGCGCTAGGGCACCCTCAGGCTGGTCGTGGATTGGGCGGAACCGCTGTCGAGGATCTTGGTAACAAACTGGAGGCTGAAGACCTGGCTGAAGTATCTGGCGATCGCTTCGTTGGGCGTCTCCTGCAAGAATAGGACGTCGCCCGCCTGAACGAGTATATTCTCACGGGGATCGGCCAGGGCACGATTCAGGTCAACGCGGATGGTCACTTGGCCATTGTTGGGCGTCTTGCGGAGGACCGTCAGCAGGCTCGGCGAAGGATTGCCAAGCCCCGGTTGCACAATCGTTCCGTTCAAGTTATCGATGCTCGTTGCACCGCTGAGAACGGAGCCACTGACTCTCAGGACCGCTTCCAGGACCGTGAGGTCGGTATCACGAGGAATCGGCACCTCGCGGGCAGGCAGCAGGCCACCTGTATAGTAAAATTTCGGTTCCAGGAAGCGGACGACAACAATATCGCCCGCCTGAAGCACGATGTCCTGTGGCGTGAAGGGTAGTTTCTCGCCAGGTCGCGTGCGGAGCGGAATGCGAATGTTCTTCTGGTTCTGTTTCTCTCCCGGAATCAGGCTGGGTGAATTCGGGGGTAAGGTAGCGGCGTGTCCCTTGGGATCCACTTTCTCATCCCAGTAGCCTCGATAAACGAGGACTTCGTTGATGGCGTCCAGGCCGGGCAGTCCCCCGGTTTCTGCCAGGGCGTGAAGAACGTCGTTCTCGTAGGCGGCTAGCTCCACGACCATGCCGGTTCCGGAATGTGCGCCGCCGATGACACTCTGGGTTGAAGGCAATCCCCGCATCCCACTGCTGCCGATCTTCAGCGATCGCTCTTTTGAGTCCTCGCGGAGCACCAGCACCCGCGTGTGGCGTGGTCGCATGAGGGTCACCAAGATCCGCCGATCCTCCGGTCGCAGGATTTTCTTGTCGCCATAGGCTTTGGCGATCGCCTTCTCGGCCTCTGGAACGGTCAGCCCCTCGACTGATACCGGATCCACCAGCGGCACGGGCACGGCACCATCTTGCCGAACCGGCATCGGAAAACCGAAGGAAGGCGGCATGTCGGACCCCTCGGTGATATTGACCGGGGGTGGGGTGTCGGCCTGACCCAAAACGCCCTCGATATAGACTCCAAGGATGTCTCCCGCCGCTAGCTTGTAGGAAGTTGGCGGTGGCTGGCGAAGGAGGGACAAGGAAATAGGCTGGAGATCTTTCTTGGACTCGGCCAGCAACTCGTCGGGAAGAATGCGAACGGGAACACCATTGGCAACAGGATTGGTGATTGCCGCACATCCGCAAAACGAAACAGACATCAAGAGCCATGCCACCAGGGACCACGCAGCCAACCACCGTCTGACTCCGTATTGCGATAGTCGATTGCGTTGCATGTTGGCCCAAGAGCAACTCCCCTCCCGCGTACGAGGGATAGGGGCAGGGGATGAGGAAATATGTGGGTAATAAGTCATGGCGTTGCGTTCCGTACGTCTTTGGTAGGCCCGGTTTGCTTGAGCAAGCGGGCCACATGCAGGCTTTGCAGGAGGACACTTCCGACTGCGCTCAAGGTTCTCGACTTTTCGGCCCGGGCGACTGGGACTGCGGTACGATTTCAGTGGGATTCGGAGCCAGGACTTCCTCAGGGGGATCTGCCTGTTCCACCCCTTCGGAAGGCGATGCCAAATTGCTGACATGCTTGTCCGGCAACAGGGACGACCGAATCGTCATGGTTTCCCGATACCCCCCGTCTCGAGCCGCGGCAGCACCATGCCGGAACCCGGCAAACCAGTCATCGACAGCCCGACGGCCTCCGGGCGTTCGGTAGTCAAGGTTCCAAAGGCGTCGCGGAGGCACCGGCGGTGCCTCACCCGTTCCTCCGGCATACAAAAAGTCTGCGAAGCCCTCCTTGAAGCCTCTCTCAAATTCCAAGCGGCAGGCAACTTTTGGGTTCTCTGCCACACACTCGCTCCAAGCACGAGCAGCGAAATCCTCGCCCCTCGTTTGGGAGCGGTGGGCATCCTTCTGAGTTGCAAAGTTCCATGGTTCAACGAACAGCGTTCTCGCAGCGTCGCTGTATACGCTACAGCCTGCCAGAAGGAGACAGCTCAGGAGGCATGAGACGATGCGTACGATCTGTTTCATGCCTTACCCCCCTAAAGAGCCAATCTACCAAGGTCACTATCCAAGGTTCCTGTCTATTGGCTCAAAGCGACAGCCTTCAAGAGCCAAGACATCCTCCGCGCATGCGGCTTCAATGGTTGTATCGGTTATTCGGATTAGGGTAATTAGGTAAGTTTCGTGGATTTTGCACTGTAAAGTCCGATTGAGAGGCTGTTGGCCTCGATCATAACCTTGTCAACTGCTATCATTGCTGGCTCGCCGTAGACATAATGGTTGGAGCTATCCCTGTCGCATTAGCTAGCATCGCAAGTCTCGGACGAAAGAAATTTTAATCACCCGGGTTGCCTGATGCGTAAAATGCTATTGTCTTTGAGATTAGGTCAAGGAGCCAGCGTGTGGCGCGGCATGATGATTGCGATTCCAGAGCCGAATTGGGCGGAAGCATTTGCCGACCTCAAGCCCAAGCCCTTGGCCGACCTGCTCGTGGGACTGGCTAAGCAGGTGGACCTACCGCGATTTGAAAAGCATCCGCGTGGTGCCAAGAAGCCGGTCCCCAAACGTACCAGCGGAAAGCTACAGAAACATGTTGCCACCGCCAAGATCCTGGCTCAACGTAAAGAAAATAAAGCCCAAAAAGCGAAACCTCTCCCTGCTATCCCTGCTAGCTAATGCAACAGGGTGACTCCACGCACCCTACGCCCCCCTTCCCGCACCCGACACCCGATTTACCCATATTATGATATACTGGGTTCTGTTGGAAAATCACTTTCTCAACAGTACTCTTCGCTTCAGCGATTAAATGCCCGTTCATTCTGGTAGAATCGGGACATACATAACTAACGAAAGGGGCAACGTGAAGACAATATTGCTTGGAATAGATGGCACTGGGGATCTGTTCATGAACACGTATCGTCACGAATACCAGAACTCGTTCGTGAACAAAATATGCCGGGAGTCGCGTGCCGAGGTAAAAAAATATTTACGCGGTCCCGCACTTGAGGGTTTCGATACGGGGATCATTTCTTCTGAAGGTCATAACTTCGTACGTTTGGCAAAGTTTGCAAATCCAACAGCATTGGTGGTTTTGACAGGCTGGAGTCGTGGCGCCGCATGTGTCATTTCTGTAGCCAATCGCTTAAAGGACGATGATATTGGGGTCGATGGCATGATGTTGTTCGATGCCGTGGAGCGTACAATCGCAACATTTGGTGTTACTTATGTACCCAATAATGTGAAACGTCTCGTCCATGCCAAGCGAGATCCAGGTGCTTTTTCACATCCGTCTTTTGGAAATTGCGCAAAATACTGGCAACATCCGACGCAATGCGATCAGAGAAGTTTCTTTTGTACCCATAGTGCCTTAGGCGGTATACCGTCCCGACCTGGTCCCGGGGTTTCATCGGCGTCGTTTATTTACGAACTCCCTGAGGTAGCGACGTCCATGGTAACTTACAATATGGATTCAGTAGGCTCAATGGAGGTTTGGTCATGGGCTGCACCACGGTTGCGGACAATGGGTTTTTTTCCGTGACAAAATTGAGTTGCCGTGCAGAAGTGGCAGATCGGGCGATACTGCGGCCACTTGATCAAAGAAGTTGGAATGAGTCATTCTTCCTGGGCAGGCCCATGGTTGTATAACCGGCCCCGGCGGTTCTTTACCGCTCAACGACTCGCAATGAGACCCGACCCCCATTTGCAACCGATGCGGTGGTTTCTGCACGAGGCTCCCACAGCAGCATAAGGTAAGGGATGTCCTTTTGCCCAAGGATTTGGCAGGGATCTCGGTGTGAAGAAGGACGAGAGTTTGGGGCGTGGGATTGCAGTACATGAGGTCACAGAAACGAGAACGGGCCACCGTAATTGGTGGCCCGTTTCGATTAGGCTGGTGTGGTGTGGGGATTAGGCTGGTTTGCGATTTCGCCAGGCGTAGGCCAGCAGGCCGATGGTGGTGACGCCGAGAAGGGCGAGGGTGGAGGGTTCAGGTACTGCTTGGGTCATTGGCGAAGCAACATACGACAAGCCTTGGGCCGTGGATGCGTGGAACGAAGGATCGAAGATCAATGTCCCGCCCGCACCGATGGTCAAGCCACGGTTGTTAGGCAGGGCATGGCTGTAGGTCACGGCCAGAATGCCGGCAAGCACGTTCGTGCCGCCGGTATAACTGTTGGTGCCGCTGAGGATCAATGTCCCGGCACCGTTCTTCAACAGTGCGCCCGCTCCGACGATATTGCCGGTGATTATCAACCGATCCAAGCTATTCGTCACGGTCATTTGGGTGGTACTGGCCAAGGTCAACACGCTTTCAATCGTCTGCGTGCCGCTGCTGACATTCACGGTGGCCGTGCTGCCCGACATAGTCAGGCTACCCCCCGAGAGCGTGTAGCTTGAAGTGCTGAAACTCAGCGACTTCAGGTTGGGATTCTCGCCGGTCAGGTCAATCTGAGTCTGTGAGCCGGAAACGCTGAAGGTGGCCGTGTCGGTATCGACTGGTCGAGGAGCAACACCTGGGGCACCCTTGGTGCCGTTACCATCGGTCCAGTTATCGCTTCCGCTCCAGGATTTGCTGCTCAAGGCTTTCCAGGTGGCCAAACCGGTAAACGGGTACGCAACCTGAAAGTTGTCGTAATAAGCTGTTCCGGTAAACGCCTGCGAAGTAGTATCGCCCCCAGCAGCCAAGGCCGAGATGTCTGCATCCGTGAAGGAAATTAAGGATCCATCCACGAACCCTTCGGTCACCAACGGCGTGGAGTTGTAATTGAGGTACGCACTGTACTGATAACTCGTAAAATCGAGGGGAGATAGAAAAGTGATTCCAGCCAAGACCGACCTTGGTTCCCGTTGCAGTCAGAGCCTCGGGTGTTTTCGCGGTTTCTTTCTTCAGATAAAGAACATCAAGAGTCTTAGCATCAACACCCAAGGAGCCAAAAAGCAATGCGGGACTGTCTTTGGGGCCGTCGTATGCCTCAACTCCGAAAAACGGCCCGAATGTGTTGAACGCGGTGCTCGGATTCTGTAAAACCTTCATATCCCAGCTAATCTGGATGATCTTGTTCGGTTGCTGCGGATAGCCGCTGACGGGGACAAGCCATCGAGCATCCGAGTTTGCAGCCCGATTGACTTGCACAGCCTGGCTTCCGGAAGCCACCACCGTGCTCTCCACCATCGCAGTGCCACCCGAGCCAGGGGGGATTTTCCAACTGTTCGAGCCTTGCAGCGCACCGACACTGTATGTCGGAGCCTCAAAGCCCTGACTGTCCACAATCATGCCTGCGAAAGATGCCGTTACGGAAATGAACATCACCCCCGCGGCCAGCACAATCTGCGAAAACCATCGATTTTCAAGCATTTTCATCATTCCATGACACAACTGTCCGGTTATAAGTCGAATAATATCAACTGGTTAGAGCAACGATCTTCCGATTTTGGAGTGAAAATCGTGGAAAGTGCATCAAAAACAGGCGTTTTCTCGAAGGGAGTCGCACTCAGAATTTGGAGAATTCCGAAGAGGCTGCGGTCGAGTTTTCCAGAACTGCGATACCTAGGGAACGCAAAACACATTATCCATTACCTCCACTCTGCTTCGCCAATTCGCAATTGCAATGGAATGTTTTCCTAAACGGGCTAAGGTTTATTCTCTCGCGATTCGATCGCAAATGGCTCGGGTGCGTGGATTTGATAGAGACCACCCAAATATTAGCCCTGTCAACCACTTCCAGCCCGTCCTCGAAGCTGCAACGCATCAACGTCTGTTCCGCCCAAACCAGTTCTTCGCCAGGAGCCAGATCGGGCGGCAGGATCGGATAACCGCGATTGTCGTCCACAATGCGGTCCGCGGCCATCGCCAAGCCAATTTCCGATGCTTCGGATTCGCGATAATCAATCAAGCCCAATATTCTGGAGATTCTGTTGCGGAAATTCATGGCCAGAATTCTCTCATCCAAAGGCATCAGTCTTCCACGAAAAGTTCGCTGGTGACGTAGCTCGGTGCCAATACACTCCACGCCATGCCCCTCAATTGCTCGAACAGGGTCCGTTCCGCGGGTGTGGCGTCGGCCGGAAGGTGGACTGTGCCGTTGGCGTCGGGGGCCAGGCGAGCGTTGCTGTTGTCGCCATCAGGTGTGTCGCAACGGCTCAAAGTCGATAGAATTCGAGAACTGCGGTTTTTGACGTTCATGATTGGTTTCTTTCGTTCAAGCGTTCTTCGATCTGACGTAGCTGCTCGTTGATGTCAAATGGGAGCGGCTCGCCGACCGTGTATTGCAACACTAGTTTTGCCGCCGCCACGTCGCCACCACGGGCTTTGTCGATCATGGCCCCGATGATACTCTTTACGTCGCCGACCTTGACGGCATTGAGCATCGCCGCGCGGAGCTTCGCGGCTTGACCGGCCAGTGGGTTACCGTGGCCGAGCTTGTTCCCAGGAAGAAAACGACCGTTTGTGCCCTGTCCGTTACTTCCGTGAGTTAACGGCTTGTCGTTACCCACATTTATTTGATCGTTTGTGCGATTTCGGCCCCGCGCACGAGCATGTAGAGTTTCTGCCAACCGCGCCAAATTGTGATCCAACCCGGCTCGCCGTCCGACTTGCGACCAAGGAAGCCGCCAAGTTTTGCCAGTTCGCGGTAAAATTGCCCGACGGTCATGGTTGTCGCCGTCACTTCTTTCAGCCGCTTGCGAGCGGCGACGAGCATTTGTATCCAGCGCCACGGGATGATCTGCCGCGCCGGACGGTCGGGGTTGGTGCGAGCCTCCGATTTCAGTTGCAGAAGTCGTACAGCAACAACGCTCAACAAGCCGGTGATCCTCTCCAAACTTTCCTTGCATTTCAACTGCCGGCACTCCACGTGGCAGCCTGTCTTCAAAGCTTTGTGCCACTCCTCGATAAGCCATCGTTTCTCGTAGTAGCCCATGATCCGCCAAGCGTCTTCAAAACTCTCCACCGGCATGGAGGTGACCAGAATCCATTCGATCGGTTCCACGCCCGCTGGAGGATTCACTTCGACCGCATGAATCACCCACATCGCTATCGGTTCCGGCGCAAAGCGATTCAGATAAGGAAGCGTCCCGCTGATTGTTAAAAGTTGACGATGGTCTCCGCCCCGACGAAAATGTCGGGGGTAAACGGAAAACCTGAAAGGTCGGCCATACGAGCCG
>Ga0194056_10002092_pt1 | contig 10640 bp, 10 predicted proteins | sample SepL4413m_MetaG_FD_155458 | JGI IMG/M metagenome (GOLD analysis project Ga0194056, IMG submission 155458) | Anoxic zone freshwater microbial communities from boreal shield lake in IISD Experimental Lakes Area, Ontario, Canada - Sep2016-L442-13m | ecosystem: Environmental > Aquatic > Freshwater...
CCTCCGTCCTGTCAAACACCGGCCAAGCCGGGAAAGGCTTCTGACGGACGGCCGTACTCTTCTTCTGTGCCGGCGTTGCCATTAGCGGGCCCCTTTCCTTCCCTTGAGAATCTCACTGATCTTCACCATTCTCTTCTCTCGAACCGCCCGGTAAACCGCCTCAACCACCGCGACGGAATGCCGGCCGTCCTCCAGCGTGACCGGTGGCTCCTCATCGCGCAGGATGCAGCGGCTGAACGTGTCGATCATCTGCCCGTAAAGTCCGATCCCCTTGAGTTTGTATTCCTGCCGCTTGACCTTGACGTTGCGGTTCTGGTTGGCGCTGTAGCCTGTTTCCTGCGGCTGAATGATGCTGAACATTTTTCCGGTGGGGTCCTGGCCGATCGTGCCCTGGCCGACGATGGACCCCTTGGTTCCATGAAGTTCCAGCGAATTCTGCGCCGCCGCGTCGGGGAGGTTGAAATAATTGTCAACGATCCCATGCGCCCCGTTCTCGAAGCGGACCACCACCGTGGAAGCATCCTCGATCTTCGTCGGATACTGGTGCGTCATGAGGTCGTGGAAGCCCCCGACCTCCGCGATTTTAGAGCCCTGTATCCATTCCAGAAGGTCCAGGCAATGCGTGCCCATGTCGATCAGGCAGCCGCCACGGCTGATGGCAACATCCTGCCGCCAGGCCCCGGGAATGGGCGGATACCAGCAGGTCAACTGTGCGCGGCCCATGACCATCCGGCCCAGCGCGCCGGACTGCACCAGCTCCCTTGCCTTGCTGTTGTAGACGTTATTGCGCATGCAGAATCCAAGCATGAACTTCACGCCCGCCTTGCGGCACGCCTTCTCCATCCTGCCGACTTCATCAAGACTGACCGCCATGGGCTTCTCACAGAGGATGTTGACCCCGGCGGCCGCCGCCTGGAGAACCTGATCGCAATGCCGGTTCTGCGGCGTGGCGATGTAGACCGCCTCGATTCCCCGCGACAGGGTTTCCTCCTCACGGGTACACCAATGGTCGACGCCGAATTTTTCGGCAGTCGCCCTGGCGCCATCCCGTGAAATATCCATGACTGACACAATCTCGGCATTGGAAACCATCTTCAGGAATTCCGGGATGGTCCTCCGCGCGGCAATCCCGCCACAACCAATGATCCCCCACTTCACTTTCCGTTTCATGATCCTTTTCTCCTATGGGTTATTCTTCATACCAAGCAGGAAGGCGGCGGCCGCCGCACACACAATGCCTGCAATGACCCGGACATTAACCGGCTCCTTGAAGAGGATTATGCAGGCGACCGCGGCAACCACCGTGTAAAGACTCACCAGCGGCATCAGCAGACCACCAGGCGCGGACGGCAAGGCCTTGAAAAACGTCACCGCCCCGACGGCACAAAGCACTCCCGCCGCCAGGGGAACCAGGGCTTTCCTGTTGAACACTTCCGCCGCGGTTAGGCCTCCCTGACAGAGGCAGTAGGCCCCCACGATGATGGAATAGCTGAGCACAAAAAGGAACATCGAGACGGCAAACGACATCTTGTCCCCGGCCCACTTCAGAAGAACGTTGTAGCCGCCCCACGTCCCCACCGTAATCGCTATCAAGACACGCCAGTCCATGACTCTCCCTCCCTTGTTGTGTTCTGCCACGATATCGCCCCGCATTCGCGCAACATCGCCTGGTCAAACGCCATGAGCCCAACGCCAATCAAGGCCATCGTCTTGGAAGACTTCCCCTCGCGAATCTGCACGGACGACGCAATTTCAGGCAGAATGCGTGAACGGATGGATGTTTCCAGAAGACCGGCAAGAAACTTGATTCTTTCCCCGCATTCGCCTCCGACAACCAGGAAGCCCGGATGTACCGCCGCCATCAGCACAGCCAGAGCCAGCCCCAGGGGCCTTATCTCTTCCTCGATCACATTCCTGGCAAGCCGGTCGCCTTCCATGGCCGCCTTGAAAACCAAGTCCGGCGTCAATGGCTTCCCCTGCATAACCGAATGGATGCCGCCATTCAGATGAGATCGTACAGCCTCCACAAGGGCCGCCGGACTGACCATGCTTTCCAGACACCCGCGCGCCCCGCACCGGCAGCGGCTCCCGTCATTGTCCATGACGACATGCCCCATTTCTCCCGCAAACCCCATCCCGCGCCACGGGCCCTGTGCGTGGACCAGGGAAACGCCCACTCCTTCCCCATAGTCGAGATACAGCATCGGGTTCCCGGTGTTCCGTATCTCCGGAGTCATCTGGTATTCCGCCATGGCGCGCGAGCGGGTAAGATCCTCCATGCACGTCTTCAGCTGGATCTTCTCTTCAAGCATCCTGGCCAGGGGGACATGGCGCCACCCGGGGAATGCTCCCGAACGAACCAGGAGTCCCTTCCGGTTATCGATCATGCCGGGATCCGCAAGGCCACATCCCAGCAAGCGCCCCTTGAACCCTTTGACAAGCCCTCCCGTCAATTGGCCGATCCGCCCGACCAACCCCTCGGGAGTCCTCGGCACATAATCAACCCTGGCCTGCCGGATGATCTTTCCGGCCGCATTCACCAACCCGCACGTGATCCCGCTGTTGTCGTAGGAGACCGCCACCACCGCCCGCGTTTCGCCATTAATAAAAAGCTCCACCGGCGATCGCCCCGCGGCAATCGCCTTTCGCTGCCCCTCGACAACCCACCCTTGCCGGATCAGTTCGCGCACCGCGTCCGTAACCATCGTCGGATGGATCTTGTATAACCGCGCGATCTCTTTTCGATGCGACCCCGGGTTTTTCCAGATATGACTCAACACAAATGATTTCTTTGCACGCATTAATGTTTTCCCCTGAGTGCCACCACTGTTACCGGATATTTAATACGTTTTTGAGTATTATATGTCCACAAGAATCGCTTTTGACTTTCTCACATGTTATATTACCCGCCGGCAATCGATGCCTGACTGAACCAGGCCCGGCTCATTCCGCAGGTCCGGCAGATGCCCGAGGGGCGATCCACCATGGTTTACAGGACATCCACCACGACATCATCGGCACTCTTGGCTGGTGTCGTCGGATCATGACCCGCCTCGACCTGCTTGAAGGTCGGCAGGTAGCGGTAGTAGACTTCCAACTGCAACACACACATCGTCGTGTTGTAGATGAACGCCTGGCAGTACTCCTTTTCGTGGAGCGGCTTCCAATACCCGATGGCGACCATGGTCCCGTCGGGCCCCTGGATCGCGTTCTGTTCCACGACCTGGTGCCTGATCGCTTCCGTGGCAAAGCGCGGATTCCAATCCTTCCAGGCTTGATCGCCCGCCTGGAACATGACTTGCGTCGTGTAGTACCAGTAGTAGAACGGATTCGTTCCCCACGGTTCTTTCCAGTTGCAGGAGGCGTTCGCCCTGAGCCATTTGAGACCGCCCTGACAAACCGCTCCTTTTCCCGCCCCGGCGATTTGAAGAGCCAGGACAGCGGCGCAGGAGACGTGCGGAAAGACGACTTTCGCCTCACCCTTTTCGTTCACGTCATAGTTGAACACTCCGGTTCCCGTATACAGGACCGTCGAGAGACACCCCACCGCCTTCTTCAGTGCCACGTCAATCTCCGTCAGGTTGCCCACACCGGCAATCTTGGCGGCCTTGAGCGCCTGCACGCACCAGGCGATCATGGAGACGTCCTGACGTGCGGCAGGGTTAAGCCCGAGGTAGTTCCAGCCTCCGTTCGGGGCCTGCTGCTTGAGCAAATATACGAGCCCCTTCTCGGCGGAGTCCTTTAATGCCATGATCTTCGTCATCCCGAAGGCCTCACAAATCGCATATGTGGCGATGGCATGCGAATAGCCGAGATCGCCGGATTTATTGTTCCATGAACCATCCGATTTCTGATGAGCCACCAGCCATCTCATGGCCTTCTCCACCGTCGCTCCAAACTCCCGTGAAGCCGGCGTGTCGCCGTGCGCCAGAAACGCCAGCAGCGCGAGACCCGTGAACGCCTCGGCGTTGCCCTTGTATTTTTCGCCCCCGGGGTCGGGAATCGGGCCCCCGGCCGTCGGCAACCATGATCCATCAGCCTCCTGGTATTTCTTCAGCCACCGCAAGGCACGCATCACGGCCTCTTCCCCGCGCTGGGATCCCCCGAAGGCACTCAGTGCCCCCTTCCGCCCTCCCGCGGTCCGGCTGGAGTACAAACCCCTCATCACCAAAGGACTCTTAGCCATGGCAATTTCAAAACCGGCAGCCAGACTCGGGTCGCCGCTACCGATACCAGCGCCGTCCGAGTTTCCGATGCCGCCCGTGCCCGGCGCATCGGAGGGCACATCCATGGTGCTGACAGTTGCGACGGTCACATCAGGCCGTTCCACGGTAATTTCCTCCTGGACCGGCGGGGTTTCGACCTTTTCAATCTCGGTTTTCAGCACCTCTTCCAACACATCCGCCTTGGTCTCCATTATGCTGACCTCAACTTCAGGAGGAGCCTCCGACGGCGGCGCCGCCGCAAACATCAACAACAACGTCACGATCACGATATGCACAATGACCGACCCGACGGGACCCCAGATGTGTTGCTTGATCATCAGCCTGATTCCCGTGGTATCTAGCATGAAATAACTCCTTGCCGCCCCCTATGACAGGGACTCTGTGAAACATTGCAAAATACATCTCTTTATCATCAGGCGCCACCGGAGTAGCTGACTCTGAAACGGTCCATCCCTATGAGTTCTGCGCCCAGATTCAGTTCTTGAACGTATCATTGGGGTATACTTAATACACATTAGCGTATTATTGTACACAAGAATCTGCCATTTTTTCTACTACTCCGCAATCACCCGGTAGAAGGCCCCACGGCCAGTAAATGCTCCAAGGAACCAGTGGGGACAGCTTCAGCCAGCCTTCAGGGCGATCACGTGTATGCTCCTGATCTTGACCTTGATGCGAGTTTTCCACATGATCACCTCCATGAAAACGATGTTTCAGGGATGGTTCAGGGCGGTCTTAACGGGCGTGTGCCCGTACCACCAGAGACACAGCGGACTCCCTGCCGGGAAAACACTACTTCTCGCGGTAATCCTGCCGTGGATTCCCATTCTGCCGGGCTCTGCCGCGCAGGAAGCGCAAAGCACGAAGACCATCAGCGAACCCTCTGCATCACCGGCGGAATGGACCCTCGCCGCCGAAGTCGCGTTCGACACCCCCGACGGCGTGGCACAGTTGAATCCGCACTTTTGCCTCAACCAGGACCGGGTACCATACCGCAACCCCAGCGGGTACGAGAAATGGGTCTGCCCCCCACTTCCGCCCGGCGTCCTGCAACTGAACTCCTCGGAAGTCAATGACTGCTTCATTGAGACCGTGCCCGGCGGACCGCACCGGCTCCGGTGGCGCCTGCTTTGTCTGGCGTTCACCAACGGAGTTACCCTCGTTCCGGAGGTTAATGGCGCTGTCTTTGAGTTCCGGCCCAAAGGCGCCGGCCTTGCCGTATCCGCCGAATGGCAGTGGATAGACATCGAACGCAAAGGTAACCGTGTCACAGTCCACATGTCCGACGGCGGCGAGGCGGTGACGTTCGTGAATGCCGCGGCCACCCAACCCCTGCGCGTGACCGCAAGACGCCAACCCATGGTCTGGGTGCGCCGCATGCAACTCTACATTGGTACCGGCGACGCATGGACCACACCGGACAAGGCAACGCCCACGGCAACGGAGCCGGAATGGACCGAGGTCTACCGGCAATCGTTTGATACCGCCGCTACACTACAGGATTTTGCCATCGAGCGTACCAACGGAATTGTCTCGTGGCTGCCGGAAGACCATTGCGTGCGGCTTACTCCCGATGCGCTGGCCGAGGCGCGCCATCAGCGACCTCAGGTCATGGCGCGGCTGCTGCAGACGGTCCATGGCGACGTGCGCATTCGCTTCCGCGCGCGGAACGTACCGCCCGAGGACCATTTTTTCGGCGTACTACTGTCCTGCAAAGGGCCACTGGTGCCGCGCGAGGACGGCTACTACTGCGAGTGGAACCGCGGATGGCTGCGTCGCATAAAGAAGCGCGATATCCAGCGCGCCATTGTCCACACCCCATATCCCACCGACCGGACCGTGCGCTGGATCGACTACTGGATCGAGCGCGTCGGGTCCCGGATCGCCATGTTCACCGGCGCCACACCAGTGCTCGCCTGGGACGATCCCGATCCCATTGGCGATCCCGCCAACAACCAGATCGCCTTCTATGTGGATAGCCAGGAACTCGATCTCGACGACATACTGATCGAACGCAACACACTCGACATTGCGCGGGAGCAGGCGACCACTCGGCCCCGGGAAGAACCCCCGATAACACCGGCTATCACCACCCGCGCGACTGCGGCGGCCGACACCGTGATCGTTCGACAAACAGCCCTCGGGGCCACTGCGCTGGAGGTGATCCCGCCCGTCATCGAAGATGTTCGGGTGGAAGCCGACATCATCCGTTTCGCCTGGACATCCCAGGCAGGCTGCGAATATGACGTCGAAATGTGCAATTCGATCCTTGGCAAGCCCCAGTGGACGCCCGTGGAAGGATGGAAGGGACTGCGCGGGCAGGACGGCCTCATGAGTTTCCATGCGCCGACAAGCACGAACGGTCACACCTTCTACCGCGTTGTCGCGCATCTGGCAAATCCATAGCCTATGAATAAAGGCTATGTTCCTGATTCTCCGAGGTAAGACGTTCTATGCCGTGTGGAACGGCGGCATCGGGGTCGTATATTGTCCATATACGACCCTGATCGCCTGTTCCCGATCAAAAGCCTGCCGGACAATCCGCGTCCAGCCCGAAGGTTCCCGGCCCGCTCACCGTCCGGCTGTTTCCGCCGACCTTCATCTCGGCCCGCACACCCGCGGGCAGCACGAGTTCCGTCATCACGCTGCCGCCCTCGCGGCACCACCGGGCTGAAATCGCGCCCGGGGGCGCCGGCACGGTGGCCGCCGCATGCTCAACGCCGCGGGCAAAGACCGGCTCAAAACGCACGGCCTTCCAGGCGACGTCGGCCTGGCTGATGCCGGCGAGAATGTTCACGAAGTGGTAGGCCGGGTGGGCGGTCCACGCGTGGGAAACCGTTGCACCGCCTTTCCCATCGGTCCACGTGTAATCCTCCCAGGTGGTGCCGGTGGCGAGCATGGGGGTCCACTTGTTGCGGATGAAGTCCACCACCAGGGCCCCGTGCCCGCGCCGGACAGCCTCTTCGAAGGTGTAGGTCGCCCAGAACGCCGAGGGGATGGCCCCGTCGCTCTTTTCGTTGCGCAGGAACGGGAGGATGCGTTCTGCCATCATGGTGTCGTCTGCCCCGCAAGGCTCTGGATGCCCCGGGCCAGGAGGCGGGCGTCGCCGTCGAGATAGAAGGTGTTCTTCGCCTGCACGCGGGCGTCACCCCACCACTGGGCCTGCTCGCGCCAGGGCGTGTCGACATAGGCGTCGAGGGAACAGATTTGCTGCGTATGGCGACAGACCGCGTGGATGCGGTTGAGGGTGTCATCGGAGCATTCAAAGGCGCCGCCCATGGTGAAGGGATAGCCGACATTACGCACGCTGACCTCAAGCCGCAGAGCCGTGGTGAGCCCGCGGCCGACCACGGTCACCACCGTGAAACCCAGGGGATGGAAGAACTCGTGCGTGGTGCGACCCGTCCCGAGGATCAGACGATTGGCCATGGCGCTCATGCTGCCGCGACCGGGCTCGTGGAGGGCAGGCCGACTTCCGTTCATGCGCTCCGCGAACTGGAAATCGAGGATCTCTCCGCCCTCCGCCCCTTCCACGGTGACGAGCAGGTTGCCAACAACATAGTGCGCCATATCCACCGGGCTTTACGCAAGGGATGTTGGTCGGGAAGGCGATTCATATTGTGTCCTCCTGGACATACTGGACGCTTAACCGCCGAACACGTTCCGCACCGCCCGCAGGTACCCGTACCCCCAGCGCATGTCCGGCAGCAGGTAACTGCCCTCAGTCCATTCGTTCCAACTGTTGAGTGTCACCAGCGGCGCCTGCTTGGGGTGCGCGTCCAGCCAGGCCTTCGCCTTCCACAGGCAGGCCTCGAAGGCGTCCGGTGTGGCGTCGATGACCACACTTTCCTTTCCGGCGGAGGGGTGGCGTTGGGTGTTGTCCCAGCCGATCGAGACATGCGGGTAGTAGGTGCCGAACACCCGCTCGCAGTCCGGCCACGTTCCGATCGCCTTGTGGGCCCAGGTCACGAATTCGCCCGTCGCTCCGGCCGCGTGGCAGAACTGGTAGGAAGTGGCGCTGTCGAATCCCAAGGCGCGCCCGTTCGCCGCCAGGCTGCCGGGAGTCAGCGTTCCGTCGGACTGCAGGCCGCCCAGGCCGGTGACAATGCCCTGCAGTTCAACTCCCGGCAAGCCGCGCGCGCAGCAGCGTCGGCGCATCCACTCCATGGCGTCACGCGCGGCCTCCAGGCCGCCGAGCCCGCTCACGAACTTGGCATACTCGTAGATGGCGAAGACCGGCTTGTCGGCGATACGGTAGTAGCAGTCGAGCGTAAGGTACTTGTCGATGATCCGGTCGAACATCGGCTCAAGCTGCGCGCGGGAAACCGCCGCCGGCCACAGGACCTGGTCCCAGTGGGTGTCCACGTGCATATTCCACAAATCACACGCATTGTGGTTCGCCCACATCAGGTAGAACCTGGCGTCGGTCCCCTTGAGCGCGGGGATGAGGCCCTCGTTGAGCTGGCGCTCGAAGCAGGGCGCGTTTTCGTACCAGTACCAGTCCATGATGAAGACATTGACGCCGTGCTCCAGGGCCATCTCCACATGCTGGCGCATGACCTTCGGATCCGCCTCGTCCTGGTGGCCGAGCAGCGGGAGGCGGGGCATGTCATGGCCCGGAAAGCGCGGCGTCCCGCGCCGGACGGTGTACCACTCGCCGTCCTTCTCCGGCCAGAAGTGTTCCGCCCGCGGTTCGTAATGATACGACGGCCAGATATAAGCCGCGACATCGTATTTCCGTGCTCGTGATTTCTCTTTCATTGTCTGCCTCATTTTAGTTCCTGTACAGCCTTCCAGATCGTGTCGGCAATGGTTTTCATGCCGGCATCGCCGGGGTGCCCGGCCGCGCCGGAGGTATCCACGTGGGCTGCCGCCAGGTCCACAAAGACGCGGCGGCCGGGGTCCTCATCGCATACCTGCCGTTTGATCTTGTCGATCGCCGGATTGGACCCCAGGATGAAACTGGTCACAAAGATGCGGGGATTGCTGCTCGTTTTGAGTCCCGTCATCAGAGTTTCCAGGGCCACCTTGAACTTTTCCATGTCGCCGGGCACCATGTTCTCGCCAAACTGGAGGACGACGATATCCGGCTTGCTGTCGATCTGGCGCTGAATCCGCGAGTTTTCCCAGGTGGCATAATTCCGCTCAAAGAGGTCGGCGATGTTCAGGACGTTGGCATCTCCGAGCGCCAACGGCGGGTTGCCGTAGTACCAACGCGGCAAATCGCAGGGCGTCGGGGCGATCCTGAGCGGAGTGCCCGTGTGGGTGGCAATGGCGCTGGCCAAGAGATGGACATAATCCTTCTCAGGATCGCTGGCCGCCATTCCACAACCGCCGACCCGAGACCAGGCCACATAAGGCCCGTGCAGCGTGATGCTGTTGCCGAGGAAGAGGATCTTGCGAATCGCGGCAGGCTTGACCTCCGGTGCGGCAGGCTTGACCTCCGGCTCAACCGCCCCGGGCGGCAGCGGAATCAGTGCCGGCCGGGTCGCCGGCTCAAAAGGCCTCGCATAGTTCACGCTGTTCGTTCCTGTATTCATCTCTCCTCCTTGTACCAACCCCGACACACAAAACACCAGTCCCAGTGTCCCGATGATTGACTTCTTCATATTGCCGATCTCCTGTGCTGTTGCGAGAACTGTTACTTGTTGATTATTTACCACAGAACTCCTTGCAAGGAGACTATGTTTACAATAGATTTGGCCAATGGAAAGTTCACAGGTGTTTCTGATTTGAGCATTCTTGTTCATAAACTGCGGAAACCGCCGGACACTCCCCGCACGATGCAGGTGCCCGGCGGCCCGATCCTGGCGTATGGCTACGCGGCGTACAGGCCGGGGCATGCGGCACCCACATTCCGGGCCGGTGAGAACGTGTGGAACATCAGCTATACATTGTCCGGCCGTGTGCGGGAGATTCTTCCCTCCGGCGAAACCTTCGACGAGCCGCATGATTTCATGTTGCTCAACTGGCGAAGAACTGCGGACTTTCGGTATCGCGCCTGGGCGAGCTTTTCCTGGCGGCCACAGGACAGACCCCCCGTAACTGGCTGGAGCGGACGCGTCTCAAGCATGCGCAGGACCTGCTGGTGACCACCAGCCTGCCCGTCAAACTCGTGGCCGCCGCCTGCGGCTACAAGGACCAGCGGTATTTCGCCACCCGTTTCCGCAGACATTTCGGCCTCACCCCCGGGCAGCGCAGGGAACGGAACAGTTAAGCCGCTCGCAGCGCCATTCGGGACAGACCCTGACCAGGCCCCAATTTGAGTTGTGTTATTGACATTCAGCGATTTAAGAATATCTTGTTTATCAAATTAGGGGTACTTTTATGAATTTGACAGAACAAATAAACCTTACAAGCGGGTGGCTGAGCTCGCCAAACTGGCAGGACTCTGATCGGCATCTCTCACGAGCC
>Ga0194056_10002093_pt1 | contig 10638 bp, 9 predicted proteins | sample SepL4413m_MetaG_FD_155458 | JGI IMG/M metagenome (GOLD analysis project Ga0194056, IMG submission 155458) | Anoxic zone freshwater microbial communities from boreal shield lake in IISD Experimental Lakes Area, Ontario, Canada - Sep2016-L442-13m | ecosystem: Environmental > Aquatic > Freshwater >...
TTCAGAAATTAGTTTTTGGCAAAAAGTAAAAGATTGGTTAAAATAGAAATATTGCGGGTATGGTATAGTGGCAGAATGCGACCTTCCCAAGGTTGAGACGCGAGTTCGATTCTCGCTACCCGCACCGGATTGTAAATTGTAAAGATTTTATGATAAGATGAGAAAGTTGTTGTTAATAGTTTAATTTTAAAAAATATGAAAACAAAAATGGTAAAAATATACTCTACACCCACTTGTCATTATTGTAATATTGCCAAAGATTTTTTCAAAGAAAAAGGTATCAAATATGAAGAATTTAATGTGGCGACTGATCTGGAAAAAAGAAAGGAAATGGTGACTAAAAGTGGCCAGATGGGGGTGCCGGTAATAGATATTGGTGGTGATATTGTCATCGGTTTTGACGAAGAGCAGGTTTCCAAAATACTTAGTCTCTAATCTTCAGGTTTAAGCTTGTTTGTGTTATATTGAATTACCGCCTTCGTAGTTCAATGGATAGAACAGGCCCGTCCTAAGGGTCTGATGTCGGTTCGATTCCGGCCGAGGGCACAAGGTTAAAAACTGGAAATTATATTGAAAATAGTGTAATATCTTTTGTGTAGGTGGCTTAATAATAGAATAATGCCGAGGTAGCTCAGTTGGTAGAGCATGTGCCTGAAGAGCATGGGGTCGGCGGTTCAAGTCCGCCCCTCGGCACCATTATAAGTTTATGAAGAAGATAAATATAAAAAGGTCACAATTAATTTGGGGTCTTGTGGTTTTTGTTGTAATTTTTTTGGGGACAAATATAGTCTGGAATTTTAGCTGTGAGTTAGCTGGTAATAAAAAAAATACTCAAACAGCTGTGGTGATGGAGGCGGTAGAAGCCCCTGTTAGAATTAAGGAAATACCTTTATTGCCAATCAAGCTCGCTTTTGTTGGAGATATTATGCTTGATAGAGGGGTGGAATATTTTGCAAATAAAGATTTTGGCGGTGATTATGGAGAATTATTTATAAAAGTAAAAAGCCAGTTGCAGAGTTATGATTTGTTATTTGCTAATCTGGAGGGTCCGGTTTCAGATAGAGGAGTGGATGGTGGAAGTTTATATTCTTTTCGTTTTGAACCCAGAGTGATACCTGTTTTAAAAGAAGCTGGCTTTGATATTTTTTCTTTAGCAAATAATCATATTTTTAATTGGGGTGAGTATGCTTTTACAGATACTTTGAGTCTATTATCTGACGCTGGTATTAGTTATGTCGGCGCAGGGTTTGATGGCCCAGAAGCTTATAAAGAGAAAATTATGAATGTTAAAGGGATAAAAATAGCCTTTTTAGATTTTAGTGAATTTAGAAATGGGGCTGTTATAAATAGCACTTCTACCATACCAGGAATCGCTCTAATCTCAGAGGAGGCTGTTTTGCAGAGTGTTTCTCAGGCAAAAAGACAGGCTGATTTGGTGATAGTGTCATATCACTTTGGTAATGAATATGAGACCGAATCAAATGATTATCAAAAGAAATATGCCGAATTAGCCATTGATAATGGTGCGGATTTGATAATCGGGGCACATCCGCATGTGGTGCAAAACATTGGGCAATATAAAAATGTTTGGATTGCTTATAGTCTTGGTAATTTTATTTTTGATCAGGGTTTTTCTGATGCCACTATGCAGGGCGGATTATTGGAGGTAGAAATTAATCTGAATACTAAAATAATAGAAAAAGTAAAACTTAAAAAAGTAATTTTGAATAAATCTTTCCAGATAGAAAATATAGAGTAAAAAACTAATTAGTCCGGACTTTTAGTTTTGACTGTCTGTTCTTGTCTATTTTGGGTAATATTAGGGTGAGTAAGCCGTGTTTTTCTGAGGCTTCAGCTTCTTCTATTTCTACCTCAGCTGGTAAGACAATGGTTCTAGAAAATGAACCCCAATACAGTTCTTTGTGGAAAAAATCACTTTCTGCGTCTTCATATGACTCCATTCTTTTTCCGTGGACAGTGACCATATCTCTGGTGATAGAAATATCTAAATCTTCTGGTTTTACACCAGCGACCATGGTCTTTATAACAATATCAGTAGGGGTTTGGTACATGTCTACCGCTAGCTGGCCATCTTCTTCATCATCTAGTACGCTTTCTTCTCGATCATCTATTATGAGATCTTTTTCTGACTCTAATTCTTCATTGTCTTTATTTCCAATATTCACAACTCTCTTTAATTTTTCAAAAAAACTTCTTTTATTTTTCATTGTTTTATATTTTCTCGACTAGTTTCGAGAGATTAGCTTATATTACTAATAATTATACCATATTTATATTATTTTTTCCTAGCTAGCCAAAATCTTTTGTTTGGAGGGGTAATATTCTTTACTTTTTCAAAAAATATTAGCAAGACGATTATGAACATCCAGGTGCCAGCACAAGCTATCCAGAAATAGTTAATATTATGAGTGGCATCATTTAGTATGATGAAAAAGTTGAATAGGGCATGTAGAAATACAGCGGAAATAAAGGCAATAATGAGATAGAAAAATTTTTTGATTTTACCCCCATAGAAAGATAATCCTAGAAATAAACCGAGAGTAGCCGAGGAAACTAAGTGAATAAGCATGGGGCCAACAGAGCGAAAATTTATAGCGATAAATCCATCCATAAATTGGCCATTTGCAAGTGGGCTGGTTAGGAAAAGAGCTGTCTCAATAGCCGCAAAACCCAGGGCTGCAGTAAGCATATAAATAGAAGCGTCTATTGGTTCATCATTTACTTTTCGGCGCAGACAAATATTATAAGTTAGTAATAATTTCAAAAATTCTTCTACAATCGGGGCGATTATGATTAACAAGAACCCTTTTTTAACATCAAGGCTATTATTGAAAAAATCTTGAACTTGTACCCAGAAATTTGTTTGGACACTTACTAGGTTATTGCTATCACTGAAATATTGAAGACCAATCCTGAGGAAGTCAGGGAAGCCTTTTATAGAAGCTGGGTTTGCTTCTACTAACAAATAGTAAATTATTAATTCGAAAAATAAAGCCAAGAGCACCGCTATTATTCCACCAACAAAAGCGGAGATTAGAGCACTTTTGGGTTCTGGTCGAAGCCTGTCTTCTCTGAGCCAAAACCATAGCCAAAATAGCGCTGGCACAATGCCACCAATAAGGGCAAGGACTAATACGTTTGTCTCGTTGATCATTTTTTGTTAAAAATCTGGCCAAAATTCTATCATCAGCATGGACTTGTTTTTATGGGGTAGAGAATCCCAAATCTCTTCAGTGACAAAAGGCATGAAAGGGTGAAGTAATTTTAAGCTAGTTTTTAGTATTTCATACAAAGTGTATTGAATAGATTTTTTGGCTTCCTCATCAGGGCCGTTGAGGGCTGATTTACTTTCTTCTATTATAATGTCAGCAAAATTATGCCAAATATAATGATAGATTTTATCGCTCGCCATATAGAAACGGTAAGCATCTATATCAGCGGTGATATCTTTGACTGTATCTTTTAAATCAACTAAAATCTTTTCATCTTTTTCTAATAATTTTGGTTTATTATCAATATCAAAACCCTCTACACTGGTAAGGACGAAACGGGTAATATTCCAGACTTTATTAGCAAAATTTTTGTAACCGCGGATTTTATTTTCATCTATTTTACTATCCGTGCCTGGAGCGGTACCGATGATAAGGGCAATTCGGCCAGCATCCATACCAAAATCTTTGGCGACTTCAAGCGGGTCCATACCATTACCTAAAGATTTGGACATCCTTCGGCCTTTGGCATCACGGACAGTACCGTGGAAATAAACATTTTTAAACGGAATAGTGCCAAGGTTATAACCGGTCATCATAATCATTCTGGCCACCCAAAAGAAGATTATTTCATAACCAGTTTCTAGTACGTCAGTGGGGTGATATAGCTCTAGATCTTTTGTTTTTTCTGGCCAGCCTAGGGTGGAGAATGTCCACATAGCGGAAGAGAACCAGGTATCCAAAGTATCTTCGTCTTGTTTCCAGCCTTCACCTTTGGGCACTTCTATATCACAGAAAATTTCATCATTTTTATACCAGACGGGGATGCGATGTCCATACCAGATTTGTCTAGAAATACACCAGTCACCCAGCTTATCAATCCAGTGAAAATAAGTTTTACCAAAATAATCAGGAATAATTTTAATCTGCTCACCTTCAACCGCTTTTTTCATTATTTCTTTTAGGGTAGTTTTTTGACCACTTTTTATGCCGTTTATTTCTGAATTGGGCAAAATAAATTCTTTATTTACTGCTACAAACCATTGAAGTTTTGGTAATGGCTCCACTATTCCACCAGTTCTTTCAGCAGTAGAAATATTTTGTTTGACAGCTTCTTCTTTTTCTAAAAGACCTTCAGACTTTAGCCATTCTACAATTACCTCACGAGCTTCAGTAGTTTTTTTACCCAGGATTCTGTCATCACCGATCATCATCTTGGCATATTCATTGATAACTTGGACTTTGGGTAGATTATGTCTCTCGGCCATCTGCCAATCTATCATACTATGCATGGGGGTAACACCGAGGGCGCCAGTACCAAAATCTTTATCTACTTCTTTATCGGCGATAATTTTTATGTGAATTGGTACACCACAAAAAACGGCGTCATATTCTTTACCAACATATTGCTTATATCTTTCATCTTCTGGATTCACTGCAATTGCTGTATCACCAACTTTGGTTTCTGGGCGAGTAGTAGAAATAGAAATAGGGAAGTTTTCAGAGTATTTAAAAGTATACATCTTGGCATCGCGCTCCTCGTAAACTATTTCATCATCAGAAATAGTAGTCTGACCCTTTGGATCCCAGTTTACGATTCGGTAACCGCGGTAGATGAGACCGTCATTATACATTTTTTTAAAGACTGTTCGGACGGCTAGATTTCTTTTTTCATCTAAAGTAAAAGCTTCACGAGACCAGTCACAAGAAGCACCGAGGGTTTTTATTTGAGAAGTAATAGTGTCATGGCTGTCTTGAGCAAACTGATTTACCCTTTTAAGCATTTCTTCTCGGCCTAAATCAAAACGGTTTTTTCCTTCTTTTTTGTAAATTTCTTTCTCTACTTTTGATTGGGTGGCAATGGCAGCGTGATCAGTACCGGGAAGCCATAGAGTCTTCTTGCCAAGCATTCTTTGGTAGCGGATCATAATATCCTCGGTGGTAAGCATAAGGGCATGACCCATATGAAGAACGCCGGTTACGTTTGGCGGGGGCATCATGATGGTAAAAGGTTCTTTATGTCTGGCTGGTAGATTGTCAGGATTAAAAAAACCGCTCTCTTCCCACATTTTGTAGATTCGAGGCTCGGTTTCCTGGGGATTATAGGGTTTTAAGAATTTATCATTCACCCTGCTATTTTAGCAAAAAAATAGTTATAAATAAAGCGAAGATCATTTAATTTTAAAAGTCCTCGGATCTCCTCGTCAGAACTTCGGCCAGACATTTTAAAATCAAACAATCTTCGCTTTATTTTAATTAAAGGCTTAAATTACCATTAGCCCTAAAAGTAGTATCCGATTTCTTACCAGCTAATATATTCATATAACCAGCAAGGGAAATCATAAGAGCGTTATCCGTAGAAGCGCTAACTTCCGGTACGAGAAATTCTAGGCCATATTTCTGGCAGACTTTTTCTAAGAGTTCTCGAATACTTGGATTAGCACTGACTCCACCACCAATTATTAAAGTTTGTGGATTATATTCTTCTATTGCTTGGCTTGTTTTACTTTCTATCACGTCCAAGACGGCACTTTCAAACTCCAAAGATATTTCTTGGCGTGTTTGCTCTGTAATTTCTGGTAATTTTTTAAGGGTATATAAAACTGCGGTTTTTAAACCAGAAAAAGAAAAATTTAAATCTTTGGAATGAATCATGGGGCGAGGTAGTGGATACGGCGCTTTTTTATTAGGATTTTCCTCTCGTTCTTTTTTAGCTAATTCAGAAATTATTTTTCCACCGGGGTATGGTAAGCCGAGCATACGAGCTACTTTATCAAAGGCTTCACCTACGGCATCATCACAAGTATTACCGATTATTTCATATTGCAAATTATCTTTTATTAAAACTAATTGAGTGTGTCCGCCAGAAATAAGAAGAGCTAGGGCGGGATATTTTGTTTCTAAAATAGTAAAGCAAGGACACACCGCCCCACCTCGCAGACTCGGCACCCCTCCTTGACTAAGGGGGGGATTTGATGGAAGTACTTCGCACGCTTTAATTGCCGATACTACTATGTGTCCTTCCATGTGATTAGTAGGAATTAATGGAATATCCCAAGCTTCACTTAGCGCTTTAGCAAAAGTGACACCCACCCACAAAGCTGGTTCTAAACCAGGACCATTAGTCACAGCAATAGCATCCACGTCTGGTTTCTCAATTGTTTCTAGTAGTTTCTCAAGTTCCACAAAAAGCTCGCCTTCTCGGTCTAATATTTTTTTAATGTTTTCTATTTTTTCAGCAGAAAGTTGAATTATTTTTCCAGATTTTAATTTTAGTAAATTTGATTCTTTTAAACAAGCTTCAAATAGTGGCACTAGATTTTTAGCATGTTCTCTTTTGGCGAGCATGGGCATTACTCCACCAAATTCTTGATGCTTAGCAATTTGGGAATATAATTGATTACCCAGCACAGTTAAAGAAGCTTCTTTTTCAGATTTTTCTGCTTTGATTATACAAACGCCGGTTTCATCACAGCTGGTTTCTATACCAAGAATTCTCATGTGACCTTACCGGGAGTCGAACCCGGCTTCTTGCCTTGAAAAGGCAATGTCCTAACCGATAGACGATAAGGCCAATTATTCTATTTTGAACCCGGCTCCGTTGCATATAATTTTCTGCTGAAAATTTACGCAACCCTGACTCGCACCGTCGTGCTCCGTCTTTAAATTGTTCCAAGTATTCACAATTTAACCTCTCAAAGGCATGTCTAACCTAATAGACGATAAGGCCTTCGAACCGGGCTTAATATAACATTTTTTGTAAAAAAAGCAAAAAAGTGTTAGTGTTTGTTTGTTGTCAAATGGAAGCGTGGGTGAGTGGTTGAAATCACCAGTTTCGAAAACTGGCAGGCTCGCAAGGGTCTCGAAGGTTCAAATCCTTCCGCTTCCGCCTTAATTTTAATTTACAAATAATATGTATCATCCTTCAAAAAAAATTTTAGAAAAATATGCGGATGTAATGGTTAACTTTGCTTTGGATTCTGGTAAGGGTGTTCGGCGTGGTGAGGTGGTACTTTTACAGGTGCCGGAAAGCGCTAAACCAATACTTTTAGAATTACACAGAGCGGTTTTAAAGGCGGGTGCTCACCCTATAATCCAATATATACCAGATGGTATGAGCCGAGATTTTTTTAATTTTGCCAATAAAGAGCAGATCGGTTTTTTCCCAGCTAAATATCTAAAAGGCCGAATTGATCAGATCGACCACTCTATTTTTATGATTGCCGATACGGATAAGCATGAGCTTGAGGGTATAGATCCAAAGCTCATTATGGAAAAATCTAAGGTGATGAAGCCTTATATGGACTGGCGAAATGAGAAAGAAAATAGAGGTAAGTTTTCTTGGACTTTGGCTTTATACGGCACAAAAGCCGGAGCGGATGAGGTGGGGATGACGGAGAAAGAATATTGGAACGAGATTATTAAAGCTTGCTATCTGAAGGATAAAAATCCAGTTAAAACTTGGCGCAAAACTAATAATGAAATAGAGAGAGTAAAAAATAAACTTAATCTTTTAAAAATAGAAAAAGTTAGGGTTGTATCAAAAAATACTGACCTGACTATAGTTTTAGGCAAGAATAGAAAATGGATGGGTGGTTCGGGGAGTAATATTCCGACTTTTGAAGTTTTTATCTCTCCTAATTGTAAATATACTGAGGGGTATATTTATTTTAATCAGCCTTTATACAGGTATGGTAATTTGATAAAAGATATTTATCTGGAATTTAAAAATGGTAAGGTGGTAAAAGCGACAGCGAAAAAGGGGGAGAAAATTCTGAAACATATGATAGCAAATAAAAATGCCAATATGGTGGGGGAGTTTTCTCTGACTGATTCTCGTCTATCAAAAATTACCAAGTTTATGGCTGAGACTTTATTTGATGAAAATATGGGTGGTAAGTACGGAAATACACACATTGCTCTCGGCAGTGCTTATAAAGATTGTTACACTGGCAACCCAAATAAAGTGAAAAAAACTGACTGGGTGAAGATGGGTTACAATGAATCCGTGGTTCATACCGATATTATCAGTACGGAAAATAGAACCGTGACGGCTTGGTTACCAAATGGTAAGACTTTGGTAATATATAAAGATGGTAAATTCACGATTTAATTAGTATGTTCGTACCGTAGATGATATACTAGTACTATGATATCTAAATGGTTCAGATTAAAAGATAAAGCAATAGCTCTTAGGAAAGATGGCAAATCGATAAGAGATATTGAAGGAAAATTGGGAATACCTAGATCTACTTTAAGTGGTTGGTTAAAAGATATTAAGTTATCTAAAAACCAGAAGAAAATACTTGATAAAAATTGGAGAATAGCTCTAGGTTTATCAAGAGAAAAAGCTGTAGCTTGGCATAATAAGGAAAAAGCTAAAAGGTTAGGCTTTGCTAAGTTGGAAGCTACAAATTTGCTTAAATGTATAAATGTGAGTGATAAGAAAATTCTTGAGCTGGCTTTATCCATGCTTTACTTAGGAGAAGGTGCAAAAACAGAAAAAACGTCTCTCGGTAATTCAGATTCAGAGATTTTGTTATTTTTTGCCGCCTGTATGGAAAAGTTATATGGTCTAAGCCGTAAAAATGTTAGATGTGATTTGCATCTAAGAGCTGATCAGAATATAGAAGAAATCAAAATCTACTGGTCTAAGAAATTAAGGATACCATTGGCAAATTTTAAATCAGCCAGTATTGATAAGCGTACTATTGGAAGAAAAACATATCCGTATTATAAAGGAGTATGTATATTGAACTACGCTAATGTTGCAATTCAGAGAAAATTGGTATATCTTAGTAGAGAATATTGTACGAAGATAAGTAAATAATGGGCGGTTAGCTCACTTGGTAGAGCGCATCGTTGACGTCGATGAGGTAACAGGTTCGATCCCTGTACCGCCCACTATAATTGATGAATACTGTTTTAGAGTAAAAATTAGTGATTTTTTTGTTTGTATTTTCAGCAACCTTCTAGGTGTACTCACCAGAAGGTTGCTTTTTTTTTACATCAGTTACAATACAAAGGTAAAAGTATATTAATATCTCATGAAGATGCAAAATAAAAAATCAGGTTTTACATTACTCGAAATCCTCCTCGTCATCGGTATCATCGCCATCCTCGCTGGTATCGTTATTGTCGCTATCAACCCCTCTAAACAACTAGCCCAAGTCCGTAACTCCCAAAGAAAATCTGATATCAAACAAATCAACAATGCTATCACCCAGTACTATATAGACAACTCTTCCTTTCCTTCTACCATCTCCACTACCACTCTCACCGAAGTCTGTAATACTGGCTCTGTCTCTAATACTGCTACTTCTACTAACGGTGTTAACTGTGCTACGGCTGGTCTAGCTAATCTCTCTATTCTCGTCCCTACCTATCTTGTTTCTATACCAACTGACCCCACTGGTTCTTCTTCTCTTCTGTCTTTTATCCCTACTGCTTATGCGACTACTAATGCTACTGGTACTGGTTACAAGGTTGGTGTTAATACCTCAAAACAAGTCTTAATCTCCGCTCCACTAGCTGAGTTAGGGGTAACGGTAGCGGTGGGGAATGTGCCGACGACGGTGGCAGTTGCACCGTTAAATATTAGTGGATTAGTTGCTCATTATCTGATGAACGATAATGCGGCTACAAAAGTGGTGTTGGATAATAAAGGAAGCTACAACGGGACATCGGTTCGAAACACAGACCAACTTGATACGACAGGGAAGATAAATGGCGCTTTAACTTTTAATGGGAGCAGTGATTATATAACAATTCCAACATTAGGATTGGGTAACACCAATTTTACTTATTCATTATGGGTAAAACCGACAGATTTATCAGGAGGATCAAATGGACAAAAGATTTTTTTTAATGCTAATTCTGAAAATTCAGTCTTTTTTCAGATAAGTTATTCTAATATTGGAGTTTCAGTATATAACTCTAATAACACTGGAACATATTTAACTGGTCCGGTAGCAAATATAAATGAATGGGTCCTTGTTACTTTTACTTATGATGGGACAACTGCAACATTATATATAAATGGTTCTTATTTTGTTTCTTCTCTCTCTGGTAATCCAGACTTAAACAATGGTGGTTTTGTACTTGGCAGATTTGTAAGTGGATATACTGCATATTATACAGGATACATAGATGACGTTCGTATTTACAATATCGCACTCTCTCAAGCACAAATAACCGCACTCTACAATGTCGGTGGTGGGACGGAGGCGGAATAAATAAAAAAGATATTAAAGTTAATATCCCAGCTAATTTTTGAGGTCTCTTCTCAAGTTCTAATCTGAATCACTACACTCATTAAATACTTCCCTTGGTGTTTTGTAGCCTAGCCGTTTTCTCGGCCGATCGTTCAGCAAGCGAACCGCCTGCTCAACTTGGTATTGATTAATAT
>Ga0194056_10002100_pt1 | contig 10616 bp, 9 predicted proteins | sample SepL4413m_MetaG_FD_155458 | JGI IMG/M metagenome (GOLD analysis project Ga0194056, IMG submission 155458) | Anoxic zone freshwater microbial communities from boreal shield lake in IISD Experimental Lakes Area, Ontario, Canada - Sep2016-L442-13m | ecosystem: Environmental > Aquatic > Freshwater >...
TGTCACGCGCGTACAACTTGGCTGCACCTGCAACCGGGCGAATCATGTCGGGTGGTATTGACGCCGGTGCGTTGTACCCACCAAAGAAATTCTTCGGTGCTGCTCGCAACATTGAAGAGGGTGGAAGTTTGACCATTTTGGCTACCGCGCTTGTTGAAACCAATAGCCGCATGGACGATGCCATCTTTGAAGAATTCAAGGGAACCGGCAACATGGAGCTTCGTCTGGACCGCAAGGTTGCAGAGCGTCGTATCTATCCGGCAATCGATGTTGATGCATCGAGCACACGTCACGAAGAGTTGCTCTTCGAGCGCAAGCAATTGCAGATGGTGTGGAAGTTGCGTCGAGTACTCAGCGGACTTGCTGCCGACGGAAACGCCGCACCTGGCCTTGAGTTGTTGATTGATCGCTTGAAGACATTCAAGAACAACGACGACTTCTTGGACGAAATCGCCAAGCAGCCAAACGCATAAGTGTCTGACGCTCGCCTTCGCATGGCGGCGTCGCAATGCGGCGCCGATACCGCTTCGTTTGAATCGGTTGAGTTTCCATTTGGGCATGCCGCAATAAGTGGCAAGCAGGGTTGGATCTATGTCGCCGAGCAGCATTCACGTGCGCTCAGCCCGGCATTGCTATGGGCGGGCAAGCACGGCGTTGAATCGCTGAATGTGTTGAGCGAAATTGACGCCGATGTACTGGCACGCCGCGCTCCGTTATTTAATTTTGACATCACGGTGTGGAGCGTGAGCAATGGTCAAGTAGTGCGCGCATCTGCCGCACAACCACTTGCAGATGTGAAAGTTCCAGACTCGCACGAGCGACTTGCGCTGATGATTGAAACCTCTGGCGCCGATGTGGTGCGCGAACACGGTTTACTCACTGGCGAAGTGATGGGTCTTGAGGTCTGCCGTGTATTGAACGATGACGTTGGCGATGGAGCCCGGCTCGAAATTGGAGTAGGTGCACACGATCGTGAAACGTTTCAGTTGGTGCATGGCCGCGATGCAACAGTGGAGTCGCTTGCGCGAGTTGTTGGAATTGTTCGCGAACACCGCACCGAAGGTTCGGTTCCACACCCATTGAACCGTCTTGCTCCGGAACGAATGCTGCGCCACCGAATTGTGTTGTCGCCAGAGTTGGTCGGTGCGCAACAGCTGCATGCAGTTGAACCACCGATCATTCGCATGAATGTAAAAGATGAAATGCCATGCGTTGCTCTCGGCACGCTTTCAGGCGGAGTTCCAGTAGTAGTGGTGTGCACTGCATCGATTGATGTTGATGTGGTGGCTTTCGGTGCAGATGCTCGCTTACGCGCCTCGCCAAATGCAGAACTGTTGATTGCAACTCACGCAAACAATGTGACCCCATCGCTGCACAAATTGGCACAGTCTTTGCGCAATCCAGCGCGTTTCGTTGAAGTTTCCCCAGTTCGTCGTTAAATAGCCCGTAGCCTAAGCATCGTGTTTGAACGTCTGTCCCAAATTGAAGCCGAATATGTGGCTCTTGAGGAAAGTCTTGGCACCGCAGAGGTTCTGAATGATCAAAACAAACTGCGCGATGCTTCTCGTAGGTACAAGCAGCAAACACCACTGGTGCAATGCATCCGCGACTACCAAGACGCAGAAGGAAACGCCGAAGCTGCTCGCGAACTGATGGCCGATGCAAAAGGCACAGAGCGTGAACAACTGCAAGCCGAACTCGATGGCGCGGTTGCGCGTATTGCCGAGCTCGAAGCTCAGTTAAAGGTGTTGCTGCTTCCTGCCGACCCAAATGATGGCAAGAACATCATCGTGGAAATTCGTGGTGCAGAAGGTGGCGAAGAAGCCAACTTGTTTGCGCATGACTTGTTCGACATGTACAGCGCATGGGCGCTGCGCAATAGCTGGTCGGTAGAAGTGTTGTCACTTGACAAATCCCCAATGGGTGGAATTAACCAGGTGACGATGTTGCTGAAGGGCGACACCGTATGGACGCGCATGCGCTTTGAAGGTGGACCTCACCGCGTGCAACGCGTTCCGGTTACCGAAGCACAGGGAAGAATTCATACTTCATCGGCAACAGTCATGGTCATGCCAGAAGCCGAAGAAGTTGACGTGTCAATTGACGAAAAAGATTTGCAGATCGATGTGTATCGCGCCAGCGGCCCTGGTGGTCAGGGCGTGAACACCACTGACTCTGCAGTGCGTATTACGCACAGACCTTCTGGCATCGTGGTTGCCATGCAGGACGAGCGTTCGCAGTTGCAAAACCGTTTGCGCGCAATGACCGTGTTGCGCTCACGATTGTTAAAGCAGCGCGAAGAAGAGCAAGCTGAAAAAATGTCTGCAGAGCGCAAGGCCCAGGTTGGTAAAGGTGGACGCGGTGAAAAGATTCGCACCTACAACTTCAAAGAAAATCGCATTACCGATCACCGCATTGGTTTCACTCTGTATCAGTTGCAAGATTTCCTGGCGGGCAACGTCGACCCAGTCGTGGATGCGTTAACGACGCAATTCCAGATTGAGCAGTTGGCGGGCGCTGCAAACGACTAAGCACAACATGACACCCGAGGACGCGGTGACATGGAGCGAGATGCTCGCTGAAACAACAGAGCAACTTGGCGATGCCAACGAAGCGCGCTGGCTTTGCGAGCATGCAAGCGGATTAGACGGAGAAGAATTTCGTCAGTCACAAAGTGAGTTTGTGACTACTTCAATGGCAAAGCAATTACACGACATGGTTCGACGCCGACTGGCTGGCGAACCACTGCAATATGTGATGAAGCGTTGGGCGTTTCGACATTTGGACGTTCATGTGGATCAGCGTGTGCTCATTCCACGGCCTGAAACCGAACAGTTAGTTGAAGTTGGACTGACCATTGCCTATGAGCGATTGAAACAAGTAGATCGCCCCCTGAACATTGTTGATCTGGGCACGGGAAGCGGAGTGATTGGGCTGTCAATGGCGCACGAGTTGCCGCTTGGCAGAACCAATGTGTGGCTCACCGATCAGTCAAGCGATGCCCTCGATGTTGCGCGCGGAAACCTGGTTGGCGTTGGCCAAAAGGGCGGCGGAGTTCGACTGGCACTTGGCGGTTGGTGGAATGCGCTGGATACTTCGTTGAAAGGTGCCATTGATATTGCGTTATGCAATCCGCCTTACATTGCTCAAGACGATGAAGAAGTAGCAGCGGACGTGCGCAAGTGGGAACCGCACTCTGCATTATTTGCAGGCGACAACGGACTTGCCGACATTCGTGAAGTGATTAACGGTGCAACAACATGGCTTGCAAACAACGGTTGGTTGCTGCTCGAAATTGGCTATCGACAAGGCGACGAAGTTCGTGCTTTGTTAGAAAACGCTGGTCTTGTACAGGTAGAGGTTCGAAGTGACTTCGCTGGCAGAGACCGAATCGTGTTAGCGCAACGACAAACTGCGTCGTAGAAAATCCAGCTGGTGTAGCAGCAAGTTTTCTGCAACAACTTCTTGTGGTGTCATGTGAGTGACACCAACTAGCGGTAAAAATTCATGCGGCTTTCCTGCATGCAATAACGCAGTAGTGAGTTCTAGCGAATGTGCTGCCAACACGTTGTCGTCGGCAAGACCATGAATGATAAGTATTGGGCGAGTGAGATTCTTCGCATCGTGCAACAGTGACGACGCAACGTACGGCTGGTCGTCCTGTGCGGGGTTTCCTAAATAACGCTCTGTATAAAACGTGTCGTACAACGCCCAATCGATTACGGGAGCACCGGAAATAGCAGCATGAAAATGCTGTGGTGCTCGAAGCACGGCAAGTGCGGCCAGGTAACCGCCAAAACTCCAACCACGAATAGCTACTTTCGAAGTGTCGGCGCTTGGAGCAATTTCATTCAAGTGATGCAGCACTTCGAGTTGATCATTCAGCACGGTGGTTGCTAGGTCGTGGTACACCTCGCGCTCCCAGTCACTTCCTCGACCGGGAGTGCCGCTACCGTCGGCGATTACAACACAGAAACCTTGATTGGCAAACCACTGTGCAGTAGTGAACGCCATGCTGCTGGACACCACGCGTTGCGCGTGCGGGCCACCGTATGGGTCGAACAACACGGGAAGAGCAGATCCGTCGTGATTCTCGGGCAACACAATCGCAGTGTTGATTTTTCGTTTACCGACGCGATGAAATGAAACATTGACGTTGAGCATTGATTGTTCAGCATTATTCAACAATTCGTGGTGGTTGTTCACCAGCGTTCGCGAACGCGGGTGCTGCATCGTTGCGCTGCGAATCACAATGGTGTCAGCACCTGTTGATGCCGCGTGTACGCCATCGTCGTGGGTGAGTTGAACTAATTCATGTGTTGCAAGGCGCACGGTCCATGCGTGAAGGACGTGTGGTTGGTCAAGTGGGTTGCCCGAAAACGTGACATGTTCGGCATTGGCGTTGACTATTCCGCGCACCTGAATATGTGCGGGAGTGATTGCGATGTTGTTCAGCACGATGGCGCGTGCGCCATTGCGTTCCCCACACCACAGCAACATGTTTTCGGCAATAAGCAATGGGCCACCAGCAACGAGTTCGACCCATTTGTCATCGCGCTCAACGTGCAGAGACTCTGTTTCGCCAGTTGCAATGTGCACTTTTCGAATGTCAAGCAGTTTTTGATCGCGCGACATAACCGAAATGATGAGCCCGGCCTTGTTCCACTGCACAGACGTGAGGTATTCGAATGCTTCTGCATCCCATCGGACAGAAGTGCTGTTTGCTTGCAGGTCGATGATGTGCAACGAGGTGTGCGCATTGTTGGTTCCAGCAAATGGATACCTGCGAGTTTGCGGTTCAGATGTTGGTTGCGATGGGTCGGCAATAGTGATGAGTTCGATTGGCGAGTTGTCTACGCGTTCCACAACGAGCGCATCGCTGTTCGGCGACCACCAGTAGCCGCGCTGCCTGTTCATTTCTTCTGCCGCAACAAACTCGGCGACACCCCACGTGACGTCAGTTGCTATTTCGCTTGTAAGGCGCTCTTCGTTGCCCTGCAAGTCGCACACGAATAGTGCGCTTCCACGCACATATGCAATATGTTTGCCATCTGGGCTGATTCGTGCGTCGTACACGGTTCCCGGGGCTGGGTTTTTAACCGTAATTTCGTGGGCATTGTGCATGTCGCTCACAAACAGACGACCGCTTACGGAAAATGCTGCGTGGTGAACTTCGCTATCACATGAAAAGGAAACGATTCCCGCAGCGCCTTCGCGTGCACGCTCTCGGCGTGCGCGTTCTTGTGCTGATTCGTTTTCTGAGTTCGTTCCGGTGAGCAGCGCACGAATGTCGGCGATACACGTTTCGGTATTGCGTTCGGTATGGCACAACCACAGCGAGTTAACGGTGTCGTTTCCTGCTGCCGAGCGAAGGAATAGCACTCGCTTTCCATCAGGAGAAACAACAACGTTTCGCGGTTCGCCCAGGGTGAGGCGCTGTGTTCGCGCGTACTGCCGAGGGAACGTGTCGGTCATGCGAGCAATGTTCCCGCATCGTCAAGACGAACAGGAACTCCGACCCATTCGCGTTCGCACATTTCGGTTGCTAACTGAACGTCATTCGATGTTGCCCACGCGCGTCGTGAGTCAGGAAGGATGACCGATGCGCAAATGGTTTCCGGGTTTCCGTCGCGACCGTGCATCACGCTGTAGGACTCGAGCTTTGCCGGACCAACTGCTTCTGCACTGCTTGCCACTTGGCGCTTTGGCATTGCATCAACTTGTGCTTGAGGAGATGAATGGGCAAAGCCGTTTAACGGTGGGGTAGATGCGTATGCGCCGAATGCGTGTTTGGTGGCGTACCCGCCGTTGGCCCATACAAAACCGTGAGCGCTTGGCTGTTCGCGAACGTTTTGCATCGTGGTGGCAATGGCGTGCATTACGTAGTTATTAAATGGTCCGCCGGCAAATGAAAGCCCACCAGTTGAGGTGAGTTGTTGGTTCAGGCTGAGGCCAAGCGATTGTGCGCCAAGCTGAACTGCTGAAGGGAAGCACGAATACAAGTCAATGAAGTCATATTCATGTGTTGCCTTGCCCGTGAGTTGTTGTAACTGCTCGCCGCCTAGACGGATTGCCGGAGTGTCGGTAAACGACCAGCGATGAGAAATGAAGTTGTGTTCGTGGCAATCGGTTCCTGCTTGCGGGAACACCCATCTGTCACGCGAAATACCAAGTGCGGTTGCTCGTTCTACTGAACACAAAATGAGTGCAGCGGACATGTCGACATCATTGTTTGAGTTCATGAGTTTCGTGTACGGAAAGCCAACCATTCGGTTACTTGGCGAAGCGGTGCGGATGTGCTCAGGTGAATACGACTTACGCAACCAAGCATGTGGGTTGCCTTCTGCAACTTTGCTGAATCGCGACCACAGTTCGCTGATGAGTTGCTGATGGTCTTGCACCGAACGATGTGCAGCAGCGCGTAGAGCAGTTTCAAACATTGGGTAAATCTGAATTGGAAATGCGATCTTGAGTGCAAGCTCTGCTTCATGGTTCATGATGAGTTCGTCGCCCACGACAGTTGGTGCTTCATCGGATGAAGATTCGTGAGATGCGTCGATCCATGTTGGTTGGACTTCAGATTGTTTGGCGCGCCGGCGTGAGCGTGAAGATTCGCCTCCCGTGAGAATGACCATGTCAATCTCACCACGAGATATTGCCAATGCCGAATAGTTCACAAGTGACTGCGGAAGGTTTCCACCGTGTGGAGCGAGACCCGTTATGCGAACGTCGAGCCCAAGTTCGCGAGCAACACTGCGCCCGGGGTTTGGCTCGCGGTTAGAAAGCGAACGCAGTACGTGGAGCGCGTCGATTGTGCCAAGCGCAGTAACTCCCGCGTCCGCAATGGCTAGACGCACTGCTTGTGACATGAGTTGGGTTGGTCCGAGTGCAATCGACAGGTCGTCTTCGTGCTGCGAAATTTGGGCCTGCCCTATAAGTACGGGGGTGCGTGGGTCGAGCGTCACTTCACAAACTCTACTTTTCAGTGAATACAAGCGATCTATTGGGTAAAGCCCACGTGACCTATGCTCGCTTGCGGTATCTCTGATGAATTCTTCGCTCACTCCTCGCACTATTGCCCTTGGTTCTGACCACGCTGGCTTCGAATTGAAGCAGCACCTTGTTGCTGTGCTGTCGAAGGCTGGTCACACGGTTATCGATCACGGCACAGACTCCACCGAAAGCGTTGACTACCCACCATTTTGTGCAGCAGTAGCCCGCGATGTTCGAGATGGCAAAGCAGACCTCGGCATCGTCATGGGCGGAAGCGGTCAGGGCGAACAGATTGCAGCAAACAAAGTGCATGGTGTTCGTGCCGCGCTATGCAACGACTTGTTCTTGGCGGAAATGGCTCGCTCACACAACGATGCCAACGTGTTGAGCATGGGTGGGCGAGTAGTGAGTTTTGAGTTGGCGGAAGAAATTGTCGAAAAGTTTTTGACCACTCCATTTGAAGGTGGTCGTCATGAGCGCAGAGTTGCGCAGTTAACAGAAATTGAACAACAAGAAGGAGCGCGTTAATGCCTTGGCCGTCGGAGACCCAGAGAGACACCGAAGTTTTTGGACTAATTGACAAAGAACGTAATCGTCAAAATACTGGACTGCAATTAATTGCCAGTGAGAACTTCACCTCACCGGATGTGATGGAAGCAACTGGTTCGGTGCTCACGAACAAATATGCAGAGGGTTACCCTGGCAAGCGCTATTACGGAGGCAACGCAGTTGTTGACGAAATTGAGGCGCTCGCAATTGATCGCGTGAAGAAATTGTTTGGTGCAGAACACGCCAACGTGCAACCGCACTCGGGTGCAAGCGCAAACATGGCTGTGTATCTCGGACTCATTAAACCTGGCGACACCGTGCTTGGTTTAAGCCTTGACCACGGTGGTCACCTCACACATGGATCACCGGTGAATGCTTCAGGCATTTTGTACAACTTCCAGTCGTTCCGAGTTGGTGCAACTGACGAGCGTTTGGACTTTGATCAAATTCGTGAACTAGCAATTAAGCACAAGCCAAAAATGATTGTTGCGGGAACTACGTCGTACCCACGCAGGCTTGAGCCACAGCCATTCCGCGCAATCGCCGATGAAGTTGGTGCGCTGATGATGTTCGACATCGCTCACATTGCAGGTCTCGTTGCGGGTGGCGCACATCCGAACCCAGTGCCATATGCCGACGTAGTTACATTCACTACACATAAAACTTTGCGTGGTCCGCGTGGTGGTTGCATTCTGACCACCGCTGCTCATGCTGCAGCAATTGATAAGGCGGTATTCCCAGGAAGCCAAGGTGGCCCACTTGAACATGCGGTTGCAGCAAAGGCTGTTGCGTTTCATGAGGCAATGCAGCCAAGTTTTAAGGATTACGCACAGCAGATTGTGAAGAATGCATCGGCTCTTGCAGAAGCCCTGTCGAAACAAGGATTCCGATTGGTTTCGGGCGGAACCGATACGCACATGATGGTGGTGGACTTGCAGCCATTCGATGCCGAACTCACCGGTAAAGAATCTCAGCTCATTCTTGATGAAGCTGGAATCACGTTGAACAAGAACAACATTCCAAATGATCCGCGCAGTCCATTCGTAACAAGCGGTGTGCGGATTGGAACTCCTTCAGTTACAACCCAAGGCATGAAAGAACCAGAGATGGCGCTCATTGCTGAATATATTGCAACGACATTGCGCAATCGCACTAATCCGGCAGCTGTTGCAGAAGTTCGCGCCAAGGTTGCAGCCTTGTGCGCCAAGTTCCCTGTGTATCCAAAGCGTGCGTGATTGATCTCACTGGTTATCTGATCGTCGGCCTGTGTGCCGCGGTGGTGACAGCAATCCTTACTCCGCTTGTCGAGCGCTATGCACGCAAGCGACGGTGGATGGCCGAACCAGATGATCGACGTGCGCATCCGGTTCCCACTCCAAACGTTGGCGGCTTGGCATTCATTGGTGGACTTGTTGCTGCGCTCATACTTGCGTGGCGAATGGATCGTTTCTCGCCAGTCATTTCTGGCAACTCCGAATTGATCGGCGTTGTTCTCGCAGCGTGTTTAATCACTGCGCTTGGTTTTGCCGATGACATTCGTGATTTGTCTGCGCCAATGAAAGTGACTGGAGTAGTGGTAGTTGCGCTTGTGCTGGTGTGGTTCGGCGTAACCATGTTTTATTTCCGCGTGCCATTCCTTGACGTGTTCGTGTTATCTAACGATTGGATTCCACTATTCACCGTGCTGTGGCTATTAGGAATGACTCAAGCGATCAACTTGATTGACGGACTTGATGGACTAGCGACAGGAATTGTTGCAATTGCTGCTGCAACATTTTTTGTGTACAGCAAACATCTTGCAGATCAAGGTTTGCTCGCACAACCAAACATTGGTCCACTCATTGCCATCATCACGCTTGGAATTTGTTTAGGCTTCTTGCCGTACAACTTCAACCCTGCGCGAATTTTCATGGGCGATGTTGGCGCACTAATGCTCGGTCTGCTGATGGCAGTGTCCACCAGCGTTGTTGGAGGCAGAGCTGACCCACAGCTACAAGGTGTGAGCGGGCAAACGTATTTCTTTATTGCGCCGTTGTTTATTCCACTGCTCATTCTTGGCGTGCCATTCTTCGACGTGCTGTTTGCCATTCTGCGACGCACGGTAAGCAGGCAAGGTTTTGCTACTGCCGACCGCGGACACTTGCATCACCGACTGATTGCCCTTGGGCATGGGCCTCGTCGTGCCGTGGTTATTTTGTGGGCCTGGACGGCACTGCTGTCGACCATTGCTTTGTACCCGGCTTTGACCAACAAGAACCCCAATCTGTGGTTGGTTTTGCTGGCGGCAGTACTCCTAATTGGCTTCACTATTTATCACCCACGTTTGGTACGTCATCGCGAGTCAGGATCAGCTGAATAACAGTGATTTCGTGCGCACAATTGCACGAGCAATTTGGTCGCAAGTCCTTATTCCGTATAGATTGTTCAGCAATTCACAAAGTATCCCGTTGTCAATACTCAAAGGAATCATTGCCCGTGAAAGTTAAGAATCCCGCCGTTGTGTTGCGCCCGAAGCGCGATATTGCACTGATGGGTTCTGACGACTCGATGACCAAAGGAATAGAAATTGCCGGCACTGTCCTGGTGCTTTTTGTAATCGGATTTTTTCTCGATCGATGGCTAGGAACTGCGCCAATTTTTATGATTGTGTTGACGATCATTGCGATGATTGTGCAATTCATCAAGATGTACTACGTCTATTCGGCGCAGATGGAAACGAAAGAGCGTCAACGCGCAGCCATGCCAACCGCGCATCAACAAGAGGCTGCGGCAACATGAACCAAGTCGACTCCATCTCCATTCTTGCGATGCGTGATACTGGACCTGCTCCCGAAGCAGCCATTACTCGTGATTTGGTGAAGCACGGCCTGATCGCAGCTCCTGTACTCATCGGCGGAAGCGCCGCAATTTGGGGATCCAATGGCGCTTTATCTTGTGGATACGGGGTTCTGATTGTGTTGGCTAACTTCAGCATCGCTGCGCTTTTGGTCACACGTGCTGCTCGGATCTCGTACGCCTTGATGATGGCAGCGACCTTATTTGGCTATATTTTCCGACTCGCATTGGTTTCTGCG
>Ga0194056_10002105_pt1 | contig 10607 bp, 12 predicted proteins | sample SepL4413m_MetaG_FD_155458 | JGI IMG/M metagenome (GOLD analysis project Ga0194056, IMG submission 155458) | Anoxic zone freshwater microbial communities from boreal shield lake in IISD Experimental Lakes Area, Ontario, Canada - Sep2016-L442-13m | ecosystem: Environmental > Aquatic > Freshwater...
TCCGTATTGTGAGTCAAATACTCGTGCAATGAAATTTTTCCTGGAGTAATGCTATGTGTTGGATAGATTGGTTTTCTGGACGCATGGGGTTATGCGTCAGGGCTGCATTCAAGACGCTTTCAGCGTCCTCTTTTTACCTAATCGGCTTCGGCTTTTGACCGGAGTGTCGGTTAGGTAAAAGTTCGGTGAACGGGGTTGAAACCTAGGCAAGCCGAAAGTTAGACCAAACCTATAAAATGTCGGTTTGGGCAGTTTGGTATATTTATTCAATGGCCTTTGAATTACTCGGGCATCGCTTGGTAAGTCTACCTTTTAAAGAACGCCAGTGAATCAGGCAGAAACCTGCATGCGCCGGTATTTTTGATGGCATTCAAATCGAACATTTGACAGATGCAGTTGTCTGGCGTTTTAACGAACCACTGTCTGATAAGGATTACCCTGATCTTAGTGATGAAGAATGGGAGGCTCTGAAACAGCCGATTGAGTTCCGGTTTGATCCCGAGGATTATTTATCGACAATCATCGCGGGTATAAAAGAAACTAAAGTGCTGATGGTTTCATCGGATCAGCCTGTTGAGTTACCCATATATGGTTTTAAGCTGGAGCAACTGCTTGCATTAGAACCGCTGGTGTTTTCCACACGATTGAATGTTCCCGACAAACGGTTGATTAGCCAAACTATTGAAATCGAGGCTTATAACGGTTTTTTTCTGGTTGGCGGTATAGGTTATAGTTTGGAAGAGCTATTTCTGCCCACTGCATTAATCGCTGGCTATAAGTCTTGGAAATCCTATGCCATTTTTCCTAATGACGAAACGAATTTATCGGCCTATCTATTGTATCTACAAAAAGGCAGAGAATTTTGTCATGAATTGAAACAGTATCTCGGCCGCGATGCCCTGATTAAACTCAGATATCACCCTCCATTGGTTTATAATTCGTTAGCGTGGGAAATTATTGAAGTCATCAGATAAACTGCATGATAAAACTGATTTACCAAAACGAAATTTTAATCACTCAATTATGATCAATATACTGGCACTGCTAAAATCACAGCCCATAACTGGTCTTGAGTCAAACAGCATCGCAATTATCGAAGGCTTTGCCACGAAGACGTCTGTTGAATGGTTTGATCCTTGCGTCCGTTTTCTTGAACCACCTGCGGGTCAACATATACCCTTTGTCAATCCGGTAGAGGCTATGGAGATTTTGTTTAGGCATCAGGGAGCAGAGAAAAGTGAGGCTACCAATAAAGCAGTTATTGAATATGCTGGACTCAGATTACGGCTGGACATACATCAGAGGGTCAGATTCTACGATCTCTTCGACTCCGAATTACCTGAATGCATACCTATAACACTATTGCTTGCCTACCTTCAGGAAAAGCAGTTGGTTATTACAGACATTATTGACTATCTTACACGTGCTGTCGATGCGGTAACCTACGCTCCTATTTTTAGGGGGCCGGATAATTACAACGACCCTTGGTCGCTTGCCGAACTACCAGAACTGCCAACCGCCAAGTCCATGATTGAGTTTATCCCCGGTGCCCCGTGGCATGAACCTATGGATGAGGACGTATATATAGTGGACGCACTTTTTGCACAATGGCGCGAAGAGATGCGCGATATAGCAGCTAACCTGGAGAAAAGTTTGGGCGAGTCTGTTTATTATTTCTGCGATCCGAATTCCGACCACGACGACGATAATATCCACCGGTTTTTGGTGTTACATTGGTGCTGTACCTTTCAGCCAGAGTCGCCTTATGTGAAATTCCTCATTGAGGTCAGCGGAGCCAAGGATGTTGAAGAATTAAAGGCTGCTTTGATTGACCCCAAAAGTTATTTTCATCCTTACGAAATGCACTGTGCATTCTTTGGGCTGGAAACAGTATATTGTCACTTTGATTATATTTCTTCCCAAACACGCAAGACTGTTGCCATTGTATTTTCAACAGTGACAGCGCAAACGTTGGCAACGTCATTGTTGCTCCAGCAGATCAATGTGGATGTCTTTATTGTGACATCTAAAGAGCTGGCTACAGATGACTGGGTAAAAACCTCAACACGCAATTGTTACGATTGGACGGTTCGTTATTTACAGGATGGCCAGTTAAATGATCCCATTGAGGTACTTGCACGTATTGACGAGCTTTGCGTTATAGCGGATGAAAAAAGTACCGGACAAGGCTCTAATCTACATATTTCCCCTTCAATTGAAGACTTGCTTTGGCTGGCATTAAGCTATCAACTACCGACAAAATTTTTCTTTATTGATGGTTCGCAATTGAGCAATCCTGAGGATTGTCTGAAAGCTTGCAAGGTGCCTGAGCGGGTAGCCAAACAGGATAAGTTGCGGGAATCTTTAACCCATCAGCTCCCAGAGATACGTGTAATGGCTGATTTTGGCAGTAGTGGTCTTTGGGATGATAAAGGACGCATGATAGCTTATGATCTTATTGCCCTTCCGTTTCAACTCGTGCGTCGCCTGTCTGCTTGGCAAGTGGATTATGATGAAACATTTAATCCGCCCGATTCGGGTGATGCGACTTGGTGGGACAATCATGAACAAGAAAAGAATGCGATTGCTAAAGCATTGCAAGCAACGCTGGGAAGTAACACCCAAGTAAAAGTTTATATGGATGATCAATGGCAATGGATAGGTGATTTTCAGCTATGAGATTTAAGCCTTCAATAACGCTTATAATGTGAGTGACGGCGTTGCAAACCCCGTCACTCCTAAAGATCATTATCGAAGCAAGAATTTATTTTCTTTCTTCGTGTCTTCGTGTTCTTCGTGCCTTCGTGGTGAATGTTTTTGGGCTGTTTTAGTTTTTTTGTGCGCACCCATTGTTTTTACGTTAAATCAACCGCGCAAGGCTTTCGTTATGGCACGAATATCGGGCATCACCCAGGTGGGTTGGTAAGCGGATTCTTTTAAATCGGCTTCGGTAGATATGCCTGTTAACACCATAATACTACGAATGCCGGTACGAACTGCGCCCAGAATATCGGTTTCCAGACGATCACCAATGGCGACTGTTTTATCAGGATCGACGCCCAATAAAGCCAAAGCCTGTTGGTAAATAATGGGTTCCGGTTTACCGATAATGGTCGGTGTTACGCCGGTTGCAACCTCAAGAGCCGCCAGAATTGCGCCATTGCCATGCGTGATGCCGTGTTCTGTGGGGAGTGTGGTGTCGGCATTGGTGCCAATGAATTTTGCACCTGCGCGAATATTCAGTGTGGCCGTTGCCAGTTTGGCCCAGGTCAGGGTTTCATCTTTACCACAGACGACAATGTCAGCGCCTTTTTTGCTGGCGTCACTGTCATTATTCACTTCATAGAGACCGGTCAGCGTAAAGCCATGATCAATCAGCGGTTGTGTTGCGCCGTCTTCACCGACAACAAAAACCCGTGTTTCAGTTGGATTAACCTGCTTGCTTAGATAGAGCGCTGTCGCCGTGCCCGAGGTAAGAATTTGTTTGTTGGTAATGGTTACGCCCATTTTTGCCAGTTTGGTTACATATTGTTCTGGCGTTAGACTGGCATTGTTGGTCGCTAAAATGAAAGGGATTTGCAGATCATGCAGGATTTGAAAAAAATCGATCAAGCCTGGCATAGGCTGTGTGCCGTGCCATAAAACACCATCCATATCGATGATAAGGGCGTTAATATTGGTAAAAGGTTGCATGATAATGGGATCTCAAAAATAGGGTTTTTTAGGGGGGTATTCGGTAGTTTTTTATCGATTGGCATCGCATCGCTTGCAATGTTATTAAGTTAAGCCGTTCGCTGAGCGGAGTCGAAGCGATTTTTCTGGCTTCGACTTCGCTCAGCCAACGCGACTCTGTTCAGCCAACGCGACTCTGTTCAGCCAACGCGACTCTGTTCAGACAACGCGGCTCTGTTCAGACAACGCGGCTCTGTTCAGACAACGCGGCTCTGTTCAGCCAGCGGTTTGTCTTGCTTAGAGGCAATTAACTTAACGGCATTGACATGGCTTAGATTTTATTCTTCCGCTTTAATGGGTTGCAAAATAAGCTCTGCCAATATCTGACGTGCCCGGTTATCGGCACCGGAAGGCAGTTTTTGAGGTTTATGGGTAATCCATGCCGCAATATCTTTCCATGCCGTAGGCGCTTGCAGGTCACGCAATAACATGTGATAGCCCTGTTGATAAAAGGCCACGGTTTTGTCTGTTGCATCGCTGGCGAGAAATTTTTGTAAAAATGCGTAGGTGGGTTTTTTGGGGATAATCTCATCTTTCTCACCATAAAGCATCAACGTATTTCCGTGCAGTAGCGTTGCGCTGTTAAAGGCTTCATCCATTAAATCGGTCAGTCCGTAGACGGTTTCTATACGGGTCGCTTTGATAACCAAAGGATCACGCCCCAACGCCCGGAGCATTTCAATATTATCAGAGGGCATAACCTTTACCCCTTTGCCGGTTAACGTTAGCCACGGCATGCTATGCGCCAACGTCCACAGCAAACCGGTTTGATACCAAGGCATGGTTGACCTTGCCCAAAGTGCGGGCGCGACCAGAATAATACCGTCTACGGCTGGCATACCGGCCTGGCTCATGGCATTTATAATAATGGCACCGCCCATGCTTTCACCCAATAAATATACGGGGGGGTTGGGATAACGTTGTTTTATCAGCCCTATCAAGGTCAGTAAGTCGTTGGTATAAGCTTCGCCACCGGCCCATAAGCCACGTTTGGGAGAGCCACCAAAACCCCGTTGATCGTAAGCAAAACAGGCGATACCCTGTTTGCTGAAATAGTCGCCCGGTTGTTGAAAAAACAGGCTGTAATCATTAAAGCCGTGCAAGGCAATTAATATTGCCTGGGGATCGGTTTTTGGCAACCAATGGCGAAACGGCAAGTTGGCACCGTCTTCTGTCAGAAAAAAAGTCTCGCTGAGTCTGGCGGTATTCTTTTTTGCACCTGGTGGATAAGTCATTGGCATACAAGCCGTCAATGACGTAACCAGCAAAACCGAAATTATTAGGGACCGCTTTTTCATGCGCTTGGTTGTCAGGTTATCCAATTTATTTTTCCAGCTTCAATAAGGGCTTTTAGCATACACATCAACTTAAAGGTATTACAGACCACGAAGACACGAAGAACACGAAGATTTTGCTTTGGTTTTTCTTCGTGAACTTCGTGTCTTCGTGGTGAAATGTCTTAACTTGATGTCTATGGTGGTGCCAGATGCTTAACCCGCTTGATAGCCATTGGTATTATGGGTCACCCAGCGCTCATTTTCGGTAGCTAAAAGCTCTTTTTTCCAAAAAGGGACTGTTGATTTTAAGGCTTCCATGATGTGTCGACTGGCATCAAACGCATCGCCACGATGGGATGACCACACGGCAACCAGCACAATCGTGTCGGCGGGCAAAATATCGCCCACTCGATGAATAACCAGGCTGTCAATAATTTGCCAGTGTTGTTGTGCTTCAATAATACATAATTCCAACTGTTTTTCAGTCATACCGGGATAATATTCCAGGGTCATGCCTTTAACGGTATCACCGTCATTGAAGTCACGCATAGTGCCTATAAAAATACTGGTCGCCCCAATAGCGCCACATTTATCCGTTTTTGCCTGCTGATAAGCTTGAATTTCCTGATACGGATCAAATGCCTCGGCAGTGATTTTTATGGTCATTTTAGCCGCCGGTAACCGGGGGGAAAAAGGCGACGATATCGCCGTCCAAAACAAGGCTGTCCAAGGTCACATAGTCCATGTTAACCGCAGCCAAGATATTGGGAGGCAATGGCTGATCAAGGTTGGTTTGGCTCCAAACCTCATGGACGGTTATTAAACCGGTAAAGGTCAGATCGTCTTCCGAGCGGCCCAGTCTTTCTTTTAAGCTGGCAAAATATCGTACTTTAATTGACATAATGATTCACGAGGCTAATAAAACAATAGATAATAAAACACTATAAACACTTTTTAAGCATTATTTTACACAGATGAATTACACACCGCACTTTAATCAGGCTGGCGAAGCTCACATGGTCGATGTTGGCGCAAAAGCGATCACTCAGCGGTCGGCAGTGACCGAAGGCTACATTGAGATGCATCCGGAAACACTCCAGATGATTCTTGGTGGCGAGCATAAAAAAGGCGATGTACTCGCCATCGCGCGAATTGCCGGCATTATGGCCAGCAAAAAAACCGCAGATTTAATTCCGCTTTGTCATCCTTTGCCCATCACGCATGTAGAAATTAACCTGAGTGCTGACACCGAAAAAAACCGTATTCGTTGCCAAACCACAGTAAAAACCAACGGTCAGACCGGCGTAGAAATTGAAGCATTGTGCGCTACTCAAATTACCTTGCTGACCATTTATGATATGTGTAAAGGCGTAGATCGTGGCATGGTTATCCAGTCTGTACAATTACTGGAAAAAGAAGGGGGTAAATCAGGACTCTGGCAGCGCAATGAATGACGGTGAGAGTGTGTATTTTCAAGGTTTTTAAAAACGCACACCCGATTTTGATACACTACAACATCAAATAAGACAAACACAGAGATAATAATGCCGATTACCTTAAAAGAGCTTGCCGATTTTTGTGATGCCCGAATAGTAGGGGGCGATTTAGCAACAACTATTTATTCCGCAGCCGATATTAAGTCAGCGCAAGCAGGGCAGGTTACCCAGTTGACCAGCAGTCGGTATGCCCGGCATATTAAAAACTCTACCGCTGCTGCCTGCTTTATTGCCGAAGGTTTTGCTGTTGATGACCTGCCGGACAGCATGGCTTTACTGGTTTGTACTGACCCGGAAATCAGTTTTATCAAGGCAGTCGAGTTGCTGCATCCTGCCCGGGTTTACAGTCCACAAGTTGCGCCTCAGGCCGTGCTTGAAAATAATGTAACCCTGGGTCAGGGTGTCTATATCGGACCTTATGCCGTGATTGGCGAAAACGCGATAATAGGCGATAACAGTACTTTATTGGCCGGTGCTTATGTGGGTAAAAACGTAAAAATAGGGGAGAACTGTAAAATTTATCCTTATGCCGTTATTTACGATGACGTGGTGGTGGGAAATAATGTCATTATCCACTCAGGGTCTATTATCGGTGCTGATGGCTTTGGCTATAAATTTAGAAATAATGTCCATGTCAAGGTGCCACAGGTCGGTAATGTGATCATTGATGATAATGTTGAAATTGGTGCCAATACCTGTATTGACCGGGGCGCGTTGGGCAGTACCTTGATAGGCGCAGGCACTAAAATAGATAATCTCGTACAGATTGGCCACAATAACAAAGTGGGTAAAAATGTGATTATGTGCGGTCTAACCGGCGTGTCCGGCTCCTGTAATATTGAAGATTATGCCATTTTGGCGGGGAGTTCAGGCGTTGCTGATCATGTGACTATTGGCCTAGGTGCTGTGGTAATGGCGCGATCTGGCGTGGCAGGTGACGTAAAAGCGGGTACCCAGGTTTTCGGCAGTCCGGCAAAAGACAAAAAAACCGCTTATAAAGAGCAGATTGCACTCAGCAAACTGCCTGAGTTGCTAAAAAAAGTTAAGTTGCTGGAAGAAAAAATTCAGACACTTGAAAAAACAGCGGATTAGCCAATAGCATTAAGTTAAGCCGTTGGCTGAGCGGAGTCGAAGCGATTTTGCGGGCTTCGGCTTCGCTCAGCCAACGGTTTATCTTGCCTAAAGGCACTTAACTTAACGGCATTGGCAGATTAGCTTTTATATTTTAAGATATTTATCAGTTTTTAATAAAAAAACAACGTTCGTTAGAACAACTTATAACGAATAACCCAGTATTATAGTAAACTATATCAACACAAAAAACGGTTCAGCACGATGACAGTAAAAGACAACGTACACTTGCACGAAATCAATAAATTTGGCTCAATGGCAGAGCGTTGGTGGGATACTCAGGGCGAGTTTAAAACCCTGCATGATATTAACCCGCTACGCCTCCAGTTTATTCAGAGTTATATCGATATTGCCGGCAAACGCATGGTTGATGTGGGTTGTGGCGGCGGTATTTTAACTGAAGGTCTGGCTAAATTGGGCGCTGATGCCTTGGGTATTGATCTCAGTGAAGAACTGATTGACATTGCCGATTTGCATGGTCTGGAGTCGGGTGTCAATGCACATTATCATAAAATAAGTGCAGAAGCATTAGCCGAGCAACAACCTGAAAGTTTTGATCACGTTACCTGCATGGAAATGTTGGAACATGTACCCGATCCGGGTTCAATCATTTCTGCTTGCGCCACCTTGGTCAAACCGGGCGGTATGGTGTTTTTTTCTACGCTTAACCGCAAGCCCAAAGCCTATATATTAGCCATACTTGCCGCCGAGCATATCTTGCAAATGTTGCCTAAAGGCACGCATGATTATAAAACCTTTATCAAACCGTCTGAACTTAGCCAGTCAGCACGCGCTGTAGGTCTTGAGCTTCAAGGTATGATAGGGATTGAATACAACCCGTTTAACAAACGCTTCAGCACGGGCAAAGACATTGATGTTAATTACATTGCCGCCTTTAAACGTATTGAGTAAGTGCTGATGCCGACTGATTTTAAATTATCCTGCGTGTTGTTTGACCTGGACGGCACCTTGGTAGATACCGCGCCGGATTTGGTTTTATGCCTGAATAAAGCCTTAAGTCAACATGGGTTTACGCCTGTTAAAGCGGCAACCATTAAACACTATATTTCATTCGGTGCGCTTGCCATGATTAACGGAAGCCTGGATCATTCCATATCGGAGGCGGTTCGGGCAGATATTCTGGACACCATGTTGGATATTTATGAAAACAATATTGCCGAACATACTGTTTTTTTTAAAGGCATGTCAAACACGCTGGATGCCATTGAAGCGCAAGGACTGAAATGGGGCGTCGTCACCAATAAGCGGGAGCGATTTACCAATCCCCTGATGGCCGCTCTCAATTTAACCGATCGCGCTGCCTGCATTATCAGTGGTGATACCACAGGAAATCCCAAGCCGCATGTCGAACCCATGTTGGCAGCCTGCAAAAAAGCGGCCGTAAAGCCTTATGAGTGTGTTTATATCGGCGATGCACCTCATGATATTACCGCAGGGAAAAATGCCCAAATGAAAACCCTGGCCGCTCTTTACGGTTATATTAATCCTGGTGATATGCCTGAAACATGGGGCGCTGATGCCTTGATAGAATCACCTGAACAACTAACAGTCTGGATAAACTCTGCACTATGTCATTAAAACATCACGTTATTTTAATTACCGGCGCAGGCGGTGGTCTGGGCAGTACAGCGGCTTTGGCACTGGCTAAAAACGGTGCTCATATTATTTTGCTGGATAAAAATATCGCTAAACTGGAAGTGGTTTATGATGCCATTTTGGCGGCAAATGCCCCCGAACCGATTATTTATCCGTTTGACCTTGCCGGTGCCAATGAAAACGAGTACCAGGAATTAGCGAATACCCTTACTGAAGAATACGGCTCCTTGCAAGGGCTGTTACATTCAGCCGTAGAATTTAGCTCATTTACGCCGGTCTCCCAATTCGGTACCAAGGAATGGGGGCAAACGTTAAACGTGAATTTGAATGCCGCTTTTATACTCACCCGGATGTTGTTACCGGTGCTGGAAAAAAGTCAACACGCGTCCATTGTCTTCACCTCCGATTCTTCGGCCAGAAAAGCGCCTGCTTACTCGGGCGCTTATGGGGTGTCCAAAATAGCCATGGAAGGCTTGGCAAAAATACTGGCTGAAGAACTGGAAGCGGCCAACAAAATCCGGGTCAATACCTTAATACCAGGGGCTGTTGATTCACCCTTAAGAAAACGCGCTTATCCTGCAGAAGATAAAGCTAAATTGCCTACTATGGCATCATTGGCACCCGCTTACCTGTATTTATTTGGCTCTCAAAGTATTGGCGTAACCGGCCAGGCCATTGAAGCTGCAACCTTTCACCTATAACACTATTATGGCCGAACGAGAAAGCTTTGTTTTAACCCGAGATGTCAATATTGTCACCATTCCTGACGGTACACCCAGTACCTTAAGCAAAGGTGAGTCAGTCACCATTCACCAATCTTTGGGCAATAATTATACGGTTGTCACAGAGCAAGGTCACATGGTGCGTATTGACGGTGCCGATGCCGATGCCTTGGGCAAAGAGCCGCATCATTTGCAGACGCTGGTATTAGAAACCAGTCCTGAAGCGGTTGAAAAAAACTGCTGGGAAGTGATGAAAACCGTTTATGATCCCGAAATTCCGGTCAATATTGTTGATCTGGGTCTGGTTTATTACTGCAACGTCAAACCCGTCAATGACGATGAAAATACCGTCCACATCATGATGACTCTTACTGCACCAGGTTGCGGTATGGGGCCGGTTATACAAGGCGATGTAGAAAAATGTATTCGTGCGCTGCCCGGTGTTTCCAGTGTTGACGTTGAAGTTGTGCTGGATCCGCCCTGGTCCAGGGAAATGATGTCAGAAGTGGCGCAGTTACAGTTGGGCTTGTACTAGAATAGAATCAATCCGGCAGCGGTAGGGTGCGCATCGCGCACCGCATAGACATCAAGTTAAGACATTTCACCACGAAGACACGAAGAACACGAAGATT
>Ga0194056_10002106_pt1 | contig 10605 bp, 8 predicted proteins | sample SepL4413m_MetaG_FD_155458 | JGI IMG/M metagenome (GOLD analysis project Ga0194056, IMG submission 155458) | Anoxic zone freshwater microbial communities from boreal shield lake in IISD Experimental Lakes Area, Ontario, Canada - Sep2016-L442-13m | ecosystem: Environmental > Aquatic > Freshwater >...
GTGCAGGTCGCAACGTCATTTCCATCGCCAGTTGGAAAACCCGTAAATTTAATGCGCATTTGTTGGAAAGGTTTTCTTGCCACTTAGGGTTGGACTTTACTGCCATAAAATCCAGCCCAGGCTTTGCAGCCCTATGTAACTATGGTGCTATCGCTGCGTAAACTGTCCGAAGTATTGTTAGACTGACCAGAATACAATCCTCAACCACCACACCCGCATAAATAATAATTCGTCAAATAGCCTCTCAGAATTACCAGCTACTTAAAATAAAAATCACCCAAGTGAATAATCCCACAAGCCATTAATACCGCTATCATAAATAATATTTCGATAGAATAATGCATCATAAATAAAAAATTACTTTATATTTTGAATAAAAAGCGCATAATTTAAATTAATTTTGCAATTGAGGCTTGTCATGCTGCTCGAATTTCGCATTCGTAACTACCGGTCAATTCGCGATGAAATAGTTATCAGTTTTGTTGCGTCAAAAGATAAAAAGCTCGCCGATACGCACTTGGCATCGACCGGCATCAAAAGCCTGCCCCATGTGGTTCGTAGTGCTGTGGTTTATGGCCCCAACGCCAGTGGCAAATCCACGTTACTACAAGCACTGGCCTTTATGCGTGCTTTGGTCGCTGAATCTGCAACACTCATGCAGCTTGGACAAACTTTTAACATTCAGCCCTTCCGTCTGGATGCGGCTTGTGCTGCAAAACCCACCGAATTTGAAATCACCTTTATCTTTAATGGGGTACGCCATCAATACGGTTTTAGCCTGACGCCTGAAAGAATTATTAGCGAATGGCTCTTGGTCTATCGTACTGCAAAACCGCAACAGTGGTTCGGTCGCCAGTTTGACGAAAAAACCCAAAGTTCCATTTACGAGTTCAGTACCCATCTCACCGGCCCACGCAAGCTTTGGCAGGACAGTACCCGCTCCAACGCACTGTTTTTATCAACGGCTGCGCAGCTAAACAGTGAGCTATTGGGTCCGGTATTTAGCTGGTTGGTAGAACAACCGGTATATTTCAGCGCAGGCTTGACTCCGCCTCCAGATCACACCACTGAACTACTCCAAACCGAAAGTGGCAGACGCGCAGTACGTGATTTTCTTGCGTCTGCGGACATCAGCATCAGTGATGTCATGACTGTACAGCGCCAAGGGTTTCAGCAAAAAATCATGTTTGGCCCCGAAGGGGCAAAAATTATGCACGACGAACAAGAAATGCTCATGCCACAATTTGTTCACAAGACAGAACGCGGCTCTGCCAGTTTTGAATTGTATGAAGAATCACAAGGTACCCAACGATTATATGCTCTGGCGGCTCCCGTACTCGATGTACTTAAACATGGTCGTTTACTGATTGTTGATGAACTGGACAGTAGTTTGCACCCGTTATTGGTTAGACGATTGGTGCGTATGTTCCACCAACCAGAACTTAACCCACACGGTGCGCAACTCTTCTTTACAACCCATGACTCTTCGCTGCTCGATCGAACTTTGTTTCGGCGCGACCAAATCTGGTTTACTGAAAAAGATAATGATCAAGCCACTCGATTATATCCACTTAGCGATTTTAGTCCGCGTGAAAACGAAGCCTGGGAACGTGGCTACTTAACCGGACGCTATGGTGCTGTGCCGTTTTTTAATGACCCACCTTTACTCGCGCAAGCGGCAGGCTGACCGGTAGCTGTACATGGGAAAAGACAATCAACCCAAGGCTCGGCAAACCAAACAACTGGCCCGTAAATCAGGCCGACGTGAGGGCTATGATCGTATTCTCATTGTTAGTGAAGGTAGCAAAACCGAACCGCTCTACTTAAATGAAATTCGTACCAAGTATCGCTTAAGCACCACTAACGTACAGGTACAGCACAGCCAATATGGCACATCACCTTTACAAGTAGTGGAATACGCAGAACACCTGTTCATCAACGGCGACGAGAATAAATACATTGAACCCCATGCCTTTGAACAGGTTTTTGCCGTTTTTGACCGTGACGATCACATCACCTATCACCAAGCGCTTGGCAAAGCAGCGGCACTAAACGGCAAATTGCGCAATGACCTGAAACAACCTGTCAGCTTCCAAGCCATCGCTTCGGTACCGTGCTTTGAATTATGGCTGTTATTACATTTCGAAGACATACTTGCCCCATTGCACCGCGACGTCGTTTATCAGCGACTACGTCAATACCTGCCTGATTATGACAAAGGCCGGGCCGGTTACTACCAACAAACCTGCAACTATTCCAGTGCAGCCACCCAACGTGCCGAACAACTGGCTCAACTTACCACTGCCCACAATGGCATAGAGCCTTATACCGACCTGCACCGCTTGGTGACTCTTCTCACCACGCTAAAAACCTAACGACTACAGCAGGAATCATGAGCAAAAAGACCTTAAGCGAGTCCGATATTTGTGCCAAGTACATCACGCCTGCCGTCGTTCAAGCCGGATGGGATGAGGCCCTGCAGATACGTCGAGAAGTATTTTTTACCAAAGGTCGTGTGATTGTTCGTGGCAAATTGGTTACCCGAGGCAAGGCTAAACGCGCTGATTACATCCTCTATTACCAGCATTTCCCGATTGCCTTGATTGAGGCCAAGGACAACAAGCATGCCGTGGGCGACGGTATGCAACAAGCTTTGGATTATGCACACACCTTGGATATTCCTTTTGTATTTTCCTCCAACGGTGATGGCTTCGTGTTTCACGACAGCACCGGCCAGAGCGCCCAAATGGAAACCACTCTGGCCTTGGCGGGATTCCCAAGCCCCGCTAAGTTATGGGCACAATACTGTACTTGGAAAAAACTGCTTCCAGAGCAAGAAAAAATTATCCTGCAACCCTATTACAACGACGGCAGTATCAAAGAACCTCGCTATTACCAGCGCAATGCAATCAATGCGACGGTGGAGGCCATTGCCAAAGGTCAAAACCGTATTTTGTTGGTCATGGCCACGGGCACCGGTAAAACTTATACAGCTTTTCAAATTATCTGGCGACTTTGGAAAGCGGGACAGAAAAAACGCATCCTGTTTTTAGCGGATCGTAATATGCTGATTGATCAAACTATGGTCAATGATTTTCGTCCCTTCGGTTCAGCGATGGCGAAACTCAGCACCGGTGCCAAAACAATTGAAAGAGCAGACGGCACCGAAACCCTTATACCGACTGCCATTGATAAAGTACGTCGTATAGACACCGCCTACGAAATCTACCTTGGCCTCTATCAAGCCATCACCGGCCCGGAGGAGCGGCAAAAATTATTCCGCGAATTTTCACCCGGTTTTTTCGATCTTATTGTTATTGATGAATGTCATCGAGGTAGCGCAGCCGAAGACTCCGCTTGGCGAGAAATTCTCGAATATTTTTCCGATGCCACACAAATTGGTCTCACCGCCACACCCAAAGAAACCGAGTATGTTTCAAACATTCATTATTTCGGCGAGCCTGTTTACACCTACACACTCAAACAGGGCATTAGCGATGGCTTTCTTGCACCCTACAAAGTCATTAAGGTGCATCTGGATGTCGATATGGAAGGCTACCGTCCCCAGAAAGGGGAAACCGACCAAAATGGTCACGAAATTGAAGACCGAATCTATAACCAAAAAGATTTTGATCGTAAGCTTGTCATCGACGAGCGCACCCAGCGCGTGGCCAAATGGGTATCAGACTACCTCAGGCAAAGTGGCGACCGCTTCCAAAAAACAATAGTCTTTTGCGTAGATACCGAACATGCTGCACGCATGCGCCAGGCTTTTATTAATGAGAACCAGGATCTGGTTCAGCAGAACGCCCGTTATATTATGCGTATAACCGGCAACGATAAAGAAGGCACGGATCAACTGGGCAATTTTATTGACCCGCAAGTCAAATATCCGGTTGTTGTTACCACTTCACGACTTCTTTCTACCGGCCTTGATGCGCAAACCTGCCGATTAATTGTCATCGATCGTGAAATCGGTTCCATGATTGAATTCAAGCAGATTCTCGGACGCGGCACGCGTATCCACGAGGACACCAAAAAATATTACTTCACCTTAATTGATTTCCGTAAAACTACCAATCACTTTGCCGACCCTGAATTTGATGGCGTGCCGGTGCAGATTTATGAGCCGGACGAGACTGATCCAGTCATCCCGCCCGATGTTCCGCCGCTTTCAGATGGTGAAGAGTTCATTCCCCCACTACTTGGAGAAGATGAAACCGTGGTGGTACAGCCGCCTGATATTACCCTGCCGCCCGGTGTTAACGAACCACCACCTAAATACTATGTAAAAGGCAAGCCGGTAACCGTACTTATCGAACAGGTAGAATACCTGGATGAAAACGGCAAACTGATCACTGAATCCCTGCGTGATTACAGCCGTAAAGCAATCCGCAGCCATTTTGCCAGCCTTGATAAATTCTTGGCCCGCTGGCGTTCTGAAGAGCGCAAAGACGCCATTATTGAAGAATTGGCAGAAGAAGGTTTGTTTCTTGAGCCCTTGATGGAAGACGTCGGCAAAGACCTGGATCCCTTCGACCTGATTTGTCATATTGCTTTTGACCAACCACCACTAACGCGCCGCGAACGTGCCAACAATGTTCGCAAACGTGACGTATTTACCCAATATGGCGCACAAGCCCGTGCCGTTTTGGAAGCGCTACTTAACAAGTATCAAGATGAAGGCGTGGTCAGTGGTTTGGATAATGTCCATATTCTTGAAATTACGCCCTTCAACACAATGGGTACACCCTTTCAGCTCATTAAAGAATTTGGCTCCCGCGCTAATTTTGAAAACGCTGTTCATAAACTGCAAGCAGCACTTTATCAGGAAGTCGTCTAACTTATGTCCGCAAGAAATACCGTTAAATCAATACAACAAATCATGTGGAAAGATGCCGGTGTCGATGGTGACGCCCAGCGCTTGTCACAGCTTTGCTGGATGTTCTTTCTTAAAATCATCGATGATCAAGATCAGCAATTGGAGATGATGCAAGACCATTACCAATCGCCGATCCCGGCGCAGTTTCAATGGCGCACCTGGGCAGCTGACCCCGAAGGTATCACCGGCGAAGCGTTATTAAACTTCATCAACCTTGAACTATTTCCCTCGCTCAAGGAGTTGCCGACACTTGGTATCAATGCCAATCGGGCACAGGTGGTTAAAAGCGTGTTTGAAGACGCTTACAACTACATGAAAGACGGCCAACTTATTCGCCAGGTCATCAATAAAATCAGTAACGTCAATTTTAATAACCTGTCTGAACGTAAGCATTTTGGCGATATTTACGAGCAACTACTCAACGATCTTCAGGCCGCCGGAAATGCCGGTGAGTTTTACACACCACGCGCTATTACCGCCTTCATGGTGGATCGAATTGATCCCAAACCGGGCGAAATTTTGTTCGACCCGTCTTGCGGCACTGGTGGTTTTTTAACCTGTTCAATTCGCCATATACGCGACCGCTATGTAACAAAGGTTGAAGATGAACAAGCACTGCAAGCCGGTCTACGCGCCGTCGAATTAAAACAACTGCCGCACATGCTGTGCGTCACCAATATGCTGTTGCACGGCATTGAAGACCCCAGTTTTGTACGTCACGACAACACCTTGGCCCGGCCTTATATCAGCTATGAAGACAGTGACAGAGTCGATATTATCCTGACTAATCCACCGTTCGGTGCCGTTGTGCAAGATGGCATAGAGTCCAACTTTCCAACCCAATTTCGTACCAAAGAAACCGCCGATTTATTTCTGGCGCTATTTATTCGTATCTTAAAACCCGGCGGCCGTGCAGCAATTGTTTTGCCGGATGGTTCACTATTTGGTGAAGGCGTTAAAACCCGTCTTAAAGAACACCTGTTAGAAGAATGTAATTTACACACCATTGTTCGTCTGCCCAACAGCGTTTTTAAACCCTATGCAAGTATTGGCACAAACTTACTGTTTTTTGAAAAAGGCGAACCGACACAAGACATCTGGTTTTATGAACATCGCGTACCGGCAACGCAAAAAGCCTATTCCATGACCCGACCTATCAGAATTGAACACCTGCAAGCTTGTGCAGACTGGTGGGGCGGTACCGAACGTGAAGACCGCCAAGCCTCCGAAGTTGCGTGGAAAGTCAGTATTGATGAAATCAAGGCTCGCAACTACAACCTTGACTTTAAGAACCCGCACACGGTTGCTGACGTTCACGGTGACCCAAAAGAGTTGTTAATTAAACTGCAACAGGACGAGCAAAAAACCGATAGTCTACGCGACCAACTCAAGGCCATTCTGACTGAAGCGTTGCTACGATAAGTATCCGCTATTAGACTGTAACCCAGACGTAACCCAACAAAATAATGCCACCGACTATTACTCTGGCATTACTTAAATTTAAGCAGGCTGACTATGCACCCCTTTATTAAGCAACACCAACAAGCTATCGTTAAACTATGTCAGCACTACCACGTGCAAAGGCTGGAAGTGTTCGGCTCGGCTGCGCGTGCCACAGATTTTTCACCAGAAACTAGCGATGCTGACTTTCTGGTAGAGTTTTCCACCACCGCCACTGATAGTCCCACATTAAAAGCTTTTTTTGGCTTACAAGCAGACTTGTCACAAGTTCTGGGGCTAACCGTTGACTTGGCAGAAGCCTCTGCCTTACGCAACCCTTATGTTCAGGCCAGTATTAACCAAAATCGTGAGGTTGTTTATGGTTCGTGATCCACGCGCCTATCTTTGGGATGCTCGGGAAGCTGCCGGAGCAATTTTGGAATTTATTGGCGACAAAAGCTTTGCAGACTACAGCAGTGATCGATTGCTGCGTTCTGCTGTCGAACGCCAATTTGAAATCATCGGCGAGGCCCTTAATCAACTCTGTAAAATTGAACCGCAATGGGCTGAACGCATTCCCGATGCGCCTCAGATTATCGCATTTCGTAATGTATTAATTCATGGTTACGCCTCGGTTAACGATCTAACCGTCTGGCATACCATTGAAGAATCTCTGCCAACACTTTACGAAACCGTAACCCGTTTGCTGGATGAGGCGGTTGCCCCCTAATATGAATTCAACTCAACTATTACAACACTTTGAGCGTCTCAGTGAAGCACCTGATGCTATGTTCTGTGATCAAATCAATGTCATATTAACTGAGATTTTTCTCGCATGAGTGAACAATTATTACTTGAACGCTTTGATTTAGTTATCGATAACCCTGAAAACATCCAACTGCTTCGCCGTTATATTGTTGACCTAGCGGTACGGGGAAAGCTTTTGGAAAAAACAGCCTTGGATATTACTGCATCAGAAATGCTCAATCGCATTAAGGAGAAAACGAACGCGCTCGTTAAGCAAGGCAAACTCAAAAAGCAAAAACCAATGACTTCAATTGATACAGAAGAAGTTCCGGCTACCTACATTGCTCACTGCACATTTGAGCGTTTGGGCAATGTAGCAAACTTGCAAAAAGGCCTGACGGGAATTAAGAGCGCAATTCAGGGTGAATTCCCGCTTGTTGTTACGGCTACCGCGCGATCTACGTGTAATCACTATGACTTTGATGGCCCAGCCGCCATTATACCTATGGTTTCATCAACTGGACACGGCCATGCCAGCTTAAATCGGCTCCATTATCAAGAAGGAAAATTTGCACTTGGAACGATTCTCTGTGCAGTCATTCCCATAGATGAAGAATTGATTTCAGCCAGATTCCTTTTTGAATACCTCACGGCGTTCAAGGAAGAATTGTTAGTGTCAAAAATGAACGGCACGGCAAATGTGACTTTAACCATTAGCAAAATTGCAGAAGTACCAGTGCCAATAATAGCGCCATTAGTTCAGCAACGTGTTGATGAACTAATGGCGTTATGTGACCAATTGGAAGCAGCTAAAAACAAGCGAGAACAAAGCCGTGACCAACTGGTGGCCGCCAGTTTACACAGCATCAACCCGCCCGCCGATGACAAAGCCGCCAATACCCCGGAAGCCCTGCGCGAACAAGCCCGTTTTATCTTCAACAACCTGCCTCGCTTAACCACGCGCCCGGAACATATCAAGCAACTCCACCAAACCATCCTCAACCTCGCCGTGCGCGGCAAACTCGTCGCCCAAGACCCAAACGATGAATCAGCAACGGAACTGCTCAAACAGATTAAAGCAGAAAAAGCATTATTGGTGAATCAAGGGGCTAGAAAAAAAGAAGTAGTACTTCCTGATGTCGATTTTGAGCAAGCTCCATTTGCTCTGCCTCTAGGCTGGTCATGGGCAAGATTTCCTGAACTTGGAACCTTTGGGAGAGGTAAATCAAAACACCGTCCACGGAATGATTCTGTCTTATTTGACGGCGGCACTCATTTGCTTATTCAGACAGGTGATGTTGCGCGTTCTCAGGGTGTAGTCAAAACTTATACCAACAAATATAACGATATTGGACTCGCACAAAGCATGAAATGGCCTGCTGGAACACTCTGCATAACGATAGCAGCAAATATAGCAGATACTGGAATTTTAAGCTTTGATGCCTGTTTCCCTGATAGTGTTGTTGGGTTCATACCAGTCTCAATGTTTCAAAATGCCCGTTATTTCGAATATTTCTTAAGAACAGCAAAGGCGAATCTGCTTGAGTTCGCTCCAGCCACAGCACAAAAAAACATAAACCTTGAAATATTAAACGCTGTTTTAATTCCCCTGCCGCCCCTCGCCGAGCAACAACGCATCGTCGCCAAGGTCGATGAACTTATGGCGTTATGCGACCAGTTGGAAGCCCAACTCATCACCACCCAAACCGACAGCCGCCGATTACTTGAAGCTGTACTGCATGAAGCCTTGGCTCCAGCTTTGGAGGAAATTACATGAGTATTGATTTGCCAATGATCTTACCTAACCATTTTCAGATAAATAATTTCTCTGTCGACAGATACCATCCCTTCAAGAGATGTTTGCAGCCTACCAAGAATTAAGGATATTCATAGCAATATGTTTGACAATAATGTTCTGAGCGTCTATTTTGTCAGGCTTAACTTAAGGGAGATTCATGATAACCACCATTACGTTTGACACGCAAGAATTAGTAAACGAACTTGAAATCAGCGGATTCACACGGCAGCAATCAGAAAAAGTAGTTTCTGTACTAAAGAAATCACAGGGTGAACTGGTGACAAAGACCGACCTTCGCGAGTCTGAATTGCGTCTTGATTCGCGCTTTGAGCGTATTGATGGCGAGCTAAAGCTTAATAGATGGATGCTGGGTGCAATACTGGCTAGTGTACTGTCAATCGTCGTTAAGTCATTCGTATGATTTGTATCTTCCGGCTTAACCGCTGGAAGCGGATTGAAACAATTGTAACCATATGGGCTTTTAGGCATAAAAAAAGGCTTAGATTTTACTCTAAGCCTTTGTTTTTATTGGTGGGGTGTCGGGGGTTCGAACCCCGGACCTATGGATTAAGAGTCCACTGCTCTACCAGCTGAGCTAACACCCCAAAATTATTGGCGGAGAGAGAGGGGTTCGAACCCTCGATACGTTGCCGTATACACACTTTCCAGGCGTGCGCCTTCGACCACTCGGCCATCTCTCCTATTTATCCTTCCCACACTCCGTACGGGAACCGAGAAGGATAAACCAGATTGGCTGTTGTTGCAATCAATTTCAGCTATTACTTTCTTCCGTTAGTGCTTCCAGCTCATTCCAGCGTGCAAAAACTTGCTCTAATTTTACTTCTATTGCTTTTAATTCATCCAAAGTTTTGGCAACAACCAGTGGATCTTTTTTATAAAAAGAAGGTGAGCTGATTTGTTCGGTTAACGCCACTTGCTTGGCTTCCAACTCATCAATCAATTGCGGCAATTTATCAAGTTCTTGTTGCTCTTTAAAACTTAATTTCTTTTTTTTAGCGGTGGTGACTGGCTTTTCCTGCTTGGATACGGCTTCTGTCTTTTTTACCACGATGGCGGGTTTGTTTTGTTTTTCCTGATCAACATGGCTCATCCAGTCCGTGTAACCACCGACAAATTCATCAACATCGCCTGAACCGTTAAGCACATAAACACTGGTGACTACGTTGTCTAAAAATGCCCGATCATGACTTACCAGTAATAAAGTGCCATCATAATTAACCAGTTTTTCTTCCAATAATTCCAGGGTTTCCAAATCCAGATCATTGGTGGGTTCATCCATGACGATAAGATTGGCGGGGCGAGTAAATAAACGCGCGAGCAACAGACGATTTTTTTCGCCGCCCGACAAGCTTTTTACCGGAGAACGTGCCCTTGCCGGTGCAAACAGAAAATCACCCAAGTAAGACATAACATGGCGTTTGTTGCCGGCTATTTCGACAAAGTCATTACCATCAGCCACGGTATCCGCAACCGTTAAGTTAGGATCAAGCTGATCACGCAACTGGTCAAAATAAGCAATTTCAAGCTTTGTGCCCTGCTCTACCGTGCCGCTGTCAGGCACCAGTTGTTGCAGCAGTATTTTTAATAAAGTTGATTTACCGGCACCGTTGGCACCAATCAAGCCAATTTTATCGCCACGTTGAATCAGTGTTGAAAAATTCTTGATAATTTGCTTTTCGCCATAGCCAAAACAAATATCCTTAACTTCAATGACTCG
>Ga0194056_10002107_pt1 | contig 10604 bp, 9 predicted proteins | sample SepL4413m_MetaG_FD_155458 | JGI IMG/M metagenome (GOLD analysis project Ga0194056, IMG submission 155458) | Anoxic zone freshwater microbial communities from boreal shield lake in IISD Experimental Lakes Area, Ontario, Canada - Sep2016-L442-13m | ecosystem: Environmental > Aquatic > Freshwater >...
GTTGGGTGAGTTTCGTTGTTGTGCAGCAGCGAGAAGATCAGCTGTCGCTGCGGAGTGAGTTTGCGTCCCATCGAACGAAACTGCGTGGCCAACTCTGCTGGTGAATGCATGGACGCAACAGTAACTCAATTCCAACCTAATTTGCAAGTCTTGCTAACTAACAATAGTTGTGACTTATGGCAATTTGCCCATGTTGCGGGCATTTGGGTAGCGGGCATTCCATCTACCTGATTTAGGCTTTCGCCGTGAACTTTGACCGACAGCACAATCTGGAACAACTCCGCAACGAGCAATTTGACGTGTTGGTTGTTGGTGGAGGAATTACTGGTGTTGGTGTTGCGCTTGATGCTGCATCTCGTGGACTGCGCACTGCCCTGGTTGAACGGGAAGATTTTGCGTCGGGAACGTCTTCTAAGAGCAGCAAACTCATCCACGGTGGTTTGCGCTATTTACAACAAGGCGAAGTAGGGCTGGTGTACGAAGCACTGCACGAACGTCAGCGCCTACGACGCAATGCACCCCATCTCGTTCAGATTTTGCCTTTCATGATTCCAATACTTTCTCGTGATGGTGTCATTTCTAAAAAGATTGCGCGGGCACTTGGCAGTGCATTATGGATGTACGACCTCACTGGAGGATGGCGCATCGGGAAATTGCATAAGCGTCTTAAGGCCGACCAAGCAAATTTGCACCTGCCAACCATCAATACAGACAGAATGTCGTCTGCGTATTTGTACTACGACGCTGCGGCAGATGATGCGCGACTTTGCGTCACCGTTGCTCGAACGGCTGCTCAACATGGAGCGGTCATCGCCAACCAATGTCCTGTTGCCAACATTTTGCATAATGAAATGGGCAAAGTTAGTGGCGCACTCGTTCACCCACTCGGTAGTGAACCATTCGAAATCAAGGCTCGTTGTGTGATCAACGCTGCCGGCGTATGGGCCGACAATGTACGCGAGACCGATGAAGGTGTTCATCCAAACAGCATTCGCCCGGCAAAAGGAATCCACATCACATTGCCTTGGAAGATGGTGCGCAATGACATCGCTGTTGTCATTCCGGTCAAGGTTGATAAGAGAAGCCTCTTCGTCGTTCCATGGATTTCAAATCACGACGGCACATACCAATACACATACGTCGGTACTACCGACACAGACTTCGTGGGTGGAGTCGACGAATCGCAGTGCTCCAAAGACGACATTGACTACGTGCTCACGGCACTCAATGCTGCAATCAATACCAACATCACACGCGATGACATCACGGCAGTGTGGTCGGGACTGCGTCCACTCGTGCGCAATAGCGATGGCACAACTGCGAAGGGTAAAACGAGCGACCTCTCTCGCAAACATCAAGTTCGCATCTCTGATGCTGGCATGATCTCAATCACTGGCGGCAAACTCACCACTTATCGCAAGATGGCAGAACACGCAGTTGATGCTGCATGCAAACAACTTGGAAACAAGGCTCGATGCCGCACAAAGCGCCTTGCGTTTATCGGCACAAATGGCTTTCGTTCTTCAATGCTTCGAGGCAAAGACGCTGGACTCGCGGAACGTTTCGGGAGCGAACTCACCGAGGTTAAATCACTCATCACCCAAGACAATCGGCTGGGCGAACCGCTCATCGCTGGACTCTCCTACCTCAAAGCTGAAGCAATTTTTGCCGTGCGTAACGAAATGGCCCGCACACTTGACGATGTGCTCACTCGTCGTACACGAGCGCGTATTATCAATCGACCGGCAACTCTTGCCAGTGCTCGCAGCGTTGCAGAGTTGATCGCGCCAGAACTGAAGTGGTCACTTAACGACATCACCCAACAAGTAAACGACTTTGTTGAATCGTGTGCTCGCGAACTTGATGCAGCGATGGTCAGTGAAGCCGAGTTTGTGCAGTCAACTACAGTCAACCCTGCAACTAGTAATGACTAAACAACTGATTGAGGCGTAATGACACAAGCGACAGATCCAATTGAGTTTGTGGGTCAAACCTCACCGATTCAAGAACGCTTCAACGAAATATCTTCTGAGGCTCTTTCGCCAAAGCTGATTCAAGAACTTGCAAAGATCTGTGCAACCTCAACAGAAGATCAGGATCTTGCAGACCACGGTCGCGACTGGTGGCCACTCGCGATGCACTGGGCCATGCAGGGCAGGACTCCGCGCAAGCCACACGCGATTTGTCGACCCACGTCTACCGAACAAGTTGTATCCATCGTCGCGTTGTGTAACGAAAACCGAATCCCACTTACCGTCTCTGCCGGCCGCAGCGGAGTTTGTGGTGCAGCAATTCCTGTTTATGGCGGCGTAGTCATTGATACATGCATGCTCGCAAGCATTATCAGCGTCGACAAAGTATCTGGCGTTGTTGAAGTCCTCCCAGGCATGTTCGGTCCAGATTTTGAAAATGAATTGCGCGACAAGCACGGCGTGACTGTCGGGCACTTTCCACAGTCGTTCGACATCTCGACCGTAGGCGGATGGGTTGCATGCCGAGGAGCAGGCCAGTATTCGACGCGCTACGGAAAAATCGAAGACATGGTCGTTGGGCTCGAAGTAGTCCTCGCAAACGGCACAGTTGTTTACACAGGAACAGAACCAGCAGGCGCAAACGGCCCTGACCTCACTTCACTCTTTGTAGGTAGCGAAGGCACGCTCGGAGTAATCACTCGAGTTTGGCTGCGTTCACACCCATTGCCAGCCACACAACAACGAGCTGCTTATCTATTTCCAAGCTTTGTAGATGGCATCAACACTTGTCGTACCGCTGTGCAACATGGCGCAACTCCAGCCGTACTGCGTTTGTACGATGCCGACGAATCCAAAAGATCGCACGGTACCGACGGCAAACAATGCACACTGCTCGTGCTGGATGAAGGCGACGAGCGCTTAGTCGCAGCAACACTTTCAATTGTTCACGATGTCGCAATAGCTAACGGCGCACAAGTTGGAGATGTTGAATTGGTAGAAAAGTGGATGCATCACCGCAACAACACGAGCGGGCTTCAAGAAGCAACTCGTCGAGGCTTCATTGTCGACACCATGGAAGTTGCCGCCCAATGGAGCGCACTAGAAGCCATTTTCACAAATGTTCGTTCTTCGCTCATGGCGGTTGAAGGCGCAGTGAGCGCTACATGCCATTTGTCGCATAGCTACCTCGACGGAGCCTGCCTCTATTTCACATTTGCTGCCAAGCCAACACCCGAGTTTGAGCAGAGATACGTTCAGTTGTGGAACGCTTGTCAACGCGCGGCTCTTGACAGTGGCGCAAATGTCTCCCACCATCACGGTGTTGGTCTTAATCGTGGACGCTTTTTGCCAGAGTCACTCGGTACCGGCATGGAAGTTTTGCAGTCGATCAAAAACACGCTTGATCCGCGCAATATTTTCAACCCAGGCAAACTTGGACTCAACCCAGACACAGACACGGCAAAGCGAAAGTCGGTCTGGCCTTGAGCATCCTCGTTATCGATGTCGGTACGAGCGGACTTCGCGCAGCAGTTGTGCGATCAACTGGCAACGTCGATCACCTCTTCTACGAATCACTCGCACCAAGCTCCCCCTTTCCAGGTCTCGTCGAGTTTGATGCGATGGCAATGCGTGACGCGGTGCTGCGGGTTGCCAATGCTTCGCTGAACGCTGCCGGCAAAGTTGACGCGGTTGGAATCACCAATCAGCGAGCATCTGCAATTGCGTGGGACAAGAACACCGGAATTCCAATTGGACCGGCACTCGGTTGGCAAGATTTACGAACGGTTATTGAATGCATCACAGCGCGTTCTGAGCACGGATTATTTTTGGCGCCAAACCAAACAGCAACGAAGGCTTCTTGGATGCTCAAGAACTATTCGATCCCGTCTGCAGCGAAGATCTGTATCGGAACTGTGGACACATGGGTTGCCTTCGTACTTTCTCAAGGTCAACTCTTCGTTACCGACGACACCAATGCCGCAGTGACGGGTTTATGGACTTTGCAAGATCAATCGTGGTCGCCACGCATTCTTGACATTTTCGGAATCGACATTGAGATGTTGCCAACGATCGTGAGATCCTCCGGGGTCGTTGGTCATGCAACTGCCCTCAATGGTGCTCCACCAATTGCGAGTTTGGTTGGCGATCAACAGGGTTCACTTGTTGGCCAAGGCTGCATCACACCCGGTAAAACAAAAATTACATTCGGGACTGGTGGAATGCTTGACACAGTCACTGGCACTACCCCGCCGACCGAAAATCGTCGCTCAAGTGGCGGAACATTTCCCATCGTTGCATTTAGCGATGCAACTGGCATTACTTGGGGAGCGGAAGCGATCATGCTTTCTGCTGGCACAAACATCGAGTGGTTGTGCAACGACATGCAGCTCATTGACACTCCGCAACACAGTCATGAAGTTGCATCACAAGTCGAGACGTCCGATGGCGTTGTTTATGTTCCAGCGCTCCTTGGTCTTGGCACACCGAAGTGGGACTACGGCGCACGAGGAACTCTTATCGGAATCACACGCGGCACTACCCGGGCACATGTTGTTCGTGCCGTGCTCGAAGGCATTGCCCACCGTGGCGCCGACCTCATGGAAGCAACCATTGCCGATTCGGGTTTACCAATTGAAACGTTGCGAATTGACGGCGGCATGAGCAAAAACCCAACCTTTGTTCAAGCGCTTGCCAATGCAACTCAGCGACCCGTCGAAGTGTCTCCCGTCACCGAGGCCACCACACTTGGCGCTGCATTTCTCGCTGGCGTAGCGGTTGGTACCTGGAAATCGCTTGAAGAAGCCTGTTCCACTTGGAAACCAGCCTCTGTCATTGAACCCACCGCAGTACTCAATAGAGCCCAATGGAATCAAGCAGTCGAGCGAGCAAGCGGTTGGATACCCGAACTATCGGGGCTTGACTTCTAGATTGTTATCGCCCCAAAGAAAGAGGAAGTACGAGTGACAAACAAATCTGCGTCAGCTGCGCCACCAGCACCACCCAAGATGCCAACAAGCGCCGACAAGCAATTGTTGGACTTCGCCCTGTCAGCCGAGTTGTCAGTGCATGATCTGTACGTCAATGCAATTAATTCCGGAATGCTTTCCGCAGATGAGAAGATCATGATGGAAATGTTTTCAGATCACCACAAGTCGTATGCACAATCTCTGAATGGATTGCTCGGCAAAGCCGCATCCAACACCCGCAATGAAGCCTTGTATTCGACTTATGCAGGACAACTCACTTCTGCTCAAGCAACGAACCGAGTGTTGCAGTCGGTGGAAAACACCATGGTTGCAACACACACCGACATTCTTTCCAGCCTCGAGGGTTTAGACGGCGCGACTCTCGTTGCATCGATCATCACCGTCGAAGCTCGACATGCAGCAGTTTTCGGCACTCTTCCAAGCTCAAGCCTCAGTAACGCACTGAACAGCGCGGCAAGCTCGCTTGCGCCAAATGCTGCGCCTGCAGCAGTAACCACAGAAACGACGGTGGCACCATGAACGACTTCAACAACCTGACTCGCCGCGAGCTGCTCAAAATGAGCGGTCTCTCTATCGCTGGCATCACTTTCCTTGCTTCATGTGGCGCACAAGCCGGCGTTACAGCGAGCCCAAACATTGCGAGCGCTGGAACAGTGCCACCGACAACCGCTTTGGGTGAAGTCGTCATATCCGACACCGTGTTGTTGCGCACGGCGGCGTCGCTTGAATACAACGCGATTGATACCTACACCAAAGTTCTCGACGGTGGACTTCTCACAGGTGATTTTGCTTCACTCAAAGATGCGGTCAAACGATTCCGCGATGACCACAACGGTCACGCAGATGCAATTAACGCACTTGTTGTCAGCCATGGCGGCAAGGCCCACACTTGTGCCAACACTCGCGTGAACAATCTCTACGTGGATCCAGCGCTCAAGTTGATCACCGCAGACGGCAATGCAGATGCAGCACGAGACGTGGTGACACTTGCACATGCTCTCGAAAACTTGGCAACTCAGACATATCAAGGCATCGTTGCGTTATTGGCTGAGCCAAGTCTTCGTGGCAGCGCAATGCGAGTTGGTCAGGACGAAGCCCGTCACGCCGTTGTGCTCGCACAAGTGCTCAACCCTGGCTACATGGCCATTGGCCCAAGCACCGACGAAGTAACCGGCAAAGCAAAAGTTGCATCAGTGCCTTCAACGTTTGGAAGTCTTTCAAGTATTCAGATTTCACTTGGAGCACCAAACTCAGAAGGCGCAAAGACAAGCCTTTCGCTGGAAACTCCAAGCCTGAATGGTCTCGTCTATGACGAGATCTCCTGCTAACCGTTAGCTATTTTTACTTTTTAATAGCTAAGTAGCAACTTTTTACACGCCCGTAGACTCAACCTCGACGGTGAGTCGTTCGGATGATCGCGGCTAGATGTTGCTTGCAATGTTTGGCTGAGGAAAGTCGGGGCTTCACAGGACAGAGTGCTGGCGAGAGCCAGGTCGGGGCGACTTGACGAATGGTGCAACAGAGAACAAACCGCCGATGGACAATGATCGCAAGGTCATCGTCACAGGTAAGGCTGAAACGGTGCGGTAAGAGCGCACCAGCGTACGAAGCAATTTGTGCGGCTTGGTATCAACACTCGAAGCAAGACCATGCAGAGGGCATGAGCGGTCCGTTCGTTAGCTACTTGTAGCTAACAACCCTCGGGTAGGTTGCACAGAGGGATGGTCATCGGTTGGCGCGAGAAATTGCGACGACTACAGAACCCCGCTTATAGATCGACTCACCGTCACTTTTTGATCTTTTTCAAGAGCAGTAAACGACGCTTGTGATAACTTTGCCCCGCAATTGCATAATCAATTTGTACGCGAGACGGGGTTACAGAGTGAACATCAACGCATTTACACGCCGCCTGTTTTTTGGGTCGGTCGGTGTCGTCGCGATTATTTCTTTCGTACTCTCGCTTTGGATCAACAGAACTACATGGTTTCTCGGCGATGACTTCGCGATCCTGACCAACCGCTATTTTGCTGCCGCAAGCGGCAACTGGTCACAGGCTCTTTTCCTGCCACACAACGACCATCTCGTCGCCATTCCAGTACTCGTATTTATCGCTCTAGGACATGTATTTGGTCTCAATAACCATCTTGTGTACATGTTGCCAGCGATTTTCATGCACATCGCGATTCTGTTTGCGGTCGCAATCATCCTCAAGAAAAGGTGCGCATCGACCCTGACTGCCTTGAGCGCAGTGTGTTGCGTCGCTTTCATGTCGGCCGGTTACGAAGTGCTGATGATGGCAACAAACATGGCTCACGTTGCACCAATATTTCTTGGGTTGTACCAACTAATTTTGGTTGACCACGACGGCGAGATCTCCAAGCGCGACATTGTCGCCACGGTGCTTGGAATCATCGCTGTATTTTGTGCGGGAACGAGCATCCCCCTCATTGTCATGATCGCTTTGTACTTGACCCTTCAGCGGCAATTCAAGCGTGCCGCCCTCATCGCAGTACCGCCAGCAACTTTATGGCTGTTGTGGTTTGTTAAATATGGAACTCTAAATCACGGTGTCAAGGGCGACACTCAATACACCACGTTTAACAAGACAGCCCAAATTGCCCAATACGTCATTAAAGGCTTGCAAGGTTCACTTGAAGCGATATCCCATGTTGGTGGTTCGTCCACCATCCTGATTATCTTGTGCTTTCTAGGCCTCTACAAGAAATCCGTAAAGTCGCAAGCGATTCTGATGCCGTTCTGCATGGCAGTCGGTGCCGTACTGTTCTATTTCATTACCGGATATTCACGCGTAACTTTCGGGGAGCCCACTTCAAGTCGATACGTATATCTTGGCGCCATCTTCGTTATCCCACTCGTGTTTATTGGCATCGAATCGCTCTTCGAACAAGTTGCATCACTCCATATCTTCACCATCGTGGCAACTATATGGATGAGCGGAATGGGAATTATTGGCTTTCTGGCCGCAACTGAAACTTCCCCGTACACAGACCGAGCACGTATTCACACAATTTTGGCTGCACGCGATCTCGTTGCATCGGGGTCTACCGAAATCCCCGAAACACCAAGCCCGGTATTTGACCCGAACCTCACCGTCGACTGGATCAAACGACTTGTCGACAACAACATGTGGAACGGCAAATAACCGGTGCCAAAAAATCAGCGTGTCATTGGCACTCTTTGCGTATTTCTCTCCAGCACTGGGTTTGCAACAGTTCCAACCTTTACAAAGAAGTTGTACGAACATGACACCAACGCCATGGGCGTGATGAGCGTTCGCTTTACGATTGCCACTTTGTTGATGTTCGTCATTCGCGCTGTCATGGTCCGCAATTCTCTTTGGCCAAACCTCAAGGACACCGCAAAATTGCTCCTGTGGGGTGTCTGCATCATGGGCATCTCACTCACGTATTTCATCGCGATCAACGACATTGACACCGGTCTAGCAATCGTGCTTTTTTATGCAAACCCGCTATTTATCGTTTTTGGATCCTGGATAATTTGGAAGAAACGACCAAGTAAAAATGTTTTGATCTCCTTGGTCTTCACGATGATCGGAGTTTTCATCACTGTCGGTCAAGTAGGCGATGCAAGTATGGGCGCTGTAGTGCTTGTCTTACTCTCTGCAGTCTTCTTCACTATCTATCTGTTGGGTCTTTCTCACTCCCTCGAGCGAACCGACGTCATTACGAGTGTCGTTCTCGTCAATGCTGGTGGAGCAATTTCTTACTGGTTTTTAGTAGCGACTTCGCCTGGTTCATTAACGTCAGAATTTCCGCATGATTCGGTTGCGTGGATGTACATCGCCGGCTTAGTGATTTTTGGAACAGTTACGCCGATTCTTGCTGGGTTCGCTGGTCTCAAACGCGTAGGTCCAAGCATGGTGTCAGTACTCACCACTCTCGAACCAGTGTTGGCAATTGCAGCGGGAGTTGTATTCCTTGGTGAAGACCTCACGGTTAATCGTGTGATCGGAGCAAGTTTTGTTATTGGTGCACTCATCGCACTTTCAGTGCTCGAGGCTCGTACCGAGGCTTCAGCGGGTCTCGGGGTAACTTCCCCATGAGCGCCAGCCCATGCCGTGGCGGACGAGGCCCTCTACATAAATAGCCCGGGCTGCCCGAAACTGGGTTTCTGGCTCAAATAGCTCTTCACACGTGGTCAACACCCCATGTTCCTGCAGAAAACCTTGGTTGTAGTGCTTGCTTGGCTTGCACCAAAAGGCGTTTATCTGGAAGAGCGAATAACTTGGCTTGCCGTTGGTGTCTTTGGGGTTATACGCCAACACATTGCACCGAGATTCTCGGTTGAGCAAGAAGTCAATGGTGTTCCACTCAGCTGGTGAAAAATACTGCATCGCCAGGTCGTACCACTGTGGACACACTGAGCCATATGGCATTAGGGGTACAAAATCCAGACCGTCGGTAATGACCTGTGAAGCGAGCCCGTCTGACACGATTTGGGTGATCGCCTGGCTTTCTGATGGCACGGTGGAATCCGGCTGGATGGATTCGGCCATTGCCAAGGTGCCAGACATGAAGCCAAAGATGACAACTGCCGTGAATACGCGCCGAATGAGGGGTAAACGATGGGGGTACGAAGGGATAACATCTCGCTTTCGTGAAGTAAATTAAGTTTACCCCTCAAAATTAGGATTGTCTAACTTTTGCGAACAAATGTTCGTATTGACGTTAGTCAGTAAAACTGCTTGAGCAAGGCTCAAAGTAAGGGTTTGATCTGCTTTTTGGTCCACAGGATCAATCCGACCCCAACAATTTCAAAAGGAATGTTGAGAAGACCCCGCTCCACGAGAGGTAGCGCGTAGCCGTTCATCGAGAGGCCGGCTAGCGGCCACCAGAACATCTTGGTATTGAGAAATGCACCATCGAAAACGAGATGCAAGAAAAGCCCAATCGTCAAGGCTAGAAAGTTCTTTCTGACTGCTTTTTTGCCGATAGTCAACAACATCACCGCAGTAAGAACCCCCACCACAGTCACAACGCTGAATAGTGGCACAAGTGCACCTACGATCACCCAGCGATACGCAAATTTCGGGTCGCGAAACACGCTCCACACCGAAGCGACCGAGGTGCCGATAAACCAAAACAACATTCGAGGATGCCTACAACGCGACGAAGCATCCGCAGTGCGGACACTCGGGAAGTTCATCTGCCGGAAGTTTGTGCAGACGATCGATCTCGCTTGTTGGCAAGTCGAGGTGACATCCGCTGCACGTTGGGCCGTTCAATTTGGATACTGCCCCATCTGGTCGATGCTTACGCTTGGCGTCATATGTCGAAAGCAATGACGGCGACACCACCAGACTTTGAGCACTCCGCTGTTCGGTCAGGTGAGCGATCTCGGCATTAACAGTCGCACGCGCGGCACGCAACAACTGCTCCGCGCTTGCTAGAGCTTCTCTTGTTGATTCAACACGAGAACCAATAGCGACAGATTCCTTGTCGCACCGTTCAACAACTTCGAGCAATTCGAGTTCCCTGTCGTCAAGCGCACTGCGATTATTTGCACAGGTTGTAATCTCATGTTGCAAAGCTTCGGCTTCTCTCGGCGCGATGATCGTTTTCATTTGTTTGTTTAATCGCACAAGTGTCGCATCAATTTCGTG
>Ga0194056_10002109_pt1 | contig 10602 bp, 14 predicted proteins | sample SepL4413m_MetaG_FD_155458 | JGI IMG/M metagenome (GOLD analysis project Ga0194056, IMG submission 155458) | Anoxic zone freshwater microbial communities from boreal shield lake in IISD Experimental Lakes Area, Ontario, Canada - Sep2016-L442-13m | ecosystem: Environmental > Aquatic > Freshwater...
GAGTGGGGCGGTCACGTGACGGTTCCCTCGTAGCCGAGCTACGTGGGGATCCGGGGAGGGGCCGCATCCGCGACGTGTCCACGGGCGCATCCGTGCGTGCAGACCTATTGGGATAGGCCCTAACCAGCGCCGGGGGTGCTCCGCGCGGCGGCTGCCCCCGGTCGGGCGATCCGGCGCAATGTCGACCCGCGGCCCGCCGCTCTCCCGCCCGCCGCCGCGCCCTGCCCAGCAAGCGTGGGACGCGAGCCCATTCACGCTGGGTACAGTCGGCGCCGATAATGCTCGCAGGGACAATCGACAGCGACTCGCGCGCCCGGAGTAGCCGGGGACGCGACGCCGTCACGCTCGGACCACTGGAGGTCGCGCCATGAAGGATCGTCCGGTCGCTCGCGCCCTGCGCGCGCTGTTCGCCCTGGCTCTCGTCGGGGCGCTCTTTGCCCTGTCGGCGGGAATCGCTTTGGCCGGGGCCGCCGCTCCGCGCCCGGCGGCGGCGACCACCTCGTACAAAGCCACCATCAAGGACGGCCGCGCCGCCGCGCAGGCGCTGCTCGATCAGAGCGGCGCCGCCTCCCTCTCGCTGGCGCTCGTCAGCGGCGACCGCGTCGTCTGGCAGGAGGCGTTCGGCTACGCCGACAAGGCCACTTCCACCCCGCCCGGCCCCGACACCATGTACGGCATCGGCTCGGTCAGCAAGATGCTGGCCACGGTGGCCGCAATGAAGCTCGTCGATCAGGGCGAGCTCGATCTCGACGCCCCGCTGGTGAACTACCTGCCCCTACTCGCGGCGCGGTTTCCCGTGTACGGGCAGATCACCCTGCGCATGCTGCTCGACCACTCCTCGGGCTTCCCCGGGTCCACCTACGGCGATGCCATCACCGGCGCGTACTTCCCCGGGTACCTGCAGCAGGTGATGGACGCGCTGACCACGGAGCGGCCCAAGACGACGCCCGGGTACATGTCCGTGTACTGCAACGACGGCTTCACCCTGGTCGAGGCGCTCGTCCCCCTGGTCACCGGCAAGACGTTCGCGCAGTACGTGCACGAAGAGGTCCTCACGCCGCTCGGCATGGACCACTCCGCCTACCCGCTCGAGCCCTTCGACCCCGACAGCTACGCCAAGGCGTACAGAGGCGATGTGGCTCGTCCCCTCGAGGTCCTCAACGTGCTGGCCTCCGGCGGCCTGTACTCGACGCCCACCGACATGTCGAATCTGGCGACGATGCTGATGAACGGCGGCGTCTTCAACGGCACGCGCGTCCTCTCTGCGAAGGCAGTGGCCGACATGGGCGCCGACCAGACGCTGCTCAGCTTCAATCCTGTGCCCAGCAACGCCGCGCGCTACGGGCTCGGCTGGGACACCGTGACGCAGCCCGGCCTGCGCGCCGTCAAAGTGACCGGCTGGGCCAAGGGCGGCGACTCCATCGACTATCACGCGGCCTTCATCGTCACGCCCAAGGCGCGGCTGGCCGTGACCGTGACGGGCGTCGCGCCGCTGGGCTCCGGCGGCCTTGAGACGCTCGGTGAACGCGTCCTGCTGCACGCGCTCGTCGACCAGGGCACGCTGCGCCGCCTGCCGCAGCCGATCCCCGCGGTGGCGCCGCCGGTCAAGAAGGCGACCGACGAGCAGTTGCACGTGATGGAGGGCGTCTGGGCGATGAACCAGGCGGTCTTCCGCGTTGCGGCCTCTGGGAGCGATCCCCAGGCGCTGATCTTCTCCATGCTCAGCGCGGACGGCTGGCAGCCGGCGGAGGCCAGTCTGCGGTTGCGCACCGACGGCCGCTTCCACGCCGACGGCAGCGCCGGCTCCACGTACACCATGACCGCCGGCGGCCGCAGGTACCTCGTGAACAGGACGGTCGGGGGCAACGGACACTACCTCGACAGCATGCTGCTCGCGCAGAAGCTGCATCCCCTCCCGGCGCTCAGCGCGCCGTGGCAGAGCCGCGCCGGCCACCTCTGGCTGGCGGTCAACGAGCGGCCGGACTCCGCTACCTACGCCGAGGACGCCGGGCCGCTGCTCATGGTGAGCGACGTCCCCGGCCTGGCCGGCTACGTCACCGTCACCACGCCCTCCTACGGAAACCAGACCGTGGACCCCAGTACGAGCGACACGCTGGGCTCCATGTTCCTGCAGATCCCGGGCTTCGGCTCGCGCGACCTCGAGGACGCGGTCATCGAGAAGCACGGCGCCGAGGACTGGATCTGGTGGGGCGGCACGCTGTACCGGCCCGAGGCCGCGGCGCCGACGCTGGCCACGGGGACGAACACTGTGACCTTCGGCGCCGAGGGCTACGCCGAGTGGCGCCTGCTGCCGAGCGCCGCGAGCGTGCAGATCGGCGCCGGGACCGCCTGGCGTCTGTACGACGCCGACATGGTCGTGCTCGCCGCCGGCGCCACGTTCCCGGCGACTGCGGTCGCGCCCACGCCGGGCTGCTACCTGCTGCTCTTCGACCCGGCCGGGTCGAGCGCGACGGTGACGGTCGCGCCGTCCGCCGGGGCGCAGGCCGCCGGGCAGAGCGCGGCCCAGAAGGCCCGGACGGCCCCGCCGTGGCCGGAGCACATCGCCCGGCTGCGGTAGCAGCAGACTGCCGCGCGGGCGCCCGCAGGCCCCGCTCGCCGCGCCGACGCGTTAGCGCAGCCGGCGGCGCTCCCGGGGGCCGCGCCGCCGCCGCGCTCAGCCCACGGCCCGGACCAGCGCCTCCATCTGCTCGGGCCGATTCGCCCCGACCACCAGTGACACGACCTGCGGCCGTTCCAGCAAGGCCTTCAGGGCGTGCTCCGGCAGCGTGCGGCCGGCGGCCCGCGCCTCGGCCTCCAGCGCCTCGAGCCGGTCGAAGAGGTCGTCGTCCAGCGGCAAGGTCCACTCCGGCTTCTCTGTCTGCCGCGAGCCGGCCGGCAGGTCCGCGCCACGCCGGTACTTGCCGGTCAGCACGCCGCCTTCGAGCACCCGGTAGGGCGCCACCGCGATGCCCTCACGGGCGCACAGCGGCCGCAGATGCGCCTCCGCCCCCCGTTCCAGAAGGCTGTAGGCCGGCTGGACCGCGACCGGCCGCCGCAGGCCGTCCTCGTCGCGGACCCGCAGCAGCTCGGCGAGCTTGGCGGCCACGAAGTTCGAGACCGCCCAGTGGCGCACCTTGCCGGCCCGCACCAGCTCGTCGAAGACCGCGGCCGACTCCGCCCGCGGCACGGCCGGGTCCGGCTTGTGCATGTAGTACAGGTCGACGTGGTCGGTCTGCAGCCGCCGCAACGAGGCGTCGATCGCGCGCGGCGCGTGAGTGGGCCCCAGCCCCTCGTCGTCGTCCTCCGGACCCACCTTCATCCCGACTTTGGTGGCCAGTACGACCTCGTCACGCCTGCCGCGCAGCGCCCTGCCGAGGATCTCCTCCGCCCCCCCCCAGGGGAGCCGAGCTCCCATAGGGGCCTATCCCGCCAGGGATGTGCGTGCGGGGCGTTCGTGGACCGAGCGGGGCGGTCACGAGACGTGCATAGCCCCTCGGGCGACGTCGTCGCCCGCGAGCTGGAGGGCGCGGTCATCAGCGGCCCCCGGTCGCCGGCAGCGGCGACGTGGAGGACGGGCTCTTCACCCCGAATGACGCAGGCGAAGCCATCTGGGACAGGCTCGACGGGCAGCGCCGCCTCGCGGGCGTGGTGGCCGCGCTCACCTCCGAGCTCGCGGAAGCCGAGGACGGCGCTATGGAGCGCGACGTGCTCGGCCTCGTCACCGTGCTCGTGGAGCGCAGGATGCTGGTCGCCTTCTGACGCGGGGCACGACACCACCTTCCGCGAGAAGCGCAAGGGATTGGGAGAGCGCCGGCGCCGGGCGTACAATCCCAGGTGTTTGCACAGCGCGCCTGGACGCTGCACGCCGGCCACTACCGTCATGACCAGAGGACTCTCACCGGAGCCGGCATCCAGGGTGGCGGCATGCCAACTCCCGAATGCCCGACTCGGAAGGGCGGAGGTGACGAGATGAAGAAGACTGAAGCCACGCCGACAAGCACGCTGACACACCAACAAGTGGTCGACCTGGTCATGACCTTGCCCTCCGACCGCCTGGCGAGCGTCTATGACTTCACGCTCTTCGTCAAGTCCCATCCCTTGAGGCCGGCTCCGGCGGCTGAGAGCGGCGCTGAGACCGCAGAGGAGATGCGCGCCGACGAAGCGCAGTGGGATCAGGAGCTCGAGGCCTCCCGCGAGGATCTGCGGGCCATGGCGCGTGAAGCGGCCGCGGAATTCCGCGCGGGGCGGACCACGCCGCTGGAATTCACGCCTGGAGGACGTCCTGCCCGATGAGGTCGCACGCGGCGCCGCGCTTCTGGCGGTTCTACGACAACTTGCCCGCTGAGGTCCAGCAACGCGCCGAGAAAGCGTACCGGTTGTGGCAGAGCGACCCGCATCATCCCAGTCTGCAGTTCAAGCGGGTTGACCCACGAGACCCGATCTACTCGGTCAGAGTGCACAAGGGCTTCCGCGCGCTGGGTTGGCTGGAAGGCGATACGGTCACCTGGTTCTGGATCGGCAACCATGACGACTACTCGCGGCTACTCAAGTAGTCGGCCATCTCCGGCCTCCCACTGGCCAGTGACTTGAAGTAGGCCACCGTCGCCGTGTCCAGGCGGATCGTGATGGGCTGCTTCATCTGCTTGAGATAGGGGTTCGGCTCACCCTTCGTCGTGCCGAAGTCGTAGTGCCGCTTCATGACGTCACCTCCTCTTCCAGTACTCGGCCTCCTCCGCGCGGTCGGCTTTCCGCGCGGAGACGATGCGGATCACGGCGTCGCCGCCGCGAACGCAGTGGCAGACGAGAGGCGTCCGCAGCTGGAAGCTCATGCCGAGCAGCAGAAACCTGTCCTCGGTGGCCGCCTGATCGGGGTCGAAGAAGCGCACGGCGTGCTCGTCCAGGAAGACCGTCTGCGCCTCCTCGAAGGAGACGCCGTGCTTGCGCTTGTTCGTGCGGTTCTTCGGCCCGTCCCAATCAAGCCTGATCGCAGGCATATGTACGCTGTACGACCTCGTTGAGGGGCGGTCAAGGAGGTCCGCAGCGGGGAGGGCGAGCGCTGCGTCATCTCCCGGAGCCCCGAAGGCGCCGCGTGCGGCGGCGCCCGATCCGTGGTCGCCGCCGACGTCCCGCCGCGCTTCATGCCTTCGGGGGAGCGGCGCGCGGGGTCGTGCTGCGAGGGCGCCCCCCAGCACGCCGCCGCGACGAAGGCGGCGGGGCACGCCGCGCGACCGCGTGTCGTCGCGGCCGTCAGGTAGACTGGGCTCACGATAGCATCGACGGGGGCTAACAGGCGGCCGAGCAGACTCGCTGCGCTCGCGGCTGAAGCCACGCGCGTTGGCTGATCGGCGAGATCGACAGGGAGGTGGTGAAAGATGGAAGCAGTACAGGTGCAACAAGTCATCGCGAGAGATGGGGAGCTTCTGATCACGGGCTTGCCATACAAGCGAGGACAGGCCGTCGAGATCATCGTGATCCTCCAGCCTACCCCGCCTCAGCCGCGTGCTCGTTTGACCGTAGGACGGCTGCGCCGATCGGGGCTGATCGGTCTGTGGCAAGACCGTGATGACATCGGCGACAACTCTGTCTATGCGCGCCGCCTACGGGAGCAAGCTCAACAGCGCGGAGACGTCCACCATGATCCTGCTCGGGTAGCGACGTGCTCATCGATCTGCTGCGCAGGCATCCCCCGGCAGTAGGGTGGTTCGAGGCGCTGCACGAGGATGAAGAGCTGGTGGTGTCTGGAACAGGAAAGCGTGCAGCACGAGCTGGCGACGTATGGGATCGTATGGCTCTCCCCGACGGATTGCGACAGGGCATTGGACGTGTTCGCCTCGTATCGCCTGAGCCACAACGCAGGGTAGCTGGATGTGCTGACCAGAGACACTACGGCTTCTTCCCCGGAATACAGACTGTCCAGCCATACGCAAAGAGCGGCTGAGAGAGTCGGTCGAGACAAGGACGGCCTGCCACCCCATCCTGCCGCCCCGTGTCCGTCGAGCGGAAGCGCGCCCATGCTCTGGCTGCGCGGCGTCAACTGCTCTGACCGCGCCTTCATCGCGGCCTCCTTGACGTGCGTCACGGTCGTCTGTCAGATTGCACGCTGTCAGATGACCGGGCAAGGAAGCCCCGACCAACCGACCACGAAGCGAGGCCTCGTGCCGACTCGACTGGAGCGTTACGAGCGCGCCTACCGCGCCCTGGCCGCGGAGCTTGCGAGCATCGGCTTCATCAGCCCGGGCAGCGTCGTGGTGCGCTACACCACCTGCGGCAAGGCGGGGTGCCGCTGCCAGGGAGACCCGCCGCGCCGCCACGGCCCCTACTACCAGTGGAGCCGCGCCGTCGCCGGCAAGACGGTGAGCCGCCGACTGAGCGAAAGCGAGGCCGAGCTCTACCGCGGCTGGATCGCCAACAGGCGCCGCCTTGAGGAGATCGTCGCGCGGATGGAGCAGGTCTCAGCAGCGGCCGCTGAGCTGCTCCTGCGTCGGGCGACCCCGCCGAAGGCGCCCCGGGCGGCGAAGCGCTGAGCAGCAAGGGTGAGGGGCCACATGGCCATCCCCGTCGCTCAGGCGCCGGTAATCCACGAATGGGGCCCCGGTGGGTGCATAGCCGGCAGCGCCTCCGCCGGGCGCGCCCGGCGGCCGCGGCGGCCGCGGCGGCCGCGGCGGCCCCGGCGCGGGGTAGTACCAAAAGGGAAGACAAGGATTCCTTAACTGTCGGGCCGCGTACGGCCGTTCGCAGGCTCGCTCGCCGGGGGGAAGATAAGGATCTGCCGGGATTCCTTATCTTCCCTCACAGTAGTACCCCGCCGCCGCGGCTGCGGCGGCTGCCACGGCTGCGGCGCGCCGTTTCCACCCCTCGCTGCGCCACGAGGTCCTGCTGGAATTGGCTCAAGGACGAGCTGAGGTGGAAGCGCTTCTCTGCCTGCTTCAGGCCAAAGCGGCGATCACGGCCCAGCACGCGCCGGTCGCCGCCACGGAGTGCGGAAAGTCCGTCAGGCGACGGGAAATCGCACGCGGCGTCTCCGAAATCCTGTCTGAATGAAGTTATCGCGTTCGGCCTTCTCGATCTTCTTCAAGGCCAACCCCAGAAGGAGCTCCCTTTTCTCCGGGTCCCTCTTCGCGGTCTTCTTGAATCTCCGGAGTCCCAGGCGGTCGCGGAGCAGCAACATCTCGGTGGCGGACGTTTGTTGTCGCGCTTCACCTGCGGGTCTCACAAGGCTTCCCGGTCTTTCAGTGTGCGAAGCTCGGCCAGAGTGTCGTTCTCCTGAAGAGCCGCCATCTTCTCGAGATAGACCCAGTCGAGCTCCTCCCGATAGCGCGCGATCAGAAGCTCCGCCATTTCGCAGTCGACTTCGGATCGCCAGTGCTTGCACGCGTTCATCCGGTCGATGATCAGGTCTTCGAGGCCGATGACGACGCAGCGCAGGCCTCCTTCGATCTCGACGGTCTCGCGCGGGGCATCCTCGCCGGCGAGCGCGGAAGCCGGAGCCTCAACGGCCATGTCCAGGCCCTCATGGACCCAATAGCGGCCCTTCTTGACAAAGTCCAGCTCCCGCAGCGCCGCGTCCAGAGCGTCGCGGTCGACGTAGGCCAGGTCGATGTCGGCCGTGAAATAGACCTCGCGAGTGTAGTAGGAAAGGGCCAGCCCCCCGATAAGCACCGGAGCCGGTTTGCCCCGGTCCTCCAGAACGCGGGTGATCAAACCGGTCATCAACATCTGGCGGGCGAAGGGGGCTTCGGTCGTGGCGATCTTCGTCAGGATGTCCTTGATATCCACGGGCTCATGATGACAACAGCGGAGAGGAGAAACAAGTCCGCGGCGGGCGCTCGACGCGAGCGGATCCGCAGGCAAATGCCCGGCGCGGACACGGGCCGCGCTCGATCAATCGTCCAGGCCGACGATGCGATCGAAGAGCAGGATGGCATGGTCCGCGCACGCGGCCCTGACGGTCTGCCAGTCGCTCCAGCGCGGATCGAGGTTCTTGTATTCGGCCAGGTCGAGCTCTTCGAGGTCGTAGGGCAGCGGATCGGCAAGCTGGATCTGCATCTGCTGCAAAGCCGATTCTTCGTTCGGCGGTGGGTAGAGCTGGTCGACAGGCCGCAGCGCCTCGATCATCTTCTCGGCGCCCATATGTTCGGCCAGGGCCACGAGATCGAGATAGTCGCGGGTCGCGTTCCGCTTGAGGATCAGCACCCCCTTGATGCGCAGGATCTCGGCTGCGGTGGGAACGGTGAGTGTCTCACTCCGGTCTCGACGCCGTCCAGGCTGCCGAGAATCTGCACGGGACGCGTGACGCGGGCCGTCTTCCAGCCGGCGACCGACTCCAGCTCGGCCAGCGCCTGATCGAAGCGCTGCCGCGGATCGGTGAGGACATGATCCGCATCGGTGGACAGGCGATGCTCCGCGTACAACGCGGAAGCGCTCCCTCCGACGAGGACGGCACCCGGCAGGATGCCCTGCGGGTGGGCGGCAGAGGCAAGCGCCTGCTCCCACTCAGGCCAGGTGTCGCTCGGCATACTGCTTCCAGAAGCGGTAGCGCTGGGCAGAGGGATTGGCGACATGCGCCCGGCAAACCCGCAGCGCCTTCTGCAGCACGCCCGGGTCGGCCAGCACGGCCCGGCGCAGCTCGGCCCAATCGCGCCGCTTGCCGCGCGCGATCACGTCGTCGATGGCAGCCAGGGTGAATTGCCGATGGGTGAGGTGACGGTGCAGCACAGGCGGATGATACAGCCGCGATCACGGGTTCCCTATCACCTGCGCGCGGCTTCGAGATGCTCACGGACGACAGGGGGACGAGCTCTTCGCCCTGAACGGCGCCGGCGAGGCCATCGGGGACCGGCTCGACGGGCGGCGCAGCCTCGCGGGCGTGGTGGCCGTGCTGAGCCCGGAGCTCGAGGAGGCCGAGGACGGCGCTGGAGAACGCGACCTGCTCGGCCTCCTCGCCGAGCTCCTCGCGCGACTGAAGCCACGCACGTCGAGCCGATCGACGAGATCGACAGGGAGGTGGTGAACTCGTGCTTCTCCAGCCTGCCCCGCCTCTGCCGCGTGCCCGTTTGACCGCAGGACGGCTGCGCCGATCGGGGCTGATCGGTCTGTGGCAGGACCGTGATGACATCGGCGACGGCTCCGTCTCGCCGCGCCGCCTCAGGGAGCAAGCTCAACAGCGCGGAGACAGCGCTCAGCCCTTCCGGCGCCGGCCTTCTTCGCGGCTCAGCCGGGACAGTTCGATCTCCAGCCGCACCCATCGCGAGGTGAGCTCCCGGAACCTGCGGTAGTTCTCCAGCTCCTTCTCAAGCGCGGGGAGCTCATCCGGCCTCACGTACCTGGTGTGGCCCTTGCCCAGGTAGCTGTAGCTGAGCTGGTGGTACTCACCGCCGCGGGTGCGCTTCTGGGCGGAGAGGCTCCCCGGATGCATGCGGCCCAGCCCCGCGAGGCTCACCTTGAGCGCGGCGATCTCCGCTTCCAGCTCTGGTTGAGAGGCGCTCATCGTTGTATCCTAGCATGACTACAACGGACTGTCGAGGACGGTCCCCCAGGAGAGGACGTGAGCCCTGAGCGCCGCGAGATCCGTCGAGCGGAAGCGCGCCCGTGCTCTCGCTGCGCAGCGTGAACTGCCCTGGCGTCGCCGGCGTCGCGGCCTCCTTGACCTGCGTCACGGTCATCTGTCATGTTACATGCTGACCGATGAGCGGGCAACGAAGCACCTACCCACCGACCACGAAGCGAGGCGTCGTGCCGACTCGACTGGAGCGTTACGAGCGCACCTACCGCGCCCTGGCCGCGGAGCTCGCCGGCCTCGGCTTCATCAGCCAGGGCAGCGTGGTGGTGCGCTACACCACCTGCGGCAAGGCGGGCTGCCGCTGCCAGGGCGATCCGCCGCGGCGCCACGGCCCCTACTACCAGTGGAGCCGCGCCGTGGCCGGCAAGACGGTGAGCCGTCGGCTTACCGAACGCGAGGCTGAGCTCTACCGCGGCTGGATCGCCAACAGGCGCCGCCTCGAGGAGATCGTCGCGCGGATGGAGCAGACCTCAGCGGCGGCGGGCGAACTGCTCCTGCGTCAGGCGACCCCGCCGAAGGCGCCCCGGCCGGCGCAGCGCTGAGCAACACAGGTGGGCGAAGGAGGCGCCCCGCCCCGCCCGGCGCCGGCGGATGCTTGACACACGGGTATATCGGTCATGGACCGCCCCAGAAGCACCGGTATATCGGTAGGTGGTGTCATGCACTCGGCGAAGCTTCTCGAGATCCTCGCGAGTCACAACCGCTTCTGGTCGTCCGGCCGCCTCGAGGCGGGCGTGGACCGCGACATCCTGCCGGCCTGCCTGCGGCAGGTGGCCGCCAGGGAGGTGGTGGTCATCAAGGGGGTGCGGCGCTGCGGCAAGTCCACCCTCATGGCGCAGATCATCAGGGCGCTGCTGGCGCGGGGAGAAGCCCCGACGGCCATCCTCAGGGTCAACCTCGAGGAACCCCTCTTTGCGCCCGGCTACGGCACCGACCTTCTGGAGCAGATCTACCGCCTCTGGCGGGAGCGCGTACAGCCCGAGGGTCGCTGCCTGCTCTTTCTGGACGAGGTCCAGAATATCCCGGGCTGGGAGCGCTGGGTG
>Ga0194056_10002112_pt1 | contig 10583 bp, 13 predicted proteins | sample SepL4413m_MetaG_FD_155458 | JGI IMG/M metagenome (GOLD analysis project Ga0194056, IMG submission 155458) | Anoxic zone freshwater microbial communities from boreal shield lake in IISD Experimental Lakes Area, Ontario, Canada - Sep2016-L442-13m | ecosystem: Environmental > Aquatic > Freshwater...
TGACAGAAACGCACTGCTACCGAGCGCAGACGTGACGGTGCTCAGCCGATGTCTATGCGTGACGTTGCGCATCATTCACCGAGTGGAATGCCGGCGGCAAGCATGTAGTTGCGGGCTGCCACAACGCGGGCCGTGCCTTCCGTTGCTTCGTTTTCGCCGATGCTGCTGAGGGCGCGAGAAATGACTTTGCGCACGGCTTGGTGGGACGTTCCGCGTGCCTCGGCGATCTGCTCGTTGGTCCAGCCCAACGACACCATGCGCAGCACAGAAATCTGCGTTTTCGAGAGCCCTCCGAGTGGACGATTGGGATCTCGATCGTCATGCGGAATCCTCTCGAGGCTGCCTCTGAGCACAGCATCGAGTGCGGTAGCCAGCGCGCCGTGCTCCACGAGCTTTTCTTTACGTAGGTACCCGGAGCCCGGAGGCAGGGATTCAGGGTCGCGACTGGCAAAGCGGGCGTCGGGCAACTGCGTGAGGAAAAGAATGGCCAGATGCGGGTCGGTGCGAAGTAAGGCGTCGGCGACGTCGAAGCCGGTCGGACCTGGACCGAGGTCAACGTCGAGCACCAGCCCATCGGGATCAACGAGGCGGACGACGCGAAATGCATCGTCGGACGTCGAGGCCGTGGCCACTTCGAATCCATTTGATTCGAGTACTTCGGCAAGTAGTCCCCGCGTCAACGAATCGTCTTCGACGATGACGATTCGTCGGCCAAGGCCGATATCGGGGCTCATAGAGGCCATGGTGTCAGCCCGTGATTGCCGACACCACCGAATGTACCTGCGTAGGTACTTTCCGTCACAGGACCGCGGGAATGGTGACTACCCCACATCCGTGACCCGACCTCAGTCGAGGTACGACACCCCGGTCAGCCGTTCGGACACAACCCAGAGTCGGTGCGCCGACTCGATATCGCGCGCGGCTTTGTTCGCAGTCACTACGCGCGGGTGCCCCTTGAGTTCCATGAAACCGTCGGGCCCGATGTAGACGCCGCCGGGAACTCCGGGAGCCGTCGCTGCGTACAGCTGCGGAAGTGCCCCCATCTCCGCAGGCTGCGACATCATGCCGCCGAAGGTGTGCGTCACCTTCTCGCGCATTCCGGAAGTACCAGACGCAGGACCGTTAGCAACCAAGCTCGTGCGTGAGGAACCGGGGTGGGCTGCAATCGACAGGAGGGCCAGACCAGCCGCGTCGGCCCGGCGCTGCAACTCTGCCGAGAACAGCAGGTTGGCCAACTTGCTCTGCCCGTACGCGCGCCAACTTCCGTATTTCTTCCCACCGTGCAGGTCTTCGAACGACATGCGACCGAATTTATGGGCGTTGGAGCTCACCGACACCACACGCGCACCGGGCCGTGCGGTGAGGGCGGGAAGGAGCAATCCGGTGAGGGCGAAGTGGCCCAGGTGGTTGGTGGCCAGCTGCCGCTCGAAGCCATCGACGGTGAGTTCACGCGGAACGGCCATGACGCCGGCGTTATTGACGAGCAGATCGAGGCCCGCTGAGTGGTTCGCGAGCCATCCCTCGGCGAAGAAGCGCACTGATTCCTGACTCGCCAGGTCGAGGATTCTGAGCTCGATATCGGCGTCGGAAACTTGCTCGCGCACCGTGGCCAGAGCTGCTTCACCCTTGCTGGAGTCGCGGCAGGCGAGGGTCACCGATGCTCCGTGGCGGGCCAATTCCAACGCCGTCACGAGCCCAAGCCCGGAGTTGGCGCCGGTCACGATGGCAGTGCGACCTTCAAGGGGCGGAATGTCAGCAGCGGTCCAGTGGCTCATGGTTCAAGCCTCTCACTGTGAAGATGACCACGCGATGTGGGGGCTTGGCCACTTGTCGGCTATCCTCAAGGGCGCACCACGCCCCAATAGCTCAGTCGGTAGAGCGTCTCCATGGTAAGGAGAAGGTCTACGGTTCGATTCCGTATTGGGGCTCGAGCAGGTCGTCGGCTCGAGTTCTCTCCATTAGACTGTGGAGAGAACTTGGCCGGAGGCCGCGTTCCGTTGCACCACTAAGGCGGAGTAGCTCAGCCTGGTAGAGCAAGCGGCTCATAATCGCTGTGTCGCCGGTTCAAGTCCGGCCTCCGCTACACCCAAGCGCGCGGTCACCAACCGCGCGGTTCGTTCCGCAAGGCGGTGGGAAAGTCCCACCGCCGCCACCTCGGGCCTCGTGCCCGAGGCCGACCAGAAGGAAGCATCGTGGCCAAGGCGTCCGACGTCCGCCCCAAGATCACGCTCGCATGCGCCGATTGCAAGCACCGCAACTACATCACTAAGAAGAACCGGCGCAACGATCCTGACCGCATTGAGCTCAACAAGTTCTGCCCCAACTGCAACAAGCACACTTCGCACAAGGAAACCCGCTAACCGCTGCCGACGGGTTTCCACTCCGCCGGGGCTTCGACGCACGAGGAGATCGCATGGGACGCCTTGATGACCGGGTAGCGATTATTACCGGAAGCGGAAGGGGCATCGGCCGCGCTACTGCGTTGCGTCTGGCACGCGATGGCGCCGCGGTCGTGGTCAACGACCTCGACGCGGGTCCTGCCGAAGAAACTGTTGCGCTGATCGCCGCTGAAGGCGGTCAGGCCGCGCTGTGCGTCGCGAATACTGTCGATCTCGACGACGCCAAGCGCGTCGTGCAGACGGCCATCGACTCCTTCGGCAAGCTCGACATCGTCATCAATAACGCCGGAACCACGCGTGACAAGATGTTCCACGGTCTAGACGACGAACTCTTCGATTTCGTGCTCGACGCCAACTTGCGCACCGGCTACCACACCACTCTCGCGGCGATGCCGTACCTGCGTGAGGTCGCCAAGCAGGAAATGGCCGCGAATGGTGGACGTCCGCTGTATCACCGCAAGATCGTGTTCACCTCGTCGGTTGCGGCGCTTATGGGAAACCCTGGCCAGTTCAACTACACCGCCGCCAAGGGCGCAATCATCGCCATCACCAAGACCCTTGCCCGCGAGCTGGGCCCTTTCGGCATTAACGTCAACGCCGTTGCTCCTGGCTTTGTTGAAACCCGCCTCACCCAGGCCAAGAGCGATGGCGACACCTACGGGATTCCCGAGCAGATGCGGCAGATGAGTCTGATGCTCATCGCGCTGGGTCGCCTTGGTGAGCCTGAGGATATTGCGAACGTGCACGCCTTCCTGGCGTCGTCGGACTCGGACTTCATTTCGGGTGTGACGATTCCGGTGACCGGCGGTCAATTGGGTGGGATGTAGCCATGGCTCTGAATCCTGAATTTGTGGGGCGTACCTACCCGGCGTCGGCGCCGTACTTGGTCGGTCGCGAGAAAATTCGTGAGTTCGCGAACTCGATCGGCGACCACAACCCGGCATTCCACGACGTTGAGGCAGCGCGTGCTCTGGGCTATTCCGATGTCATCGCCCCGCCAACGTTTCCCGTCGTCATTTCGATGAAGGCGTTGGCGACTGCGATGTTCGATCCCGAACTCGGACTCGACTACTCGCGGGTGGTGCACGGCGAGCAGCGCTTCAACTACTCGCGCCCGGTGGTCGCGGGTGATTCGCTGGTGTGCGTTCCGACCATCGATGGAATTCGTTCGGCGGCGGGCAATGACCTCATCACTGTGCGCGGCGAGATCAGCACCGAATCTGGCGAACATGTGGTCACCACGTACGCGACGATCGTGTCGCGCGGAACTGCAGGGGAGAACTGACATGACTGCCTCGGTGCGATACGACGATGTCGAGGTTGGAACCCAACTTCCGTCCAAGAGTTTTCCGTTGCAGCGGGTGAACTTGGTGATGTATGCCGGTGCGTCAGGCGACTTCAACATCATTCACTGGAACGAGCGCATCGCCACGGCGGTTGGCCTTCCCAACGTCATCGCGCACGGCATGCTGACCATGGCGTCGGCAGGTCGCGTGGTCACCGATTGGCTCGGTGACCCCGGTGCGTTGGTCGAATACGGCGTTCGCATGACGCGACCTGTCGTTGTTCCTGATGACGATCGTGGCGCTGTGGTTGAAGTGTCGGGCGTGGTCGGCGCGAAGCTTGACGATGGCCTCGTGCGCATTGATCTCACGGCCACCAGCGAAGGACAAACGGTTCTGGGCAAGGCCCAGGCAGTCGTTCGCCTCGCCTAAGTTCAACGCCGATGCCGTTACTGCGCGACGAGCCCCTTGCTCGTCACACCTCCTTTCGATTGGGCGGTGCGGCGCGATCGTTCACTGAATGCACGACCGAAGCCGAACTCATTGCAGAAATCATCGCGGCCAACCACGACGCGCTAATTCTTGGCGGCGGCAGCAATGTGCTGGTGGCAGATGGCGTGATCGATCGTCCGGTCATTGCTGTGCGTACCCGCGGTGTGGCTGTTGACGTCGATGCGTGCGCAGGTGCGTGGGTCACTGTCGCTGCGGGCGAGACGTGGGATGCGTTGGTTGAGCGCGCAGTGGGCGAGGGCTGGTGCGGAATTGAGGCGCTGTCAGGGATTCCGGGCCTCGTAGGTGCGACTCCCATTCAAAATGTGGGCGCGTACGGTCAGGAAGTGGCGAGCACCGTGGCGCGCGTGCGTGCGTTCGATCGGCTGACGAAGTCGGTCATCACGATCGCCGGACCCGACTGTGGATTCGACTATCGATGGTCGATGTTCAAGGCCGAACCTGGGCGTTACGTCGTGCTCGATGTGGCCTTCCAGTTCAAACTGGGCGACCGTTCCGAGCCCGTTCGCTATGCCGAGCTGGCGCGGGCGCTTGGTGTTGCGGAAGGCGAACGCGCCCCGCTTTCCGAAGTGCGTTCTGCGGTACTTGAGTTGCGCGGCAGCAAGGGCATGGTGCTCGACGACAACGATCATGACTCGTGGAGTGCCGGCTCGTTCTTCCTCAATCCGGTGGTCGAGAACGGATTCCCCTTGCCCGATGGGGCGGTTACTTTTCCGCAGACTGACGGCCGCACGAAAGTCAGTGCGGCCTGGCTCATCGGCGCTGCGGGATTCGAGCGCGGCTTTGCATTGGAAGGATCGGCTGCGGGCATTTCCACAAAACACACATTGGCGTTGACCAATCGCGGAGGTGCATTGGCGGCGGACGTTCTCGCGCTCGCTCGTGTCGTGCGCGATGGAGTGAGTCAGCGATTCGGAATCACTCTCGAACCCGAGCCTATGCTCATCGACTGCGCTCTGTAATCCCTCGCTCCCGGCGCCCCCCGTCCGTCCCTCCGTCCGCCCGACCCCTCATGACAATAATGCGGCTACTCGGCGAGGAGGCTGGCCATTCGTCCGACGCCTTCGATGAGGTCGTCATCGCCCAGCGCGTACGACAGCCGCAGGTATCCGGGTGTGCCAAACGCTTCGCCCGGAACCACAGCCACCTCGGCCTCATCAAGGATGAGTGCGGCAAGCTCAGCACTGGTAGTGGGAGTGACTCCGCGAATCGTGCGACCGAGCACTCCCTTGACCGACGGGTAGCAGTAGAACGCTCCCTCGGGCTCGGGGCATGTGACTCCGTCGATGCCGTTGAGCATCGTCGTCATGGTGATGCGCCGACGATCGAAGGCTGTGCGCATCATCTCGACAGCCGAAAGATCTCCGCTGACGGCGGCAAGTGCGGCCACCTGCGACACGTTGGCCACGTTCGACGTCGAATGCGATTGCAAGTTGGTGGCAGCCTTGACGATGTCGGCAGGGCCGATGAGCCATCCCACTCGCCAGCCCGTCATTGCGTACGTCTTTGCCACGCCGTTGACCACGATGCAGCGGTCAGCAAGTGCCGGCACAAGCGTTGGCATGGAAGCGAATTGGGCCGAGCCGTAGACGAGGTGCTCGTAGATTTCGTCAGTCACAACCCACAATCCGCGCTCAACAGCCCACTGTCCGATGGCCTCAACCTCGGCGGGGGAGTAGACAGCACCCGTGGGGTTCGACGGCGAAACGAACACCAGTGTGGTGGTGCGTGGCGTCAGCGCGGCCTCGAGTTGTTCAATCGAGGCGCGGTAGCCCGACCCTTCGTCGGTCATGACCTCGACGGGGACTCCGCCGGCCAAGCGAATCGATTCGGGGTACGTGGTCCAGTAAGGGGCGGGCAAGAGCACCTCGTCACCGGGATTGAGCAAGGCCGCGAAGGCGTTGTAAAGGGCCTGCTTGCCACCGTTGGTGATCAACACCTGAGCCGGGGAAACGTCGAATCCTGAGTCGCGCAGCGTCTTGGCGGCCACGGCTTCCTTGAGTATCGGAAGGCCGCCGGCCGGCGTATAGCGGTGCCAGCGGGGATCGCGGCACGCCGCAACCGCCGCCTCAACGATGTAGTCGGGGGTGGGAAAGTCCGGTTCCCCCGCCCCGAATCCGATGACGGGACGTCCGGCCGCCTGCAGGGCCTTGGCCTTGGCATCGACGGCTAAAGTGGCCGATTCGGCGATCGCGCCTACCCGGAGGGAGACTCTTCCGGTGGGGGATGGGGTGCTCGAAGTCATGCTGTAATCCTCCCAGATCGCCTCAGAATGGCTCGTCGTGGGAGGCGGTTGGACCCGGACACCTCTCACGGAATACACTCGTCGGGCGGTGGGTACCCACCCGTGCGTGAGCCTGCCCGCAGGCTGTTTTCTCGTGCAGCCGCCTCAAGGGTCGTAGCTCAATTGGTAGAGCACCGGTCTCCAAAACCGGCGGTTGGGGGTTCAATTCCCTCCGGCCCTGCGTTGCCGGTCCGGAAAGTTCGGGCCGGAGCCGCCAGTGGTGCGCCACTGGTAAAGCACGACCAGCACGACCAGTACCGACCAGTACGACCAGCATGACCAGTACCGACCAGTACGAGCAGTACCGAGCAGCACGACCAGCACGATGCAGGCAGCGAACATCTGACAGAACGGAAGCGACAACGTGGCGAAGAACGACACTGCGGGGACGGCCAAGAGCCGACCTGGCATGTTCGCGCGTCTGGGCACGTTCTACCGCCAGGTGATTGCCGAACTGCGCAAGGTCATTTGGCCCACGCGCAAGGAGTTGATCACCTATACGTGGGTGGTCATCGTCTTCGTCACCGCCGTCTCGCTGTTCGTCGCGGCCCTTGACTACGTATTCGGTAAGACCGTGCTCGCCGTCTTTGGTGGCGGCTAACACCTCGTTCATCCCACCTTCCCCATTTCTCACCTCTGGAGCGCCCCGCAGTGACTGAGCAAGACAACACCGCGAACCCAGCTGTCGCCGACGCTTGGGCTGCCGCGCTCGCCCGTGCCGACACGGACGATGGCGCTACGCCGGCAGACGAGGTCGATGAGGTCGATGAGGTCGTTGCCGAGGCGATCGTGGCTGAGGTCGTTGCGGAAGAGGCTGTCGAAGAAGCGATTGTTGCCGAACTCGTGGCCGAAGAGGCCGTCGAAGAAGCGCTCATTGCCGATGCTGTCGCCGAACTCATCATCGAAACTTCAGACGATGACGAACTCATCGTCGAGGCCATCCTCGAGGCCGATATCGCGACTGAAATTGCCGAAGAGGCCATTGCTGAGGCCGAAATTGCCGCCGAGATCGCCGATGAGGCAGTTCTTGACGCAGTAGTCGCCGACGCCATTGCCGAGCAATTGCTCGAAGAGGAACTCGACCCTGAGGAAGAGTTCCGCCGCATGCTGTCCGAAGCCCTCGGCGAGTGGTACGTCATTCACTCTTACGCAGGTTTTGAAAACCGGGTGCGCACCAACCTCGAGAGCCGCATCACCACGATGAACATGGAAGACGAAATCTTCCAAGTTGAGGTGCCAATCGAAGAGGTCATCGAGTTCAAGAACGGCGTCAAGAAGCAGGTCAAGCGCAACAAGTTCCCTGGCTACGTCCTCGTGCGCATGGAACTGACCGACGAGTCGTGGGGCGTCGTGCGTCACACCCCGGGAGTCACGGGATTCGTTGGCCACGCTCACCAACCCAGCCCGCTGTCCTTCGACGAGGTCTACTCGATCCTCGCGCCGAAGTCGGAAAAGAAGGGTGCCCCCGGTACCCCAGGCGGCGAAGTCATTTCCCGCATCGTCGATTTCGAGGTCGGCGAACCCGTCACGATCATCGAAGGCGCCTTCGCCACGATGCAGGCCACGATCTCTGAGATCACGCCTGAGTCGCAGAAGGTCATTGTCATGGTCGAACTGTTCGGTCGCGAAACTCCGGTCGAACTCACATTCGCCCAGATCGAAAAGGGCTGAACCCCACCAGTCTCCCGGCCCCACCGGGCGAGCATCACCAACAACAAGGAACGAGCACATGCCTCCGAAGAAGAAGAAGAAGATCACTGGTCTGATCAAGTTGCAGATCCAGGCGGGCGCGGCCAACCCGGCCCCTCCTGTCGGTCCTGCTCTCGGTCAGCACGGCGTGAACATCATGGAGTTCTGCAAGGCCTATAACGAGGCCACGGAAAGCCAGCGAGGTCAGGTCATTCCGGTCGAAATCACGGTCTACGAAGACCGTTCCTTCGACTTCAAGCTCAAGACCCCGCCGGCCTCGCGCCTCATTCTCAAGGCCGCTGGCCTCGAGAAGGGCTCGTCGATTCCGCAGAAGACCAAGGTCGGATCGCTCACGCGCGAGCAGGTTCGCGAAATTGCCACCACCAAGTTGCCCGACCTCAACGCCAACGACATTGATGCGGCGATGAAGATCATTGAGGGCACCGCACGTCAGATGGGCGTCACGATCTCTGGCTGATCGAACGCCTGCACCACGTGGGAGGGCCGCTGCGGCCCGTCAACCACACCACTCGATGGCTCGTCGCTTCGGCGGGCCCTGACCTAAAGGATCGATGAGATGAAGCGCAGCAAGAACTGGAACGAAGCGGAGAAGGTCATCGGCGGCGACGATATTCACACCCCGCTGCAGGCCGTCACTCTCGCCAAGGAGACGTCGAAGACCAAGTTCGACGCCACCATCGATGTGTCGATGCGACTGGGCGTTGACCCTCGCAAGAGCGACCAGATGGTGCGCGGCACCGTCAATCTCCCGCACGGCACCGGAAAGACGGCCCGCGTGCTGGTCTTTGCCGGTGGAGAAAAGGCCGAAGAGGCCCGCGCAGCAGGTGCCGACATCGTGGGTTCGGATGAACTCATCGACAAGGTTGCTGGCGGCTGGACCGACTTCGACGCCGTCGTCTCAACCCCCGACCTCATGGGCAAGGTGGGTCGACTGGGCAAGGTGCTCGGCCCGCGTGGCTTGATGCCCAACCCCAAGACCGGAACGGTGACGATGGATGTCGCCAAGGCCGTGGAAGACATCAAGGGCGGAAAGATCGAATTCCGCGTCGACAAGCACTCCAACCTTCAGTTCGTTATTGGCAAGGCATCGTTCACCCCGCAGCAACTGGTCGAGAACTACGCGGCCACGCTCGAGGAAGTCATGCGACTCAAGCCGAGCTCGTCCAAGGGCCGGTACCTCAAGCGCATCGTGGTCTCCTCGACCATGGGACCTGGCATCGATGTCGACACGTTGCGCACGCGCAACGTCACCGCCGACGACGAAAACTAGTCCTGAACGACAGTGCCCCGGTTGCCTCTGGCGCCGGGGCACTGTCGCGTCCGGGTCCGGCTCGTGGGCATCTCTTGACCAGAGAACCCCGAGACGGTGATCGATTGACCAAAGAAGTCCTAGACGCCCTGAGGATGGGGCGATTTGCCGTTCCGGACCCCGACCCCGTAGTCTGCTCAGAAGCCAAAGACCGCCGGTCGTCAACTTTCACGAGTTGACCGAAGGTTCCACGTGAACGCCAGCGTAGGTGTCGCCTCATTCGAGCCATGCTCGTCTGCCCCGCGCCTCCTGCGTGGGGCTTTTTCGTTGAACGGCCGGCTCCCGCAACGAAAGGGAGTTCCATGGCACGCCAGGACAAGGCGACCGCTGTCGACATGCTGACCGAGGAGTTCCGCGGTTCAAACGCCGCGTTGCTCACCGAGTACCGCGGTCTCACCGTCGCTCAGCTCAAGCAGTTGCGCCGTTCGCTCGGAGACCGAGCGAACTACATCGTCGTCAAGAACACGCTCACCAAGATCGCCGCCGAGCGTGCTGGCGTCGAGGGCCTCAACGAGTTGCTCGCAGGCCCGAGCGCTATTGCATTCGTCAAGGGTGACCCGGTCGACGCTGCCAAGGGGTTGCGCGATTTCGCCAAGGAGCACCCGCTCCTGGTCATCAAGGGCGGCTACATGGACGGAGTGATCCTCACCGCTGCCGAGATCGGCAAGATCGCCGATCTCGAGAGCCGCGAGGTTCTGTTGTCCAGGCTTGCGGGCGCCATGAAGGCGTCGCTTACGCAGGCTGCGGGTCTGTTCCAGGCTCCGCTTGCTCAGACTGCTCGACTGCTCGGAGCCCTCGAAGCCAAGCTTGGTGCCGAAGCCCCCGTGGCCGAAGAAGCCCCCGTGGCCGAAGCCGAGTCAACGGAAACTGAGTCAGAGACCGAAGCCGTGGCCCCCGTGGCCGAGGCCAGCACCGACGAGCCGGCGTCCGACGCGCCAGCTTCGGACGAGTAAGAAACCCACCACAGACCCCCGGGCCCGCACGGACCCGGTCGCAAAGAAAGGGACGCCCCCATGGCGAAGCTCAGCACCAGCGAACTGCTCGACGCATTCAAGGAGATGACCCTCCTGGAGCTTTCGGAGTTCGTG
>Ga0194056_10002115_pt1 | contig 10583 bp, 9 predicted proteins | sample SepL4413m_MetaG_FD_155458 | JGI IMG/M metagenome (GOLD analysis project Ga0194056, IMG submission 155458) | Anoxic zone freshwater microbial communities from boreal shield lake in IISD Experimental Lakes Area, Ontario, Canada - Sep2016-L442-13m | ecosystem: Environmental > Aquatic > Freshwater >...
GCCCAACACCAGAATATCCATCAGGTTAAAGTTTTCAAAAGCGCCGCCAAAGAACAGCGAACCTAACAATCCCCCCAAAGCCAAACCACCCAGCATGCCCATTAAGCCGCCGCGATTGGCCATGCCTTGTCTGGCGGTCTGGTTTTGAGCGGTCGCTTGTTGTTGGCTGGCAGAACGGCTGGGCGGTATTGCCGAGCGTTTATAGGGTGCGCTGTAAGATGAGCGTCCACCAAAAGAACCGCCGCCGCCAAAACGTTTGGCATTAGCATCCGACATGCCGCCCAGGCTTAACAATATAGCGATTAAACAGAAAGCAATAAGACTGGTATATCTATTCATACAATCACCGGGTTAAATTAAAGTGTAAAGTTATGCAGACTATCGATTTTATCCCCTTTTCGGGGCTATGAAAATCTGCTTTAGGCAAGTTTTTCAGGTTCAATTAACATTTGCGCTTATAATCAACCGCTAACTTTAGTCATCAGGTTGTTAATTGTTACTTATTAATATAGCATTGTTCGCATGTTTTCAACACTAAGCAAATATCTGGTTGTTTTTCTGACGCTGTTGCAATTCATTGCGCCGTTGGTACATGCTCATGCGGGGGAGCCGGGTTCAACGTCAGGTTTGCATGTTCCAGGCCTTGAGTACTTTAGCGCAGAGCATAGCACGCCACCCACCCAACTGAAGATGTTGTCATACAGCAACGCGGTGGAAGGTATGCTTGTCGCTGTTGATAGTGGCGTTAAGCAAAGCCAAATCAATCAGTCGGGCGATTCAGCCCCCCATTATTATCTACCCCAACAGGCGTTTGTTTTTAATGACGCAGACTTACGATTTGATGCCAATTTTTCGCCACAGTCTCAGCAGTTGGTTTATTGTCTATTAATTCCATCACCCCCGCAACGAGCTCCGCCTGCGCACTAGATTTTTCTTCGTTACCCAGGGATGCGATTGCACCCGTCTTTTTAAACAGATCCGATTTACGTGTCTCTATCCATAACGCGGTGTTAACCGCATTGAGCTTATCTTATGTTTTCTTTGAACCTTTCCGGAAAACGTGTGCCCAGGCTCCTGCCGGGTCATGTTCTCTTTTTTCTGGCAATTATAGTGCTTGTTGCAAGACCTGCGCATTCCCAAGATCCGACCTGGGAACGCGATACTTCAATACGGGTTGTTGATCATCTTGATCCCATTGTCGTTGATGCCTCGTTGACGTTGCCCAAGCTCGTTGATTTAACCATGCAAAAATACCCGGATACCGCTTGGCTTACGGCTTTGGAAGAAGAGGCCGCTGCCATTTCGGAGCGCAGTAAAAGTTGGACTGCCGGTTCATCACAAGCCATGGTCGGCTATCAGTCAATATCCACTTTCAAACTGAATTATGCCTCAGGTAATGTGCAGGTGCCGCTCTGGAATATAGGCCAGCGTGACGCAGAACATAATTTGGCCAATCAAGCCGAAACCAGTGCTGCGTCACAAGCCGTGGGTATTAAATTACGGGTTGCCGGTTTGGTCAGGATTGCTTTATGGAATATGTCGCTGGCAAAAATTCGCTATGAGCAAGCGCAAGCGGAGCTGGGTATTTATGAGAAACTATTGGAGACGATTAAACGTCGTGTTGAATTAGGTGATTTGCCCCGCGCAGATGAATTATTGGCGCAAACCGAGTTGTTGCAAAAACGTTCCGTATTTACCATGGCCGAGGCGGAATTAATGCATGTACGCAAACGTTATTCCTCCATTACCCAAATGAATAAAGTGCCGGGTTTTTATGAAGAAAATTTGGTGGCATTAAAAGAAATCGAGAAAAGCCATCCCGTTTTGGTCGCTGTTAATAGTCAGATTGAGAGTAAGCAAGCCCAGATTAATGCCATTAAATCAATAGGGTCAGGTCAAAGCAGTGTTATCGCCGGTATATTAAGCGATGAGGGCAATGACTCGCGCAGTAATCAAGCTGAATTTTTTAATGTCGGTGTTAGCATTCCTTTTGGCGGTAGCGCACATATACAGCCACACATTGCGGCAGTCAATGTTGAATTAAACCGTTTAATTGCAGAGCGTGAACAGCTTTACCGCGATTTGGAATTGGCGCATCACGAAGCGGAGCATAATCTGGAAGTTAATCGAGTCGAATTGGACACAGCCAATGAACAGAAAAAAGTGTCAGAGGAATTGTTGACGATGACGCAACTGGCCTTTTCGGTGGGTGAAATTAATTTATTGGATTTATTAAAAATTCAGTCCCGAACCCAACAAGCCATTCTCAACGCCAAGGAACGTACTGTCATGTTACAGCGGGATAAGGCACTTTATAATCAGGCAGTAGGAGTTATGCCATGAAATTGTATCAATTTTTACTGTTATTAAGTTTTACAGGGGCGGCGCTGTTTTGCCCGCCGGTATACGCTGAAAATACGATTAAGCTATCGCAGGATAATGTAAATAATTTAGGTATCACTCTGGGTAAGCTGGAGTCTGTCAAACAAATTCCGGTGTTAACGGCACCTGCCAAAGTGGTGGTTCCTCCAACCAACGAGTATGTGGTCAGTGCGTCCCAAGCCGGAGTTATCACTACCTTAAAGGCAGCGGTTGGCGATAATATTAAAAAAGGTGAAGTGCTGGTTCAGCTTAACAGTCCCGATTTGCTGTCCATGCAGCGCCTGTATCTTAAATCGCTGAGTGATATGCAATTAGGATCGCTGGCTTATGAGCGTGATAAAAAACTTTTGGGGGACGGCGTTATTGCCGAACGACGCTGGCAGGAAACCCGTAGCCAATACAATGCCTTTGTTTATGATGTTAATGAGCGCAAGCAACTTTTAAATATCGCAGGGATGACTCTTCCCGAAATTGAAAGCTTGGGACAAACCCACCAGTTAAGCAGTCTGCTCAATGTGCATTCGCCTATTTCAGGGGTGGTGATGGAGCGGATAGCGATAGCAGGCGAGCGGGTCGATATGTTGGCACCGTTATATCGCATTGCCAATCTGAGCGAACTTTGGTTGGAGATTCATATTCCCCAAGAGCGCATCGGCAGCATTAAAGTGGGTGATCAGGTTCTGATTGACAATACTCCCATCAACGCAAAAATCACTTTATTGGGGCAAAGTGTTAATCCGGAGAATCAAACGCTACTGGCAAGGGCTATTATCGTTACTCAACAGGCGCTTGGGAGCCAATCTGTCGTAAGGCCGGGGCAAACCATTAATACCCAGATTGTTCAAACCACTAAAAGTATGGCCTTTAAAGTGCCCAATACGGCCATTGCCCAAAATGAAGGCAACTATTTTATTTTTATTCGTAACGCGGACGGCTTTAAAGTCAGCCCCGTTACCGTCATAGGCAAACAGGGAAATGACTCCATTATTAGCGGCGATTTTACCGGTGATGAGGCTATTGCCAGCAAGGGTGCGGTAGCATTAAAAGCTAACTGGTTGAGCTTGGGGAGCGCTGAATAATGGCTGGCCTGATTCGCTTTGCGTTAAGCCAGCGCTTATTGATGATGATAGTGGTATTGCTGCTGTCCGGTGGCGGCTACCATGCTTTTAAAAATATTCCTATTGATGCCTTTCCCGAAGTGTCGCCCACTCAGGTAAAGATTATCGTCAAAGCACCCGGAATGACACCTGAAGAGGTTGAAGCCAGAATAACCGCACCTATAGAGGTTGAGTTGCTGGGTATTCCGCACCAAACCATGTTGCGTTCTATTGCCAAATACGCCTTAACGGATATTACGGTTGATTTTGCAGAAGGCACGGATATTTTCTGGGCGCGGCAGCAGATTGCCGAACGCTTAAATACAATGTGGGGCAACTTGCCTGCAGGCGTTCAAGGCGGCATTGCCCCGATGACGACGCCTTTAGGTGAAATGTTTATGTTTACCATTGAGGGCGGCGATTTAAGTTTAATGGAACGCCGTGATTTACTGGATTGGGTTATTCGTCCGGCCCTGCGCACGGTTTCAGGGGTTGCCGATGTTAATTCCTTGGGAGGGGCAGTCAGAAGCTTTGAGGTCGTTCCCGATAATACCCGGCTATCTGCCCGAGGCATCAATATTGACAAGTTGATGCAGGCGTTAAAAAACAACAACCGTAATGACGGGGCAGGGCGCATGACCGATGGTGAGGAAGCCTTGATTGTGCGGGCTGAAGGCCGCATCAAAACTCTGGATGATGTTAGTACCATCGTCGTGGATAATAAAAACGGCACGCCCATTACCGTCAGTGATATTGCCGAAGTTAAAATCGGTGCGCTGACGCGCTATGGCGCAGTGAGTAAAAACGGCGAAGGCGAAGCGGTTACCGGATTGGTGCTTAGTTTACGCGGCGCTAATGCCCGTCAAACGATTGTCGGAATCGAGCAAAAACTGGCTCAAATTAGCCTGGGGTTTCCTAAAGGCGTTGAAGCCAAAGTTTTTTACAATCGCGGGGATCTGGTTGACAAGGCCGTGGAAACGGTTTTACACGCCTTGCTGGAAGCGATAGCCTTAGTGGTGGTTTTACTGCTTTTATTTCTGGGTAATTTACGGGCGGCCTTGGTGGTTGCCTTGGCTTTGCCGCTGGCGGCGTTATTTACCTTTATATTGATGAACTATATGGGCATGTCAGCAAACCTGATGAGCTTGGGCGGTTTGGCGATAGCTATCGGTATGTTGGTGGATGCGGCGGTGGTGGTGGTTGAAAATCTTATCACTCATCTGGCCCATGTTGAAAAAGCCCAGCGTTTACCGCGTTTGCATGTCATTTATCGGGCAACACGCGAAGTGGCGGGGCCGGTTACGTCAGGCATTTTAATTATTATTATCGTCTTTTTACCATTACTGACCCTGCAAGGACTGGAAGGTAAATTATTTACGCCGGTCGCCTTAACCATCGTTTTTGCGCTAAGTGGTTCGCTGGTATTGTCACTGACCGTTATTCCTGTTATCGCTTCTTACTTGCTAAAAGAAGTGTCCCATGAAGAGCCTTGGTTACCCCGGCAATTACAACGGCTTTATCAGCCGGCTTTATTGTGGTGCTTGGGAAACAGTAAAAAAGTATTTATCGGTGCCGGCGCTTTATTAGCGGTGACTGTGGTGGTATTTACCCAGATAGGCAGTACCTTTATGCCGACAATGGATGAGGGCGATATTATCCTGCAACTGGAAAAGTTACCTTCCATCACACTGGAGCAATCTGTAGGCTTGGACGGTAAGGTTCAAAAAAATCTGCTGAAAAATATTCCCGAAATAGCCACCATTGTTTCCAGGGTAGGTGCCGATGAACTGGGTCTTGACCCGATGGGTTTGAATGAAACCGATACGTTTTTGGTACTTAAACCTAAAGACCAATGGCGTATGGCTAGCAAAGACGCGTTGATTGAAGAGATTCGTAAGGTTATGGCGCAAACCCCGGGCGTTGCTTTTGGTTTTACCCAGCCGATTGAAATGCGGGTTTCAGAAATGCTGACGGGTACACGCGGCGATGTGGCGGTTAAATTATTCGGGTCTGACCTGGCTGTGTTAAATGAAAAAGCCACTGAAATAGCGGAAATATTAAAACATATCACCGGCTCCAGTGACGTGTTTTCCAAACAAAATAACGGCATGCAATTTTTACAACTGACCATTGATAAACTGGCCGCAGGGCGATTGGGTCTGGATAGTGACAGTATTGAAACCTTGTTACGTGCGCAGATTGAAGGTTTAAATCTGGGTATTGTTCAGGAAGGTATTAAACGGACACCGCTCATTTTGCGCGGCAGCAGTAATACCGCCAATTTTGATAATCTGCAAATCACCCTGCCAACGGGCGAACATGTACCGGTAACGGCCATTGCAAAAATCCAAAAAGTCGAGGGTGTCGTGTCGATTGGCAGAGAGCGCGGACAACGGTTTGTGGTCGTGCGCAGCAATGTACAAGATCGGGATTTGGTGGGGTTTGTTGATGAAGCCCGCAAAGCCGTTGCCGAAAAAGTTAAATTACCTACCGGTTACACTGTTGAATTTGGCGGACAGTTTGAAAACCAACAACGGGCAGCAGCCACCTTGACACTGGTTGTACCCATCTCCTTGGGTTTGATTTTTTTGTTGTTGTTTTCAACTTTTGGTTCAGTGCGTCAGGCCGTATTGGTGTTATCAAACATTCCGCTGGCCATGGTCGGTGGTGTTTTTGCGCTGTGGATTTCCGGCGAATATCTGTCCGTACCGGCCTCCGTTGGTTTTATCGCCTTGCTGGGTATCGCGGTACTCAACGGCGTGGTGATGGTCAGTTATTTTAATCAGCTCAAAGCAACCGGTATGGAGCTAACCAAAGTCGTGACGCTGGGTTCTTCACGGCGTTTAAGACCGGTATTAATGACGGCCAGTATCGCGGCTTTTGGTTTGATTCCGTTGTTGTTTGCAACCGGTCCCGGTTCTGAAATTCAAAGACCTTTAGCCATCGTCGTGATTGGCGGACTGGTATCGTCCACCTTTTTAACCTTATTTTTATTACCCATTTTGTTTAAATTATTTGGCGTACCCAAGGAGATTGAGCAATGAACTGCAAAGAGTATTTGGTAACCCTCAACATTCCGCCCAGCCTTGAAGAGCTGATGGTTGACAGTCTATTGATGTTTGAAGAGGATCATGGTTTCAGCAGTTTTCCGATCAACGCCCATCATCATATTAACAAAGGCTTATCTTTAGCTGAACAAGTGACGGGGCGTCAGAAACGAATCCGCTTCCAGATGTATGTGCCGGTAGAGGAGTTACCGAGATTGTTGGAGCAACTACGTCGGGATTTTTCCGGTTCGGGTATTGATTATTGGGTTTTGCCCGTGATTGAAAACGGGGTGATTTAAACTCAATCATCAAGTTTTCTTGCCTTGACTTTCCCGAAGTAGATTTTTTATTCACCACGAAGACACGAAGAGCACGAAGAAAGAAAAAACTTCGTGTTCTTTGTGTCTTCGTGGTGAAAAGCCTTTAAGGTTTTTTGTCCAGTTCGATGTTGGTCGTGCTTTCGAAGCTTTAACGGCTTTCAAAACGTGAGTGACGGGGTTGCAAACCACGTCACGCGTTCGAGGTTTTATCTGTAACTAATGAGAAGTTACGTTGAATTTACCTGATTGTTTGTACAATCATCAAGATTGTAAGTTTAATCTTCCTGATTGTTTATACAATCATCAAGATTGTAAGTTTAATCTTCCTGATTGTTTGTACAATCATCAATATTGTAAGTTTAATTTTCCTGATTGTTTATACAATCATCAAGATTGTAAGTTTAATCTGCTTTATTGTTTGTACAATCATCATGATTGTATGTTTAATCTGCCTGATTGTTTATACAATCATCAAGATTGTAGGTTTAATCTTCCCGATTATTTTTACAATAATCAAGATTGTATGTTTAATCTGCCTGATTGTTTGTACAATAATCAAGATTGTAGGTTTAATCTGCCTGATTGTTTGTACAATCATCAAGATTGTAAGTTTAATCTTCCTGATTGTTTATACAATCATCAAGATGCCTTGTTGAATTTACCTGATTAAATGATTAATTACTGTGCCAAAATACCTAAGCATACCCAAGTCCATCCGAGAGTGTGTTGATTTTTAGTTGGAGCTGACCATCGGTTAACGACCCCTAGTTGACATTGAAGCCAAGTTTTCGAGCGGCAGCAGTCACACCTATAGCGGCCAGTCAACTTTAATAAACTAACCAACATGAACCGAGCACTAAATTTTTTATAGCAAGTCAAAATCGGTTAAATTAAGTAACCAAGACAGATAAACTTGCTTTCCATCGTATACTCTCATAATATACGCCTATGATTAATTTTACTAAAATTACAGCGTTTGATTGGGATGAAGGCAATGCACGCAAGAACGACAAGCATGGCGTTTCAATGGCTGAAGCTGAGCAGGTCTTTTTCAATGAACCATTGCTTGTAATTGACGATACTAAACACAGTCAAGGCGAAGTGCGCTTTCATGCACTGGGCAAGACTAACAAAGATCGGTCATTGCATGTTACCTTCACCCTGCGACAGGATGGCGAAAGTATACGCGTCATCTCAGCCAGAGACATGCACAGAAAGGAGCGTAAAATTTATGAACAAACCACTTAAAACCATTCCAAAATTTGCCAACGAAACCGAAGAACGTGCATTTTGGGAACAACAAGATTCCACAGATTATCTGGATTGGACGAAAGCACAGCAAGTAGTGCTGCCCAATTTAAAACCCAGTACCAAAACAATTTCATTGCGATTGCCTCAACACCTGCTTGATTCGATCAAAGCCGCCGCAAATTCCCGTGATGTACCTTACCAGTCGCTTATTAAAGTATGGTTACAAGAAAAACTGCATAGCCAGTGATTTAATCGCACAGTCATTGCCGCCACTTGCCTTGCTTAACCGTTTTTGTTTTCAGCACAAACTTGGCAATGCCACCGCTTAAGTACACACAATTCCACCATCTGGCGGACAGATTTTTAAACAACAACCTTTTGCGCAGTTTATGGGTTTTGTAATGCTTCAGTATGCCCAGATAGGAATTCATACTGCTCAAAAAAGCCGCCTGTTGTTCCTTATTAGGGGTGTTGGTCTTAAGCAGGTTATTTTGTTTTTCAATGGCCGTATAAAAATTCCCTTGGGTACGCTTGGCCATGTAAATACGATGCGGCTTGATGACTGCGCCTAAAAACTGCACGCCTTTTGAATAATGCTGCAAATAGATTTTGTTGGGATGTAAGGTCAATTGTAAATGCTCTTGTAAGCGGGCTTTAATAACGGGAATAAACGCTTTCAAAACATCAATATCTTCATGCACCAGAATAAAATCATCCACATAGCGCCCGTAAAAGCGGATGCCCAAATCATGCTTGATAAAATGATCAAAACTATTCATATAAAAATTGGCAAAGACTTGTGAGGTCAGATTACCGATGGGTAAACCGCACAGCGGCGCTGAATAAAATAAACTCTTATCTTTTGGCAAACCCTGCCAGGCGCTGCGTTTGCTTTTAATAATACAGTGTTGCGTAGGATCGTAAAAAATGATTTTTTGACACAGTTCCAGCAATAGCTCTTTATCTAATGCCACGTATTTCTGTTCAATAAAGGCTTGCAGTTTGGCAAACAAAATACCTTTATTGATATGCATAAAAAAGCCTTTAATATCCAGCTTTAACACATAACAATCTGTCGTGTAGTTTTTTGAACATTGCCTGATGAAACGGTCAACCCGTTGTATGCCAAAATGTGTGCCTTTGCCAATTCGGCAGGCATAACTGTCATGGATAAAGGCTTTTTCAAACAGCGGATTTAGTTTGCTGACCACCAGATGATGCACCACCCGATCCCTAAAATCGGCGGCAAATATTTCCCGTTTTACCGGTTTGTTGACAATAAAAGCGATAGACTTGCCTGGCTGATAACTGCCGTTATTGATGTCGGCACACAGATTGAGCAGATTGGTTTCGTAATCGACCTCAAAGGCCAGAGCATTGCGGGTACTGCGTTTGTTACTGCGGCAGGCTTGATACGCCTCAAACAATTCTGCAAGCTCCAGTGTGGGCTTTAACGCTTGCAGCAGGTCAAATAAGGTAAGTTGTTGCATCACTGTCCGAAAAAAAACGGATAGCAATCTACATCACTATCCGTTGGGTCTACCTAAAGCTTTATTTAAAACCCCGAACCGCACGCACAGGAAGCGTGTTGTTCTTATTGTTGTTGTTCTGGTTGCCATTGTTGAAGTTCTGGTTCCACGCGTTGTTGCTATCGTTCTCCGTAGAGCTCCAGTAGTTGTTATTGGCAAAACCACCCACAACGTCTTATAAAGGCGTTTTAATAACCGCAAGGACTCTCAGGGTTATATTGCTTAACTGCGCAAGCACAGTCCCTTTATCGCTTTTAAAAAAGCATGCTCACTGGCTGTCACCGTAACAACAGCCATTCTGGCGTTTTACTGGCTGGCATTACGCCAACCGGTAACCTGTTTGCCTATGCTGTCCATTAACACCGTTAATTCGGCTTGTTTTTTAAAGGACACGACTCTTAAATCAACACACAGGCGTATTTCTAATTTAACTAACTCAAACTCATCCAAAAAATTCTCCAACACCTCTTTTTTTTGCGCTGACTTATTGGCACGATAAATACTTCTAACCAGTTGCAGGGCATCCCGTTTCATATCCTGCCCCAAGGTGTACTTATACTCCTTGGGGAAATCTTTGGTCAGTTCAAAAATTTTCAGAATCAGTTTATAGGTATCCCGGTAAACCGGCAAGTTGTAGTAAAGTGCCATAAGCCTCAAAAAAATTTCCCGCTTCGCGGGGAAAAAAAGTGTTAAAGGGTTGAATAGTTAAAAAGCCCGAACCGCACGCACAGGAAGCGTGGCGACCTTATTGCTGTAGCTCTGGAAGCCATTGTCGAAGTACTGGTACCACGCGAGGCTGCTATCGTACTCCGTAGAGCTCCAGTAGTTGTAATTGGCAAAACCACCCACAACGCCAGCAACTTTCGCATTATATAATAAATTTAATTCCACTTTTGACGGTAAATACCAGTCACCATAACAGGTTTCGCTAACGGGTGGATGCGTAGTACCACTCGC
>Ga0194056_10002120_pt1 | contig 10569 bp, 18 predicted proteins | sample SepL4413m_MetaG_FD_155458 | JGI IMG/M metagenome (GOLD analysis project Ga0194056, IMG submission 155458) | Anoxic zone freshwater microbial communities from boreal shield lake in IISD Experimental Lakes Area, Ontario, Canada - Sep2016-L442-13m | ecosystem: Environmental > Aquatic > Freshwater...
CCCGGCCAGGTTCGAACCAGCGCCGCCAGGCGCAGAAGACGCGCGGCGGGCGTCCTCGCCCGCGGCGCCTCATCTGCAGAGGCGCTCGTCGGCACTTCAGCTCTCCGTGACCGCCAGGGCCGCGGTACCTTGTGCACTCAGCCCTGCGCTCGCGTCACTGCAGCCGGCGCACCCCGACCGAGCGGGCTGAGATCGTCTCCGGGTCCGCCGTTTCATCCGCTTCCATGGCATCCGCCACCCCGCCGACATGACCGGGCCCGCGATCAACGCCGTCCTCAGTGAGCTCGACGGCGACAGATGGCTGATGGCGTCGCCGATGTACGGCTCGGGGCTCCGCCTGATGGAGCGCCTGCGCCTGCGCGTCCTCGACCTCGAGCTCACGCGCGACAAGGTCGTGGTGCGCGACGGCAAAGGCGGCCACAAGGACGTCCGCACGACCATGATCTCCACGCACCTGCTGAACCGCGGCGGCCAGGGCGTGCGCAGCCCCTTCGATGGCCAGTGAAACGGCTCACATGGACTGCGAACGCCGCCCGCCCGCGGTCCGCCACGGGAGCGAAAGAGCCGCGCGGTGCAGGTTCTTCCGGTCTTCCGCCGGTCTTGGTGGTAGCGTCTTACACAGAAGGGGGCAGTCTGCATTCAGGGTCTTGCGCAGACTGCCTGATCCTTGTTGGGCGCACCTGGGAAGCGACGTGGCTATCGGTGTCGTTCTGGCGGTGTCCGGAATCCTCTGGGTAGTGAGGCCGGACATCTCGAAGCGCTGGGTTCTGGAAGCCCGTCGGCATCGCTCAGCGCCCCATGAGCCCTGAGCATCACCTGCTCTGCACGCGTAAGATGACAGCGATGAACTGTCCCTCGAACGTCCCCGCATTCCCGCGGCTCACCACAGCACGGCTCGTCCTGCGAGAGCTGACGCTCGAAGACGCGGGCTGGTACCTGTCGCACTTCTCGCGTCCGGAGATCGTCAGCGGGCAGGGGTATCCGGCCCCCGACGGCCTCGAGGGGGCGCGCGAAGAGCTGCAGCGCTTCGTCGTCGACCTCGCCGCGCAGGGGACTGGCGGCCGCTGGGGCATCGCCCTGAAGGACCATGCAGCCCTGGTCGGCAGCGCCGGCTTCTACGACTGGGACCACAAGACCCGCTCGGCCGAGATCGGCTACGACCTCGTCTCCGAGCACTGGGGCAAGGGCCTTATGCGCGAGGCCTTGACGGCGATTCTCGACCACTGCTTCGAGCACCTCGACCTGAATCGTCTGCAGGCGCTCGTCTTGCCGCGCAACGAACGCTCGCAGCAGCTGCTGACCGGGCTCGGCTTCGCCCGCGAGGGTCTCCTGCGTCAGCACGGGATCGACGAGAAGGGACGGCTTTGCGACGACCTGGTCTTCGCCCTGCTGCGGAGCGAGTGGTGACCGACAACCTGACGGCCACGCCACGGTGGCCGCCAGGATGTGGCAGTCGCGGGCGGATGTGTCGCTGCACCTCGGGTCAACACACCCAGGCAGCGTCTTCATCCTCGCCGGGACGGTGCTCGTGTACGGCAAGCGGTGCGCGAGCGGGCGCCCAACAAGGCGTTCGCGCAGACGCCCAGAAGCGCTGCGATATCCTCATCGCATGCAGGGCGCAGCTCAACCCCCGGACGTTGGGCATGCCGTGGACACACGGGGAGTGGCGGTGACCGATCTCGGCTTCTCGTACCGCGGAACGAAGCGCGGCGCCATGCACATCTTGCGGAACGGACGTGAGGTGGCAACCCTTCGCGCGCGCCCGGCGGCACGGTTTCTCGCTCGGGCAGAGGGCGCTTCCTTCGAGGCCGTTCAGCAGCTGTGCGCTCGGGCTACCGGCAACTACAGGCGGGGCAATGAAGCCCATGCGGCGGCGGTGAGGAGTGCCCATGGGCGGGATGCCTGACAAGCGCATCAACCTGACCCTCGTCGGTCAGCCAGGCGTACCAGCCTGAGACGCCGAGAATCTCCGCCCAGGCATCGTTCACGGCGCGGTCCCAAGCTCCATCCGACTTGTTCTCGCAATCCCCAACGCACGGTGTCGACTCGTTGGCGTGCTTGACTGGAACCGGGGTTGGCCATTGCCATGACTATCATGTAATCTGATTCTCGGGTTCGAGAGAAGGAGGATCGGATGTCTCAGACACTGACCGTCACCGAAGTGGTCCGCCACTTCGCGGAGTACATGAACCGGGTCGTCTACCGGCGCGAGTCCTTCGTGCTCGTGCGCGGGAACAAGGCCGTCGCTGAGCTGCGGCCCCTCTCTGCGGGCATGCGGCTCGGCGATCTGCCGGCGTTGTTCGCCTCGCTGCCTCATCTGTCGGCCGACGAGGCCGACGCCTTCGCGGACGACCTCGATTCGGCTCGTGATGAGATCGCCCGCAGAGAGGCGCGCGACGCATGGGGATCCTGATCGACGCCAGCATCCTCATCGAGGCTGAACGGGGGCGGCTCGACATGGAGCCACATGTCGCGCGGCGCGCGGGGGAGGAGGCGTTTCTGTCGGCGATCACGGCCGGTGAGCTGCTGCACGGCGTCCACCGGGCGGTCGAGCCGCAACGGCGCGCGAGGCGCTCGGCGTTCGTCGAGGGCATGCTGGAGCGGTTCCCCCTTCTGGATGTGGACTTGCCCACGGCGCGTGCGCACGCGCAGGTGTGGTCGGACATGTCGGCCGCCGGCACGCTGATCGGGGCGCACGACTTGTGGCTGGCGGCCACGTGTATCGCGCACGGACTCATGATGGTGACCGCGAACGTCCGGGAATTCGAGAGGGTTCCCGGTCTGCAGGTCGAGAAGTGGAGCGATGCGGGCTGACGCTCGCCGGCCGCGTCCAACAAGGGGATCGACCCGACTCGCTGCGCTCGCGGGCTATCCCCAACACGCTGGGCAGGCCGACGTCTTGCCAGGTTGTCGTCGGAGACGAACGGTACATGGCCGGCTCCCGCATCGCGCCGCCCGCCACCGCGCCCGTGACCGGCGCCACAGTGAAGGCGACGCGTCCGCTGTCAGGAACGGACGACTGCCATGGAGGCCAGAACGCCATGAAGTTCGATCGAATCACCACAGACCCCGCCCAGATGGGCGGACTCCCGTGCATACGGGGACTCCGCATCCCGGTGGCCGCTGTGATCGACATGGTCGCTGACGGCATGTCGCCCGCCGACATCATCGACGCCTTCCCGGACCTGCAGCCGCAAGACATCGAGCAGGCCCTCCACTACGCCGCCGAGAGCGTCCGCGAGCGGGAGATCCCGATCGGGGCAGCCTCCTGATTCCGACTTCGGCGCCATCCTTGCCATCGGTGCTCAGAGCAAGCCCTCGGTCATCCTCTTCAGGCGTGGCGTCGCTCGCCGCCCCGACGCTCAACTCACGCTCCTGATCGACAGCCTGGGGAAGCTCGCAGGCGACCTTCTGGCCGGGAGCGTGGTCATCATCGAGCAGGCGAGGATCCGTATCGGGCCACTGCCGATCGGTGGATAGGCGGCGCCCGCCTGGGCCGTGGGCCTTCAGCGACCACTGCGGAGATATGCGGGCGGCGCCGGCTGAGTGGCGCATCTGGCCGCCGTTCGCGGGCCAGGGTTGGGGAGGCATCGATGCCCACTGGAAGGCGAGGCGCGCCGACGCGATGTCGTATGCGGACTTCTGGACCTCGCTTTGTCCTGCTCATGGAGGCCGCTGACTTCGCCCCTCAGATAGGCACGGTCGGCTACCGGCGTCGCCCAGCCGCCTTGTCGTGCTCCCAGCAGTAGTAGTCGACAAGCTGAACTGTCCAGCCACCCTCGGCGTCGATGTCGCGAAGCTCGGCGACCAGCTCGCGGAGCCGCGCCACGTAGCGGCGGTACTCGGAGAGCTCGAACTCGCTCACGTCGGCGCCGAAGAGCTGGCGCCACACGCGGAAGTCGATTCAGAATGGGTATCATCATCGCATCGGGTGGCGAGGTGGAGAATCTCTCTTCGACCACGCGCCGTTGAAGCAGCTTGACCAAGGCTGCCGATCGGAACTTGAGTGTTCCGGGGACTGGGAGTCCCGGCGCCACCCACGCAAAGACCTGCGTTCCGCAGCTAATCGCCCTTCTGGCCCACGTCTCGACACAAAACCCCTGCTCGGAGGCTTTTGACCTGGTCGGAATCTGAGAAAAGCATAGATACACGCTTAGGGCCTATCCCGATAGGGATGTGCGTGCGGGGCGTTCGGGGACCGAGCGGGGCGGTCACGAGACGGTTCCCTCGTAGCCCAGCTACTTGGGAGCCGGGGAGGGGCCGCAGCCGCGATGCGTCCACGGGCGCATCCGTGCGTGCAGACCTATTGGGATAGGCCCTTAGGGTTCAAGTCCGTGGTCACCTCGTAGTGCATGGTGACCGACGTCGCCCGCATCAAACGTGACGGACGCGAGCTTCAGTCGCGCGAGGAGTACAGGCTCCGCGTCAAGAACAAATCGGTGTTCGGCGATGCTGAGATCGACGCCTGGTATCGGGACAACCGCAACCTCATGGTGATCGAGATGGTCTACCTGGGCTACTTCGGACTCGGCCACAACGTACACTGGAGGTGGCTGAAGGAGAACGGCTACTGGCCGGACAGGTACCCCAGCCAGTTCTCCTCCACGCCGGCGCAATTCCGAAGCATTCTCGAGCGGGGTGACGTCGACTTTGAGACTCTTGTTGCCGATCGGACCTGACCATGTGGAGAACATCCTTCGAGGGACGAAGCGGTACGAGCTCAGGAGGGTGAGGGCCAGGCGCCCCGTCGAGCTGATCGTCATCTACTCGACGGCGCCGGTGAGCATGATCGTCGGTGAGGCCGAGGTCACGGGCATTGTGGGCGGCAGCCTGGAAGAGGTGTGGCGCCAGACGGCGGACGTTGCGGGGATCTCCAGAGAGTCCTTCGACATCTACTACCGCGGAAGGAACGAGGCCTTCGCGTACAGGCTCGGTGCGGTCAGGAAGTACAGGCGTCCGAAGCGCCTCGCCGAGCTTGGCCTCGCCAGCGCTCCGCAGTCCTTCGTCTACCTACCGGCGTAGTCGACTCAGCCGAAGCTGCCCCTGCCGAGCTCCTCGAGCACCGCGGCCCCGAACAGCCGGCGGCGTGGCTCGATGCTCAAGGAGACAAACGCTGCCCCGTCGCAGCCGGGCACCTCGTCAAGCGGCAGCACATGAGTGACGACCACGATCTCGCCGGAGCTCTTGTCCGGCGTGTAGAGCAGCAACTCATCGCCTTCAGAGAAGTCGCGGTCCGCCCTCCTGATCTCGGCTTTCTTGCGACCGTCGGCCACCGGCGTGAGCCATCTGCGCTCGATCTTCAGATTGTGTCGCATGGTCGATCTCCCGGCAGGGCGACGAAGCAGGGCATACCGTCAACCTCACTGCGATCATACGTCGCGCGGGAACGGAGAGTTAGATGCCTCGCCGTAGGCGCCGGCCTTCAGTCGGTCTGGTCCACGTGCAACAGGGATGCATGGTGGGCGTCGAGAGTGTCCTCATCCAGCCGCCGGGCAACCCGTACGGCGGGATCAACACCTCGATCCACGGCATCGACGCGACCATGACGCCAAGCAGCCCGACGTTCGGCGAACTCTGGCCGATGCTCGCGGAGAGGCTCGACGGCCGGCCGGTGGTCGCCCGCGACGCGAGCTTCGACATGAGCGTGTTGCGCTACGAGCTGGATCATATGGACCTTTGGCCGGCGACGCCTCGCGGCGCCCCGGTCCGATGCGCGTGATCAAGGCCGTGCCTCGGGTTTGGGCGCCCAAGCGAATCGAGTCCGTAGCGTGTTGCGCTCGTCATGCCTCAGGTGGCCGTCGTGCTGAAGGCGGCCGACGACAATGCCCGCGTCGATGCCGACGTCAGAGGCGAATGCCTCGATGCGTGCCCGGGAGAAGTCGCCTGCCGTGACGAAGCGCTGGTAGGCGTCTGGCGGCATCAGACAGTCGCCGGCGAAGCGGTCTGCCTCGTCTTCTCTCGCCTGGGGCGCGGGATCAGCGTCGTCGTTCTCAAGAATGACCTCCTGGCGGCCGTGCAGGAGGATGTGCCCGAACTCATGGAAGAGGCTGAACCAGAAGATGTCCGCCCAAGCCCCGCGGATCGTCATCATGAGCGCGGCCTTGCCCCGGCCGGGCCAGAACGTAGCGCCGTGGACGCGAGTGCCGGGGAAGTGCGGGCAGATGACCAGCGCGACGCCCGCCTTCGCGAGGAGCGACGTGAGCTCGGGCAGGAAGACCTGCGGAGCCTGCCCGGTCATGGCGCGCAGAGCGGGAAGGGATGCCTCCGCCAGCTTCCTGTCGAAGGCGGCGCAGTCCAGCCTCCTGGCTTGGAGCTCGCCGAGGCGAAGCCAGGAAGACAGGGCTTCCGGGGAGCGCCGCCGGCGGCTGGTCGCCGCCAGCCGGAAGGCGACCTGGTAGCGGCGGACCTCGGGGATCGCGGCGAGCGAAGCCACGCCGAAGAAGCGCTGCAGCTCGGCGACCTTCACCAGTGGCTTGGTCGTGCGAGCCACTGCCCCGAGCCTGGCGAGCTGGTTGTAGCAGTAGGCGGTCGCGAGCTTGCTCTCCTCTTTGAGGCGCGCCACTTCGGCGTCACTCTGGCGCCGCGCCAAGGTAAGACGGTACTCGGCCTCCAGGCCCAGCCAGATGTGCGCCGGCACGCCGACGACCTTCTCGAGCTGCAGCGCGGTATCGGGGGTGATGGCCTTGGCGCCCTTGAACACGGCGCTGAGCTTCGCGGCCGGCCGGCGCATGCGGCGCGCCAGCTCGTCCTTGCTCATGTCCAGCTCGGCGATCACCTCCTCCAGGTACTCTCCGGGCGGGACAGCAAGATCGGAGTGGATGGTCGTGTCAGTCGTCATAATGCTTGCTCACCTCCTCGATGTCGCGCGCCTGCTTCATGAGGTTGATCCTGGCGATGTACTTGCCGCCGACTTCGTCTCCGTATGCCCGGGTCGCGTCGGCCGAGCGCTGGTATCGGCGCTGCAACTTGCGGGTCCGGAACGCGACGTCCACGCAGACCTCTTGGGCCGGTGCTTTACCGCTGGGGTAAACCGAACGGTACAGCAGTCCGCTGGAGAGGTCAAGCTCGTTCTTTACCCAAAGGGTATACAACAGATGGTGAGAGAAGCTTCCGTGCAACGAAGGCAGGGGACACCGCAATGTGACGACTGTGGATGGAAAGGAGTGGGGCAGAGGTCCGATCGTGTTGCCCCACGGAAGAGGCCGGCTCCCGCTACGCCGTCACTGCGCGAACCTGCCGGGGGCCGGACCCGCCGCTCTCGGCGTGGGCCGTGGCGGTATCCAGCGGCACGATCCGCGTGGTCACGCGCATGCCGAGCGCGAAGGCGAGCTTGCCCATGGTGGCCGCGGTGAGGTTGCACTCGCCGGCGAGTACGCGCGAGACCCAGGCCCGCGACGTGCCCATGCGACGGGCCAGCTCGACGCCGCTCACGCCCTTGACGTCAATCTCCGCGACGAGGGCGTCGATGAGCTCGAGCGTCATGAGGTAGCTCCAGTAGGCAGGATGCTGCTGGGCTGGCGTCATATGCTGCTCGAACGTGAGAAGGAAGACCGACTACAACGCCCGGGCGACGAGGCGCACGTCGGCGTCCAGAGCCTCGGCGATGCGCTGAAGCGTCCTGGACGTCGGGCTCGTGGAGCCGCGCTCAATGCGGCTGATGTCGCCTTGGTCGATGCCGCAGCGCGCGGCGAGCTGCGCCTGCGTGAGGCCGTGCTTCTCACGCAGATCGATGACCTGCAGCGCGATGTCATAGGCCTTCTCGAAGACTTCCTGCTGCGCCGCCGACTCCGGCGGAAGCCGGGCACTGCGGTCGGCCATGATGTCCTTGTAGCTACGTGTCATGAGCACTCCTCCTTTGCAGACAGTATGGGGCTTTACCCATGGAGCGTCAATCCCGGCGTTTGTGGTTCTTGAGTCGCGATGCCTGACCTCGCTCTCTGCGCCGGCGTTCCGCGAACTCCGCCAGAAGCCGTCTGGCCTCGGCGATCTCCCGCTGCTGGCGGCGCTTCGTCGAATCCGCGCCCTTGTCGTATCCACCGAGCAGGAGGATCACCATGTCGCCGTAGAAGTGGACGAAGACCCGGAGCAGGACCTTCTCGGAGGGGGTGCCGATCTCGGGCGGAGCCCCGCCGAACATGTGGGCGATCTCGTCGGCGTCATGACGGACGCGGAGCTCATGAAGGCCCTTGCCGAGGGCCGTGAGCCACTCGGTGCGTACGAGGTCGATGCCTCGCACCGAGAGCACGCGGTCGATCGCTGTATGGAGCGCCCTGAACTTGAAGTGCGAAAGGTCGTTGACGAACCGCTCGAAGGGCATGGTGCCGTCTTCGGCCTCGTAGGGCTCCGTAGTCCATGTGCCAGACATGGGTGTCACGTCACATTGTTGTCATTCGGGCCGCTTCGACTTGCCGCGGAGCCGGCCCACTCGAAGCCATCGACGAGGGTCGTCGCCTGTCGGCTGCAGGGCGCCGGATGCGGGGGTGAGCGCGTGCTGAGTCCTCATGATCATGACCCCAGCTTATGCCGGTCTTCACGTTACGCGACAGGATGACGATGGCGGAGTGCGGTGGACGTTGCGGGGCGTCACGGGAGCAGGGCGCTTGAACCGGCCCGCCGGCGACAGGGAAAGGCGGCGGCGCCTACTGGAAATCCCGGAGACCGGAGGATGGGCCGAAAAGCGCGGGCTTGTGCAGGCATACCAAGTCTGGGATACTGCTCGTATGACTGCTTCGCAGCCAAAGGGAGTCGTCTGGGTCGCGTCGTCGCGGAAGGATCTGCGCGACTTCCCGGACGAGGTCCGTCAAGTCATGGGCTGCGCCCTGTACCTGGGGCAGTCCGGTGACAAGTACGTCTCGACGAAAGCGCTCCATGGGTTCGGCGGCGCGCTGAGATGACCACAGAAGGACTCGACCACGAGGTCAGCTCGGGGAACGTGTTCGCGGACCTCGGTCTGCCGGACTCCGACGAGCTGCCGGCGAAGGCGGCGCTTGCCCGTCAGATCTCGAGCATCGCCTCGCAGCGGCGCCTCACGCAGTCACAGGCCGCAGGCATCCTCGGCACGACCCAGCCCAAGGTGTCGGACCTGTGCGCCGGCAAGCTCGCCGGCTTCTCGATGGAGAGACTCATGCGGTTTCTCAACGCGCTCGACCGTGACGTGCGCATCGTCGTGACGCCCAAACCTCGCGGTCGCAGCAAGGCCACGGTGATCGTCGCGGACGCACCGGTCGCCAAGCCTCGGCCTCGGGCCGTCAACGGCTGAGCTGAGGCTGATTCGTTCGGGGTCCGACAAAGGGATCGACCTGGCCGGCTTCCGCATCGCGTCGCCCGCCACCGCGCCTGTGACTGGTGCTATGTGAAGGCGACGCGTCCGCTGTCAGGGACGGACGACTGCCATGGAGGCCAGAACGCCATGAGGTTCGAGCGCATCACCACAGATCCCGCGAAGATGGGCGGACGCCCGTGCATACGTGGACTCCGCATCCCTGTGGCCACCGTCATCGACATGGTCGCTGACGGCATGACGCCAGCCGACATCATCGACGCCTTCCCGGACCTGCAGCCGCAAGACATCGAGCAGGCCCTCCACTACGCGGCCGAGAGCGTCCGCCAGCGGGAGATTCCGATCAGGGAAGCCTCCTGATTCCGACGTCGGCGCCATCCTTGCCATCCGTGCCCAGAGCAAGCCCTCGGTCATCCTCTTCAGGCGTGGCGCCGACCGCCGTCCTGACGCTCAACTCACCCTCCTGATAGACAACCTGGGGGAGCTCGCAGGCGATCTTCAGGCTGGGAGCGTGGTCGTCATCGAGCAGGCGAGGATCCGTAGGTCGGATGTCGCGCATGCGGTGAAAGCAGAGAAGAAGGCCAAGTGAAGGCCGTTCTCGACACCGTAGAGAATCGATCCGGCGATGGGTGCGCTTGACTCTTGAGGACCTCGTTTGACTGTGTCGCAGGCCGCCGGCGCCGATGGTCACTCGCCCAGGGTTTGTGCCCGGTCGCAGGCACGTCGGAAGTCCGCGCGGCCGGCTTCAGGCGGCGTCGACAGGTCGAACACGCGGTAGCCGTCGCCATCGGTGAGCGCGCCCTCGGCCACCATCTCTGCGGCAAGCTGGGCTGTCGACAGGCGCGAGACCCCTCTGTCGCGCGCGAGTCGTTTGCCGAAAAGATCGTCGATGACGACGACGTCGGCGCCGAGATAGGCGGCCATCAGAACCGTGGCGATCTCGCCGGCGTGCTTTGAGGGCGGTTCGTCCTTCTGCCGGGCGGCTCGCGAGTAGTCGAGAAACAGGCGCTGAAGCTCCGCGGGCAACGCTGCTGTATCTGGAGGCCAGCCGGCCAGCTCGAGGTAGTGGAGGCCGGCGTGTCGGTCGGAGCGGGCGCCGCGCCGCAGCTCAGCGGCGACCTCGAGAGTGACGCGGGCGTTGCCGCAAAGGTACTCCGCCAGGCTCGGCAGCAGCTGCGCTTCGCAGAAGCGGTAGAAGGGGCTCGCGTCGGCCGCACGAGCGCGGCTGCGCGAGCCCTGACCATCAGTAGTCGGGCTCGTCAGCCGGGGGGTGCACACCGAGCGCGGCC
>Ga0194056_10002121_pt1 | contig 10563 bp, 4 predicted proteins | sample SepL4413m_MetaG_FD_155458 | JGI IMG/M metagenome (GOLD analysis project Ga0194056, IMG submission 155458) | Anoxic zone freshwater microbial communities from boreal shield lake in IISD Experimental Lakes Area, Ontario, Canada - Sep2016-L442-13m | ecosystem: Environmental > Aquatic > Freshwater >...
CTCCTAGAAGGCGGAAAGATAGACGCAGGGGATACCCTAAAAGAACTCGGTGGCATTGCGGGCGGTGCAATCGCAGGCAAGACGGGTGCCTTGATTGGCAAAAGCATTACCGGACTCTTTGGAAGCGGCAAACAAGAAGGTGGCGGAGGCGAGGGCGGAGACACAGCGGATCTTGGCGGTGGCTCAACAACGGTTACGGGCGGCGGGGGCGGAAACGGCGACGATCCGACAATATCCCTGCTGCGAGAAATCAGCATTAACCTTAAATCCATCCTGAACGATGGCCTTACGGTTCGCAACACTCGCAAATCAGGTAGCGTGATCTAATGGCGAGTATAAAAGACGAATTGGAATTGCCTTATCTCGGTCTGTTTGAAGCAACCGACCGGCGTGTTAGGGTCACCAACAGTGGCATGGAGATCGTCATTACTTATTATGTCGAGCCAGCGACTGCGGCCCCGATCATCGTAACGGCACTGCTTGGAAGTACCGATACGTCGGTAACGCCACCAACCCGATTGCTGCCAGACGTTGACTTTGAATATCCATTCTGCTTCTGCGTGGAAGCTCACATTGCACCCCAAGACAAGCGAACTGTAACTAGCAGTCCTTCGTTGTTTCCAATCAAGGCAGGGACTCCTCCAACGTGGGGGGACTTGAAGGCTAAACTCAAGGTGAATCCAATCATTTTCAGTGGCCCTCTGCAAATAGAACGCGACCCAAAAGAAACGGGCTTTGCCAAGAAGGGGCAGTGCGGGGTATTCATCGAGGCTGTTTATCGCCCCCTTCCGACTTGCTACACCGAAACAGCACACGCAGAAGCCTGGGCATGGGAGCATCCAGAATTCGCATTTGATTACGTTGATCCGCAGTTCTATCCGGCTTCGAGACAGTTTGCGGCAAACGGCTATCCTGGTAAAGCCAACTCCTTTTGTTTTTTATCCGTTGAAGGGTTTCCGACGCCAGCACCGAACGCCGGCAACAATGCTTTGCTGGTTACGGAAACTTGGCAGGAGTTTACGATTCGCCGCGTCATGTGTCCTACGGTTCCCTGGACGACGATCAGGACGTTACAGAACCGAATCAACGGCCTCCTGGATTGGACGCCCGCCAACATGACCATCCCTGGATTAGTTGACAATAAGTTTCCTATTGGAACAATGCGATTCGATTCAGCGGAAATAATACGCCGCACGATGCCGACATGCTTCGATATCAATGGCAAGGTCGCTACGGAAGCGTTAACCGGCAGAGCGAATCTAGGAAACACCGACCCGTCAACATTAAACATTCCAGTAACGCAGCAAACAACGTGGTGGGACATCACCTATAAGTTCTCGTGGCGTACAACTTGGGACATGTATCTGCCCTATGAATGCGGTTTTCTGAATAGGCTTTGGCCAATTTTTCAGGGGCCTGGGTGGCTGACCTGGAATTACGACTGGTACATTGGGGCAGAACCAGGACAGGCCAAAGAAGGAGAAGCCGACATATCGGTGACGCATCTTCCGGGTTGGTATGAAATGATTTTTGAGAAACCGACCAATCCGATCATTTCGTTCGCCACTCGCAAAAAATACCTCGATGCCGAAGAGGATGTTCTAACCATCAGGCCTCTTTGGCACAAAGACCCCGACTCGAATAAGCCGCATCATCCGTTCGATTTGCTGTTTTTGAACTCTTCACCATGAGATAGTTTGCCATGAGAACAATGCGCGTGCCAACGGATCGAAATGACATCACCCCAGAAATGATGGGGGATCTCATTGCCAATCTGCGCAAACTCAGTAACATAAGCGGCATCGGATGCCTGATCAATGAGTTGCCGAACGGAATATCGATTAGTGTTCCCCAGCCGCTAGAGGAGATTCGTGGCCGCCTAACGCAAGACTTGTACGGCTGTAGTTCTGCGCGTGCAATCCGAATGTACGTCGGTTCGGACGACAGTAGCCGTGCAACCACCGAGACATTCATTGTTCACGACCCACTTAGCCGAGTGACGGCCGAACTACTTGCGATCGCCGACGACAATGGCGAGCTGTACCTGCCAGTGGGTACGTGCTTCTATGCCAGGAAGTTCGTTGACTCAGGCAACTGGGAAATACAAAGTGTCGGCCTCTGTTGCGATCAAGGGTCCGGCAGCGAAGGAAGCGAAGGAAGCGGCAGCGAGGGCAGTGGTAGCGAAGAGCAGCATTCTCTCGTCAAGACCTTCGTCACCGACGTGGACTACAACTCGATCACCGGGGCCTGGCGGAAGAAAACTTGCACGGTCAAGATCCCGGACGGTTTTTTGGTGGGATACGAAACCGACTGGATCGACTACATCCTCGGCTCCGACGCGGGGAGCGACATCCAGCGAGACGCCACGACGACCACGTGTACGGTCGATGCCGGGGCGGCCTTCGGTGACGTGACGACGATTACCGTCACCGTTTCGCCCCCGGCGGCATCCTCGGGAACAACCTACGGCACCCCGACCGGTTCGGTTGCGTTTCGCGCCTACTATGGCACCAGGCAGATTCAACTGCATGCAGACTCCGGTTCGCCTTATCTCGCCGCAGGAACGGGCAACAACGCAACGGCCACGATCACCACCCACTTGCCGGCGGGGATCTGGACGATCATGGCCGAATATGGCGGCGATGCCTCCTACAATCAAAGCACGTATGAATCGTACAACCACAGCCTGGAAACGGGCGATCAGTTTACCGTGGCCCTGGCTGAAACGAGCGTAACCCTTAGCCTGGACAACGCCACTCCGATTTACGGAACGCCCATTACGATTACGGCCTACGTCAACAGCCTGATCGAGGTTGCTGCGCCTCCCGGTAATTGGGAGAAGGAACCCGCGGGATTCATCGTCTTTTATATCGACGACGTCCAAGTAGGTTACGAACGACTCACGTCTTGGTCTTTTTCGCACTATGGCGCGAAGGCCACGCTTACCTCCTACTCCGATTGGCAAAAGCTGTCGGGTGGCGAGCATACCATCAAGGCGGTATATCTCGGCGGGCAACCGGGCATGGAATTCAACGCGGCGTATGGCGATGGCTATTTCGCGGCATCGGACAACACGGCAACCGTCACTGTCGGCAAAAAGCCGCTGGGCGTTACGGGCGGTGCTGGACAATACTATCAAGGCGGCGACCCTGGCGGCGTTTACTCCCGCGAATATGGTGAGGATAATCCCGCCTTTGTTCCAGGCTACACGGGGTTTGTCTACGGCCAGAATGCGAACTGTCTGACTGGTTCGCCTGACTTCGCTACGGCTGCGGAAGCAGCGAGCGATGTCGGTATATACGACGTGACCCCCACGATTGGCGACTTAGCGTCTGATAATTACTCCTTCACTTCCTTTTTGCCGGCCCATCTCACCATCACCAAGGCACCCCTCGCTGTCAGTGTTGACGACGCAGGGATGGTCTACTGCGATACCGTGCCGGAATTTGTCGTGCGAATCACGGGACTCAAGCTCAGTGACCATGAGGTAATCACCGGCACGACGACTTGCAATGCGACCAGCGAGCCACCCAACACCTCGCCGCCGTCGGATTATGTGATTACGGTTGGGCTTGCTGACACCGGTGATAAGCTCAAAAACTACTGGACTCCCACCCTGCATCACGGACTCATGACGATTGCCAAGGCACCCCTAACCGTCACGGCCGATGCACAGAGCATGGCCAAGGACGCAACCAAGCCCACCCTCACGGGAACGATTAGCGGCGTACTCAATTCGGACGGGTTGGGCTTTACGGGAGTTTGCTCTGCGGATGGGCACACAAAAGGCTACTTCACCATCAATGCAACCATAAGCGATCCAAGCTCCCGCCAGAACCGCTACACGATTACCATACACAATTCCGTACTATTCGTGACATGAAAATCCCGGCCGTAGCCCTCAATGCCGAATCTGGAACCTATTGGCCACGGCTCGTGATGCCTCAGTACCGAGCAATGCAGGGCGTTAAGAAGCCCGCGATCGGCACGAACCAATGCCGCAGCAACAACGGGTACAAGGGGGGCGTTTTGTCTCCCGCATTCTGGAAGGTCACGCTCAACAGCATTCCGTCTTTCTACTCGAGCATTGCATCGATCAGTGAAGCGATCGTGCATGAAATCATGCTCGACAGCGAGGCGAGCGTGTGGCCCGTCTTGAATAAGGGAACACCTGCGGTGGTAGCAGACCCGTATCACGTACCACCAATTGAAGCATCACCAGCAATGCCTGCTTTCTGGATGAACGTCGTTCCAAATTACGATGATTCTTACATATCCACTATGGACGGCCAATATGGCGAATATATCCGAGCAATTTACGCAAACTACACCCCCTACGTACCGCAGCCAAATCGGTCGGCAGTTATCCAGACTATCGCGGGCGAACGGAATCCAGATTATGTGACGACGACCAGTTACGGCGACGTAGTGGTTCTCAGTCTTGTTGCTTTTGGCACAGGACACTTAATCGGCGACGTGATTACGTTCAGTAGCGGGACTGCCCTATATCTAGGAGGAAACTCATTCACCGTCCTGACCAATACAGGATTTGAATTTCAGCACGAATACACGCAGACGGGCAGCAGTGGTTCCGGTACGGGCATGAAGGTGATTGCTACCTGCACGACGGGCGTTTCTGATCTTGTACTCTTAGACAGAAACTACACGGATAAAAAAATCTATGGTGACGTTTGCGGCAAGTGGCACCAAGCCGGTGACGTGCTGACGTTCGCGGGAGGTACGGCCCAAGTGACGGCAACGGGGATTCAAACGATCTATCAAACGACAGGAGTTCTCGTACAATCGAACACGTCACTGAACGTACTCACCGACACCTGGGAAAGCCCCACGACAGGCGGCTGGCGAGACGGGGAAACCTACGACCAGACCACCACAACCGGCACAGGCACAGACGGCAAAGTCCTGGCGACCGCTGCCAGCTTCAGCCATTTTGATATTGTGGATGGTGGGCATGGTTTCGAGGTAGGGGATCATGTCTATATCTACGATTCCGGGTCGCGATACGGAGGGTTCGATGTTGCAACTGTTGACGGAAACGGAGCGATCACCTCGATCGTGGGGACTGGGTATTGCGGCTACTCTCAGTATAGGCTCACGTTTGAAAAAACCTATGATCAGTCGTTCGTTTACCGCGACAGCATCCCCGGTCCTAGCCCCGGCACTGGATGCCAGGTCTACATGCACCCCAACTATGTGCTCACTCCCCAGCCAACGATCAACATCGTAGTTACCGATGCGTCTTATTATTCTTGTGGGACGAATTATCAGGTTGGGGACATTGTTGAGTTTAACGATGCTTCAGCAATGGTAACTATGATTTATGATGAACAGAAAATACTGATCGATGATGGCCATGGTGGATACTATCATCAATGGCGAGTGGTACTAGGAGATGCGATTGCCCCATACATTTACGGTTTTATTGGAGGATTAAGCCTGTTGGATGCTACCGGGCTTGTAGGTGACACCGAGTACGACACAACAGGTACTCACGGCGGCTTTGAAAATAAGGTAGCGCATGGTTCTGGTGCCGCAGTTAGGGCGGTTTCACCCTGCACCATTGATCGAGCCGGGTGGCCTCGCTACAATGTGGGCGTGCGAAGCATGAAGTGGGACACCTACGGACAGGCGCAGGTCACCCCTGGAAAGCTGCAAATCGCGGTAGGACTCCACATCCCGCGATTTTCCGACAGGTATCGATCTGCGGGTGCATGGTATCCTGACGGAGACGTCTATGTCGCCTGGGGAATTGAGGTGGATGCCGACCTGTGGCCCGATGTCATGCGGCTCGACAGCCTAACGCTGCCGTTTGTTGGGGTGAGCAGAACGTGGTACGGCACTTATGGGACCGGGAATTACGGACATGACGGAGCAGCAGACTGGAACGGCACCACGATCACGCTCACTCGCACCCAAAAACCGACCGATAACTACCCTGGCAGACCCTACTGCCTCTTTCCCTGGGCCTTGCAAATAACATGAACCGCAGCGACATCTGCTATCAATGCAATGATCGGCCGGGGGGGTGCTGGCGTACCGTGAGCTGTAATATCGAGCGATCAATAGCGCGAAACAAGCAAATCAAGCAGGGAGCATGCCCGCTAGGAAAGTGGAATCGGCCGGTATTCGATCCCTATGATAAGCCTTGCCCGGTATGCACGATCGACGATCCGATCAGCAGGGGAATCAGCCACGTTGAAGCCCTGCACGAACTGGCGGCCCGCCCGATGACGCCGCCGGCCACGCTTCAGGGCGACGGTATCGTCTACAGTTACGTCGGCCGTGGATTGCGCGATTGGCCGATGACCGTGGTGGCCGTGCGGCTGATGCGTGAAATTGGCATCACGACGCCGATCCAGATTTGGGCCGATGTCTGGGGAAACGAACTCGACGGCATACCCGGCATACAGATCATCGACGTTGACGAGTTCGCCGCCCGGCACCCCGCCCGCTATCGACACCGCTTCGCGGCCAAGGATTACGCCCTGGCCCATTGCGGATTTCGTAAGGCACTCTGGCTCGACACCGACGCTTACTTGGTCCGCGATCCGGCCCCGTTATTCGAGATCCTCGATACTGTGCCGTTTGCGTACTGGTCGGACTTTGACCGAAATATGATCCAGGATTGGAGTCTCACCGGCCAGCCGCGCGGCACAATTCCGCACCAGATCCAGGGCGGCCACATTCTCATCCATCTGGAAGCCGCCTGGAAGACCGTCATGTTTTCCCGGTGGTATTCCAACCACGCGGATTATTGGTGGGGGAAGTATCCGTGGCACGATGAGAGCGGGTGGTGCGTCTCGCTCGTCTACGCAGAGACACCTTTCCGTGTGGTGGAGCCGGCCCACTGGGAGCGAGCTGGGTTCGGCTGCTACTACCGCGGCGACCAGTACATTGTCCACCGGGTGCGGTGCAAGTTGCTGAAAGGGGAGGGAAGGACGGCGCGCGGTGCGCCCTATGAGGTCCGCGTCGTGGAGTTGTTTCGCGAAATGGTCCCTCCTATCCCTCCAGAATCCCAAAAAGTACGGATGGCCCGCTTGCGATCCGATCGGCAAAAGGTGCTTCACTGGGTTTGACGGCTAGAGAATCGTGTAAGCTGTGGCAGAATCTCGTTGGTGTTTTCGCGAGTCACATGCCAGCATCGCCACAACGGCGCGGTGTTCGATGAAGAAAAGGGTGCCGAATCAAGCTGCTTGCTGTACCAATGTCGTCCAGAGCGGATCGGCCGAGCGTCAGAAACGAACGATTCCTGATTACCCCGGCTGTATCATTTCGCTGCGTCGGTTGATGTGACCGACGCGACCTGGCCGGACTGCCGGTGGTCCGAACGGTGGTTTGATGGGAAGAGTGAAAAAGGCATGGATTTACTGGAAGATCGGCAGGTGATCACGAAAGAACCGGCTGTCACGGCAGATCCAAGTTCAGGAAAGCCCGCCGCGACAGCCGGAATGGTTGTCGGTTCTCAGTCCTAACTCCATCTTCTCCTCCACACTCCCAACCCGACAACCATGCCAACAATCAATAAGGCTAGCGTTCCCGGCTCCGGCACGGGATTGAGCGGCGAGGTTATCACCACGGGCGAAGCCGCAAGCGGCGAGGTCAAGAAGGAGATTGGCTCGGCCGCAAAAGAGATTGGTCCGCCACTGAGACCCAAGGGGTCGTAGATGAGCTTCGCACCTGCCCCAATAGTCAGGCTGTAGCCGTTGGGCAGGGAATAGCTATTGGTCACGATCAGCGTGCCGGCATTTACGGTCGTGCCGCCGCTGTAGGTATTGCTGCCCGACAAGATCAGGGAAACAGATCCCGTTTTCATCAGGCTGCCACTTCCACGGATGTTGCCACTATAGTTAAAACTCTGATTTGGGGAAAAGTCGAGCGTAGAATCATTGACAAGGTTGCCCGCCAGAAGACCATCAACGGTATGAATTCCGTCACCGGTAAGATGAGCAGGGCCTTGCAAAGTTCCGCTATAGACGAGCTGACCGCCCGTTTCAGTGCTGAGTTCCGGGGTCGCCGATCCCAGGTCGTTTGGATTTACCAACACCGCACCGAGAAACTCGGTACGGCTGCCGCTTCCGGCATGTACGCGGGGAGTGCCCGTGCCTTCGATCCAAACGTCTCCCGCAACGCTACTGCTTCCGGAAAGGTCAATGAGACCGTAGTTGTAAATACCGGGGCCGCTGGGTGCCTGTCCAGGAACCCAGTTGAGGTGTCCGGCGACCAGGTTTCCGTTGCCGGAAATCGAGCCGGCTGCGTTGTTCGTAAGACTGCCCGATGTCTGGAGCATGCCGCCACTGAGGACGATGCGGCCATCGTTGGAAACCGCTGCGGCGGAAACGCTGCCTCCGCTGATATTCAGCACTGCGGGAGCGTTGATGGTCATGGGGCCAAGGGCCGTAAAGGTTGCCCCGTTGGCGATGGCGAGATTTGCCGTGCCCAGTGCATTTGAACCCAAGATTAGCGACGACGCGCTGTTGGATTGTGTCAGCCGAGATCCGGCCCCCGACACGAGAATCGAGCCTGTTGCCCCGCCGCCGCTATCAGCCAGGTCCAATGCACCGGCCAGGTTGACCACCGCCCCAGAGTTAATGGTCAGTGTGGCACGCGTGCCGGGGAAGGAATTGGCCGCGATTCCCATGGAGTTGAACGAGCTGGTGCTGCTCCCGCTGAAGATGACCGTGCCGCTTGCGCCACTGCCTCCGACCAATAATTCCGCAGCACTGACCGAGGTACTGGAGCCATCAACGGTCAGCGAACCCTTGCCCAGCCCGCTGAAGGCGACGGCGAGCTGAGAGACATTCTGAAGATGCCCCCCACTGGTGATGTGGGCGGTCGTGCCGTGGTCGAGGAAGAAGGGTTCCTGGGCGAAGTCGGCAATGCCGTTACTCTGCACCGTGAGCGTGTGGTCACTCGCCAGGGTAAATGCCCCGTTGACCAGCAGATTGCCGCCGGTGATCGTAACGTCGCCATTGGCAGTGAACGTGCCGCCGTTGGCCCAAAGAGTCCCCGTGGGTTTGATGTAGGTAGGGCCAGCGGCGACAAAGGCTGCCCCGTTGGAAACGATCAGCAGGGCCTGCCCTCCGGCGGAAGTTCCAATCGTGACGGGCAGATTGACAGTCTGCACAAGTTGCGAGCCGGAGCCGTCAATGGTCAGCGAACCCGAGACGGGTATTGTCCCGGTCGAACCCACGTCAAGTTGACCGCCGAGCGTGACCTGGGCACCGCTTTGAACCATGACCATGTTGGCCGGCATCAGCGCAGATGGATAGGCGACCTGGAGCGAGCCGAGCGTGACGGACGACGTGGAAGAGAAAACGGCGGCTGCCGACGCGCTGCCGATGCAGGTCAGGCCATCCAGACTCATGGTAACGTCCGAACCAGTAGCCTTGAGTGTGCCATTGCCGAGGGTAACCTGGCCGGCTTTGAACTGTGCCCCTGTGGCGACACTCACGGCAACGCCATTATTGAAGAAAAGGCTACCGCCGTTGAGATCGATCTGACCGCCGTTCTCAATCACGACCGCAGTGGCGGCCGCAAGCGTAAACGCGCCGGTGACATTGAGGTTTCCACCGTTGCTCACCCTGAGCGTGCCGGCCGAAATGGTTGTGCTACCCGTGTAGTTGCTGCTGCCCGTAAGCGTCAAAATAGCGGCACCCGTCTGCGTCAGGCTGCCGTTGCCGCTAATGACACCACCGTAGGTCAGCGAGTCGGCATGATTGAAAACCAGCGAGGTGTTATTGAACAGGCTGACGCTCGGGCTGGCCAGAAACGCACCGCTGCCGCCGCTGCCGACTTGCAGCGTACCTGCCGAAACGGTCGTGCCGCCAGTGTATGTGTTGTTGCCCAGCAAAGTCAGAACGCCTGTGCCGGTTTGCGTCAGACTGCCGCTGCCGCTGATGACACCCCCAAAAATTAGATTATTTGAACGGTTGAATACCATGGCAGCATTGTCCAGTACATTACCGACAATAATGCCGACGGTCCCGCTACCAACCTGCAATGTGCCAGCCGAGATTGTCGTGTTGCCCGTGTACGTGTTGCTGCCCAGCAAAGTTAGAATACCCGTGCCGGTCTGTGTTAGGCTGCCACTGCCGCTGATGACCCCGCTGTAGGTCAGTGAGTCAGCGTGATTGAAAACCAGCGAAGCACTATTGCTCAGACTGACGCTCGGGCTGGCAAAAAACGCACCGCTGCCGCCGTTACCCACTTGCAGCGTTCCGGCAGAAACAGTCGTGCCGCCCGTGTAGGTGTTGCTGCCCATAAGCGTCAGCATCCCCGTGCCAGTCTGCGTCAGGCTCCCCGTGCCACTGATGGCCGGAGAGAAGGTCACGGCGTCGCTGTGGTTGAAAACAAGGCTGCCATTGTCGATTACACTGCTGGTGCTTCCGATCGACGCGCCGCTGCCGCCGTTACCCACCTGGAGCGTTCCGGCCGAAACGGTCGTGCTGCCGCTGTACGTGTTGCTACCGGAGAGAGTCAAGGTCCCGCTTCCGGTTTTGGTCAGGCTGCCCGAGCCACTGAGCGCACCGCTGTACGTCGTGC
>Ga0194056_10002122_pt1 | contig 10561 bp, 11 predicted proteins | sample SepL4413m_MetaG_FD_155458 | JGI IMG/M metagenome (GOLD analysis project Ga0194056, IMG submission 155458) | Anoxic zone freshwater microbial communities from boreal shield lake in IISD Experimental Lakes Area, Ontario, Canada - Sep2016-L442-13m | ecosystem: Environmental > Aquatic > Freshwater...
CATATTGACACTTCCATTACCTAAATTAAAAGACGGTGGAAACGACCAGCCACGACCCAAAAAAGAATTTTCCATTTTAACCTCCGATTTGTACGGTCAATGCGCCAGGTGGCATAACCACACCACCCGCAGCGGTTGGATCAGCAATTCTGGCAGCGGGCATTCCGCCTATCATTACGGTTGCCGAGCCTTTGATAATGGCATCGACTCCACAGCTATCACCCATGCAGGCAGCAGGTAGTCCTGCAATCAAAACCGTTGGCGCACCAGGCGGCATAATAGGTACTGGTGCGCCAAAAGTCGCACTACTAACAATCATATCGGTGATGCGAGCAGCAGGTGGCATTGTTTATAACCTCTATTAATTAATTTGCACCATGCCACCTTTAATAACGGTAGTGGCACTGCCTTTTATAGTTGTACTCGCTCCAGAGACTTCGGCACTGCCGCTACCCGATGCCTTGAATGCAGTTTGTGCTTTTAACTCGATATTCATACCTTCAGTTTTGACATCTTTATCAGCTTTTAAACTTAGCTCTTTACTGCTTTCGATTTTGATGCCACTGTCATTCAAAGTGATTTTGTTACTGTTTTGGTCTTCAAACACGATGCCTTTGTCTTCATCGGAAATGGTGATTTTGTTGCCGCCTGGTGTTTCTAAAGTGATGATTTTTTTTTCATCATCAAAGGTCAATTTCATTTTTTCGCGGCTGACATAACCTTTACGATGATTATCATCTTTAGCAGGTTCGGGTGCGGGTTTCGCGCTGCTGTGACACATACCCAAAATCACGGGATAACGCGGATCATCGTTAAGAAATCCGACAATGACTTCATCACCGATTTCAGGACGAAAAAATGTACCGCGTTGTTTACCTGCATCCAAGGTGGCAATTCGCGCCCAGATACCTTCTTCTGATGTACTAATCATCGGCAAGCGAACTTTAATACGGTCTTCGCCATCGGGGTCATTTTCCAGTACGGTGACAATGCCAATTTGTAACCCACTCACAGCGGGCAATAAACCTGATGCGGGCAGGGGGCGAAGATTATGAATCTCGGCGAATAGTTCGGTATTTAATCCGAGTTGCACATCGGTATGCCAATCGCCTTTGGCAAAACTGTGGCGTATGCCGGATACATAGAGCTTACCTTCAAAGCGTTCGCCGATACCGCTTATTTCAATGACTTTATCTGGCATAACACCCGCAAAGCCTTGGAATTTTGCCCGTCCGCGTACTTTTGCCAAGCGTTCTTTCAATAACCGTCCATCCGCCCATGCCTGTAATTCGGGTTCGCTGAGTTTGCCGCCGTGTCTGATAATACATGCTTCGCCGCCAATGACATCTGCAAGTTCGCTAGCAGTCAGATTGCCATTATTGGTAGTAGTCGGTTCTTTAGCTTCTGTGCTGACAATTTCCTGATCCGTGGCATTCCAGCTATGGGCAGTTACGCCTTTGCTTTGCCAGCGGGCATCAATTTCTGCATCCAGTTCCAGCAAGGTTCCGCCATACTGGACTTTAAGCACGGATTGCTCGCCTGTTGCCGGGGGAGCAACGATAATTTTGCCATTCTCAACGTTAACAATCAGTCCATTGGCTTCTGCGCGACAAACCAGAAAATCCCAGTCACTGGCATCATACTGGACGATTTCTTTATGGCTGAGAGTAGTCGCTTTGATGTCTTTTTGTAAACCATGCAAATCAATAATGTCTTCCATGATCTCACTGTCTTTTTTGTCAATGTAATAACGGCTATTTGCACCACTGGTCATTTTTACCGCTTCATCACGGCATTCCAAAATTAGTAAACTACCGCTGTTGCGGATTTTGATGCTGTGTTTAACGATAATACCTTTGAATACCGAATCATTATGTGAGCGATAACCGAGTTGGATGTCTATTTTTTTGCCCGGAATAAAATGCGCGGTATTGCTGGCTTTAAAGGTCGCTTTAGCTGCCTCGCCGTCTTGTAAATGAATCGTGGCTGTAGGAATTCGATTTAACTCTCGTGTCACATAAACAGACAGCACATGAAACTCGCCAGAGATTTCTGCTCCATCGATGAGAATTGCCGCCGTACAAACATCAGGTGTTGCAGGCGTTGGAATAGTCGATTCGTTGCTCACGTTGCTTTAACAGTTTTGTCTATCGGTGGAAAAATCAGCTCAGTTCCAGGGAGTAAAGAACGAAAATTGCTCAGCCTATTTACTGTTGCTATTTGTAGATAATATTTCGAGTCTCCATAAATGCGTTCGCACATCAATGGTAGAGTATCGCCTGCTTTGACTTTGCGAACATGGGTAAGATCAGCGGATTTTTTATCTTCCTGCAAAGCGCGTTTTGTCTCTTCGATGCTACTTTTAAACTTTACTTTGGCAACCGCTCGAATCGGCGTACCGTCTGGTTTAAACAGTTTGTAGTTAATACTGACTTCAGTGGCTCGCCCCTTGAAAATAGAATTTTTCCCCCACACCAGCTTTAAATGACGCGGCTCGTGAGAATCACCTTTGTATTCAAGCAAGGCACGTTTGAATTTTTGAATACCTTCAACGATAGAATCTTGCGGATTGCCTTTCCCATCAACAGGTGGGTCACCTTTTTTAGTGCGCCATTCACCATCAATAATGCCCGTACCATCGAATAAAAATTCAAAAGTCATCTCCAATGGCTCGGTACTTTCATATTTTAATTGCTTACCGCTAGACCCCTGTCCCTGTGCTTCAGCAAATTTAAACCTATATTCAATGGCATAGCTCTCTGGATTTATTAATGCCTCAAACTTATCATCCGCATTACTGGCAACGCCATCCTCCGCTTTTTGGGAATCAGCGTAAGCCAGAATTAGCATCTTTTCTAATTTGCCTGTGTCATTAGCCATCAGCGTTCCTTTTTGTTTTTCAGTATTTCTAATACCTGTTCGACACATTCGGCAACAATAGTGTCTTTATCACCACCATGATTATTATTCCCGCCATCACTCGCTGTTGGTTGCTTTGCCGCTTGACCTCCTGATGCGGTATTAACCACGACATGAATATGCAGCTCTTTTATCTCAATGGGCATGACTACGTTTCCACTTATATTAATCCACTGCGTAAGGTACGGATTTTTATCCGCACAGTGCGAATGAATTCGCGCCTACAAAATACTGAAATAGCGATAAGTCAATTCCAGTGTTTCAATAACAACCGCACTTTCATTGGCATTCAAATCACTGACCAGCCATTTTTTTGGAATGGCATGAACGATATTCCAAGTGCGTAACGCTTCACTTTTTTCGTTCATTAAAATCACACTTATATCCGCTGGTTTAAATGCCCGATGATTAAACGCATCCAGAAACCAATTCAGCACGGTCGAGTCGGTCAGCATACCGCGCTTTAATACCAAATCGGCGTATTTAGTCCGCACGGGCAGTTTGTGTTCAAAACGATTTTCGCCGCCTTCTTTAAAAGGTTCGTAATCATATTCAACCGTTAAACCCGATACCGTCTGAAAACGTACATCATTTTTGCCTTCGCCTATACCAAAGGTCACTTTGTAGTAAAACCCTAGCGGCGGATAGTAATCAATCATTTTTTCTGACATATCGGGCTTACCAGTATTTAGACTTTCATTAATTTCAAACCTTCATGCGCCACTTCAATGCTTTCTACCGCAATTTCATTGGCATCCGATTTAAGGTCGGGAGCCGTGACCTTGACCGGAAAACAGCGGGCGGCCGTCCATGCGGCGACCGGCACGTGTTTTTCGTTGAGTAGCCGAATAGTCAAGTCCCGACGTTTTTCAACGCGCTCGTTGGCGATTTCATCCAGCCAGGTGTTATAGTCAAAATCACCTTCAAATTTACCGCGTTTTAAAGTGATGTTGGCATTTTTGACCATACCCGGCATGGCGATTTTATTAAAATCCTTGCTGTCGCTGTGTCGGTATTCGATTTTTTCTCGTTCCATAACCAGTCCTGTGACTTCAGTAAAACTGATTTTCGCGCCACCCCAGTCAACCTGAAAATGAAACCGTGGAATTGGATATTCTTGTGCCATGATAATTATCCTTTAAGCTTGATGAATGGATAGTGTTAGGATTCAGCCATTTTGTGCGAGAACTTGAGAATGATAAATTCAGCAGGACGCACTGCCGCCATACCGATTTCAATAATCATGCGGCCTTCGAGGATGTCCAGCGGCGTCATGGTTTTGCCCAAGCCCACCGCCACATAAAACGCATGTTCCGGTTTTATGCCTTGTAAAGCGCCCTGCCGCCAGAGCGTAGTCAGGAAATTTTCGATCATAGCTTGAATTTTCACCCAGGTGTTGGCGTCGTTCGGCTCAAACACAAATTGCTCGGTGGCTTTTTTAACGGACTCTTCCACAAAATTGAAGAAACGCCGCACACTGATATAGCGCCATTCGTTGTCGTTACCGGCCAAGGTGCGGGCGCCCCATACGAGAGTGCCTTTACCTGTGAAGGAACGAATAATGTTGATGGATTTGCCGGCATTGACATCGACGTTGTACCCACCTTGCTGCTCGTGGCTTATTTTTACGGCAGGGCTGATGACAGCGTTAAGGCTGACATTGGCAGGCGCTTTCCAGACACCACGATCACGATCAACGGCGGCATAGACACCGGCAATAGCGCCGCTAGGAGGAAGAAGATTGAGTGCTTCGGCGGCCTTGGATACTATATTTTTATAGGCCCCAAAGCTATTGAGCAAGCCTTCATTAAATTTTTTCTCATACTCTGCTGCTGAATTTTGGGCAAAACGAAATAGAGCAATTATTGAATCACTCGCTTTCATAGCAGCATTTTTAGCGAGATCGGCGGCTGCTTTTGCAGCCCCAGCAAGTGCTTCAGCTGCCGCTGACTGCACATCAATGGCTGTTGCTGCTACTTCATCTGCCGCCGCCTTTATATTTGCTGTTACTTGCGGATTTTCTACCGCTGCATCTTCTGCTTTTGCTTTTGCATCAGCTGCTCTTTTTTTTGCCGTGATTGCTGTTGTTAGATTTTTATCTACGGTCAATACAAGTTCAGCGGCCGTTAATACATCTGCCGCAGCTGATACAACTGTAGCGGCGTCTGGTACCTGTATGTTTGCTGCAACTGCTTTAACTTTTGCTTTATCTGCTTTAACTTTTGCTGTAACCAATGCGTTAAGAGCTGTTGCGTTATAAGCATTCTCAATTGAAACGTCGGAGATGGTTTGGAAATTAGCAAAGTTTGCATAACCTAGCAATGGAATACCTTTAACCAAATCGGAAGTCAGACCGTCAGAAAAAATAAAGGTTTTTCCGTTATCGTCTTTACGCAAATAATTGTAATGCGCTGCAAGTACATCAAACACCTTTTTCAGTTGGGAGCTTGCCAGATACTGATCAATATCAGTCTTTAAAATAAAATCTTTAGTTTTCCCCGTAGGCACGGCATCTTTAGAACTATGAATATCAGGCAATCCTTCAACCATGATTTTTACATCAGCAAGAATAGTTGCCAATAGATCATAGATACCTTTCAATGCTACCTCGTAAGCTGTAATGTCTCCTTGGGAGGGTTTAAGGGCGTTATAGGCATCGGATTTTAACTTCAAAATATCCTGCCATTTTTTATCAGCAGCTGACCCTGGAAATTTAGATTCAGCGTCTTTCAATAAATCAACCGCCTCTTCTGCTTTTTTAACGTCATTCAATATTTGTAAAATTGCTTTGTCAGTCGTGAGGCTGTTCAGTTTTACGTTTTCTCCATTTGTATCACCCCGTTTTATTGTTAAATCCCTATGATAAACAAATCTCGGCAGGCTTGAATTAATCCAGGGTCCATAGGCCGCTCCATATTTAAGATAGTTAATCCCTATACCGTTTCGTAAGGCCTGTACATTCACACCAAAGTCTTTGTCAGTATTAATCACATCACAGACTGTTACCCTGTCTTGTAGCTTGTTACATTGGGTTAATGCCTCAACTTGAACGTCATACAAATCAGTGAGGCCTGTTAAACTAACAGCATCCGGAAAAAGTAGAATAGTGGGTTCGTCTTCTATTTCGAGCTTTTTGATACCCTCAATCAATTTATCCTTGGCGATGGTGTCATCATAGCTGCCCACTGATACGATATAGGCGTTTCCGCCGCCGTTGGCATAAAAAAGCCTTAAGCTGTCGTAAAGTAAAAAGCCTTGTTCCTTCTTTGCGTCCACATAAGCATCATTGTTGTCTAAATAAACTTCCATTTTCTGTGGCGGGGCACCGCCAAACATTTCCTCAAATTCAGCAATGGATTCAATGCGGGTCGGTTTATCGAGGAGCGATTCATTTTTCTTTAAGGCCTTCTCCGTATACCCGATAAACGCCGGTATCGCAGTCTCCACTGCGGCAATGGAGGGTGGGAATTTGGGAATCTCTTCGACATAGACTCCGGGAGTTTTATAAGCTGTTGCTGCCATATTTTTCACCGTTTAGTTTTATGATCATAGACATTATTCAAAGATTTCGGAGCGAAGTCCTAGCACTTTGGGCGGAACACTTTCATCGGTTTGAGGTACTACCAAGCCTTGAGGCGGCTTTTGTTTTTTATTCGGAGCAGGGCTGGCATTGCCAAAAAAAGTCAGTGGTAATGGAGCGGGTTCAACAAAGAATGGCGGGGCATTTTTACCGGTATTGCCATGATAGTACTGCCATTGCGTTGAGCGGTTTTTAAAGCGAATTTGAAAAACCGGTGCAGGCGTTTTGGCCATGCCTGCCGCTGTAATAAAACTGAATTCGTCGTTATCCGTCCTTACTGTCGCCAGGCGAATCAGGGCAAAAACATCATCCGGAATATCCCCTAGTAATAAGCCCTCAGCCGGTACATCTCCTTGATGAACGCAAACGGGCATTTCACTGGCTTTAGGGACGATTTCCTGTAGTCCTGCATCGGGTTGATCGCCAATTAATTGCATTAAGGCATCGCCCATTTGCACTAACGCTTCGGCCGGGTCGTCATCGGATAAAAGCGGATTCCGAATCGGAATGGGCTTGGATAAATATAAGGTTTTTTTAGAACCATCCTCGGATAAATACAAGGGTTTATTAGGGTCACCAGTCCTTGTCTCCCCCGTCAAATTGGATAAAACCGCCACGTTTTTTTTATACCGCCAAGTTTTATTTTCGGCTTTCTGATAGCGTTCGATAATAGGTTGAGGTCGAATTGTGAGCGCGGTATAGTTGAAAAAATCAGGATTTTTTACCGTAAGCACAAATTCAAATTGCATATCCTGAGGTAATACCGATAGCTTAGGTGCCATCACTACAAAACCCAGCGCTGTGTTTTTGAAGATACAACCAAAACCCGACAACGATTTGGCTGTAGTTGGCGTCGGTGCAATAGATAAAAACTGGCGGACATCATAACTGCTTAAATGTTGCTCCGACAAATTCTTGGCTAGCGTATCAAATAATTCTTTGCCATTATCCAGCCAATAGTGATGAAGAATATGTACCTGAAATAATTTCTGGTAGCTGTGGCTTAAGCGTTCGCTCATGAGTTTACCGCCGGATTTTTGTGGTAAAAATCACTGACAACTTCAGTAATAACGCTGCGTTCGCTTTGTACTGCGCTGAATTTTAGATCCAGCATTCGTAGCGTGTATAAAACAAAGGGGTACTGCTTGCCACCTAACGTACCCCATAAGTGGTTGACTTCTTCCATCGTCGGAGAATACAAATCAAAAATGAGTTTGAAAGATTCTAATCGATCAAGCTCATTATCGGGGCAATCTTTGGTAATGGAGTCTGGTTTAACATTATCTTGAGTAAATACATTCTTGAATTGAAAAAACCGAATGGCTCTGGACAACACTAGTAAGGCATTGGTGTACGTGGGGTGAGTCGCGGCAATTAAAATCTGAAAGTTGAGAAAAACCGGCGGGTTTTCATAAATGGTGGTTAACGTTATGTCATTACGCACATGATTAGGAAGATTTTTTAGGGTTTTTTCTTCCTTGATGTTCACCATAGACAAGATCAGTTTATTTCTTAAATCTGCCTCGGCAGTAACACCCTCTGCAAGATTACCCAATTTTACTGTTGTAGGATCGCCTAATTTACCCAAGTAATAAGTATCATCAATATGTGCATACAGTTCATTTATCACGATGGTCAAAGCATGGGATATCATGACGACTCTCAGGGGTCAATTGACTCAGTACAGCAACAAGTAAATAAATGACTCAGCCGAATCAGCGTCTGTCATCAATTTGCCATCAGATATATCCATTTTTGGCTGGCCTTTGAAATTGGAAAAATAAAATTAACGGCCATTGTGATTGCTAGCGGCTATTGTGAGCTTTTTTTTGTAATTTATAACATTTAAAAAATTACCTGTAAACAATAATATTTCCAAAATGGAAAAATAAAGGAACGTATTTTTTGGATGAAACGGCTACCCACTTTAGACGGGACAAGCAAAAAGGCTTAACCGTCAATACGGTTAACTTAACGATAAAGCATCAAAAGAGACCGTTCGCTGAGCGGAGTCGAAGCGAGTTGTCCGCTTCGGCTCGGCTCAGTGAACGATTTAACCATAAACTGTCCCGCCTTAAATAGGTAGCCGATGAAGCTGAGTAGCTTGAATTAGCTGCGTATTTCATCATCCCGGCAAGGAACCACTACCACTTGGGCAAAGCCGCCGCCAGGCGTCCGGAAATTGGTGGTTTGTCCCTGGTATAAACGGGCGCTTATTAATTGCGTTTGGCCTTTATAAACGTAATGACGCAGGTCAAGTTTAAAATTCACGATTTTATTGTCGACTTCCAATTGTCGCTCGCTGGGCTGCACAAGGGTTTGCGCTACATAGTCTCCCTGTAAAATTTCACCGAATACCCGCTTGGTCAGTTTGTCACCACGGTAGGCGGCTTTGCTGCCATAACCTTTGGCGGGTTTAAAAAATAGATGCTTGCGACCTGCCCATAAACTATCGGCCTCGTCAGGATTTACTGAAACGGTATGGGCAATGCCGGCAAGCAGTATGGCTCTGGTTGTTGCGTCAACGCCGAAATTTATTAAGGCGGCTTCGTCAGTCAGTAGTGTCAGGTTTCTTTTATCGGCGTAAAGCGCGTGGGCTCGTGGATGCGGGGTAACCACAACCGATTCTGCCAGGTAGGCGTCCAGTAAAGCTTTATGCGCAGTCGCTTTCAAGCCAAAATCTGTCAGCCGATTGTAGACCAGATCGATACATTGATTTTCGTGCCAAAGCGCCTGGTCTTTATAAACAAGCTCTGATGGGTCACAAATTACGGCATTGATGTTGTTTTGTTCAAAGAGTTTTTTAAACAAAAGAAACTCCGGCAGCATGTATTGGCTTTGTGGATTTTCATCAACGATAGCGATTGAACGTAAAGGCTGTTGGCCGCGTTCAGCCTGCCATTCTTCAAGAAACATCTCAAAAAATGCCTGTTCCGGGTCAGTGGAGAGGGTGGCATTAATGGTGTTTGTGGGTAATTCTTTCTCGGTCAGATCACAACAGACTTTCTGGCTGCGCAACACGATGGCGTTAAGTAAGGCACCGCCCGCATTGGTGTTTATTTCAATCAATTGTGGCCCGTCATCGCTTAAATGAAAGTCATAACCAAAAAAAACGCCGTGCGCCTTGGGAATATATGTCGCCGTGTCGGGCGCGTAGGCAAGTACACATTCCTGATAAGCCGGTAAAGCGATAACGCTTTCTATGGCAGCAATGATGCAGTGTTGTTTTTGCAGGCACGTATCAGTGACAAATACGGCGGATTCGGCAAAGAGGTGAGGGCGGTCTTCAAAGATCTTATGATACAAATTGCTATCGTCTTGCCGTTGTTTTAATTCGGCATGCATGGCTTCCCGATTGAGCGAGATGCAGCGACATTGGCTATTGAGCTGTTTGGCTCGTTGTTCGCAGGGTTGATCAGCGGTTATTGATGATGATAAGCCTGAATTAGAAGAGAGAGTCATTATAGTTTCATGTATCGCGGGTAAAATAGATTGTTTTATGGATGATAGCCAAGTGGGTAATAATAGAGCAAACTACAACCTATACCCATTACTTATTTTGCAGAGTCCTACTTAGAGGCAGCAGATACTATTTAATAGGTGATATGACGCACTATTTTATTAAACTATGTTATATAACACAGTTTAATAAAATGGCATGAAGATTTTTTAGTAAAAGTTTAATAAAATCAAATAGTTAATATTTTGGCATTAATTGTGCTTTTAATTATTTATATTTTGTTAATTAATTGTATCGCAGGGGTAAATAATGAATCAGCAATTAGCTCACTCAGACGTTAAAAAAACCAATAATGGCGCGTTGTTGTTAGGAACAGGTTTAGTGGTTGCATCCATGATTTTAGTTCCGGCTTTGGCAGTTAGGTTGGGTTTGGGGGCCAGTTTAACGGGAGCCTTAAGAATTGCCCTGATGAAGGCATCAAATCGTGCGGTCTGTAGTAATAGGGATATTTCCAAAGCCGCTTAGGAACGTGCATGAAAGCACTTGACCCTTTGTATCCCCTCACCCCAACCCTCTCCCGGTGGGAGAGGGTTGGGGTGAGG
>Ga0194056_10002125_pt1 | contig 10554 bp, 6 predicted proteins | sample SepL4413m_MetaG_FD_155458 | JGI IMG/M metagenome (GOLD analysis project Ga0194056, IMG submission 155458) | Anoxic zone freshwater microbial communities from boreal shield lake in IISD Experimental Lakes Area, Ontario, Canada - Sep2016-L442-13m | ecosystem: Environmental > Aquatic > Freshwater >...
GCAATACATTCCAAGTTATATCCGGTATGAAAATTATCTACCCAATGGTGAAATGGCAAAGTGCCATATGCCCAAGATCCATCAGCTTGTTGGTATCCACAGCAAAATGCTACTGATTTTTTTGCTTCATCTATTAATAGCTTTTCTTTGGTAAAGCTGTATACTCTAGCCAAAAGGCGGCTGCCCAATAAAGAAGCATTAAAAACCACGCTAGTATCTAATGGCGAATAGGAAAAAGCAAAATTGCCATTATCATCAACTGTTCTGTTTAAATCCCTTAGAATAAAATCGCAAGTACTTCTAGCCATTTTTAGCAATTGCTCTTCTTTAGTTATTTCGTAAGCATCTAAAATAGCACTAGCAATAAAAACAGAAGCTACTACTGTTGGCGTATGCTTAGGCTGAAAAAAAGCCCTAGCCTGCCAGTTAAAATTATATCCCCAGCATGCACCACTACATTTTGTACTTTGTAAATCCTGTAATTTGGCTGAAAAAAAATATATCTTATCAAGGTACTCCTGTTGAGGGTCAGTTGTATACAAGTTGCAATAGCCAGACAAAAACAAACCCAAAGCTTTAGGATTATAGTCTTTTTTTATACCTACAATTTTTCGGAAATTAATTGGGGATCGTTTGAATGTTTGAATCCATGCCAAACGTAGCATTCTATTTTTTGAAACCAAAGGAACAGCATTAAACAATGTACTGTTCAATCCATCGTATGGATCATACCCTTTAAATTCTTCCTGCTCACAATACGCCTTTAGTTGGTTAAATGAATTTTCAATCTCCTTAAGCATCTAAATTAATTTCCTGTGAATTACCGGTATATAAACTATCCAGAATTTTAAATGTAGTTAGAGTTGTAAGGCAAATAGACCTGAACGATATTGGACTTTCGCCTCCATTATTTATGGCATGTAAAAAAGCATCTACTTCTTCTTTATGTCCTTTACCTGATGATTTTAACTTAGTAATTTTATTGCCTTTGTGAAAAGTGCCATCTCTAAAATCGTTGATTACGCCAATATTACCTGCGCCAAAAATTTCAATCAGTTCTTTAGGCATTGATTTATCTCCATTAGCCAAATAGGTAAGATTGCCCACCGAACCGTTTTTAAATGTTACTACAATAGCAATATTGTCCTCTGGTGTGATTTTATTATTGGTAGTATTTACAGATACCGCATATACTTTTATAGGCTCTGCGCCGGTAAAGTATTGCATCAAGTCTATAAAGTGACATACTTCACCTACAATGCGTCCACCTCCAATTTCTGGCTGTTGTGTCCAGTGTTCTTTTGGTATTAAACCTGCATTCACTCTTATGTTTACAACAATAGGTTCGGAAACATTGCTGAATTCTTTTTTTATAGCCTGACTGATGGGAGCAAAACGCCGGTTAAAGCCTACCATCAAGGGTTGTTGGTATTTTTCTTTTGTTGCAATTACTTCATTCAACTGATCCATAGTAATGGCTAAAGGCTTTTCTACAAACACCGACTTGCCTGCTTCCATACTTTTTATTACTAATGGCGCATGAGATGAATGTGGGGTGGCAATAAAAATGGTATTGACTGCTTTATTATTTAATACATCATCAGCTTCTGTTGAGCAAAAGTTAAATTTAAATTTATCAGCTACGTTTTTTGAAGTAATACCTTTAGATGTTACTACTCCATCTAATGATGCACCAAAAGATTTTACATTGGGTATTAAATAACTTTGAGCAAAACTTCCAGCACCAATAAATCCTGTATTTATTTTTTTAATTGGCTCATTTTTTACTGTAACAATTGTTTGCCTTTTGGCGGTATTGTCTGAATATTTTAGCAAGATGCCGATATGTGGTTCAGGAGTTTTTCCTAATATTATATCATAGGCTTTTTCTGCATCGGCAATTTCAAAAGTATGTGTAATGAGTGGTTTAATATTAATGGCTTTGCGTGATAATAGTTCAAGAAAAGCTTCCATATTACGTTGTTCCGTCCAGCGCACATAAGCAAACGGATAGTCGTGGCCTTTATCTTCATAATCTACATCGTACCTTCCGGGGCCATAAGAACAAGACATTCTAAGATCCAGTTCCTTCTTAAAAAAATGTGGGTCTCGTGGAATATCCATTTTAACTGCTCCAACCACTACTATTTTCCCTTTTTTTCTTACAATTTCAGCCGACAATTCAATCGGGTCATTAGATGGTGCTGCAGCAGTGATGACGATAGCGTCAAATCCTTGTCCATTTGTAAAATCATTGCATACACTTATTAAGTTGCTATCGCTTCTATTTAATGCTTTATCAGCAGCTGCAGTATCGTTAGCTAATTTTATTAAGCCTGCATTCAAGTCAATACCAAAAACGGCACAACCATTTGCTTTTAATAATTGGCAGGTAATTTGTCCTAAAAGGCCCAAACCAATTACGCAAACTTTTTCCCCAAGTTTGGGTTCTGCCTGGCGAACACCTTGTAATGCAATAGCTCCTAAAGTGGTAAATGCGGCTTCTTCAGAACTTACGTTACCTGGAATTTTTGTTACCAAGTTTTGTGGTATAGCTACCACTTCTGCATGTGATGCATAATCCTGTCCGGCGCAAGCCACGCGGTCGCCTGCTTTAAAAAAACTATTTGTATCCATTGATGCTACAACCACTCCAGCAGTACTATACCCCAATGCTTTTAAAGAATCTAATTTGGTTCTTACTTTATTAATAGTTGCAGCAAGCCCTTCTTTTTTTATGTTTTGCAAAACCTGTGCAACTAGGTCTGGTCTTTGTTTTGCTTTACCAATTAAACTTGCTTTAGCCACCTTTACTGTACCACGTTCAGTTCCGGCACTAATTAGCGAAAACTCATTTTCCACTAATACCATTCCGGTTGATATGGAAGGCATAGGCACTTCGTCTACATACAATTCACCCGTCTTGAAATTTTGTATTAACTGTTGCATTGTACTTTGTTTAGTTCAGCTTTCGCTGTGAGGCTATAATTTTATTCTTTTATTTTCTGAATGAGCAGCTGGAATTTATTGATCTTGCTATATTCAACTTTATCCACTTCCATAATTTCTATTGCTAATCCCTGTCCAACTTTTTCCATTAGCTCTTTATACAATTTTTCCTTTACTTCTGCTGTAAAGTTTTTTTCAGGAACCACACGTACTATTAATTTCCCCTTTTCATTCTGGTAATATTGTATGTTCTGAATGTAGTTATAGATACCATTGTGTAAATTCAAAGCTGTAGTGGTGATGATAGAATTATCAGATTTATATATCCTGTCTCCATGCCAGCGGCCCTTAATATTAGAAAATGTAACCCCAGTATGTCCGCATTGAGGACATACATTTCCAACAAATTCCGCAAAGTCACCAGTACGGTAGCGGATGAAAGGCATTTTAGTATTGATAAAACCTGTACCTACTAATTCTCCTGTTTCTCCGGGAGTAGTAACAGGCTGGTCATTGATATCTATTATTTCGGTAATTCCATAAAAAGGATTGGAATGGAAATTTTCGCAGGTACTGCCTTCCCCGGCAAGTATCAGTTTTTCACTGTGTCCGTACCAGGTGTACATCCTGTATTTGAGCACCGACTGAATCAATTCTTTTTGACTGGGTAAAATATTTTCGCTACCGCAAAAGAATGTTTTTAACGTGGTTTGTTGCCCTGTTTTATGCAGGTGGTTGGCAAAAATATAAGCGGCACTTGGATAAGCATGTAAAAATGTTAATCCCTTGCTTTTGATATGCGACACTATAAAATCCATATACTCGGGTGTCAGCGAAAAATTATCATACTGGTATTCTTTAAGTAAGGGATCAACAGTAAATTTTTTCCCTTCCAGCCTATGGTTTCTTAATACCGCCCTGTAGTCGGAAAGTTTAAAACCGGTTTTAGACCAGTTATGGGTCATCCAAAACCATTCAAATCCTTTACGATTCTTATTAATAAAAAAACCTAAGGGCTTTCCGGAAGTGCCTCCTGTGGTAACATAATCGGCACCTGATTTGGTGATGATCATTTTATCAGCAGCAGCCAGTACAGTTTCTTTATCAATAAATGGAAGCCTGCTGATATTGTCCGGTGCTGTTCCGACGTATTGATAAAAAGAAGTTTGTGCCACCAGTTTAAATATGCCTGTTAATTTTTCTTCCTGGTAGGATTGTACAAAATCCATTTTATCATTGGAAGCATCAAATGCATCCAGTATTTTTTGGGCAGCCCGGAAAGACTCCCCAAAAACAAATTGTTCTGGCAGAAAGCTGGCTATTTTTTTTACTACACTACTCATTCCGGAGTTTATTAATACCGGTAAATTTTACCGGCTTGTATATTTATTCAATTCCTGACAAATATTTATGGCTTAATTCCAAACATAAAAAAGCCCACAGTTTTGATGAATGATCGATATTCTTTTCAGTATGTAACTGGAAACATTTTTTTATCACGTTGATATCAATAAAATCTTTTTGCACCGAATTATTGATGGTAAATTCCAACAGGTCTTTAAGGTCGGCAGATAACCATTTTTCGATAGGCAGATCGAATCCAACTTTTTTCCGGTATATCAAATCATGATCTAAATATTTTGCTGCCAGTTTTTTTACAAGGTATTTCGGTGTCTTATCTTTCATCAACAGGTCGTTACTTATTCCTGCAGAAAAATCAACGAGCTGATGGGCTAAAAATGGCACCCTAAGTTCAATGGCTGTTCCGCTGGTAGACCTGTCTGACCTGGTTAAAACGTCATTGGGTATACGGTCTTTGATATCCAGGTCCATGGCATGTTTCAAATCAAAGGCCTTTGACGCATCGTTGGTATTGAACGAAGGCAGTAATTGCGCTAGCAGGTGTGGTTCAAATATCATTGCGGTACCATAAAATACCGGATTCTTAATAGAGTTATAAAGAAAATTATACTTCTTGGAATTGTTTTTATAAAGTGATAGTAAAGTATTTTTAAAAGGGGTGAGCTTTCCAATTTTATTATAAATATCCTGCGACCAGTTAAAATATTTATAAGAATTATATCCTGCAAAAAGTTCATCACTGCCTTCTCCAGCAAGCAATGCCCTGTAATTTTTACTGCTTGCAAACTCAGATATCTTGTACAACAGTAAAGCCGAAGGGTCCGCCACAATATCATCCTGTATGGCGATCCAGTCGTTAATGCTGTTCAAAAAATCGCCCGCATCCACTTTTATCTCATTGTACCCGATATTATACTGGGTACAAACTTTTTTTGCATAGGCCGATTCATCATATTTTTCATCATGAAAGGCTACGGTAAAAGCATTTAAATTGTTTGTTTGCTTAGATGTGAGTGCTGCAACTAAAGAAGAATCAACCCCGCCGCTGAGAAAAAGTCCGACAGGCACATCTGCTACCAGCCTGTTCCTTATAGAATCGTTTAATAATTGTTCAATGGCCTCTATTGTTTCGCCTTCATTGGTATAAAGTTCCTGAACAGGTTTACGTTCCCACCATTTTGTAATTGCGCCATGCTGGTGAGTTTTAGTATCAAATTCTAAAAATGAGCCCGATGGCAATTCAATGATATCCTCAAAAATAGTATCAGGCGCTTTGAAAGCCCTGTTAAGATAAAATTGCCATATTTTTTTGTGGTTCAGTTTTTTTTCCGAGAATATCACCAAAGGGGTAATCGTGGACGCAAAAGCAAATACTTCGTCTGTATTGATAAAATAAACAGGTTTAATTCCAATACGGTCCCTGCACAATGTTAACATTCGGTTGCCTTTGTTATAGTAGCCAAAACCAAACATTGAATTTGTTCTTTTTAAAAATTCAATGTAATCAACATTGAGGCCCTTAAGCAATACTTCGGTATCAGATTTTTTCTCGTATTTTTCGTTACTGTATTTAAGCTCACGGTAATTGTACACTTCTCCGTTGTAAGTAATAGCACCTCGGTCGTCCTGCATGGGTTGCGCTGCATTCCCAATATCAATTATCGACAGCATATTGTGAAAGAAGAATAAACCCGGCGCTACTTCCAGTTGATTAAAAGCATCGGGACCTCTCTGATGCTGCTTTACCTTAACAAGTTGCTCAAACCTGTTTAACAGCGTTACATCTGTTTGCTTTTTAAAGAAAATTCCGGCTATTCCACACATTTGAAGCAGTTTTAAATTTTATTTAAAGAAGGGTAATTATTATATAACGTATCCAAAAACTTAATATTACGCGATAAAAGAATTAATATGTCTTTGTATCCAGCAGTGAATCATTGTGTACACTTGTAGCATTTGATAAAATTATACCACCGGTACTTCTCAACACTAAAATGACTGTTACATAAATTTGAAATATTCAATGATGTTACCCACTATTTTTTCAGGAGTGAATTTTTCTGCCAGTACCAGATTGTTCTTTTTCATCTTATCCTGCAATGGCTTATCATTCATAAGAATCAAAATCTGGCTGGCTATTTGCCCGGGATTCTTAGCTTCTACCCACAAACAATTTTCATTCGCCACTAAATAATCAGCTGCGGCCCTGATTTTGGTAGTTATTACAGGCTTACCTGCACCTACCGCCTGGAAAACGGCCATAGGAAAACCCTCTTCATGATAGGTAGGTAACACCAATATGTCGCAATTTGCATAAAAATGCCTGGCTTCACTTTCCGAAATATGCCCGGCGAAGTGCATATTATTGGTTAATTGGTAGGCGTCGATTAGTGCTTTGGCTTCATTCACTAAAGGGCCATCTCCCAAACAAAACAACTTAAAATCTGCAGTGCTATTTTTTAATAATTTACAGGCTTCTATCAGGTCTATAATTCCTTTAGGTTTAATGAACCTTCCAACAAATAATAAAATTTGTATATTTTTTGCCAGGCCAAATTTGGCTTTAAATCCGGGATCAGTTGTATAAAGACTTTTGTCAATAACGTTAGCGGTAACCTGTACTTTATTGGGGGGCAAACCAATACTTAAAAAACTCTTACGTTCTTCTGATGACAGTACCAGTAATAGGTTTGCTTTTTTAAAAACGTATTTTTTGAAAAGGTTTGTTTTCGAGAAAATAAAACGGTTTTGAGCTCCGTGGATTTTTAAAACGATCTTGTTTTTTTTGCTATATCTTCTTAAAATAAAAATAGTGATCGAGTCTCTTAACAAAGTTTTATAATCTAGGCCTGTATTTAAATAAACCATATTATATTTTTCCGCAGCGACCTTCTTTTTAATTTCAATTGCATTTTTAATAACAAGCCTGAAACTTTTAAATAACCCGTTTGCGGAACCCCAGTTGCCATAAGTGCATACGCCTGTTTCAAAGCCCAGTTTCTGAAATTCATCAATTTCAGACTGCGCAATTTCTGTATGGGTAGTACCATGTATGCCAAATAATATTTTCATTATCGCAATTGGCTTTGATCTTTTAAACACATACTGTCTGATATTTAAATTACTTCTGATTCTGTTTAATAAATTCCGCTATCTCAGCTGATTTTTGTATGTATCCAAAATATTTCAGCGCTGCCTCTTTGCTTTTTTTACCCACTCTCAAAGCATGTTCATAGTTATTTAGAATATAGGTTATTTTTTCTGCTATTGCTGGGGGATTTTCGGGCTCAACTATGAAAAGTGATTCATCATCAGTAAAGTAATTTTCTATATCACTTACCCTTGTTGCCACAATAGGCTTTTCAGTCATACAATACTCGCCTAATTTCCATGGAAATCCGTGATTGGCAAATGGAGAATTAGATCGACATACAAATAAAATATCTGCAATTGTGTTATAGCATAACAATTCATCTGAATTTACAAAGCCTACCAATTGTATCTTGTCTTCCAGATTGTATTTACTAATAAAATCCCGGACTCTTTGCATTAACAATTCGCTTGGGCTTTTACCAGTCATTATAAATACAGTGTTAGGATATTTTTTAATTACTTCAGCAAATGCTTCAACAAGTACAAATAATCCGTCTTTTTCACCAAAAGATCCGCTATAGACAAGCATTTTCTGACCTTGGTATTTAGCAGAAATTCTTGCTTTCACTATTTCGTAAGATGTTTTATCTATACTATCATGGCTGTTTTCGGAAACCATTATCGGATTAATTAATATTTTAGTTTCGGGTAAATATTTAATATAGTGTTTTTGAAGAGCTGTAGAAATTACAATAACACCTCTTCCAAATTTTGGTAAAAGCCATTCAGACATTTGCTGACTTTTATAATTAAAATAGCCTGCAATGCCGTGAAAGTCTTCATTTAAAGATGCTTTTTCCACCAACCAGAAATAAATAGGTATCCTAAAAATAGCACAGGTAAAAATTATTGGTGCATCTCTTATAATATCAACGATACCTCCCAGTATTACGGCATCAAGTTTTTTCTTTTTGTGCCTGCCGCGTATTAAAGCAGCTGTTTTGCAAACTGATAAAAAAATATCTATGAACCTAAACCCTTTTTTTATATCCTTACTATCTTTTACAAAAAAGTATGGAACTTCATCAAAGTGTCCATACTTTTTTGCATTTGCCGACAACATTTCTCTTTTCCTTCCATAGGGGATTATGAGAAATGCATTTTCATTGCTTTCCTTTAAGCCCTGCATCAATAATGTTACATGAACACTATGTGCACCCCCAAAGGGAAAATCAACTGAGTCTACTAACAACAAGTTCATCTGAGTTGATTTAATGTGTACTTTTTGCTACCTGAGCAGCAATCCATTTATACGTTTTTGTCATCCCTATTTTTAAAGGTACAGATGGTGCCCAGTGTAGTTTTTCTTTAATCAGTCTGTTATCAGAATTTCTTCCTCTTACGCCTAATGGCCCTGGAATATTGCTGATGTTTATTTTTTTACCTGATATATCTGCTGCCATTGCAGCAAGATTATTGATAGAAATCATTTCATCAGAGCCAATATTTACAGGGCCGCTGAAATCGGAGCGCGTTAATTTTAGAATCCCTTCCACGCATTCGTCAATATATAAAAATGAGCGAGTTTGTTTGCCATCACCCCAAACTTCTATAGTTCCGCCATCTTCTGCTTCTGACACTTTTCTGCATAATGCTGCTGGTGATTTTTCTTTGCCTCCTCTCCAGGTTCCTTCAGGTCCAAAAATATTATGGAATCTGGCAACACGGGCTTCTATACCATGATTACGGCTATACGCCAAATATAAGCGTTCGCTAAATAATTTTTCCCATCCGTATTCACTATCTGGATTAGCAGGATAAGCAGATTCTTCACTACAATTTGGATTATCTGGATCAAGTTGGTTATGCTCGGGATACATACAAGCTGAGGAAGAATAAAATACTCTTTTTACACCCACTTTGTGCATCGCATCCAATATATTCAAATTGATGGTTGCAGAATTGTGCATCACATTGGCATCATTTTCTCCGGTAAATATGTAGCCTGCACCTCCCATATCTGCGGCAAGTTGATAAACCTCATCAATACCTCCCTGCATGACCAATTTACACAATCCGGGATCTGTTAAATCCCCAACAATAAATTCATCAGCGGCAGTTTGAGAAAATTCGGGATGTTTTAAATCAACACCGCGTACATAAAAATTTTCTTCTTTTAATTTTCGTACTAAATGGCTTCCAATAAAACCACCTGCACCACATACTAAAGCAATTTTCTTTTTCATAATGTAAGTTTAAAAATAAAATTTTGCATTATTAACAACTAAAATATTCACTTTACAATTTTTGTTACTTTTTTATTCAACCATTGAAGAAAGTAATTCTTTGAATCTATTTCTAACTGTTTCAGCGTTAAATTTATATTCTGCAATGTTGATAGCAGATTTGGCAATTTCTTTTCTTTCCAATTCATTTTTAAAAATATCTCTTATTGCCATACTCAATTTTTCAATATCGTTTTCTGTTATAACTTTTGCCCATTTATTTTTTTGTGCATCTTTTACAATTGCTGTTACTTCAGGCGCAAATACAATGATTGGTGTTCCGCTTACCATATATTCAGGTGCTTTTGTAGGCATTGAATATTTAATAAAGCGAATAGATTCGTCAGAATAATCGTAAGGTAGAATTAAAAGATCTGCTTCTGCAAAAACCCGCGGCAATTCTTTATATGGCACCATCACCTGATGCTTTACGCATTTGTAATTTTCAGTCCATGAGGGTTTTTGTTCTGTTTGCAAAACAAACTGTAGCGGCGTTTTTTCCTGCAAATTTATTTTGTCTACTGCTTTAGCTATTGATTCGAGGGAAACCTGAATACCGAGTCCAATCCTCCCTGCATATAATAACCTAGGAGCAGAACTCATTTGATAATTGCTGCGCTGATGATTTTTCCAAAAACTAATATCAATTGGATTATGGAATGTGATAAAATCTTTTCCGTATCTGCGCTTGTATTCTTCGGCCATATAATCGCTGATACAAAGTAACAATGCAGAATTATCCAGTAATGTTCTGAAATTACGATCGATTATTTTACTCCAATATAATTTGAAAGATCCTTTTTCACTCACTGTAGATGGCCAGTCATCCATCATATGAAATACCATTGGTTTATTGATGTAAGAC
>Ga0194056_10002126_pt1 | contig 10554 bp, 10 predicted proteins | sample SepL4413m_MetaG_FD_155458 | JGI IMG/M metagenome (GOLD analysis project Ga0194056, IMG submission 155458) | Anoxic zone freshwater microbial communities from boreal shield lake in IISD Experimental Lakes Area, Ontario, Canada - Sep2016-L442-13m | ecosystem: Environmental > Aquatic > Freshwater...
ATGGTCTGCTATTCAAGCAACGCTGGCAGTCCATGTTCGGGAGTGAGCAGGGTCCTTCCGATGAGGAAACGCCCTGGCGCCGCCTGCGTATCGGAAAGCTGACGGAGGTAACAACACTGCCAGTGATGGAATAGCCGTCAATTACCGTTAGTATTGAAAGTGCCGCCACAAAGTGCGAGACTTCATATAGGAGTATTATTATGACTGAAGAAAAAATTGAAGACCGGCTGAAACGCATGATTGCCTCAAGGCTTTTCCTCAAAATCGCCCCCGAAGCAATTGAAGACAACAAATCGCTCATGGACGATTATGGGGTGGACTCGGTGAGCCTGCTCGAATTGGTGGTAGGCATTGAGGAAGAGTTCGGCATCGTCATCCCCGACGAGGAGTTCAGCATTAAACATTTCGCAACAGTCGCCGCTCTGGCCGCGTTTGTAGGCAGTAAAATGACTGCCGAGTGAGTATGGAACAATCCGTACTGATTCCAAGAGGGCGTGAGACATTGTCCGGCATGCTCTACCAGCCGGACGAAGAGATCCGGTGCGGAATGGTGATGTGTGCCCCGCTCTTCGAGGAGCGCAAGAGTTCCCACCGGGTTATGGTTGACGCCGCCCGCACCTTTGCCGCCAACGGTTGCGCCGTCCTGCGTTTCGATTATTGCGGCTGCGGTGATAGTACTGGTGATTTCAAGAACTACTCCTGCCCGGACTGGCGTGAAGATATCACCTGCGCCGCTCGTTTTATGAACGGACAAACGGGAATGAATAGGCTCGGATTGCTGGGCTTGCGTCTGGGGGCGTCACTGGCTTTTGAAGCGGCCCGAATGAATGAATCCTTCGATTTTACCGTCCTTTGGGAACCCATCATCCATGGCCGACGTTATTTTGATTATGAACTCCGCCGAAAATTGATCCGGGAAATGGTGACATTCGGGCAGAGCCGCGTGACGCGGGAAACCTTGCTGAAAGATTTGAAAGACGGCCAACCGATAGATCTGGATGGCTATGCCGTAACCTCGCGGCTGTTCCATGACATCACCACAATTGATCTGATCAAGGCGGCGGCACAGGGGCCACGCAAAGTACTGCTGGTTCATATTGCGCCAAGCGGTGCGGTGCCACGGGAATTATCAGCACTCAAGGAGGCAGGCCTTGACGGCGGGGCCCACGTTGACCTCATTTCAACAGAAGAAGATCCGTTCTGGAATCTGGTCGGCCTGGTTGAGTGTCCATCTTTAATCGAAAAGACGAAGGGTTGGATTAATTTGCTCACTTCTAATACCGGACAGCCATTAAACACCTGACACATTCCATGGAATACCCCATCCATTTTAAGGTAAACGGCCAGGCGCTTTATGGCATCGTTCATGAGCCGGAGCCGGATCGTGCGGGACCACTGGTCGTGTTCCTGCACGGCTGGGCCGGCTCACGCCTCGGCCCGCACCGGATGTTCGTCCATATGGCTAGACGGTTGACCACCCGCGGCTGTGTCTGCCTGCGTTTCGATTTCCGCGGCCGTGGCGATAGCGGCGGCACTACGACTGATGCCTCTATCCGCTCGATGATCGCAGACGCAACGGCCGCCTTGGACTTTCTCTTGCCACAGTATCCGGAACGTCAGGTGATTCTGCTGGCCATCTGTTCCGGGTGCAAAGTCGCGATCGGCGCGGCGGCAACCGACGCGCGGGTTGGTGGACTGGCACTCTGGTCGCCCGAACCAATGGGGCCCATGCGCAACACCTCCAGCAAGAACCGCAAATCGCTGGATGCCATGCGCACTTACGGCCGGAAGTTGCTACGGCTGGAAACGTGGCGCAAACTCCTGACGTTTCGGGTCAATGTAAAAATGGTAAAGAAAGCGGTGGGAGCCAGGGAGGTCGCCGGACAGGGGGAGATCAGTGATGAAACTCTCTGGTTGAACCAACTGCACAACTTCAAGGGACGCATGCTTTGTATCCACGGCACAAATGATCCAGAGACGGCTGCCTCCAAGGCTGGCTACAAATCTCTTTGTTCACGACTCGGAATCCCCCAGGAAGTCCATGAGATTACCGGCGCCAACCATAGTTTCTATGGGCTGGACTGGGAACGCAAGGTCATTGACCTGACAGATACGTGGATGGTGTCCATGTGAAACCGGCGCGTATTCTCTTCGTCAACCATGTCTCACGCATCAGCGGCGCGGAGCGCAGCCTTCTGGACATTTTGCGGCATATTGACAGGAGCAGGTTCGAGCCGATCGTCGCGCTCCCCCCCGGCGGGGAGTTAACCGAAGCGCTCCGACAGTGCGGGGTGAGATGTCTGCCCCTCCCCTTGCGCAGGATCTGCAAAACCACAAATCCCTGGCGCCTCGCTGTCAGCCTGTTGAATGTCGTAAAGGTTACCGTGCAGCTGACACGACTGATTCGCCGGGAACGGATTGCCCTCGTTCATGCCAACAGCAATACCGCACAGATCTACGCAGGCCCGGCGGCACGACTGTCCGGCGTTCCCTGCATCTGGCATACTCGTGACCTGGTGACTTTAGGCTTACTGGGCCCCTGGCTTAACCGCTTCTCGTCCCGCACCATTGCCATTTCTGATTGCGTTCACCGTCATGTTTCACTGTGCATTCACCCGCCAAATAAACTGCGAACCATCTATAACGGCATCGATATATCAGGGCCACAGACTGGAACCCTGCTTCACAAGGGGCCTGTTTTTGGCATGATAGCCCAGTTGGTGCCATGGAAAAACCATGGCGCCTTTATCGAAACAGCAGCCCGGCTGGCCACAATCCTGCCCGACGCCCGGTTTGTGATCGCCGGCGACGATCTCTTCGCCGAACATCGCGGTTATCGAACGACGCTTGAATCCAAAATCGCGCAACTTGGTCTTAAGGACCGCCTGCTCTTCACGGGACACCTCCCTGATGTGACCCCGTTGCTGGAGTCGATAGATGTCCTGATCCACCCCGCTGTGCGGGAGCCGTTGGGCAGGGTCATACTGGAAGCCATGGCCAGGGAAAAACCAGTGGTGGCGGTGAATGCCTGTGGCCCTGCCGAAATAATTCGTCATGGCATTGACGGACTTCTGGCCGCAAGTGATCGGGCGGAGGATCTGGCTGAGGAGGCACTTTGCCTGATCCACAATCCGCTGTTGGCAGGGCAACTCGGTGCAGCCGGGCGGCAACGTGTTGAACAAGACTTTAACATCAGGAATAAAATCAGGGAGATAGAGGCGCTCTATGACGATCTTCTATCTGACAGGAGCACGCCATGCGTATAGCCATAGATGGAATGCTTCTGGGCCGCCGCCACTCCGGCGTGGAAGGCTCAATACTGAACCTGGTGCAAGCCCTGGCCGCTTCCGGCTCGCATGATTACACACTCTTCACGCAATCCTCGGGAGACAATCCGGGCGCTGCTTCGCACGGCTTCGGCGGGCCGCTTAGCGCCCGCCGGACAACGGCAACCATTCCTACCCGCTGGCCGGTCAACCTTCGTCCCATCCGCATCTTGTGGGAACAGTTGGTTCTCCCATCGCTCCTGATCAACCAGCGGTTCGATCTGCTCCATGCGCCAGGCTATGTGGCCCCCATTCTGTCACGGGTCCCTGTGGTTATCACCCTCTACGATCTGATCGCGTTGTCCCATCCCGAGCTTTGCACACTCAGCAACCGGCTTCACTACCACATGCTGGTGCCTCCCTCTGTCCGCAAGGCCACAAGGATCATCGTTCCCTCGGAAACCACGCGCACCGACCTGCTGCGTTATTTTCCTGCCGCCGATAGCAAAGTGCGCGTCATACCGCTCGGTGTACGGCCTGAATTCCGTATCCTGCGGGACGTAGAGGCCTTCAGGCGTATGCGCTTGGAATACCGTTTGCCGGAGCTTTTCATACTGTTTGTCGGCGGTCTGGAACCCAAGAAAAACCTGACGCGCCTGATCAAAGCCTATCGCTTGCTGCGACAGAACCCGGCCATCACCCACCAACTCGTGATCGCCGGAGCCCCGTCATGGGACCAGGCCAAAGTGATACGAGCTATCCGTGAGCAGGCTGTGGAGCATGACGTAATCTTCACCGGTTTTGTCCCTTTTGATAAATTGACACTGCTATACAACATGGCCGACCTCTTCGTATTCCCGTCACTCTACGAGGGCTTCGGCCTGCCACCCCTTGAGGCCATGGCCTGCGGAACGCCTGTGGTTATCTCCGACAGGGGATCCCTGCCGGAGATTGCGGGACCGGCAGCCATCATCACGGACGCGCTCGCGACCGACCGGCTGGCCGCAGCCATGGAAACGGTACTGACCGACAACAAAGTGAGAACAGACCTGATCGCCAGGGGCCTGAACCATGTTCGCAAATTCTCATGGGCCAACGTTGCGGCGGCCACAGAAGTCGTGTATGGGGAGGCCGTAAGCCATGCCTGACATGAAACTCGCCTATGTGCTCGGAACGTTCCCTTCCCTGACAGAGACCTTCATCCAGAGAGAGCTTGATGAACTCCGGAGAAAGGGATTCAAAATCATCATCTTCTCCCTCCGACGCCCCGCCGTCGACTGCCGCGAGGCCGGGAACCGAACTATAAAGCATCTCGTATATTACCGTCCGTCGCTCTTATCACCTGCCATGATTGCGGCTCAGTGGTATTTCATGTTGCGGCAGCCGCGCCGCACACTTCGCGCCCTGCGGCAGACTCTGGCCTCTTCCATGCATGACCCGATTGAGCTGGCGAAGTGTCTTCGAAATCTCCCGGTAGCCGCCTTCTTTGCTCGCCGGGCTGCACACTTCGGAGTTGAACACATTCATGCGCATTTCGCCTTTATGCCCGCAGATGTAGCCCGCATGATGGCAACTCTGCTGGACATACGTTTCAGTTTCAGTGCCCACGCCGGAGACATTTACCTTCAGTCACGTGCCGCCCTGTCAAGGAAGGTGCAGGCGGCGAACTTCGTGTCCGTATGTACCCGTTACGGTTTAGATGAACTTAACCGGCGGGCCGATCCGTTGCCGCCAGAGAAGGTCCACCTGATCTACCACGGCTTAACGCCGTCCCAGTTCTCTTCGCTTGAAGCCTCGCAAAAATGCGACGGCGGACAAACGCCAGAACGCCCTGCCCCACCTCTCATTCTGTCGGTCGGTCGGTTGCAACCGAAAAAAGGGTTCGTCATCCTGATCGAGGCTTGCCGTCTGTTGCGCGACCGCCACCTGGCCTTCCGCTGCCTCATCGCCGGCGAAGGTCCTGAGCGCCGCAATCTTGAATCAGCAATTAACCGGTTGGGACTCTCTGAAACGGTCCATCTGCTGGGCGAGTGTTCGACCGAGGAAGTTGTATCCCTGTTCAAACAGGCCCATGTCTTTGCTCTCCCCTGCATCATCGCACCCGATGGCGACCGGGACAGCCTTCCTAATGTCATCCTGGAGTCTCTGGCAGCGGGGATTCCCGTCGTCACTACACCGGTCGCCGGGATACCGGAAGTGATCGTCCACGGTCGCACCGGCCTATTGGCCCCCCCAGGCGATGCCCGGATTTTGGCTGAAATGATTGAAGAATTGTTGAAAAGCGAATCATTGTGTCGGATACTGTCCAATTTCGGCGCCACCACCATCCTGGAACGATTTGATATTGCCCGGAATGCAGCTCCATTGGCAGAGCTATTCAATAATATGCGGAAAACGATATGACAGCATCTTTTGGAAGTAAGATCATCCGGGGCACTTTGATCATCAGTGCCTTTACGCTTTTGGCAAGATTGAGCGGGTTCATCCAGAAAGTCGTAATCGCACATCAGTTCGGCACGGGAGCCGCTGCGGACGCCTATACGTTCGCCTTCAGTAGTATCGTCTTCACATTCATGATCATCCCTCACAAGCTACTCGCCCCCTTTCTGCCCCTTTTCACCGAACGCAAGGAGTCCGGAGGTGAGTCGGCGGCCTGGCGTTTCACGGGCGCAGTAGTCTCCATCGTGGCGGTGGTAATGACGGTGGCGGTGGCTCTGGGAATCGTGCTGGCTCCCTGGATGGTGCATGGTCTCTCCTCGTTCCAATCGGAAGAAACGGCAGCCCTCGCCATCACACTCGTCCGGATTATGTTACCGGCCGCCTTTTTCATGGCATTGTTCGCCTTGGCCACCCTGATTTTCAATGCCGACAAGCGTTTCGCACTGCCGGCTTTTGCAGATGCGGGAAACAAAATTATGGTTATTACCGTCATGGTGGCGCTGGCCCCATTTTTCGGGATCAAAGGCTTGGCCCTGGGCGTTGTGGCCGGCATGGGCGCCAGTCTGGCGATCCTGCTGATCGGCCTCCGCTCCAAACTGAAGCTGCTACGTCTGACGGTGGATTGGCATGATCCTCTGCTGAAAAAGTTCGCCTTTCTGTTACCGCCCACACTGGCCTCCATCCTGATTGCACAGTCTCGCACCATGATTGATTACCGTTTTGCCTCAGGCATGGGCCCTGGCTTCGCTTCCAGCCTGGGTTATGCAAAGGGCCTGACGGACACTCTAATCAACTTGATCCCGTTCGCTGTGGGCGTGGTGATCTATCCGTTCTTCTCCGACCTTAACGTTGGCGGAGACCGCCGCAAGACAACCGATGCCGTGATGGGTGCGTTGCGCACAATGGCTCTGATTCTCGTTCCGATTTCAGTGGCGCTGATGGTCCTGCGGGTACCGGTTGTTCAGCTTGTTTACGAACGCGGCAAGTTCGGCATGGACTCCGTTCTGCTCACCGCAGGACCCCTGCTGTTTTTCGCAGCCGCCCTGACTTCACTCGCCCTTGAAATCATTCTGATGCGGTTCTTTTTCTCGGCCCAGGACACCCTCTCGCCAGCCATCGTGGGGGTCGTCTGCGTAATCCTGCATGTCGGCATTGTCGTCGCATTGCATGACAGCATGCAGCATCGCAGTATTGCCCTGGCGACGTTGATTAGCAAAACCGCGAAGGTGTTGGTACTCTACCTCCTGCTGAAACCCAAGCTCGGCGATCTCCGCCTGGGTGAGAACATCGTGTTCGGACTGAGACTGCTGCTGGCCGCCGCCGGTATGGCCATCGTTGTCCAAGCCGTCCATGCCGGATTGCTAAACGTCTTGCCTCCTGTCGCAGGCGGAACAAGATGGATTGCCTCCGGACTTATCGCCGCGAGAATCGGCATCGCCTCGACGTCCGGACTTCTAGCTTTTGCGGGAGCAGTGATTGCCATGCGGATGCCTGAAGTCCAAGCCATGTGGAGCTTCGTCAGACGGAGGTGAGTCGTGTCAGGCGTCAAGTGTCAAGTGCTGGAAATACTGGAGGCCACCACCGGGGGAACCCGGCGCCACCTGATGGACGTTGTGACATCTCTGAACCCCTCCCGCTTTCAAGTCACGGTGGCCTGTTCAGCGCGGCGCGATCCAGCCTTTTTTAATGATATTGCCCTCATGCGGGCCAAGTGCATCACGGTTCATCTGATTCCCATGCGGCGCGCAATCAGTCCTTTCAGCGATCTACTGGCCCTGCTGCGCCTCGTTAGCTTAATGCGACACACTCGATTTGATGTCGTTCACACGCACAGCTCAAAGGCAGGATTCCTTGGCCGTCTCGCCGCCCGGCTGACAGGTGTTCCGCGCATTATCCATACTCCGCACACCTTCCCTTTCCAAATGAAGTCGTCCAGACCGATCCGGTTCGCTTATTTTCACCTGGAACGGTTCGCCGCCCGCTTCACAGACCGCATCATATGCGTCTGCCCCAGCCAGCGAGTCATCGCCCAACAATTGACAAATCCAGCCCGGGCGGTGGTTATTGAGAACGGCATCGGCGCTGCGCCGCCGCCCGACATGGCGGAACGGCATCGGCGGCGACTCGAACTGGGGATCGCCACCGGATGTCTGGTGGCCGGCATGGTTGGCCGGTTCACACTCCAGAAAGGCCATGTTCATTTTATCGCTGCCGCGCGGCAGGTCGCGGCACGTCTGCCTGCTGTGCGCTTCGTTCTTGTTGGCGATGGAGAGCTAAAACAGCGTATTGAACGCAGCATTGCGGCCGCTGGTCTACAGGAACGATTCATCATCCTCGGCGCACGCGAGGATGTTCCCGAGCTGGTACCCCTCTTCGACGTCGTGGTTCTGCCGTCGCTGTGGGAGGGATTGCCCTACGTTTTACTGGATGCCATGTCGGCAGGAAAACCTGTTATTGCTTCCAGTGTGGCAGGGATGGCGGATGTGATAACAAACGGGGACAACGGTTTGCTCGTCCCCCCTGAGGATCCCACCGCCTTGGCTGACGCCATGCTGAAATTGCTTGAAAACGGGAAGCTACGGTCCACTATGGGTAACCGTGCACGAGAGTCCCTCCGGCACCGGTGCCGTCTCGAGGATATGATCGAGCGTCTCTCGTCGGTTTATGAGGGAAGGCTTTGAAAGGAGTTCACTGTGAAACAGCGCTTGGTACTCGTAATTTCAGGAATGATTTCCCTGCTTCTGGCACCCTGCTCAGCCTCCGCGGGTGACCGCATCTGCATTGAGGCTGAATCAAGCGAAGGAATTGTGGAACCCGTACGCATAGTGGACGCCACAACCAACACGGCGCCGGCCGTGGCGGGAGCGTCGGGAGGCAGATATCTGGAAATTCCAATGGGCGCAGGCAACCCACCAAAAGTCAATCATGGCGAAGCCAAACTCCCGTTTGAAATTATTGAACCCGGTGAATACACCCTGTGGTGTCGTGTCTATTGGATTAGCGCATGCAACAGTTCCTTCACTCTGTCTATCGACGACTCGTTTCCGTTTACCTTTGGCAAGGATGCCACCTTCCTGACCTGGCATTGGGTCAAGGCCCCCCCTCGGTTGAAGCAACTGGGCCTGGCCAAGGGGAAGCATGTTCTCACCATCCGGAATCGCCAGGACGGAGTGAAACTTGATCAAGTACTGCTGGTGCTTGACAAAAAGTACGTCCCGGTAGGCATAGAAGAGGCGACGCCGTGACAAGTCTGGTCGCCAAAATTATTCCGCGTCTGGTCTGGTTTGGAATGCTGGCTATCGTTGTAGTGTCGCCAACCCAATACGGCGTCCAACTTGCAAAGAACACTTACGTTTCTGTGGTGGATCCCCTGGTGTGGCTTGTATTCGGTCTGTGGATATTGGGGAACACGATTCAAAGACGGTTTCCGGAGACTGACACAACCGTGAACAGCGCGCACCATCCTGCATCGCGTTGTCCGCCCTTAATGGTTGTCCTGTTCATTCTGATCGCCGCGTTATCGCTCAGTCGCGCCATCCATCCGCTGAAAGGCGTCAAGGACATCCTCCAACTGATTGAGTATTTCGTCGCCGCTTTCACGCTCTTTGCGCACATTCCGGATCGCCAGCGCCTGCAGCGGGTGACGGATATCTTTCTGATAGTCGCCTCGGCGGTAATCCTTCTGGGAGTTGTCCAGTATCTGCTTCCCGACATCCCGGACTTCAAGGTCCGTTCCTCCTTCGGGAACCGTAACGTGTTCGGAGGTTACATGGCTCTCGTGGTTCCCTTCATGGCCGGCATCGCCCTCTATGAGCCCTCTATCTGGCGCCGGGTCTGGATGCTGACAATGGTCACTCTCGCCCTGCTGATCACCCTATCCGGCGGGGCGTTGATAGCGATTACACTGACCCTTGCCGTATTGTGCGCAATGCGGGGCAAACCGGCATTCATCACCTTCTCAACCCTCTTTATCGTAATCGTGGTGCTGATTCTTCCACGCCTGCCACGCCATAATGATGTGGTACTGGATCAATCCATCCGCCTATTCAACGATAACAATGAGGTTTCTCTGCGCTACACTGAATGGCAAGCGGCGATGGTAATGATATCCGAGCATCCCTGGCTCGGCGTTGGCCTTGGCAATTACCAGGACAACATTGGAGGATATTTTGGCATTCTACCCCGTCCCACCGGCGTTGTGGAACACGACTCGGAGAATCTTTACCTGGTGCTCGCCTCATCCACCGGGCTGCCTGGGTTGGCCGCATTCCTTGGCATATTGCTCACATTCGCGATCATGGCCAGCCGTCAGTTTTTCTCCCCAGCCGATCCACACGACCGTGGATTGGCCCTGGGGCTTTTGGGCTCCATCCTGTCGTTCGCGTTATGCGGAATCTGGCACCCGCTGCTCGTGCGTGGACTCGGGATACCGTTGACGATTATGTTTGCGCTGGCTTTCCTGCTGGATCACTCCTCCACATCCGCCTCAAAGGAAATTTAGTGTTCCCAAATAGCCTGTCCCTCGCTCCCCCTTGACTGCCCCCTGCACCCTTTCTTGTTCTTCTACTTCTCGATCCTGACCGGGGCGCTCTCCATGCACCGCGCCCATTCCAGGGTGCCTTTGACGCCCTGACCATCGTCATCCCGAACGGCAAAACTCAGGTTAAACTGCATATTGGCGGCATTGCAAGCGCTGGTATTGCGCCAACTCCATGGCAATTCAATCGTATACCGCAGCAGGTTACCGCCCCCATGGCTTACGGAGGCACCGCCAAGAAGCGCCAGATTTTCCGGGGTAGCCGGTTTGATCACGGGCCGGTATTGGCTGTCGAGTCCAAAGGCAATCTGC
>Ga0194056_10002130_pt1 | contig 10536 bp, 14 predicted proteins | sample SepL4413m_MetaG_FD_155458 | JGI IMG/M metagenome (GOLD analysis project Ga0194056, IMG submission 155458) | Anoxic zone freshwater microbial communities from boreal shield lake in IISD Experimental Lakes Area, Ontario, Canada - Sep2016-L442-13m | ecosystem: Environmental > Aquatic > Freshwater...
CGCCGATGCGCACTCCTTGAAGATGATTTCGATCGCCGATCTGATTGCTCATATTCGGCGCACCGAGAAGCAGGTTGAACGCGTCGCGGAGGCGCGCATGCCAACCGAGTTCGGCGAGTACAAGGCGGTTGGATTCCGTCGCACCATCGACGGCGTCGAGCATGTGGCGTTGGTAATGGGTGACATTGGGGATGGTGACGATGTTCTGGTGAGGGTGCACTCTGAGTGCCTCACCGGAGACGTGCTCGGTTCACTGCGCTGCGACTGCGGCCCGCAACTTGCCGCGGCGATTCGCCGCGTCGCCGAAGAGGGTCGTGGCGTTGTTCTCTATGTGCGCGGCCACGAGGGACGCGGTATTGGTCTCATGCACAAGTTGGCGGCTTACGGACTTCAAGACAACGGCGCCGACACAGTGGAGGCCAATCTCTCCCTCGGACTACCAGCTGACGCGCGTGACTACGGAACAGGCGCGCAGATTCTGGCCGACCTCGGAATCCGCACGATGCGACTGCTCACCAATAATCCTGCGAAGCGTGCTGGACTTGAGGGATACGGACTGTCGATTGTCGATCGAGTGCCGCTCGAGATTATTCCGACCGACGACAACCGCGAGTACTTGCGCACCAAGCGCGATCGCATGGGTCACCAATTGATCTCAGTCGACGAGGTGTCGCCATGAGTGGTCAGGGTTCGCGCGCCTCAGGTGTCGAGGGTGCCCAGGGACTTCGGCTAGCAATCGTTGCCGGCGAGTGGCACGCGTTGGTGACAGACGCTCTCGTTGATGGTGCGTTGCGGGCCATCGAAGACGCAGGTGCGACTGCAGACGTGGTGCGGTGCCCCGGTGCCTTTGAACTTCCTCTCGTGGCCAAGGCCCTCGCCGAATCAGGCTATGACGCGGTGGTGGCCCTCGGCGTCGTCATTCGAGGTGGCACTCCGCATTTTGAGTACGTGTCGAGCGCTGCCACCGATGGTTTGCTCCGTGCCGGTCTCGACACGGGAGTTCCAATCGGCTTCGGAGTGCTGACCTGCGACGACGACGAGCAAGCGCGAGATCGCAGTGGTCTGCCGGGCGCGCGTGAAGACAAAGGACGCGAGGCGGCCGAGGCGGCGATGGCAACGGCCGTCCTTCTTCGTGGCATCACAGGGCCTTCGGGTTCGTGAGGTTTGGGCCGGTACCCTGAACTCGTGAAGACATTCGACGGGCTGTGGGCCGAGTTGAGCGCGAAGGCTATGTCGGCCGACCCGACGTCGGGCACGGTTGCCCTGCTGTCCGGAGGCGTTCACGCGGTGGGTAAGAAGGTCGTGGAGGAAGCGGCCGAGGCGTGGATGGCGGCCGAACACGAATCAGGCGAACGAGCCGCCGAAGAGATTGCTCAGTTGCTCTATCACGCTCAGGTACTCATGATCGCGGCCGGAATCGGGCTCGACGATGTGCAGCGACATCTGTAGTTGATGCTGCCGATCGCCGTCATTTGCGTCGACCCGACTTTCCAAGGGAGTTCCCATGCTGCGTATCGCTGTACCGAACAAAGGCCAACTGGCCGAGCCTGCGTTGTCGATGCTTCGTGAAGCCGGCTACCTCGCTCACACAAATCTGCGCGATCTGGTCGTCTCCGATCCCGATAACGATGTTGAATTCTTCTTCCTGCGACCGCGCGATGTCGCGGTCTACGTAGGCACGGGCACGCTCGATCTGGGCATCACCGGCCGCGACATGATGCTCGATTCGGGCGCCAATGTCGACGAGGTGATGCAATTGGGCTTTGCCCCCGCCATGTTCCGGCTGGCGGCACCCATCGGTTCGGCACACGCAGTGGAGGAACTTGTCGGAAAGCGTGTCGCCACCTCGTACCCCGGACTGCTCAACATGTGGCTGGAGGAGCATGGAATTGAAGCCACTGTCGTGCGACTCGATGGTGCGGTCGAGAACGCGGTGGCACTCGGAGTCGCTGACTGGGTCGCTGATGTGGTGGCCACTGGCACCACGATGAAGCGCGCAGGTCTTGAGATCGTCGGCGAGCCGATCGTGCGCAGTGAAGCACTGTTGGTGCGCCGCACCGGAATTGAAATCAATGCGGCCGTCGAGACGTTCATTCGTCGGCTCATGGGCGTGATGGTGGCGCGTGCGTATGTGATGGTCGACTACGACATTGAGAACGAGCACCTTGAGGCGGCATGTGCCATCACGCCTGGCATCGAGTCGCCGACGGTGTCGCCGTTGCGCGAAAGCGGTTGGGTGGCGGTGCGCGCGATGGTTCCGTCGGCGGACGTTCACGGCGTGATGGATGAACTCTTCGAACTTGGTGCCAAGGGGATCATCGTCACCGACATTCACGCCTGTCGACTTTAAACAGGCAATGCGCTTTCAATCGCGGCTTCCGGAACGCTATTGCGACGGTGCGGCCCGAGCGTGAGTGTGAGGGGAATCATGATGATGGCGGTTGCGAAGACGAGCCACCACACCGCGGAGAAGTTTCCGGTCACGTCGTGGAGCCAGCCCCCTATAGCGGCGCAGGGAGCACTGATCAGATAGGCAAAGAGGAATGTCATCGCTGAGAGTGAAGCCGTCGAACGGGGAGTCGCACCCAAGTCGTTAAGCAGCGCGAGCGCAATTCCGAAACCGCCACCGAGACCCAGACCAAACGCCAGCATCGCGGGAATTGTCGCCGTGGTCGCTCCGACCGCCAGGTACACCGCACCACCGTGCCCATCAATAAGGGTCTGCGGTCACTAAAGCGATGGGCGATGACGGGGGCCGACATCGCGCCGAGCATGTTTCCGAGCGTGACGGCTCCGAGCAGGAAGCCTGCCGCATCCAAACCAATTCCTGCTTCCTGATAACTCGGTGCGACCCATGCCAGAGCCAGGATGTACGTGATGCTTTGGGCAGACATGAGCGCGACCGAAAGCCAGGCACTTCTTGAACGCCACGGTAGGCGGTTGCGACCACCTGTTGCCGGCAGTGTGTGCCGTGCAAATGGCAGCCAAATGAATAGCGCGATGAGCGCGGGAATTGCCCACGCGGCCATGGCGGCGGTTGCTCCCCATCGGCTGGCGAGTGGCGCCGTGAAACTCGACACGAGAACGGCTACGAGCGTCAGTGCGAATGTCGTGGAACCAACAGCGATGCCGACGCGGTGGGGGAGTCGCTCCGCGATCACTCCAGGCACCATGGTTCCGACAGCGGCGATACCCAAACCGCCGATGATCGAGCCGATGTACAGCGTGACTGAGAGGGGAGGAACCGCGCGAATCGCACACCCCACTACAACGGCCGCCGCGCCCCAGACAATGATCCACTCGCGGCTGAGGCGGTGATCGAGATTTGCTGCGAGCGGCGAACCGAGAGCCATCATGACCACTGTCAGAGTGGTTGCCAGACCGATGCCGAACGAATCCAGTGAGGCTTGTTCGCCGATCAGAGAAGAAATGGGTGGCACCTCAGCGAGGGAGAATCGCTGGGTTGCGGCCACCACTGTCAGAGCGACGAGCAGGCCTCGTTGAGTGACGAGGCCACCAGTGCTGCCAGTATCGGACACCAGCCCAGTATTACCGTCCAGAGGCCGATACCGGACGATGTTACTTGTGAGCGATCCGCGATTCGTTGGGCAAGACATCCCGACGTCGGCCTTCGGGCAGGATCACGGGGCCGCCGATCCGGTGCTGTCCGACGCACTCGACCGTTTCAGCCGCGACCGCACTGGTCGGGGTGAGGTGTACAGCGCACTCATTGATGCGCGACTGCTGGTTCCCATGGTTGCGGTGCTCGAAGAATCAGAGGTCGGAATAGACGGACTCGCGCGCGAAAAGACCAGTTCGATGGCGACGGTCACCCTCATCGGCGCTGGCGGTAAGCGAGCGTTGCTCGCTTTCACGTCCGTCGAGGCGATGAAAGCGTGGGATCCCACCGCCCGTCAGGTCGCGTCGCTCGCTCCCGATGTGTGTCGTTCAGCGATCGATCAGGGAGAGGATGCGGTGTTGCTCGATGTGGCGGGCCCGGTGCGTTTTGCCGTCACCGACGAGGCGCTGAGGGTCCTGGGCTCGCTTTCGGCGCACGACCCCGGGTAGGGGCCACTTGGCCCGGTTTCGACCTCGGGCCCTCCTCGGGCTACACTAAGCCAACGACCACGCGGTAGAAGCTGTACCGCAGTCAAGCGGAGTGTCCAACTCCCACCCGTCGGATTCCTTGTGATGAGGAACGTCGCACGGGTTCCGGTCCTAGGGTCGCCCTCGGGCGTTCCCTCAGGCACGGCTGGGCCCTCCGCAGTATTGTCCCTGCGAGCAAGGAGGCGCCATCACCGTCGAGCCACGGATCAACGAGCGGATCAGAGTTCCCGAAGTACGTCTCGTCGGACCCAATGGTGAACAGGTCGGAATCGTGCGCATTGAAGATGCGCTGCGATTGGCCGCGGAAGCAGATCTCGATCTTGTCGAGGTCGCTGCGCAAGGCCAGCCCCCGGTCTGCAAACTTATGGACTACGGCAAGTTCAAGTACGAATCGGCCCTGAAGGCGCGTGAAGACCGCAAGAAGCAGGTCAACACTGTCATCAAGGAAATGAAGCTCCGCCCGAAGATCGATCCCCACGACTACGAGACCAAAAAGGGTCACATCGTGAGGTTCTTGTCGGCTGGCGACAAGGTGAAGGTCACCATTATGTTCCGCGGTCGCGAGCAGTCGCGTCCCGAACTCGGTTACCGACTGCTGCAGAAATTGGCAGACGACATCGCCGACATCGGGTTCGTTGAGTCAGCTCCGAAGCAAGATGGCCGCAACATGATCATGGTGATCGGACCGCTGAAGAAGAAGACCGCAGGGCGAGGTGGGCACGGTGACGAAGGCCATGTCGACGAGAACCATGTCGACGAGAACCATGTCGACGAGAATCATGTCGACGCAAACCTTCTCGACCAGGCTCACACCGATGGCGATCAAGTCGCCGCCGAGAACGACAACTGACTTTCAGTTCGATCAGTGTCCACCCCGGGCACTGACATCCGATAGAGGAGAGCGGCACCATGCCGAAGATGAAGACCCACAGCGGGACCAAGAAGCGTTTCAAGGTCACCGGCTCGGGCAAGCTCATGCACGAGCGCACCAACCGACGCCACCTTCTTGAGGTCAAGTCATCGCGCCGTACCCGTCGACTCTCGCTTGATGCTCAGGTCAAGGCTGTTGACGTACCCAAAATCAAGCGCTTGCTCGGAATGCGCTGAGCGCAGTTCCTGATCCATTTCCTGATATTCCCCGACTTTCCCGTTCTGACTGAAGGAGACGTGACATGGCTCGCGTGAAGCGCGCGGTCAACGCGCATAAGAAGCGTCGTGAGGTGCTCGAGCAGGCCAGCGGTTACCGCGGTCAGCGTTCGCGCCTGTACCGCAAGGCAAAGGAGCAGGTAACTCACTCCCTCGTCTATGCCTACGACCACCGCAAGGATCGCAAGGGCGACTTCCGTCGTCTGTGGATTCAGCGCATCAACGCTGCGTCTCGTGCCGAGGGCATGACCTACAACCGATTCATCCAGGGCATCAAGGCCGCGGGTGTCGAGGTCGACCGTCGCATGCTGGCCGAGATGGCCGTCAACGACCCAGGTTCGTTCTCGCAGTTGGTGGCGTTGGCAAAGAAGTCATTGCCGACCGAAGCAACAGCCAGCGCGTCATCCTGATCTGCTGATGTCCGAATCGAGCCCCGTGCTCACCGCTCGCTCGTCGACGGTGGCCGGGGCTCGACGGCTTCTCCAGCGCAAATTCCGTCGCGAGGAGGGGTTGTTCCTCGTTGACGGACCGCTTGGGGTGGCCGAAGCACTCGCAGCCGAACTCGTTGTCGAGGCGTTTGTGAGTGAGTCCGCTACCGATGCCGCACGGTTCGCGGCCGACGCGGTTGAGCGGTCGGGGGTACGCGTCCATGTGGTCGAGGCCGCCGCGTTGGCGCAGCTCAGTGGCGCCGTGACTCCTCAGGGGATTGTTGCTGTTGCTCGCATCGCTCACCCGGGAATCGAGGAGGTCCTTGAGGCCTCGCCTCGCCTGCTGGTGTTGCTCGATGCAGTCGCCGATCCGGGCAACGCCGGAACGGTGATTCGCGTTGCCGACGCCGTAGGTGCAGATGCCGTCGTGGTGTCGCGAGCATCCGTTGATGTCTTCAACGACAAGTGTGTTCGTGCGACCACTGGATCGCTTTTTCACCTGCCAGTGATTGCCGAAGCCGATCTGGTTGATGTCATCGGTTCTTTGCGCGCTGCTGGAGTTCAGGTACTTGGAACCACGGGATCGTCGACTGACGATCTCGATGGTCTCATCGATGCGGGCATTCTGAGCGCTCCCACTGCGTGGGTTTTAGGAAACGAAGCGCACGGACTTTCCAAGTCGGTTGCTCAGGCATGCGATCGCCTGGTGCGCATTCCCATTCACGGACGCGCCGAATCCTTGAATCTGGCCACTGCAGCGGCTGTCGTTTTGTATGCCACTGCGCGCGAGCAGCGAGGGCACTAGGTCCCGTCACTCGGTGTGTGGATAACACGTCGGGACCTTTGACCCCGCAACTGAGGTCCTATGGGCGAGAGACAGACCCCCGTTATCGAGTCACCATGGACTTGCCGCTCGATCCGCTCGGGGGTCGAGCGGCATCAGACTAGAGGTGATCTATGAGCCATTCTCGGATGTCCATTCTGGAAGAGACCGGATATGTGGTTCTTGACTCGTGGGGCGATCCCGTGGATCCCTCGGAGTGGCGCGATCTGACCTATGTTGACTGGAAGTCGTCGGGAGACACCCGCTTCGCTCCCCTCAAGTCGGCGTACGGTGACATTGAGTGCAACGGGTTCTGGCACCACAACCCACCCAAGGCCGACAAAGACGGTGTCGACGTTCCGCACAACGTGTCGAGGGCACCCTCACTGATGAAGCGGGTGGCCGAGGTTGGTGCGCGCGTCGGCCGCTGCCGCATTATTGAACTGCAGCCCAACACGTACGGCGATGCGTTGTACAACTCGCACCTCGATGACAACAATCGATTGAACCCCGACGGCGAGGGTTGGGTTGTGCGTTGCTTCATGCAACTCACCGACGACCGCGACTCGGTCATGGTGCTGCGTTACGACATAAACGATCCGTCCACGGAAACCCGCTTGGCATTGCCCGCAGGAGCTCAGCTCGTCGTTGATTCCGAGCGCATGTGGCACTCGGTGTGGCACCCCGGTAGCGATCCGCGCTACTGCCTCATCACATCGTTCGAGTCCGGCCCCGAACTTGAGGACTGGATCAACCGCAACAACCCGCGTACGAAGATTGATGGAGTTCCCATCGATGCTGAGTACGCGGCAACGATGGAAGCATCGGCGCAAGCGCGACGTTCGGCCCGTACCGACTACTACGGGTATGACCCCAGCGCGGTGTACAGCGAGGCATAATCGGCCGATCCCCTAGAGGTGCGCGAATCCGCCGCCTCTAGGGGATCACGAATGTCCGGGGCAGTTGGGTTGTGGGTGGAGTCGCTGGCCGATTGTCGGCGGCGGATGGGCCACAATAGTGACCGTCACCGAATCCGGAGGTAGGGAAATCATGGCCGACTACAGCAAACTCGCCATCTTTGAAGAAACCGGCTACGTCGTTCTCGACTCGTACGACCAATCGGCCGATCCGGCGGAGTGGCTTGATATCGAGTTCGTCGATTGGAAGTCCTCTGGCGAGACTCGGTTTGCGCCCTTGGCCAGTGCCTATGGTGACCTGGAGTGCGATGGTTTCTGGAACCACACTCCGCCGAAGACCGACAAGGACGGCGTGTGGGTGCCTGCTAACGCTGACAAGGCGCCACGCCTCGTGGCTCGCGCGCAGGAGCCTGGCTCGAATATGGGCCGCTGCCGGGTGATCGAACTTCAACCCAACCTCTACGGCGAGACGCTGTACAACATGCACCGCGATGACAACAACCGCTTGAACCCTGAAGGCACCGGTTGGATCGTACGCGGATTCTTCAACCTCACCGACGACCCCAACACCTGCATGGTGCTGCGCGAGGACAAGGACGACCCGAGCACCGAGACTCGCATTGCATTGCCGGCCGGAGCGCAGCTGATCGTTGACACTCAACGCCTTTACCACGCTGTGTACCACCCCGGCGATGTTGCGAGGTACTGCCTGATTACCTCGTGGGAGTCAGGCCCCGAACTGCAGGCCTACATCAGCGCGAAGAACGGTGTGAGCCGCGTTGAGTCGCTTGCGATGACTGACGAAGAAATTGCGGCAGGCGAGGATCTCGCGGCCCAAAAGCGTGCCGCTCGCGCTGCCGCTCTGGCGGCTCGTGGCCAGGACCCCACGTTCGGTGATGGCACGATGCGTGTCGCCGAGGGCATGGACGGCGAAATGGGTGACGGCATGGGTGGCGGCATGGGTGGCGGTATGGGTGGCGGCATGGGTGGCGGCATGGGAGAAGTTCTCTCCGAGGCCTAACCTTCGCCATTTCGCATGGGGGGACATTGAGCACGCATAGACGCAGTTTTCTCGCCCCATGACTGTCCGCTTTTCGAACGCCCATAGACTTTCGCGCATGTCCGCACCCAATTCGAGCTTCGATCCCAAGGAGGTCTCGGTCCTCTCCGCCGAGAGTGTTTCCGAGGCGGTTGCTACCGCGGTTGCCGCTATTTCTTCCGCGTCAGACTTGGACGAGCTGAAGGCAGTTCGGTTGGCTCACGCGGGCGATCGTTCGCCCCTCGCGTTAGCCAATCGCGAGATTGGTGCGCTACCGCCTGCGGCCAAATCGGAGGCAGGCAAGAGAGTCGGCGAAGGCCGCGCAGCAGTCAAGTCAGCCCTTGATGATCGAACGGTTGAGCTCGAACTCGCACGTGACCAACGAGTGCTGCTCGAAGAGGCCGTCGACGTCACCTTGTCGTACGACCGACGTCCCGTGGGGGCTCGGCACCCACTCACCACCATCCAAGAGCGCATCGCCGATGTATTCACCGCCATGGGTTGGGAAGTCGCCGAAGGCCCCGAAGTTGAAACTGAGTGGTTCACGTTCGACGCGTTGAACATTCCGCCCGATCACCCTGCTCGCACCATGCAAGACACGTTTTTCGTCGGCAGTGAGAACTCCGGGGTCGTTCTGCGCACTCACACCTCACCCGTGCAGATCCGTACGATGCTCGAGCGCACGCCACCGATCTATGTCATCTGCCCGGGGCGCGTCTTCCGCACTGACGAGCTCGATGCAACCCACACACCGGTTTTCCACCAAGTTGAAGGCCTGGTCGTTGATGAAGGAATCACGATGGCGCACCTCAAGGGCACCCTCGATCACTTCGCCACTGCCATGTTTGGTCCCGAGGCACGCACCCGCCTTCGCCCCTCGTACTTCCCGTTCACCGAACCCTCCGCCGAACTCGACCTCTGGTTCCCCGGCGCCAAGGGTGGGCCGCGCTGGATTGAATGGGGCGGTTGCGGAATGGTCAATCCTCGAGTGCTCCGCGCGTGTGGAATCGACACCGAGCGTTACTCAGGTTTCGCCTTTGGCATGGGAATTGAGCGCACCTTGATGTTCCGTCACGATGTCACCGACATGCGCGACATGGTTGAAGGCGACGTTCGCTTCACCTCGGCTTTCGGAATGGATCTTTGATGCGCGCTCCTGTGTCGTGGGTTCGTGAGTACGCCGATCTTCCTGCCGATGTCGACGGCGAATCCCTTGCCGCGGCGCTCGTGCGTGCGGGTCTCGAGGTCGAGTCGGTTGAGGTGATGGGTGGCGAGGTGAACGGCCCCGTGGTCGTCGGCCTCGTTCGCAGCATCGACGAACTCACCGAATTCAAGAAGCCCATCCGCTGGTGTCAGGTCGAAGTTGGTGCCGAACATGGGCATCCCGACACTCCAGGCGTTCGCGGAATCATCTGCGGCGCACGCAATTTCGTCGAAGGTGACTTGGTTGCCATCGCGCTTCCTGGAACAGTGCTGCCGGGAGATTTCCTCATCGCCTCCCGCGAGACCTACGGTCACGTATCCGACGGCATGATTTGCTCGGCGCGCGAACTCGGACTCGGTGAAGAGCACGATGGCATCATCGTCTTGCCGCCCGACTCTGCCGCCGTGGGTAGTGATGCCAAGCCCTTGCTCGGAATCGGTGACGAGGTTCTCGATATTGCCGTGACGCCCGACCGCGGCTACGCCCTGTCGATCCGCGGAATTGCACGCGAGGCAGCGACGGCGTTCGGCGTCACGTTCCGTGATCCTGGACTCGAACTGGCTGAGTTGCCTGCGCCCGAGCCGGGAAGCGAGCCGCACCCGTGCGGTTCCGACGATCTGAACGCGTGTGACCTATTCACCCTGCGCACCATCGTCGATTTCGATCCGCACGCGCCGACGCCGCTGTGGATGAGTAGCCGTCTGGTCGCAGCCGGAATGCGTTCGGTGTCTCTGGCGGTCGACATCACCAACTACGTGATGCTCGAGACTGGCCAACCGCTTCATGCATTCGACCTCGGCAAACTTCGTGGACCTGTACGTCCACGTCCAGCGGCGGCCGGTGAAGTGCTCGAAACTCTCGACCACGTTGAG
>Ga0194056_10002131_pt1 | contig 10535 bp, 8 predicted proteins | sample SepL4413m_MetaG_FD_155458 | JGI IMG/M metagenome (GOLD analysis project Ga0194056, IMG submission 155458) | Anoxic zone freshwater microbial communities from boreal shield lake in IISD Experimental Lakes Area, Ontario, Canada - Sep2016-L442-13m | ecosystem: Environmental > Aquatic > Freshwater >...
AGGGCATCCTTCGCTCGGCTCTTTTTTCTTGATCGTAGACCATCCGTAGCTCAAGCGTTAGCGCCGAGCGAAGGATGGAGCGGGCGACCGGGTTCGAACCGGCGACCATCTGCTTGGAAGGCAGAGACTCTACCAACTGAGTTACACCCGCTTCTTGTGGTAAGACGACTTAAGTTATATCAGACGCCTGCGGCACCGTCAACATTGTGCGCTGGACTCCAAAATCAACCGTGGTATGATTTATGGAATATTCAGGAGAAACCCATGAAAAAGAAGAACGATTTCGTAGTTAAAGACCTGTCGCTGGCTGAGTTCGGGCGCAAGGAAATTCAACTCGCCGAAAAGGAAATGCCCGGCCTGATGGCGATGCGCGAGGAATTCGGCAAGCAAAAGCCCCTTAAGGGCGCCCGCATCACCGGGTCGCTCCACATGACGATCCAGACCGCCGTTCTGATCGAAACTCTGCAGCATCTGGGCGCCAAGGTCCGCTGGGCCAGTTGTAATATCTTCTCCACGCAGGATCATGCCGCCGCCGGTATTGCCGCCACAGGCACCCCGGTTTTCGCCATCAAGGGCGAATCCCTGGAAGACTACTGGGATTATACCGACCGCATTCTGGACTGGGGCAACGGCCAGGGCCCGAACATGATTCTGGATGACGGTGGCGATGCGACCCTGTTTGTTCACCTGGGTTTCCGGGCCGAGGAAGATCCGTCCATTCTGAACCGTAAGCCCGAAAGCCACGAGGAAGCCATCCTGCTGGCCCAGCTCAAGAAATCCATCAAGAAGGATCCCAAGCGCTTCCACCGGATTATCAGGGAAATCCGCGGCGTCAGCGAGGAAACCACCACCGGGGTTCACCGGCTTGAACAGATGCATGCCCGGGGCGAACTGATGATGCCCGCCTTTAACGTCAATGACTCGGTGACGAAGTCGAAGTTTGACAACCTCTATGGCTGCCGCCACTCGCTCACAGACGGCATCATGCGTGCAACGGATGTGATGCTGGCCGGTAAAATCTGCGTCGTGGCGGGTTATGGCGATGTCGGCAAAGGCTGCTGCCAATCCCTGCGCGGTCAGGGCGCCCGCGTCATCGTGACGGAAATCGACCCCATCTGCGCCTTGCAGGCCGCAATGGAAGGTTATCAGCTAATGACGATGGATGAGGCTTGCACCATCGGCGATGTCTTTGTCACTGCGACCGGCTGTAGCGATGTCATCACCGAGAAGCACATGCGCCAGATGAAGGATATGGCCATTGTCTGCAACATCGGCCACTTCGACAGCGAGATCCAGGTCGAGGCTGTTAAGAAGTACAAATGGCTGGAGATCAAGCCGCAGGTTCACAAGATTACCTTCCCCTCCAAGCGCAGCATCATCATGCTGGCCGAGGGCCGGCTGGTCAACCTGGGTTGCGCCACTGGCCATCCCAGCTTTGTGATGTCCGCCAGCTTTACCAATCAGGTGATGGCCCAGATCGAACTCTACACGGATACCGCCAAGTATCCCGTGGGAGTGTATGTCCTGCCCAAGCGCCTCGATGAAAAAGTGGCAGCCCTGCACCTTGGCAAACTCGGCGTGAAACTCGAGAAACTCACCAAGAAGCAGTCCCAGTATCTCGGGATCCCGGAAAACGGCCCCTTCAAGCCCGCGCATTACCGCTATTGATGGCTGAACGTCTCACATTTCCTGCCGGCTCCGTGGCGCTGGTGACCGGCGCCACGGGTTTTACCGGCTCTGTACTCATCAAAAAACTTTGTGAGTGCGGCATCCGCGTAAAGGCCATTGCCCGACCCTCTTCCAAGAGAGACACCCTGCAGGGATTCCCGATTGAATGGATTGAAGGCAATGTCTACGACCCGGAAACCGTGGCACGGGCCGTGACCGGGGTCGACTTCATCTTCCACGTCGCGGCGGCCTACCGGGAGTCCGGCATATCGGACGAGATCTATCGCAAGGTTCATCTCGACAGCACTCAACTGCTAGCCCAAGCCGCTATCAAGAATCCGGGCTTCAAACGTTTCCTCCATGTCTCAACCGTCGGTGTACATGGCCATATCGAGAATCCGCCTGCAAATGAGTCATACCCCTTCAGTCCGGGCGATGTCTATCAGCAGACCAAGGCTGAGGCTGAATTATGGCTCCGTGAGTTCGCCCCGAAAAACGGGCTGCCTTTCACCGTGATCCGCCCCGCGGCCATCTATGGACCGGGTGACCGGCGTCTGTTCAAGATCTTCAAGATGGCAACTTGGCCGGTCTTTCCCGTCCTGGGCCGATCCCGTGGCCAGCTATACCACCTGATCCATGTTGAGGATCTGGCGGAGATCTTCATCCAGGCGGCCTTACACTCCAAGGCGCAGAATGAAGTGTTTATCGGCGGCGATCCCAGCGCACTGGCTCTGGCGGATATCGTCAGCATCATCAGCTCCGAATATGGCCGCAAGGCCCGTATGATCCGCATCCCTGCCTGGCCCTTCTTCGGGCTGGCCGCCCTTTGCGAATCGGTTTGCCGCCCTTTCGGGATCGCCCCACCGATTTATAAGCGCAGGGTAGCTTTTTTCACGAAGGACCGTTCGTTTGACACCTCAAAATTAAGAACGCAACTGGGCTTTCAATACAAGTGGACAACTGAACAAGGTCTGAGAGCCACCGCCCGCTGGTATCGCGACAGAGGCTGGATCTGAGAGAGAAGGTTTGACTTTATCGCCCCAAGGCGCAATCAATATCACCCTATTTATAGCAGGAGATTCTGATGAATGACGCAAGTTTGATTGAGATGATGATCCGTGGGTGGCCGGTGCTGGTCGTCCTGTTGTTGATGTCCATTTTTTCAGTAACCATTATTGTGGATCGGGTACGGCTGATACACCGCTTTAAAGTCAATGAGCGCTCTTTCATGGCCCGCCTGCTCCGCATGCTTTCCGAGCAGGGGCAAACGGCGGCTCTGGAGTTCTGCCGCAAATATGATTTCCCCATCGCGGCCGTATCCGCCGCGATCATTTCGCAACCGGGAGGACGCGAAGCCAAGGAACGGGCCATGCAACATGGGATGCAGGCCCAGGTGCGGAAACTGGAGTCCATGGTGCCTGTGCTCGGCACCGTCGCCGGCACAGCCCCCTTTGTCGGCCTGTTCGGCACTGTCATCGGCATCATCAAGGCCTTTGCCAGCATCGCCGCCAATAGCGGCGGCGGACCTGAAGTGGTATCGGCCGGTATCGCCGAAGCCTTGATCACCACCGCCTGCGGTCTGCTGGTCGCCATTCCCGCCCTGATCGGCTACAACTATTGCATTCATATGACCGAGGTCTTGATGACCGATGTCGAACTGCTGGTGTTCGACCTGATCGAGGTGCTGTGCCCGGAAAACAAGAAAGAGGGCAAACCCGCGTGAAACCGCCCTCCAAGGCAGCCGGGAAACATCGCATCATGGCGGACATCAATATGATTCCGTTCATCGATGTCTCCCTGGTCTTGCTGCTGATCTTCATGATCATGACCCCCCTCATGGTGCGGTCGCAGTTGAAAATCAATCTCCCGAGCACCAAGGATTCCCAGCAGGATCTCACCCGCAAAGAAACCATTCAGGTTCAGGTTGACCGGAATGGTACCGCCTATCTTTCCGGCATGCCGGTCGCCCCGGATTTACTGGAAAGCCGCCTCCGGCAACTGCTGATGAATCCAAATCAGCCCGTCGTGGTTGAGGCCGACAAGGATGTCCCCTTCCAGCACGTCATCACCGTCATGGATGCCGCCAAACGCATCGGGGCCCTTAAACTCGCCGTCTGCGTGAAAAAGCAGGGCAAGAAATGAAATGGTGGCTGCTCTGCCTCGGGGTGTTAGCGCTGGTTTTACTTCGCAATCAACCCTGGGACTGCCTGATTGGTTATGATCAGGCAAAACAGGCTTACGTCTCACTTGAAATGGTCCAAGATGGGCATTGGTGGCACCAGCACCTCCCGACAGGCCTTCCTGCCACCAAACCTCCACTGGCCGGCTGGTTGTCAGCCGCCATATATCCGTTGATGGGTGGCTGGTGGGAGGGCGCCTGGCGGGCCCCTTCATTCCTGGCATTTATCGGTATGCTTTTCATCCTTGGCAGGGCCGCATGGCGAACTGGGGGCGAATGGGCGGCCTTCCTGGCCATTGCGGTGTTCTCGATGAACATGCTGACAATTCGCCTGGCCACACTGGTCAGAACCGATATGTTGCTGGCCCTGACGATTCTGTGGGGCGGGATCCTGATCTGGCAACAGATCCGGGATGACCGACCATGGTCGGCTACCCGCCGCGCGGCATTCGCCCTGATTGTCCTGGCGGGGTGCTTCACCAAAGGCCCTGTGATTCTTGTTTTCCTCCTGGTTCCCCTTCTGGTTTGGAGGCTCGTTTGCTGGCGTCGCCACGAGTCCTCCCCTGCCTGGCCCGGCTGGTGGCCATGGCTAGTCCCAACGAGTCTGTTTATAATCTGGCTGGTCGTCGGCTGCTTGTTGGACAACCAGTTTTTCCGTATGGTTGTCGTCAAGGAATTCGGCACTAATTTTGCGGCCATTTCTGTAACAGACACCGGGCATATCACCGTAGGCAGTCGTCATTTCAGCATGATGCTGACCTATCCGCTCCAGCTTTTTCACCGGCTCTTTCCCTGGAGTGTTGCCGTGGCGCTATGGGTAATAGTTGACCGGCAGGGGCGCCGGCGCTTGTGGTCTGATGCGGGCCCGAGGTGGCTGGTGGTCTGGATTGGTGTCGCATTGCTCCTGATGTCGCTCGTCCCAAACAAGCGGGTTGACCGGATTTTTCCCATTGTGGCGCCATTTGCCTTGCTGGTCGCCCATTTGATTGGAACAGGCACCTGGGCCGGTATCGGCCTGCGGAATCCCCGCAAGGTGATCGGATGCCTGACAATAATCGCTTTCCTAACATGGGGCGGGTATACGGTTTATTGGCAGATGGACACCAGAAATCAGGAAAAGAATGAGGAAATCGCCCGCCGTGACCTGTGCAGGCAAGTCACCGATTTTGCCCGCGCGGCTCGGGTGGATGTTAAAGTCGTTGGCCCCATATCGGATCTGAACCAGTCCCTGTTGACGTACCTGCGCTGTACCGGAACGATTGATCAGGACATGCTGAGAGATGCATTAGCCGAAGGCAACGCCGTCCTGATGCCCTTGCCCCGCGATTTTCCCACGAACGAGTCAGGGCGCGTTGTGGTCCGGAGTGACCGCGTCACTGAGGCAGGCTGTGGCTATGGATTATTGATCCGGTTTAAGGTTTCTGAATGAACACATACAGGATCATTTTGCGCTGAAGCAGGGGGGCGATAAACTCGCGAAAAGCGCCATATTCCATGGACGGTTGGACAAAGATCAGGATGACCGCCGGCACCTCCTCCTGCGCGATCAGCGCAGGGATTAACTTGTCAGCTCTTGGAAGCGGCACGCGTGTTTCACTGAAAGTGGGCGCCGTATCCTGCCCCTTCCACTCCATACTCACCAATACCAGCGTTCCGGTCACCCCGCCACCGGCATTCTCCAGAAACAACTCTGCCGCCACGGAAGGGCGTTCCTCACGCTTGCGATGCTGTTCGTTGGGGAGGAAGGCGCGAAAGTACGGATGTCCTTTCAACGGAGCCTCCACCCTGATGCCGCGCTCAGTATCGAGCTTATCCAGCAGGCGCGCGACTTTCTGCAGAGCAGCGATGGAAAGGGCATCATCGGGCTGGAAGGTCACAAAAGCTTCCTGACCGTCGCCGGAGAAGCGCTCCAGACAGGCAAGCAACCCGTTGAACGTACTATTGGTATTAACTGGCTGCCCCGTCTTATCCTGCAAGTTGTACACCAGATCATCTGTATTGGTGGCAGAGCCCGGAGCCACAACCAACATAAAATCAAACGCATGGGTAAGACTGTCCTTATAATAAGGTTCAAACGTGATCTCGATCAGTTGGTTGGATGGGAGCAGAAATGCCGGATTGGGAACTTGATAGGAATAGACAGCATTCTGACTATCACGGCGCGGCACATCCAGAACCGTCGCCCTCTCGTTGTAATGCGAGATAATGCAATTCGGCGTAAATGCATCGGCCGCATAGACCTTGGTGGTGGTCGGCTCGGTAACCTCAACCAATTCGGATCCCGTGAAAACAAATCCGTTCTCGGGAAGCGACTTTTTCGTGCGGGTATCAAGGGTCAAACGTCCGGCCGGGACATGAAGCCTGTTTGTGTCGACCGGAGCCTGATAATGAAAGGTGACGGCCACCCGGTCACCCCTCGGCCAGAATTGAAGATTTCCCGCATCTGCCCCATGCCCCGGCTTCAGCCCGATGAATTCCAAGGCATGATGGACATCCAACGCGGAAGCAAATGAAACCGCATGCGCCTCGTAATCTTTGCCGCTGTTTGCCGTGACCAATGGAAACTCAACCGGGCTGCCTTCTGACTGTCGAAGCGATTCAGCCGCCACCCGGATGACCCGCCCGGTTTTGTCAGCCAACAAGCCGGGCCGCACCATGAAATTTTCCCGCCCGCTATATTTCTTTACCCGGTCGGCGTCCATAGTGCGAACAAGGGCGAGGTTGCGTTCCCGCACGGTCAGTTCAGCAGGTGCCGTAACTTCCGCCCGAACGGTAGATACGCTAAGTGAGGATACTATACAGATCAAAGCTGAATATTTCATTTTATTCATAGTCTCCTCACTATTCCTTGGGCCTGTAGGGCTGAAAAGCCACCGGGCGTGCCCTGGCCTCGGCGGCACGGTTGACTGCGGCTGTCCGCAAGAACTCCTGACATCGGACTCCTTTTGACCCTTTGACGGAAGCACGCATATAAGTGCCGTCGGGCCGCAACCGCCACCCCTTGACGGTGTCCGCCAAACAGGTCTTAAGAATCGTAATCAGCCTGTCCCGGCAAGGCTCATCCTCAACGGGAACCAGCAGTTCAATCCGCCTGTCCAGGTTGCGTGGCATCCAGTCGGCACTGGAGATAAAAACGCGGGGCTCACCCCCATTTAGAAAATAGAGGATCCGGCTGTGCTCCAGAAAGCGATCGACGATACTGATGACCGATATATTACTGCTCAGGCCCGGCACCCCGGGCCGCAGGCAGCAGATACCCCGGATATTCAGTTCAATTTTCACACCCGCCTTTGAGGCTACATAGAGGGCCTCTATCAAACGGGTATCCACAAGCGAATTGAACTTGGCCATGATTCTGGCCTTCTGGCCTTGACTCGCCCGGGCGGTTTCCCCCTCGATCAACTCCAAGAGCCGATCGCGCAAGCCAATGGGGGCGGCTTCAATCTTCTGATATTTCGTGGGTTGCGCGTAACCGGTGATGGTATTGAAAAACAAGGCGGCATCAGAGGCCAGCCTTTCATTGACAGACAGATAACTGACGTCCGTGTAAATTCCAGCTGTGATTTCGTTGTAATTCCCTGTCCCGAAGTGGAGATATCGCCGGATGCCAGCGGGCTCACGGCGGATGATCATGCAGAGTTTGGCGTGGGTTTTGAGACCCTTGATGCCATAGATCACCTGCACGCCGGAATGCTCCAGCGCCTGGGCCCAGGAAATATTGCGCGCCTCATCAAACCGCGCCTTCAGTTCCACAATCACGGTCACCTGCTTGCCCTGCTCCGCGGCCCGCACCAGGGCGGCGACCAGGGGACTCTTGGGACTGGTACGGTAAAGAATCTGCTTGATCGCCAGCACATCCGGATCATCCGCCGCCTGCTGCACCAGGCGCTGGACCGGCTCAAAACTGTCGAAGGGATGGTAGAGCAAGCCATCCCGCCGTGACATCAGGGCAAACATGGATTCGCCCGGCGGGAAGTCTGGCGACGGGATGGGTTCCCAGGCCGGCGCGCTCAGGCTGCTGTGCCCTGGCGCAGCAGCCAGCGTGAAGAAACCTGACAACGCGAGCGGGCCCGGAATGCTGTAAATATCCTGGTCCTGCAGATCAAATCCCTGTCGCAGGAAAGTCAGCATCTCTGTGGAAGCCCCATCACTATGCTCCAGTCGCACACAATCGCTGTCACGACGCTGGGTCAATACATTGCGCATTTCTTCCAGCAGATCGCCGGCGAGATCTTCCCGCGCGGCCAGGTCCGCATTGCGCGTAATACGGAAAACCGTTGTTTCCAAAATGGCTTCACCCGGGAAAAACAATGCCAGCTGCTGCCGGATGATGTCCTCCACCATCACAAAAGCCATACCTTTCCCTGACTCCAACCGGACCAGACGGCTCACATTTTTTGGGATGGGAACAAACGCAAAGCGGGACGGCTGCTTTCCCTCCATCCCCTGAAGCCGGACTGCCAGACAAAGAATAAGCCCCCCCAGGGCGGGAAAAGGCGCAGGCTCCGACGCAGCCAGAGGCGTAAGCAATGGGGAAATTTCATGGGTGAACAAGGCCTGAATGTGCTGGACCTGCGCGGGACTTAACTGTTCCAGTTTAAGCTGGCGCACTCCTCCTGCGGCCAAGGCCTCCTCGATAGACGTCCAACACGTCGCCTGAGTGGTCACCATCTGCCGGACCCGGCGCTGGACGCGGACCAACTGTTCGCGCGGCGAAAGCCCCGCAGGATCGTGATGGTGCCCCCCCCGCTCCACCATCTGCTGCAAACTCCCCACCCGGACCATGAAAAATTCATCCAGATTGGATGCGGTGATGGCAAGAAACTTCAACCGGTCGAGCGGCGGAGTGGACGGTTCAAGCGCCTCCTCAAGCACACGCTGATTAAACTCCAGCCAACTGAGCTCCCGATTGAGAAACACGGATTCAGGATCAGCCATCGAAGCCCATTCCTTTCATGGTCTGCGTCGTGCGGAGCACAGGCTGCAGGCCAAAAATGCTTTCGAATAAATCGCCTTTCTCGCTCAGCGCCAGACGCTCAAGGGTGACGTCTTCGACATCATGGGCGGTGATAATAAACTGGTCACCCTCCCTGGCGAAGCTGAGCGCATGCATTTGCCTCAGATGGCTTCGATCCAGCGCATCCGCAAGCCGCAGGATGGCCGCAAGCTTACTGACCACCAGTCGACTCTCCCGGGGCAACGCCTGATATTCCGGATGATTGCGACCGGGAACGGCGCGCCGGTGATACCGCGCCACAAGGGCGGTCAGGGTGTTATCCTGTTGCGTAAGACCAAAGATTTCACTGTTCAGGATCAGATACATGGAATGTTTGTGATGACTGTTGTTGCTGATAAACGCGCCGATGTCATGGAGGATTGCGGCGGTGCAGAGCAGTCCCTCATGATGGGCGTCAAGCCCATGGTCCTGCTGAAGGGTGCGGAATAGTTGCATACTGAGGTCTGCCACGTGCATCGCATGCTTTTCGTCAAAGTGATACTTCCGCCCCAGGGTGAGCGCCGAGTGGGTCAATTGCTCGGCGAAGCGGGCAACCGCCTGAGAGCTGCCAGCCATCAGGGCGAGAAGCCCACGGCGCATGCTTTTAGGAGTGATGACCAACTGCCCCACACTGAACGCCCGGGCAATGCGGTCATAAATGAACAGCGCCTGACCCGCGGTCTCGGCCTCCTGCGGGGGAAGGTGATGCTTGTGCATCAGCTTTTCGGGCGTGGTGGAAACCAGTTTGGAGGCCAGTGTGAAGCGCGCCATGTTCACGCGCGCGGTATCATCGCTTTTCCAGCCCGGAATCAAGCGCCGCATCGCCGTCTCCATGTCACCGGTGAGGGCAATCAGGCAGGGAATAGATTTGACCGGTACAGTCTCAAGCATCTGATTCACCGTCCGCTGAATATGTTGATCCAGGAGCGCGGGCAACCGGTCAGGCGAGGTTTGACTGGCCTCCAGGGTTTCCATGATCCGGAGCGCCCCCAATTTGTAGGCGCTTGAAAAGGTCACATAGCCGTCCTGGATCAGGATTAAATGCGTGGTGCCGCCCCCGACTTCCGCGATCAGAACATTTCCCTGCTTGAGGGCGGGTTCGGTCTCAAAGAGATCGTGAATGGCCAGATGGATCAGATGCTCCACCTCGGCATCCTCAAGAATGACCACATTGATCCCGGTCGCAATGTAGATGCGATCGAGAAACGTGTCACGGTTGGAGGCCTCGCGCACGGAACTGGTGGCCACGGCGCTGATCTGATCCGGGCTGACGATGCCATATTCATGCATCACCTGGCGGAACCCCTTAAGAATAGTGACACACTCTTCGATGGACGAGCGATCAATGGTGCCTTCGCTAAAGGTATCCTTGCCAAGATTGACGGCTTGTTGAAGCGAGTCGAGCAGGCGCATCTTGCCGTCCGGCATGATTTCAGCGATATCGAGACGGATCGCTCTGGCCCCGATATCCAGGATCGCGACCTGCCTCGACTTACCCGGCGGCGAGTCGTTTTTGGACGAAGTGGCTACAGTCTCTTTATGGTTCTGCATCAGGCCACTAAACCTAACACATCAAGACGCGTTCATCCAAGTGAGGTTTTTGTTAGAGCTTTATTCCCAGCAATGCTCTCGCAGCCGCCCGTACTGGCAAAAATCATCAGAAATTCACGCCCAGACCGAATCTTCCCACGA
>Ga0194056_10002132_pt1 | contig 10532 bp, 8 predicted proteins | sample SepL4413m_MetaG_FD_155458 | JGI IMG/M metagenome (GOLD analysis project Ga0194056, IMG submission 155458) | Anoxic zone freshwater microbial communities from boreal shield lake in IISD Experimental Lakes Area, Ontario, Canada - Sep2016-L442-13m | ecosystem: Environmental > Aquatic > Freshwater >...
TTCCTGACCTCAGACTCGATAAAAAAGTACTCTATTCAGATGTCGATTTCCTTAAGGAACTTGGCGATATAAATATTATCTATAAAGCAAATGTTATTGAACCAAATGCACTGTTATCAGAATATGATGCAGTTGTAGTTAGTTCGGGACTTGATGTTGAACATAAACTTAACGTTAAAGGTGAAGATTTTGCTTATCACTGGATTGAATATCTTGAAAATCAGAAATCTGTTAATGTAAAAGGACTTAATGTCGCCGTTGTAGGCGGTGGTGCTATTGCCGTTGACGTTGCTGTTACTGCTAAATCCAAAGGTGCAGGTAACGTTGAAATGATTTGTCTGGAGAAGTTCGATGAAATGCCATTAACTAAACACGAACGTGATTTAATCCTTCAGTATGGAATTGAAATTACAGGCAGAACAAAAGTTGATGTTATAAACGGTCTTTCAAAAGGCAGCACTAAGAAAATTAAAGGTATTAAAACTTCTAAAGTCGTTTTACCAAAAGGTGAGAAGTTCCATCCTGCAAAGATGAAGACGGATAAGAATGCAAATCCTCAATCAAGAAAATTTGATGTTATTATAATTTCAATCGGAAGTAAATCAACATTTAAAACCGATAAGTTCAAAGGTGTCTTCTATGCAGGCGATATAGTTAACGGTCCGACTACTGTTGTTGAAAGTGTTGCAGCAGGTAAAAACGTTGCCGCACAGGTCGATGCTTATATCTTTAGTACTCCTAAACCTGTTATTAAAAAGAATATTAAGAGTCATATAGGATTAGACGGTAAGAATTTAATGCCTGTTTCTGTTAAGTCGGATTTCTTCGGCAGGGAAATTATTTCTCCGTTCCTTCTTTCTGCCGCTCCTCCAAGCGATGGATATGAGCAGATGAAAAAAGCTTATGAAGCCGGCTGGGCTGGCGGTGTTATGAAAACTGCATTCGATAACGTTGATATTCATATCCCCGCTGCTTATATGTTTGCAGTAACTAAATCTACTTATGGAAACTGTGATAATGTTTCAGGACATCCTCTCGATAGAGTTTGCAGTGAGATAAAGAAACTCGTTTCAGAATATCCTGACAGATTAACCCTTGCATCAACAGGCGGTCCCGTCTCAGGGAACGATGCAGAAGATATGAAAGTATGGCAGTCTAACACCAAGAAACTTGAATCTGCAGGCGTTATGGGAATAGAATACAGTCTCTCCTGTCCGCAGGGCGGCGATGGTACTAAAGGTGATATCGTTTCACAGGATGCAGAACTTACTGCTAAGATTATTGACTGGGTTATGCAGGTTAGCGATGCAAACGTTCCTAAACTTTTTAAACTTACTGCAGCCGTTACATCTATATATCCTATAATGACTGCAATCAAAGAAGTCTTCGATAAATATCCCAATAAAAAAGCAGGCGTTACTCTCGCAAATACTTTCCCTGCTCTTTCTTTCAGAAAAGGAACAAAGGAAAACTGGGAAGAGGGAGTCGTTATCGGACTTTCTGGCGAAGGTGTTATTCCAATCAGTAACCTTACTCTTGCTAACGTCGCAAGACACGGTATTACTGTGTCAGGTAACGGCGGACCTATGGATTATAAATCCGCAGCTGACTTTCTTGCACTCGGTGCAAAGACTGTTCAGTTCTGTACTATAGTTATGAAATACGGATACGGAATCATTAATGAACTGAATTCAGGACTTAGTTATCTACTTAAAGAACGCGGCTTGAATTCTGTAGATGAATTAATCGGATATGCTTTCCCGAACCCTATCACAGGGTTTATGGAACTTACTCCAGTTAAGAAAATATCCGCAGTGAATAAAGACCTATGTGAACATTGCGGTAATTGTGAAAGATGCCCGTACCTTGCTATAGAACTTAACGGAAAGAAAGTACCCGTAACCGATGCATCAAAATGTATTGGCTGTACAATCTGCGTGCAGAAATGCTTTGCAGGTGCTCTCTATATGAGGGAAAGAACCAAAGAAGAAATGAGCGTTTTAAACGAAGCTTAAATAATAGAACATTGAAGTTGTTAGATGTTAATGTAATATATTGAATAAATCTAAAGTTTGAGTTAATTTCAAATATGAAAGTTAAAACTAAAAATAGAATCCTTAGGGTAAATACTTTAAAGGTTAAATATCCGGCATTATTGCCTGATGCTTTAAATTCAACTGCTGAAGAATTTGAGAAGGAAGCAATAATGGCAATGGCAGTTAAATTATTTGAGATGAAAAAGGTCTCATCTGGTGTTGCTGCATCGCTTGCAGGGATAGATAGAACAACATTTTTGCTATCATTGAAAAAATACAATGTGTCATTTATTGATGTTGTTAAAACTGAATTACTTAGTGACATAGAAAATGCCTAAGAAGGATAGTTTAGTTATTAATACAAGTCCGATAATATCAATAATCTCGGCGACAGGAAGTTTACTGATATTAAAGGATATGTATTCTGAAATTTTTGTTCCTTTTGAAGTGTATTCTGAAATTATTGCTTCGCGTAAGAAGTACTTTGCTAAAAAGGAATTCTTTGAGGCAAAGTTTCTGAATGTTATTAAACAGCATGTTGAAGTCAATTCACATCTTAAAAATTCACTGGATGTCGGTGAAGCTTCAGTAATTCAAACAGCAATTAATAATAAAATTCCTGTTGTTTGTCTCGATGAAACTATTGGAAGAAGAATAGCTCGGTTATATGATTTGAATCTGACAGGTTCATTGGGAATATTGTTAAAATACAAGAAAGAATATGGGGATTTATCAATATCAATGTGCATAAGGAATATGAAACGAAATGGGATTTATCTTTCTGACAAACTAATAAGTCTTGTATTAGAAATTGCAGGAGAATAAGTAATTACCAAAGTCTCAAACATATTCTTTGCAACACAGGGATTTTATACATTTAATTTTTTAAACTAATTATATCAATACATTGGCAAACACAATCTTAATAATAAACGGAATAATAATAACTCTCGGAGAAAATCCGAAAGTGCTGTACAATCATTCAGTATTAATTGAAGGTCAAAGAGTAAAGAAAATTGGTGAGACTAAAACATTTACAGATAAATACGATAAGATAATAGACGCACACGGAAAAGTCGTGATGCCTGGTTTTATAAACGCACATATGCATTTCTACAGCACTCTCGTCAGAGGTCTTGGAAAAGCAAGTCCATCAAACAATTTTAATGAAGTTCTTGAGAATCTCTGGTGGAGACTCGATAAGAAACTTGATGCCGATACTAACTACTACAGTGCTTTGATTATGGCAATCAGTGCAATCAAACACGGTACCACAACTTTAATAGACCATCACGCAAGTCCGTTTGCTGCAAAGGGTTCTTTGAACTTAATAGCTAAAGCAGTAAAAGAAACAGGTCTGCGTGCATCTCTTTGTTATGAAGTTTCTGACAGGGACGGCGATAAGATTGCTCAGGAAGGTCTCGAAGAGAATACTGAATTCATTAAGCAATGTCAGAAGAATAACGACGAACAGTTAAAAGGTTTATTCGGACTTCATGCATCTTTTACCATCGGTGATAAGACTCTTGAAATAGCATCACAACTCGGTAATGATTTAAATACAGGTTTTCACATACACGTTGCCGAAGCAGAATCCGATGAAGATTATAACGTTAAGAATTTTGGAATGCGCGTAGTGGAAAGACTCGATAAGTTCGGAATACTCGGAAACAAAAGCATTGCCGCACACTGCGTTCACGTTAACGATAATGAGATTGATATTCTTGCAAAGAATGGTACAGTAGTTGTTCATAACCCACAGTCAAACCTGAACAATGCAGTTGGTATCGCAGATATTATTAAGTTACAGGAAAAAGGTGTCCTCGTCGGGCTCGGTACTGATGCTATGACTGTGAAAATGCTTGAAGAATTGCGCGTTGCTCTCTGGGCACAGCATCTCAGGAATCAGAATCCTACCTGCGGATTTATGGAAGTTGCAAACACACTCTTAAACAATAACCGTTTCATCGCTGATAAATACTGGAACATACCGCTCGGTACAATAGAAGAAGGCGCAGCAGCTGATATAGTATTGATAGATTACTTTGCACCTACACCTCTTGACGGAAACACTTACCTCGGACATATTATATTCGGTATATCACAGTCAGCAGTTGATACTACTATTGCAAACGGTAAAGTACTGATGGAAAATAAAATTTTAAAGATTGATGTGAACGAAGAAGAAGCATCAGCAAAAGCACAGGAGTTAACAGTTAAACTCTGGGAAAGGTTTTAATTATGTACCATAAAATATTTGATAGAGCTAAGGAATTAGAAAAAGATACAGCAGACTTTTTATGCGACTTAATACGTACTCCTTCTTTTTCTGGTAAAGAAAAAGATGTGATTGAACTTATTAAAGCTAAGATGCTTAAAGAAGGTTTCGACGAAGTAAGAATTGACGGACTTGGAAATGTAATCGGAAGAATTGGTAACGGGAAGAAAGTTATTGCATTCGATGCACATATCGATACTGTCTATGCTGGTGAAATGTCACTCTGGGATTTTGATCCTTTCACTCCTGAAATAAAAGACGGTAAAGTATGGGGACGCGGTTCCGTTGACCAGAAAGGCGGTATGGCTTCAATGGTTTATGCTGGTAAGATGATTAAGGAACTCGGACTGAATAAAGATTATACTATTTACTTTACTGGCACTGTTATGGAAGAAGATTGCGACGGTCTTTGCTGGCAGTATATCATAAACGAAGAAAAGATTAAACCTGAAATGGTTGTTATCACTGAACCGACTAATATGAACATTTACCGCGGACACAGAGGTAGAATGGAAATTATGGTCAACATAAAAGGATTCTCCTGCCACGGCTCCGCTCCCGAAAGAGGTGATAATGCAATCTATAAGATTTCAAGAATAGCGCTCGAGATAGAAAACTTAAACGACAGACTTGCTTACGATGAATTTCTCGGCAAAGGTTCTGTGTGCGTAACACAGGTGTTTTTCTCTTCACCTTCACAGTGCGCAGTTCCCGATGCAGCAAGTATTCAGCTCGACAGGAGATTAACTTATGGCGAAACTAAAGAATCTGCAGTTGCCGAAGTAAAGGAAGCAGCAAGAATAGCAGGGTATCCCGATGCACACGTTGAAGTTCTGAAGTATGAAGAAAAAGCTTTTACGGGTTTAGTCTATCCGACAGAAAAGTATTTCCCGACATGGAAAATACCTGAAGATTCAGTTTACCTTAAAGATGCAGTCTTTGCGTATAAGAATATACTAAAGCACGAACCGAAAGTAGATAAATGGACGTTCAGCACTAATGGTGTCGCTATCGCAGGGATGCACGGCATTCCTTGTATAGGTTTAGGGCCTGGTAATGAAGTTCTCGCACATATGCCTAATGAAAATTCGCCCGTTGAACATTTAAGCGAATGTGCCGCAGTTTATGCCGGACTTGTTTATAAAATGAATAATCCATAAATATGTATTACGAATGTTCATCCTGTGGTAAGACTTTTAAAAGAGATGAAGTTAAGTATCTTTGTCCCGTCTGTTCCGTTGATTATAAACCGGGCGAACCTTTAAAAGGCGTTCTTCTCGCAAAGTTCGATTATGATTTTATAGGAAAGAAGTTTACGAAGGATAATCCCGACGTAAATCTTTTCTCTGCAGTCGAAGAAAAATATTTCCCTGAATTCAAATGCGGCAACACTCCATTCTTAAAGTTTTCGAAGTTAAACAAACAAACCGGTTTTGATAATCTATGGATTAAGAATGATTCTTTAAACCCGAGTGGTTCTTTTAAAGACCGTGCTTCGTTCCTCGTTGTTGCAGAATCTAACAGGATTAACGAAGATACTATCGTAACTGCTTCTACTGGAAATGCTGCAAGTTCACTCGCAGCAGTCTGTGCGTCAGCAGATAAGAAGGCAATTATCTTTGTTCCCGAATCCGCTCCTAAAGCAAAACTCTTGCAGATGTTTATCTATGGTGCAGACGTAAGAAAAGTAAAAGGTACTTATGACGATGCATTTAGATTATCACTTGAATACACAGAAAAGAATAAAGGTCTTAACAGAAATACTGCATACCATCCATTAACCATCGAAGGAAAGAAATCAGCAGGGCTTGAAATATTCATACAGAACGGCTTTAAAGCTCCTGACGCAATTCTCGTTCCCGTTGGCGACGGTGTTATTATTTCCGGAATATACAAAGCATTCTACGATTTAAAAGAAGCTGGTATTATAAGTAAACTGCCGAAACTTATTTGCGTTCAGGCAGAAAGCTCGAATGCCATACACAATTTTATTCAGACAGGTATTTATAAGAATGCCGATAATCCGGGTACTGTTGCCGATTCAATCTCTGTATCTGCTCCGAGTAATGCATACATGGCAGCTAAATCTGTTAAAGAATCAGGCGGATTCTCTGTTACTGTAAGCGATGATGAAATTATGATTGCACAACGCGAACTCGCAATGGCTACAGGAATATTCGCAGAACCGTCCTGTTCAACTGTATTGGCTGCATTGAAGAAGTCAAAAGAGCAACTAAACCCGAAAGAACAGATCGTTCTGTTAATCACAGGAAGCGGACTTAAAGATATTGATGCCCCTTTAAAATATTCACATTTAAACTGATGTAATCTATGAATAAAGAAAACCCTAAATCGTGGAGGAATGACGCTTACGCAAAGGTTACAGGTCGTGCGAAGTATACTGACGATATTAAGTTTCCGTTTATGCTTCATGCAGTTCCTGTCTATACTGATTCTGTTCATGCAATCATAAAAAGTATAGATACTTCAGCGGCTGAAAAAGCCGAAGGCGTAGTTAAAGTCATAACTCATAAGGATATCAAAGGTAATCTTACATTCGGACAGATTATAAAGGACTATCAGATTTTTGCAAAAGATAAAATATTCTTTAATGGCGATGTTGTTGCAATGATAGTCGCCGATACACGCATAAATGCCATTAAAGCAATCCCTCTCGTTAAAGTTATTGTTGAAGAGTTAACTCCGGTACTCGATACTGAAGTTGCAATGGACCCTGAAACTCCTTTTATTCACGAAGAACACGGTTCTAATATTATTAATGAGCATTGCGTAAGAAGAGGAAATACGGATGAAGGATTCAAACAATGCGATATTATTCTCGATGAAGTATTCCACACACAGTTTATAGAGCACTCATACATGGAACCCGAAGTTGCAATCTGCAATCCGAGGTACGACGGCGTTATGGAGGTTTATGGAAGTATGCAGCATCCGTTCAGCACAAGAAGATTCGTTTCTTCTACACTTGGTTGTGCCTTATCAGAAGTAGAAGTTATCGGGACACCTATGGGCGGCGGATTTGGCGGTAAAGATGATACTGCTGCAATTGTCTGCGCAAGAACAGCTTTGGCTGCTGCGATTACAGGTAAACCCGTAAAATGTTCTTACACAAGAGAATGGTCTGTAAGGGAAAGTTATAAACGCCATCCTTATAAAGTCTATTATAAAATGGGACTGACGAAAGATGGAATCATCAAAGCAGTGAAATGTAAAATCATTGCCGATGGCGGTGCCTACTGTTCCGTTACTCCCTGGGTGACCTGGCGCTCGACTGTTCAGTGCTGTGGCCCTTATACTGTAGAAAATGTTCATTGTGATACTTACGGCGTTTACACTAATAATGTCTTCACAGGTGCAATGCGTGGTTTTGGCTCGCCGCAGATGAACTTCGTAATTGAGTCTTTTATTGAAATGGCTGCAGAGAAATGTAATCTCTCAGTCATTGAAATCAGAAGAAGAAATATGGTAAGACAGGGAAGTACGACTATAACAGGTCAGAAACTCGATAATCATAAAGTTGCAATGGAAGAAACTCTCGATACTGTTCTGAAAGAGTTTTCGTTTGAAGATAAACTAAAGAAATGTTCGTACGGTAAAACTGATGAAGATGAATTGTACGGTGTAGGTCTCGCTATGAGTTACAGAGGTATGAGTCTTGGTGCAGAAGGTGTTGATTTCAATTCTGCAATCATAAATGTTCAGCCCGATGGTTCAGTACTTCTTGAAACAGGTATTCACGAAAACGGACAGGGTTCCGAAAGTGCGCTATGCATGATTCTTGCACGTGAACTCGGAGTTGGTCTCGACAGGATTAGATACAGAAGACCTTCAACTTCAACTATTCCCGACGGTGGCACTACAGTTGCATCACGCGGAACAGTGCTCGGTGGCGGTGCAGTTGTAAAAGCAGTTGAAAACCTTAAATCTAAAATATCTGAGTTTATTTCTAAGAAGTATAATTGTGAGATTGATGCTGTAAACATCAAAGACGGTATCGTTCATTTTGGTAAAGATAAAAAGACTTTTGATGAAGTAATAAAGGAAATGTTCGGTTCACGTGAATATCCTCACGTACTCGGTATTTACAGACCTCCTGTAGTTTCGTGGAATGAACATAACGGACAGGGTGATGCTTATTTCTCCTGGACGTATGGTTGCCAGGCAATTGAAATATCTATAAATAAGAAAACAGGTAAACTTAAACTTCTTAATGCCATAGCTGCTCACGATTGCGGTAAGGCCGCAAACATCGAAATGACTATCGGACAGTTTTACGGTGGTATAGCAATGGGTATCGGTTATGGAATATTTGAAGAGGTTAAGATCAAAGACGGAAAGATTGTTAACGATAATTTCAATTCATACAGATTGCCCCGCGCAACTGATATGCCTGAAATGAAAGCAATACTAATTGAGAATCCTGACCCTAATTCTCCTTCTGGTGCAAAAGGTATCGGTGAACCCGTAAATGAACTTATGGCACCCGCTCTTGCTAATGCCATTTATAATGCAACAGGGAACAGATATTTCAGACTCCCTATTAAAGTAAAACTTGGAGAGGAGGAAATTATATGCAGACGACCATAAACAAAAAAGTGTATAATATTCCCGATGAATTGAAAGAAGTTAGATTAACAGACTATCTTCGTGAATATCTTAATCTGACAGGTGTTAAGAATGCTTGTGAAATGCGGGCCTGCGGTGCATGCGCTATTCTCGTCAACGATAAATCTATGCGCATTTGTCATGCAACTGTTAAAGATGTAGAAAATTGTGAAATCCTTACTATCGAAGGTATGGAAAATGAAGACGGAACATTACATCCTTTACAGCAGGCATTTATTGACTATGGAGCTATACAGTGTGGCTTCTGCACTCCGGGAATGGTGCTTACTGCTCACGCATTATTATTGTCAAACAATTCTCCTACAAGAGAACAAATCAGAAAAGCTCTGCAGAGTAATCTTTGCAGATGCACTGGATACCAGCAAATTGTTGATGCCATCGAAGCGGCATCGGTTTATTATAAATAAAATTATTTAAAAATGGAATTAAAGACTAAACTTGAAGAACTAAAGAAAATTAAACAGGGACTGTACGGAAAAGATTTTCTGCTCACAACTGAAAAAACTCTCGACGAACTAAAGTACATTACCGAACTTGCGGAAACACTCAAAGAGTTTCATAAACAGGGAAAGTCATTTAAACTTTTTGACTCAGGACTCGGTATTTCTATATTCAGAGACAATTCTACCAGAACACGTTTCAGCTTTGCCTCGGCAGTGAACGCAACAGGACTTGGTATATCTGACCTTGATGAAGTGAAAAGCCAGATTGCACACGGCGAAACTGTCAGAGAGACTGCAAATATGATTTCCTTCCTCGCTGAAATTATCGGTATCAGAGATGATATGTTTCTCGGTGAAGGTAATAAATATATGCGCGAAGTTTCTGATGCAGTTCAGGAAGGTTTTGAAAAAGGAGTGCTCCACAGAAGACCGAATGTCGTAAACCTTCAGTGTGACATCGACCATCCTACTCAGTCTCTCGCCGACCTTGGAAAACTCAAGGATTATTTTGGTGGTTTCGAAAACCTTAAAGGTAAGAAACTCGCTATGACCTGGGCGTATTCTCCGAGTTATGGTAAACCTTTATCTGTCCCGCAGGGAATCGTTACTTTAATGACAAGGTTCGGAATGGATGTTACTCTCGCATATCCTGAAGGTTATAATTTAATTCCCGAACTTGAAGCAAAAGTGAAAAAGGATAACCCTTCATTCAAAGTTGTTAACTCAATGGAAGAAGCTTTTAAAGATGCCGACGTTGTCTATCCGAAATCATGGGCACCGTTTGAGGTTATGAAACAAAGAACCACTTTGCTTCAGAATAGCGATAAAGACGGATTAAAAGAACTCGAGAAAAAATGTCTTGCTAACAACGCAAAGTATAAGAACTGGGAATGCGATGAGGCAAAGATGAAGCTAACAAAGGACGGTGAAGCTTTGTATATGCATTGCCTGCCTGCTGATATTACCGATGTCAGTTGTAAAGAAGGTGAAGTTTCTAAAGATGTCTTCGAAAAATACAGGATTCATACATACCACGAAGCAAGTTATAAGCCATTCGTTATCGCAGCAATGATTCTTTCTTCTAAATTTGAAAATCTTGAATCTGAACTATTAAATAAATTATAATAT
>Ga0194056_10002134_pt1 | contig 10530 bp, 9 predicted proteins | sample SepL4413m_MetaG_FD_155458 | JGI IMG/M metagenome (GOLD analysis project Ga0194056, IMG submission 155458) | Anoxic zone freshwater microbial communities from boreal shield lake in IISD Experimental Lakes Area, Ontario, Canada - Sep2016-L442-13m | ecosystem: Environmental > Aquatic > Freshwater >...
ACCATGCTCAAGCTGTCCAATACGTTCACGCGACTGTGGCCCACCATCGGATTCGCCGTGGCGGGCACCATCAGCTTCGGCCTGCTCGCGTGGGCCCTTCGCACGCTCCCCATCGGCACTGCCTACGCGGTATGGACCGGCATCGGGGCGGCTGGCACAGCGGCGCTCGGCATCTGGGTATTCGACGACCCCTGGGGTATCGCACGCCTCAGCGGCATTGCCCTCATCATCGTCGGCGTCGTTGTGCTGAACGTGAGTGGCACAACCGCATAAGGCCTCAGCCTCCCGTAAGGCCTACCATCGGGCTTCAAAACTCGTCCCTAGGAAGTGCACGTGATCCCCCTCCGCCTCGCCGCTGCGATTTGCCTCCCCTCCCTCGCATTGGTCAGCGCCTTCAGCCTGGCATCCACCGCCGCCGCAGACGCTCCCGGTACCTGCACCATGGGTAGCCCGTACACAACCGACCTTGCCGTATCGGTGGATGGCGCCGCTCAGGCAAGCTCTGGGCCTGGTGTTTTCGGCCCATATGCCGTGAGCCTGTGCCGGGTGGAAGGGAATGGACCTGGCAGCACCAGCACCTATAACTTCTCGGCGCAGCGAGTCGCGACAGGCCCCAGCGTTGGCCCCGGCGGTGGCCCCGGCGGCCCCGGTGGTGGAGGCGGCACGACGGGTCTTACCGCGGAGGATGCCGGCAAGACCTTCAGCATCGGCTTCACCCCGCAGGCCGGCGACACGCCGCTGGCTGCCGAGGGCAAGGCCAATATTCAGTCGTTCGGAATTGACAGCACCCATGCCAATGCGGTGACCCTCACGGCCCAGCCACTGGGGTTTGCCGACATTCAGGGTTGCATGGACATGCCCGTCAACTGCGTCACGTCACATCCCACGGCCAGCTTCTACAACCCGGCCAACCTCTCGGGGGCTATCCGTTACTCCACCGCGTCAGGCGAGGGCGCTGCCGGGTTCAGCGACCTGCCGGGCCTCACCACCAGTTCGGGCGCCTACATCTTCTTCGTGTGGGCATCGTGTCCCACCAACACCAACCGCGACCAGTCGTTTAGCGGCCTCAAGGTGGATCTGGGTGGACCGCACCTTATGCCCGACGGCAGTGTCAACAGCACGTTGCTCAAGGCGTACATCCCGGCCGTCGCTGTGGCATCGTGCTTTGGCGCAACGCCTCAGGCCTACGCGCAGAACGCACAGGTGACGCGCACCGAGAATGGCACCACAACCACCGGCACCACCGGTGCCACGGCCGACCCGGGCCTGCAGTACGTCATCGCGGCCACCGACGCCGGCGTCACCATCTCGGTACCGCAAGTCACGTTCTCGTCTCCCAGCTATGACATGAGCACCAAGAGCGGTAAGTCGCTGGCCAAGGTCAAGAAAACCACTGCGGCGCTGACAAAAGCGGCGAAGGTATCGAAGCCGTCGGGTGGCTCCGTGGCCATCGTTGTCGCCAAGTCATCCAAGAAGGTGTGCGTATCAACGCCCACCACCGTCTTCGGATTCGGCAAGGGCACCTGCAACTACTCAGCTGTGTCGTACTCCAAGGCCGGCAAGACGGTGAAGTCGGCCAAGGGGTCGTTCAAGGTCAAGTAGGCGGGTGCTGCGCGGCGGGGTCGTCATCCGCCGGGGCCGGGGCATCCGTTGCCCTAGGTGCCGGCGGAAGGGCGGCCTCCGCCTTCTCAACCGGGTCCGTCTCGGGCGCGCCCGTCACGCCGTCCCTGAACTCACGCATCCCGCTTCCGACCGACCGGGCCAGCTCGGGAATCCGTTTGACCCCGAACACCAGCAGGATGACGATTGCCACGATGATGAGATGCCATGGGGCCAGTTCACCCATTACGACGTCCTCCGTTGACATGCGTGCATGAAGGCGCGGGCAATCATCGCATGATCCCGGTATGCCCAAGCGAATGGGGCCCGGGTTGTGGCCACACGCACAGACCATGGGGGCCGCTCCCAACGGGGATGCGGGCGATCAGGTGGCCATTGACGGTGCTGATTGCATAGACAACCCCGTTGTACCGCCCCGATACCCACAGGATCTTGCCATCAGGTGACACCCCGCCCATGTCCGGGCTGCCCCCGCCGGGGATGGTCCACTTCCGTACCACCCTCCCGGTGCGGAACGACACCACCGAAATGGTTCCCTGACCACGGTTGGTCACATACAGAAAGCGTGCATCGCGACTGGGATATAGCCCGTGGGTACCGGCGCCTGTGGGCAGGAATCCCCGTATGCGAAGCCGCCGACCATCAACCTTCCATACCCCGTTGCCGTGCATATCCGCGACGTAGAAGACCTTGCCATCGGGTGACACCTTCACGTCCTGCGGCATCGACTTGCTCGATCCGAGGGTGAGCGAACCAACAACCTTGGGCGTGCCCGCAAGGGACACCTTCACGACCTGCCCGGAGAATTCGCAACTGGCGAGCAGGTACGAGTTGTCGGCAGCGAAGTCCATGTGGTCGACGCCGGTACACGGCACCTTCAGCGACTGCGTGAGCCGCATGGTGTGCGGGTCACGAAAGTCCAGGCGTGCGAACCGCTCGGCCACGACGATGGCCGATTTGCCATCCGGGGTGAAGTACATGTTGTACGGGTCCTCCACCTGCAGGTCATGACCTGTGGGCACACCGGTGGTGGGGTTGATGGAAGTGAGGCTGTTCCCCAGATCATTGGTGACGTACAGCGTCTTCAGGTCCCATGACGGGACGACATGCTGGGGGAGCTTGCCCACCGAGTAGTGGGCGACAACCTTGTAGGTATGTGGGTTGATGACGTCGAGCGTGTTGCTCTCGCTGTTGGGCACATAGATGAGGTACTTCGCGTGCCGGGCGGCACCCATGACATTCCCGGCGGAATTCTGGGCATAGACATTGCCGGGCACCGCCGGTGGCGTGACGGTGGTGCTGGACGCAGTGGATGCGGTCGCCACGCCGGTTGGCGCAGCCGACCCACTCACCGGTGTCAGTGCACGAATAGCGGCAACCGTGGCCGATGCCGTTCGCCCGCCGTAGGTAGTGATGCCGCTGCGCGACGGAGCGGAGACGAGATCGGACAGTGCGGTGCCCAACGACCCACCGGACCGCACGTGCCCGGTCGCCGGATCCACGGACACGATGCGCGAGGTGGGCGTGCCGCTGGCGTCGCCCCGGCCACCGATGACCATCACCGATCCACCGAGCACCGCCGCCGTGCCATGGGTGGTGACCGCCGGCAGACGGCCGACGCGCGAAACCCACTTGCCCGGGCGGAATGCCAGCACCTGATCCGTGGCACCCGACGGGGTGGTGCCGCCGGCAATGATCAGCTTCCCACCGGCTGCCGCCACCGCCGCGTACCGCACGCCGTACGGCATATGCGCAACCACCCGGGGAATGGAACCGGGGCGCCAGGCAACGATGGTGTCCAGCCAGTGCGTGCCGTCGAAGCCACCCACCACGTACGCCGTGCCATCCATCACCGCTGCCGAATGATCTGATGTGGGCGAAGGGAGTGTGCCCACACGTGTGGCTGTACCCGTGACCGGGTCGATGCGATCGATCTCGTCATGCTGCGCCGATCCATCACCGCCGCCAAAGAGATACGCGACCGGGCCAATCGCGACAGCGGCGGCGTCGTGGATTGCAAGCGGCATGCGCCCCACCACACTCGTGTGACCACCCTTGACGACGCGAATCTCCGACGTCGACATGTCGCCGGCGTCCAGACCTCCGATGAGCATTACCCGGCCATCGGGGAGTGCGGCGATCGCAGGATCCTGAAGCGGGGCCGGCAATGATCCCGAAGCAGCTGCACGCAGCACGGGCGTTGAACCTGCATGGACGCTGCTGGCCGTCGGTACAACTCGGGTCGAAGCGGCCATGGTGTGCATGTCGGCCATCGTCGCGGCCGTCGTCGCAGGGGACGTCGCGTCTGCGCTGCCGCCATCACCGCTCACCACGGCAATTCCAGTTCCCACGGCTGCGACGATCACCACACCTGCGGCGGCGGCGGCAAACCGCTGGCGGCGGATACGCCTGCGGCGGGCGGCTGCGTCACGCATTCGGCGCTCGGGATCGGGGGCTCGGCTACTCAAGGCAGGCACACACTCGCAGGTAGCGGCTGACCGCGGCCTGACCGCGGCCTACCGGCAGGGACCTAGTTACCGGGTCCTTCAATGCGATGCACGGCAATCAGGCTCGTGGCTCCCGGGTGGGCCACCTGTGGGCCGCTGGTAAGCACGACGCGCTCCCCAGCGGGGATGTCGAGCCTGCGCTGGGCGCGCAGCAGGCAGCGTTCCACCAGTGCCTCCACCGATTCGTCGGGTCGCTCGTGCAGCGGCTCGGGGATCACGCCCCACTCAAGTGCAAGCTGACGCGCCACGCCGGCATCAGCGCACAGCGCGACGATCGGCCTGCGCGGTCGGAACTTCGCGGCGGCACGTGCTGATCCACCGGTGGCCGTGGGGATGACCAATGCGGCGGCCTTGATGTCACGCGCCAGAAACACCGCAGCGCGCATCACCGACTCGGCCACGGTTGCCCCGTGCGCGGTCATGTCGACACCCATCGGGATGACGCCCTCTTGGGCATTCGCCGCAATGGCCGCCATCTGGGTGACCGCCTCCACCGGATAGCGTCCGGTGGCGGTCTCGCCGCTCAGCATCACGCACGAGGTGCCGTCCATCACGGCGTTGGCAACGTCAGATGCCTCGGCACGGGTGGGCTCGGGCGCGGTGCTCATACTCTCCAACATCTGTGTGGCCGTGATGACCAGCTTGCCGTGTGCGCCTGCCGATTGGATGATGCGCTTTTGCAGCAGGGGCACGCGGGCCACGCCGGCTTCCACGCCCAGGTCGCCGCGGGCAACCATGACGGCGTCCGACGCCTCAACAATTGAGTCGAGACTCTCGATGGCCGCCAGCGTCTCGATCTTGGCGATGATGCGAATGCTGGTGCTGCCCAGGAGCTTGCGCAGTTCCTGAATATCGTCAGCCTGATTGACGAACGAGAGCGCGATGAAGTCGGCGCCGGCATCGATGGCCACGCGCACATCGGCACGGTCCTTGTCGCTCAGCGCCATGCGGTCGACCACGGCATGCGTGAGAAATGCGCCGCGCCGCGGCAAGGCCTCGCCCGGGATGATGCAGGTGCCAAACAGAGCGCCCTTCTCGCGCTCGAGCACGGCGATGCGAGGGGCGCCATCGCCGATGACCAGCTCCGACGTGCCGAGCACCGCTGCCTCCACCAGCCCAGGCCACTCCACAATGAGCGACTTGGTGGCACCTGGTGCCTTCGGGTCGCCCACAATGCGCACGCGGTCGCCCTCCGTCAACGCGAGGCGCTTGCTCGACTGATGCAGGCGGATCTTGGGGCCCTGGAGGTCGAACATGATGGCGACGTGGCGCCCCACACTGGCGGCGGCGTCACGGGCCATCCACGCGTGGCGAAGCCAGTCCTCACGGGTGCCGTGTGAGCAGTTGATGCGCACGCCATCCACCCCGGCGCGAATCATCTGGCGCAGGATCAGCGGGTCGTCGGTCGCCGGCCCGAGGGTGGCGACGATCTTGGTTCGGCGTTCAGACATGGCGAAAGGACGCGGGATGGTAGACCCGTCTCGCCCATTTGCAGCACAAATGCCCCCATCGCGCCATACGCATTGCATGGCGCGATGGGGGTCGGTCAGATGCTGGTGACCACCTGGTCGAACTCAAGCCGCGGCCCACGGGGCCGGTACGGGTCGGGGCCGTACTCACCGATGTTCAGCACGAAGAGGGCGCTCAGCCGCCCATCTCCGAAGAACTCGGCATCCACACCGGCCTTGTCGAACCCGAGCATGGGGCCCGCGGTCAGACCTTCGGCACGCACGGCGATGATGAGATACCCGGCCTGCAGCAGCGCGCTGAACGTGGCGGTTGCCTCGCGCTCCTCCCGCGTGCGGGCCTCGTGGTAGGCAACCGAATCGGGGGCATGCGGGGTAAGCGTCGCCAGGTATTCGTGAAAACGGGTATCCGCGGCGAGAATGAGCGTGGCGGGCGCGGACGTGGTGCGCTCACGATTGCCCTCGGCCATGAGGGGAAGCAGCCGCGCCCTGGCCTCCGGCGACCTGACCACTACCACGCGCAATGGGTTGATGTTGCTCGCCGTGGGCGCGTACTTCACGCGCTCCCAGATACCGCGGATCTGCTCATCCGTCACCGGCGTGGTACCGAACGTCCTCGGGGTGTGGGCCTCGGTGAACAGCAGGTTCTGGGCCGCCTGGTCGATCTGAGTCTCGGGCATGGGCGGCAGCGTACGCGCCGCTGGTCATGCACCAGATGGGAAACATCCACCCCTCGCGCCCGAGAGGCCCGAGGGGTGGGGGCTCCGGTTCGGCAGCGCGTTACCTCACGACGCCATGTCCGCTACTTGGTCGGCTTCCCGTCCCGGCGAACCGTTACCTTGCGGCCCTTCACCGACCCGGCCCTGAGTGCCGCAATAACCTTCTCGGCCGCTGATGTGGGCACGTCAACAAGCGAGAAACGATCGGCAATCTGAATGGCGCCGATTTCGCGGCCAGCGATATTCGCCTCGTTGGCGATGGCGCCCACCAGATCCTGGGGTCGTACGCCGGCGATGCGCCCGGCACCCACGAAGATGCGCGTGCTTCCCTCGGGCGCCGGACGACTGGGCGCAGCGCGGTTCGCGCGGCGCGGTGCGCCATCACCACCCTGATAGCCCCCGCCCTGACCAGCACGCGGCGGGCGCTCTTCGCGCACGCGGGGCTCCGGGATGTCCTCATCGTCCTCGTCCGAGCCACGCGACGCCTGGTGCGCCAACTTCACTGCGGCGGCAGCCACGTCCATCACGTCGAACTCATCGCTGAGCGTCTCCACCACGACGCGGAACGACTCAAGCTCCTCCTCGAGGATGCTCTCGCGCAATGTGGCGGTGGTGATGTCGAGCCTGCGTGCACGCAGGTCGGCCACCGTGGGCAGGGCCTGCTGCGGCACGCGCTGGCCGGTCACCCGCTCGATGTTGCGCAGCATGCGGTGCTCGCGCGGCTCGGCCAGCGTGATGGCCACACCCTCACGACCGGCACGGCCCACGCGACCGATGCGGTGCACGTACTGGGCGGGGGCCGACGGCACATCGAAGTTGATGACATGTGTGAGCTGGTCGATATCGAGCCCACGGGCGGCCACGTCGGTTGCCACCAGCAGGTCGGTGGTGCCCGAGCGCAGGCGACCCATCACCCGGTCGCGCTGCTCCTGGGTCATGCCGCCATGCAGTGCCTCGGCGCGGTACCCGCGGCCATTCAAGGTCTCAACCAACTGCTCTACCTCAATGCGCGTACGGCAGAACACCAGCGCCGCGGTGGGCGACTCGGCATCGAGCAGGCGCACCAGGGCGGCGGGCTTGTAGGCGCGCTGCACCACGTACGCGGCCTGCCGGATGCGTGGCGACTCGCCCGCTGCCGTGGGCCCATCTTCAATCTGCACCCGTACCGGATCGGTGAGGTGACTCTGCGCGATCGCCCGGATACGGGGCGGCATGGTGGCCGAGAACAACACCGTCTGACGCCCCTCCGGAATTCCGTCGAGAATGGCGCCGATGTCCTCGGCAAATCCCATGTCCAGCATCTCGTCGGCCTCGTCGAGCACCACCACCGTGATGTCGTCGAGCACCAGAGTGCCGCGGGCCACGTGGTCGCGCGCACGACCCGGAGTGGCCACCACCACATCCACACCGCGCTCCATTGCCTTGATCTGCCGGAAGATGGGCTGCCCGCCGTACACCGGAAGCACCCGGGCCCCCAGGGCGCGGCCATAGCGATGGATGGCCTCCGACACCTGCATGGCCAACTCGCGGGTGGGCACCAGCACCAGTGCGCGGGGCGTGCGACCCGACCCGATTGCGGTCATGGTGTGCAGCAGCGGTAGGGCGAACGCGGCGGTTTTGCCGGTGCCCGTGGCCGCATTCCCCAGCAGGTCGCGGCCCTCGATGAGCGGAGGAATGGCCTCCTGCTGAATGGGGGTGGGCTCCTCGTACCCGAGTTCCCCAAGTGCGGTGAGGAGTTCGTCCCGGAGCCCGAGGTCGCTGAAGGTGATCTTGTTGATGGTGCGCTTCCCGATGGAGTTCCGGGCGTCCCCGGCGAACGGGGGATAGTGCCCGAGTGGAGCGCCCATGTCACGCGAAACCTGCAATCAACCGGCGGGAGGTACGGCGGAGGGCTCGCGCCCAGCGCCGGACCCCCCGCCCAGCGGCTACTTCACGTCGAAGTTCGCGTACATCCCGCCGATGTAGTGACCGGGCAGGTTGCAGATGAGCGCGTAGTGGCCTGGCGTGAGCTTGAGCGTCACGTCCCTGGTGACACCTGCTTCCATGTCGCCGGTCTCGCCAAGTGCGCCGGTCTCAACGGCCTCGCCATCCTTCACGGGCAACTTGCCCGCGTCCTTGGTGGTCTTGATCACGACCATCTCATGGGGCATGGTGCCCGCGTTCTTGATCTTGAACGTCACCGTGCCTGCCGCAACCGATGGACTGGCCGGTACAAGGCTGAACTCCTTGGGCGAGCCGAGCGTCACGTCCACCTGACTGGCGGTCGCGGTGGTCGACGCAGCCGTACTGGCTGCCGGAGTACTCGTGGTGGTGGCGGTGGAAGAACTCCCGCAGGCGGAGACCCCTGTTGCAATCGCCCCGGCGGCCAACAGAGCCAAGCCACCCCGTGCGACGCGTGAATGCAAATTCATGTGGAGCCTTTCCTCGGTTCTGGGGGAACCGGCCCGTCGTCATAAATCTTACACCCCATACTGTGGAAATTGTGCCGCTGGATGATCTGGTGACAGATGTCGAGGGGGCCTGCATGGGAGGCGCCCGCCCAGAGCAGTGATCGTGCGATCCACGCTCGTGTCAGCGCCAGCGTCACGTCCGCGGGCAACAGCCATATTTGGTAGCCGATCCTGCCCTCCCCTTGGCGAGAGGGCACAGGAATCGTGACGGCGGCGCGCGGTGCCTGCACCGATCGATCGCTGCTACGCGCGCGGCGCAGTCAATGCCAGTACGGGTGCGACTCATTGGCCACGGGTGCCCCGTGCATCATTCCCGCTCCTTCTACGCAATGATGCGCGGGGTCGAGAGGAAGCGGGACGGAGTGACCAGACGCCAGGAATACGAGTGCCCGAGTTGCGACCGGCATGCCGCGGTGATTGGCGGTCCCGGGAACGACCTCCACGACCGCACCACCACCGTGGGGTGCTGCGAGTGCGGCCAGCTGGACGACGTGGTGGTGGCGCGCCGGGTGGATGGCTCGGCGTTCTCCCCCGATGACGACATGCCGGGCGACGCGATGCCCAAGTGCCGGGCCTGCGGTACCGATGCCGTGGTGCTGTGGGTTGCCGGCGACCCGTGTCCGCGGTGCGGGGGCACACTGCGCCACTGACCGCACGGGAGTGATGGCCCCTCCAGCCGGGCAACTTCCGGACATGCGGTGCACCAGCGAGGTCAGCGACCGGGGGGAAGTCCCCTCATGGGCGGCATCTGCTGGATGAGGCTCGAGTCCACCTTGCCGTGGAAGCACCTGATTGAGGACGTCTTGTCTGCCGTTCCAGGCAGCACGTAGTGGTAGATGCCGTCCGGGAACTCAGGGGTGGCGCTCGTGATGCCGTTGCACGTGTCGAGCGCCGACACCTTCACGACCTTGCCGTTGATATCGCGCTTGCCGTAGATGGGAAAGCCATCGAAGGCGACACCGATGATGTGCGAGGGGCCGGTCTTGGTGTCGGTCTCGGCAGCCACGCAGCCGGGAAGCCCGTGGTAGTGATACTGCCCGCTTGGCGACGGCGTGGGGTGCCCCGAGCAGGTGTCGACAAACCACACCTTCGTCTTCCCGCGCGTGAGGAAGAAGTTGTTCGACATCGCAACTGTCGAGCCATCGCCCTCGTAGGGGTTGAACAGCACGGAGCCCGAAATCATCAGCCCGATCGATCCGAGCGGCGCATCGGTGGTGGTGCTGGTGTACGTGGGCGTGGTGGGGATGCTGAAGTCGTAGTTCTGGGCCCTGGTCGGATCCTTGGCGACGTGCGCCGTGCTCGCGTTCGGCACCCGTACACCCCCGTCGGGTACGGCGTAGTACTTGGGGCGCGAGTGGCTGGGCAGCCCGTTTGACTGCATGCGCACGGAGCCCGTGGCATACGTGGCCGTGATACCCGATGACCACTTGGCCTTCTTCAGGCCTGCGGCGGTGTCAACCGAGGTGCTGGCGCCAACACCGCTGGCGGTCAGGATGAGCGGCACGGCACACAGGCCGGCCATGACGGAGAGCCCGACTGGCACGAGTTTCATGCGGCCCATCGTTCCATCAGACGCAGATCCCCGCATGAATCCACCCGAAGAGTTTTCGAAGAATGCGCTGGATCCGTGCCGGGGGGCCACGGGCCCCAGCTGAACTCACGTGCCGTGTGGGCCGGTCGGCGCAGTTGGCAGCGTTGCCTGCAGGCGCTCGACGAGCGCTTGGCCCGCGTCGTCGTGACGGGCCCTCACCAGGATCAGGATGGTCAT
>Ga0194056_10002137_pt1 | contig 10527 bp, 4 predicted proteins | sample SepL4413m_MetaG_FD_155458 | JGI IMG/M metagenome (GOLD analysis project Ga0194056, IMG submission 155458) | Anoxic zone freshwater microbial communities from boreal shield lake in IISD Experimental Lakes Area, Ontario, Canada - Sep2016-L442-13m | ecosystem: Environmental > Aquatic > Freshwater >...
TATAATATTTTTACACTTTTTACCAATATTTTATACGCTTTTTTAATTTAAATAAATAAATTGGAAAAAATTAATTCGCTGGGTCATCCAGTTCTAAATCCGCACGAACTCCCCCACATTAACCAGGTACAAATAACGCTCCGCTACCCTCTTACCCGTAATCTGTGAAAGCGCGCTCGCATAGTAATCAATTTGCGCCTGGTAGCGGCTCTTAAGTCCCGACTCATCGCCCCCACGATCAGACTTGTAGTCAATGAGCACGATTTCGTCATTGTCCGTAATAAAGAACAGGTCGATGACTCCTTGGACAATCGTCTCCTTGCCACCTACCGGCGTAACGGTCGGTCGGTACAAGAAGCTACGCTCCTTGAAATAACGCCCGGACTTACGAATCCTGTCCCCCATCTCAGAGTTCGCGAATTCAAGAATTTTAGCGGCGTCCATATGCGCGAATTCAGCGTCCGAGATTAACTGCTTCGCGAGCATGTTATCTAGTTGAACGCGGACTTCGTCAAGCATCAGGCGCCGAGAAAAATCAAGAATAAAAAACACCTTATGATATGCGGTTCCAATATCAGCGCCAGATAAATCTGAAGCGCTCTTAAGGAACGCAGGTTGGTTGAAGTTTGTGTTGACCTGCTTGGTCAAAGGTTGAGCGTTTTCGTCGAAACGACCTGACTCCTCAAGTTTCTTGAGCTCTGTTACCGTAATCTTTGCTGGAATCTTGGATTCAACTACTGAAACAGGTTCCCATGATAGCACTTCGGACATCTGTGCATACAAGTCCTCGTCTTTGGTTTCAAGCCATTTGTTGATTTTGTCAATTGCTTTTACCGCTGGCTTTTGACTTTCATCAAAGTCCTCCGAAGGAGCATCAACCGCAAATTGCGAGTGATGCCAGAACTTTATTTCAGAAGCTGAGTGTTTTGTGAGAGCAGAGACAACCCATTTAATGAATGAAGGCGATTTCATCAGAAAGACTGGATTTAGCTTATCATCACCTGCGAAACTGGCTTCCGTCTTGATCTTTCCGATAGCGTCTTGAGCTTTGTTAAGACTTGCCACCAGAATCAACTTTTCTTTGGCACGCGTCAAGCCGACATAGAGAATTCGCATCTCCTCGGATATGTTGTCGCGCTCGGTGATGATTTTGAGGGCGCGTTTTGCTACGGATTGATACTTAAGGTTGCGTTCGTAATTTATGAGGTCGGGACCAAAGCCATGATTCTGATGGACAATGACACACGTCGACACGTCCATTTTATTGAAATTCTTGCCCAGTCCCGCCAAAAACACAATCGGGAACTCGAGACCTTTGCTCTTGTGGATGCTCATGATCCGGACGACGTTGTCTTCCTCGCCGATGAGGCGCGCCTCGCCCATGTCGCCTGAATTTCCAAAGACGTTTTCAAGGTAATCTATAAGGTTGAAAAGCCCGACCATCCCTGCGCGTTCGAAGTTTCGAATATATTCAAAAAGCAGTTTGAGGTTATTTTGGCGTTTGCGACCGTCAGGCAGTCCACCAACAAACGTAAAGTAGCCCGTATCATTAAGGATTCCCCAAATTAGTTCGCTGATTGGAACGACCCCAGAACGCATCCGCCAGTTCGAGAATGTCTCCATAAACTCGACTGCCTTTTGACCCTTTGACATCTTAACTGCCTCAAAGAAACGGTTAGGGCGCGAACCAATTCTGATGTCTGCGAGTTCGTTGTTCGTGAAGCCGAAAAAGTTGGATCGCAAAAGCGAAATCAGACTGATATCTTCAAGTGGATTATTGAGGGCCTTGAGCAGACTCATGACGCTCATGACTTCAATAGTCTCAAAAAGGCTGTTGCTCACATCCGAAAACACCGGGATTCCCTCCAAGTTGAACTGCTCTTCAAAGTCTGGAGCCCATGAGTTTGCGGCACGCATGAGGACTGTGAAGTCACTGAATCTTGGCTTGCGATAATCTTTGGTTTCTTTATCAACAATTTGAAAATCCGAATCTTCAGAGATCAGTTCCTGGATACGCGAAATCACAAAACGCGCCTCAGCGACGGCGTTCTTCTTGACATCTTCGTCATCTACCTCGCTGTCTTCCGACTCCGCCATATCGATGATGTTGATTTCCAAAGGACTATCTTTAGTAACTAGTTCTGGGTATGAAGCACCGGTATTGAGCAATTCGTCCTCGCCGTAATCAACCTCGCCGAGTTTCTTAGTCATTATTCGCTCAAAGATAAAATTGATTTTATCCAGCAACTCCCCACGACTTCTGAAATTCTTTCCGAGAATCACTTTGCGGTCCAAGGACTCACCGTCTTTTTTGAAACGGTCGTATTTCTCCATAAACAACTCCGGCTTCGCATGCCGAAACCTATAAATACTCTGCTTCACATCGCCTACCATAAACAAGTTGCCCAAATCGCCCTCGCGCGAAACTGCCTTTAAAATAGTCTCCTGAATTTCATTCGTATCTTGATACTCGTCAATTAACACCTCTTCGAACTTTTCTCTCAACGAAACTGCCAAATCCGTAGGGGTCTTTCTATCTGACTGCATTAAAAGTTCTAATGCATAGTGTTCGAAATCGGTGAAATCCAAGACCTTTTCTGACGTCTTTCTTTCAGCGAATTTTTTCGACGATAGTTTGATGTAGTCGCACAATGCCCCAAACTGGCGGTGCAACACCTCAAAATCTGCCCGACATTCCTCTTCGTTCAAGGCAAAATCCTGCGATTGCATCGACTTAATTTCAGCCTTATATTCATCTCGCAGATTTTTCGTCAATTCCTTGAGTCCCTCGTCCGCGCCCTTTTTCGCCGGGCTCATCCGGTCAAAGAATGCAGAATCGAATTTTTCGACAATTTTATCCCAGCTACCATCCAGGCTTTCTTCTAACCCATTAAGTATTACGCGCTCTGTCGTCAAGGTTTCCACGTACCCTTGCAACTTTTCATCAGTATGCAGAAGTTCCAAAACCAACTCAATTCGTTCAAGATAATATTGGATTTTCGTACGTGCATTTTCAATCAATTCACTCCCGAAAAACGTCTTAGCCACGGGCTCATTCGTGGCGTCTTCAAATCTTGCGACGCTCTCTTCAAGCCAAACCTCAGGCCACGGATTACTTTGAATTGTCGAAAACACCTTTTTCCCAAGTTCCATGACACCCTTGCCGCTTTTACCCCCAAAGGCTTTCAGCAATTCTATGAAATCCTGATTTTTTTTAATCACCATCTCGTGAAACGCTTCCTCAAAGGCGTCGTTCAAAAGTAACTTCATTTCATCTGTGTCCCCAACCGAAAAGTCAGGATCCAAAGAAAGTTGGTGATAATTCTCTTTAATTAAATTCAAGCAAAACGAATGTATGGTCATGATGCTCGCTTTGCCAAGGAGCATGTATTGCTTTTGAAGTGCAGCGTTTTCAGGGGCTTCCTCAAGTTTTTCCAATAACGCTTTCGCTAAACGTTCGCGCATCTCCGATGCGGCGGCGTTCGTGAACGTCATGACCAGCAGACGATCTACATCAACCGGATTTCCAGGTCTTGTGATGCGTTCGATAATTCGCTGAATCAATACAGCAGTCTTGCCAGAACCTGCGGCAGCAGAAACCAGAAGATTGCAGTCCATATAATCAATCGCGTTTTGCTGCTCGTTAGTCCACTTTGTCGACATCTGCATCCTCCTGCTTCAAGATTTCATCCCAAATTTCATCATCCTTGAGTTTGGTCAACTTCTTATATCTGCATCCAGTAAAACGCCCGTTAAACAGGCAAATTTTCTTGTAATCGCACCAGTCGCATGCAGTCAAATTTCCGTCTTTAATTGGCGAGACGCCTGTGTTACCAGTTGCCATTTCCTTGCCGAATTCCTTTAGCTTTTTGAGCGCGTGTTTCTGAAGCGCTTCAATATTGCGAAGCTCAGTAAGGTGTTTGCCGCTAGGCGTGCCGTCTTTGAATTTAATTTTCACTGCTTTAGAAATAAATTCCTCTGAATCGCCAAGGCCGCTCAGTACATTCGGGAGGTTCGTGATCAGGCCAGACGGCTTCAAACTCTCGCGGACAGCGTCGGAAATCAATTCGTCAGGATCGCCAGGCAGTGACTCAATTATCGGGTTTTTGACCTCCTGATAAAACACCGCCCCCGGCAGACAAGTTGCGCCAACCATTGACCCGAGGCCGTCCTTCAGCACTATCAGATATGAAATCAACTGCAGCTGCATGCCCTGGTAAACTTCGTTGAGTTTGAACTCCTTCTGGCCAGTCTTGTAATCGACCACCTTCAAATAGCAGGTCCCGTCCTCATTGTAGACATCGACCCTATCGATAAATCCGGTGAAAGTCATTTTGCAGTTGCCCAGATCGAGCTCAATCGGCTTTAAGTCAGCACTCTTGCCGAACTTCAACTCAAAATATTCGGGCACGAATTTACCCGCAGAAAGATTCAGAGCATTGAACCACGCCGAAGTCTTCAATGTATCACGAATTCGCGCAAGCATGAAAAGATACTTGCCGTTTTCCGCAAATGATTTGTTGACCTTGGCTGACCCCAAAATCTCGTCCATGATTTTGTTAACGAGCATGTCGGAATCCGCCCGCTCCATTGTCTTCAAATCAATTTTTGCTGCATTGATTTCTTTGAAATACTTCTCAAGAATCTCGTGGCTCAGCGTCCCTTCATCCTTCGGTTCAAAGTCGAACTGCTGACGAATTTTCGCCTTCAGACCGTATTGCACGAAGAACGAGAACGGACACTTCGCGAATTTCTCCATTTTGCTTACACTAGAAAAAATCTCAGAACCATAAAGTTCAATCGCCTTATCCTCGGAAATGTAGTCCACAGAGCCGTCGTAGTCAAGGCTTTGAAGCAGTTTTTGCAGGTTCGTTCCCTGGGCGTCGTTCTCCACAAACCAACGATACGCTTCGCGGACATCCGAATCCTCATCCCCATCGCACACCTCGCGGATTTGGGATACCACACTTTGAAACGCAGCGTTTCTCGAATCGAAATTTGAGCTTTTTGATGAGTCGGTAATTTCTGACTCAACCTTTAAATCCGGAAAAATCCTTCGCAAGCGCGCTATCATCGAAGAAGGTCGAAGACCTTTTCCCTGGCCATCGGCCAACGGATAGGACACGAATAATTGCTTCGTGGGCGTCGTGAGTGTCGAGTACGCCAAAATCTGATCGTCAAATAGCGCCTGTCTTACAGTCGGTGCCAAGCCGAAATTGAGACCCTGCTCTTTTAGTTTCTCGCGGTCCTGGTCAGAAAGCAACCCTTCAGCCTTTGCCGCTGCTGGGAAGACGCCTTCGTTTGCGCCCACCAGAAACATCACCTTTATATCTTGAGTCCTTGACCTTGAAATTTCGCCGACAAACACGCGGTTCAGGTTGAGTGGCACGCTGCCTATGTTTGAACCGTTTGCTGCAACCTGAAAAAGTTCGAGCAGTTGCTCAGATGTCAACTTTTCGTCTCCAAACGCCTCTTCAATCTGGTCAATAATCTCAATTATCAAATTCCATGTCTGGACGTATTCGTTTGCCTTGTCCTCAAGATCCTGAGCAATAAGTCGCTCCTGCAATGAAGTAATCTTCCGCTGAATTTCGCATTCTTGTAAAAATTCAAAAACCGCACGAACCATTTCACTTGCAGGCTTGCCATAAATGGTCGCTTCTTTAAGTCTCTGCAGGGGTGCTGCAATTTCTCTTCGAATCGCATCCACCATCTGCATTTCATCAATCTCGGCTTCAGTTGGATCTTCCGAAAAATATCCGTTGATCCGAAACGTCCAGTTCTCGAGGGCTATCCAGGTGCTTCCGTGAATGTTGTTCGCAATCACGTACTCTTCCAGAACGTCGATTTTCGACTCATCAATTCCCGTCAATCCCGTCCTCAAATAAGAAAACACATCCCTGTACTTCCATCCATCAGCCAGAATCTTGAGTGCTGAAACGACGAATCTAACAAGAGGATTAAGGGATATGACCGACTTTTCATCCATAAAAAATGGCAGGTCATATGATTTGAAGACAGCCGAAATCAAGCCGTTGTAGCTGTCAGATGCGCCAGAGACAACGGCGATGTCTTGGAATTCAAGCCCATCGTCCTTTACCAACTTTACAATCTTTTGAGCTATTAGCTCAATTTCAGAAAATATGTTTGCTGATTTTACAATCGAGATTTCTTCAGGTTGTCCATCGAACTTTTCTGGAGTCAACGAAAAGAGAAAACGCTCAAGATGACTCAATGCCGGAGTTTTGGTTTCTGATTCACTTCGCTCTAGGTGAATCAGTTCTGGTTCATTTCCACTTTCCTTGCATAATTCATTCAACTGATTAAACGCCCGCTTAGTCGGTGCGAAAAGATCAATTTCACTAGGCGCTTTATCAACCTCATCCATGCAAAGCGATATGGTTACTTGCCGAGCATGAAGCATTAACTGTTTTATTATGTTTCTTTCTTGTTGAGTGAACCCGAAAAACTCATCAATCCATACAGAACAGTTCTTGATGTACTCGGAGAGCGGGATGTTTTGCGCGAGCAAATCAAGCATGTCTTCGGTGTCGTAGACTTTCGATTCTAGGCGCTCATTGTAAAGTGAATAGAGGAGTGACAGGTCGGTCAACTTCTTTTTCAAAAGAGAATCGCTCAATTTTTCGGTAACCTCGGAGAGTTGCTCGGGTGTGTGGTTGTAACGCTTGAATTCGGAGATCAAGTCCGCGACGACGTTCACGAAACCAGGCTTGTCTGCCGCGAGTTTAAAGACCTCGAATTTATCTTTATTTTGCATAAACGTCCGATATAGCAGCATCGCCTTGCCGTTCTGAGTGAGTTTGCGACGCGCACGCCCCGAAACCTCGCCCGCCACCTTGTGCGCAAGTCGAGTGAAGCTCAACACCTCAGCGTCAAGAATTCCTTTTTCGTTCGATGAATTAACCAAATCGTGCTCAGCCATATAAGCGAACTGCTCAGGCACAATAAACAAGCCTTCTCCGCAATCACTTGAAAAATCATTTTCGCAAATTTGAGAAAGAATTTCTTGCTTACACCTGTGACTTTTCCCGCTCCCAGCGCGTCCGTAAATAAATCGAACTTTCAAATGTCGACCTCCAGGCTAACCGCATTTTGAGAACCCGCAACCTCTGCAAATCACGCATCCACCTTCGTGCTCGAGCTTTTTGCCGCACTCTGGGCATGCTGCAGATCTTGATAAATCAAACACATCTAATTCTTCATAATCAATAGTAACCGGCCTCTGATTTTCTACGCTAACAGCCACAGCCATTTTGGTCGCCGTCGTCGCTGCAGATTTTGCCACGATTTTTTCAGATGCCAGAATTTCTAACCCTGCATTGTTTCCAGTGCCGTTTGCCTGAATTTGCGCAACCTTCTCAACCAGTCGCCCTATAGCATCTGGACAGGACATAACTTTCATGCCTTTCTGCCTAATAGTCGACGGGCAGCGAATTCCTTTGAGCTGCTCTACAATCGACTGCGCGTCCATACCGGAACGCAAAGCAATCGACACAAGCCGACTTGTAGCTTCCGATTGCGACGGACACCCACCTGCCCGACCTAAGTTAGAAAACACCTCACAGATGCCCTTTTCGTCGTAATTAACAGTGATATATAGGTTTCCGCAACCGATTCTTACCTTTTCAGTGAATCCGGTAGTGATATCTGGTCGCGCTCTTGGTGAAATGACTTGCTCGCCTTCGTCAATACTTGATCCGCAAGCGCTGCACGAAGAGCAATCCATCTGAGTTTCTTTCTCAGTTGTTTTATCCGCATCCTTACCTTTTACCGAACCTATATTGAGCACTTGCATGTCTCTGCTTCCATCACGGTACAAAGTCACACCCTTGCAACCAGTCTCATACGCCTGCAAAAACACATCCCTGACATCGTCCATGGTCGCTTCATGCGAAAGGTTTACTGTCTTAGAAACCGCGTTATCAGTGTGTTTCTGGAAAATTGCCTGCATCTTGACATGATATTCGGGCGACACATCATGCGCTGTCGCAAACACCTGCCTGACTCTAAACGGAATCTCCAGGAATTCACGAATTGTGCCTTCTTTAGCGATTTGTAGCATCAATTCCTCAGAATAAAAGCCCTCTTCCTTCGCGATGTTTTCGAAAATCGGGTTAACTTCAACCAATTCGCTGTTATCCATAACGTTTCTAATGTATGAAATGGCAAAAATAGGTTCGATGCCACTCGAAACACCCGCTATAATGCTTAGTGTTCCGGTAGGAGCAATGGTCGTAACCGTCGCATTTCTATAAGCCAACTTCTTTTTCTTGAAAATGCTCTTGTTGTAATACGGGAACACGCCTTTTTTCTTAGCAATCGCAAGCGAAGCCTTCTTCGCCTCAGAATTGATGAAGCCCATAACCTCGTCCGCCAGCTCGATTGCCTCGTCAGAATCATACGGAATCCCAAGAATGCACAACAAATCCGCCCAACCCATCACACCAAGCCCAATTTTCCTGGTCCCGCGCGTCATCTCGTCGATTTTCGGAAGCGGATATTTATTCGCATCAATTACATTATCAAGGAAATGCACTGCTTTTTTAACGGTCGCACCCAACTTTACGAAATCAACTTCCGGGCTATCGCCAGTCTCATCAACCATCATTTTCAGATTGATAGACCCTAGATTACAAGCCTCAAACGGCAACAACGGCTGCTCCCCACACGGATTCGTGCTCTCGATTTCCCCAAGCTGCGGCGTAACGTTCTCTTTATTCAAACGGTCCAAGAAAATAATCCCCGGCTCCCCATTATTCCAAGACATCTCGACCATCAGATCAAACATCTTCTTCGCACTCAACTTCCCGACGCACTCTTTCGTATACGGGTCAATGAGGTCGTAATCGCTCTCGGTCTTGACGGCCTTCATGAACTTCTCGGTAATCCCGACGCTGATATTGAAATTCGTAATCTCAGTATTATTCTGCTTCGCAGTGATGAACTCAAGGATATCTGGATGGTCAACCCTCAAAATCCCCATATTCGCCCCGCGCCTAGTACCGCCTTGCTTTACAGCCTCGGTTGCAGCATTAAAAACCTTCATAAAGCTTACCGGCCCGCTCGCAACACCCCCCGTAGAATTTACGGTCGCTCCCTTAGGTCTGAGTCGCGAAAAACTAAACCCAGTCCCGCCGCCGCTCTTGTGTATCAACGCCGCATTCTTAATGGTATCAAAAATTCCTTCCATTGTATCTTCAATCGGCAACACAAAACACGCGCTCAACTGCCCCAACGGCCTTCCCGCGTTCATTAGTGTCGGCGAATTCGGCAGAAACTCCAAATCTGTCATCATATTAAAAAATTGGTTCTCGATTTTCTTTAATTCCTTCGCTGTCACAAAGTCCTTATCCGGCTCCGCAACACACTTCGCGACCCTGCGAAACAGCCCTTCCACATTCTCAGTCGGCACACCATTCTCGTCTCTTATTAAATATCTCTTTTCCAACACCTTGATTGCATTCTCATTTAACTTCATTTAAAACAACTCTCTTTCTTTAGTAAATTAATTTTAACACTTTTCTCTGACATGTACAGACAATTCTTTGGGGGTTTATCGAAAAATTTTGACACCTTGCGATTCAAACCACCAGACCATCTTGGGGTCCCGATTATCCAGGACGCGAGTTGCCCGCCCGAGCGACCCCGACACAACATTTAGTATTATTTATAACAGTAAAGCAATTATAATGCACAAGATGTAGAGTTGTCAATGGTTTTCGTTTCTTATGCGGGGTGGTACATTTTCAGCCTCCTTACTGTTCAAAACGCAGTAAGCAAGGGTTTTATGTACCCCTTTCGTCCAATTCTTCCTCTTCTGACCCTTCAAATCACAACTTTAATCGCGATTCCAAACATATAGTTGTGATTTAGGCCAGTTGCCTTTACCTTCTAGCCTTCTCTGTTCTCCCTTCGCCGCCTCGGGGGTACACTTTTGCCTCCCTTGCTGCAGTCCAGGGTACATTTTTCGCCCCTTTACTGTGTAACGCAAAAATTCCGACTCATATTCATGAATCGGAATCTTGTCTGGCTCCTCAAGTTGGACTCGAACCAACGACCCTGCGGTTAACAGCCGCATGCTCTACCAGCTGAGCTATTGAGGATTAAAATTCCGGCAGAGACCTATTTTCCCGGATCGTCTCCAATCGAGTATTTTCGGCACTGAGAGACTTAACTGCTGTGTTCGGTATGGGAACAGGTGTGGCCCTCTCGTCATTTCCACCAGAAACTTTTTAGGGTATGCACCCTCAAAACCATATAACTCTTCAACCATTGAAATTTCGCACGTTTTTCTGACTTTCACCCTATTAAATAAATCGTCACTTCTGTGAGGTCAAGCCCTCGACCTATTAGTACCAGTCAGCTGCATGTGTTGCCACACTTCCACTCCTGGCCTATCAACCACGTAGTCTACATGGGGTCTTACCCTTTCGGTGGGATATCTCATCTCAGGAGGGGCTTCACGCTTAGATGCCTTCAGCGTTTATCCCGTCCGTACTTAGCTAC
>Ga0194056_10002138_pt1 | contig 10525 bp, 8 predicted proteins | sample SepL4413m_MetaG_FD_155458 | JGI IMG/M metagenome (GOLD analysis project Ga0194056, IMG submission 155458) | Anoxic zone freshwater microbial communities from boreal shield lake in IISD Experimental Lakes Area, Ontario, Canada - Sep2016-L442-13m | ecosystem: Environmental > Aquatic > Freshwater >...
TCTTTAGCCGATGCAACTGCGGTGGCTTTTACCCGTAACCCTGCCGGTTTGCGCAGTGCGCTAGAGGTTTTAGCTGCAGATTCAACTGTGGTGCAACAGAAATCAAATTCAATTGCACATATTTGGATTGAATCTCCATTAGATGGAAAATCAGTGTCGAAGTTATTTTCTACTCATCCACCGATTCAAGAACGAATCAATGTATTGAAAGCTATGGAATCGCTCTCTTAAGCTGTAGCTGTTGGAAAAAATAAAGTAAAGGTTGTGCCTTGACCAGGTTTGGAAATAACGCCTACTTTTCCACCATGTGCCTGCATCACTGAATCAACGATAGATAAACCTAGCCCGCTACCTTCATGGCTAGTGCGTTGGCGCGAAGGATCGGCGCGGAAGAAACGCTCAAAGATTCGCTTTTGGTCTTCTTCACTTAACCCTGGACCATTATCTGAAACTGAAACGTAGACGCCATCATCTTCACTGCGCGCCAGGATATTGATCGCGGTACCGGCAGGAGTGTGTACGCGGGCATTAGCTAATAAATTAGTGATTACTTGATAGATACGATCGGAATCGCCAAGTACAAATAACTCTTTAGGCATATCTACATGAATCGGGTGTTGTGGTCCAGCTGCTTGCGCCGATGCAACGGTTTCTTCAATGACATGTGCGATATCTACCGGTTTCAATTCAATTGCGCGCGATTGATCCAGGCGTGCCAGTAGTAACAAATCTTCAACTAACGTACCCATACGCACAGATTCTTTTTCAATGCGCCCGAGTAGCTCTTTAGTTTTATCGCCATCCGGCACTGCGCCTTGACGGTATAGTTCGGCAAAGCCACGGATGGCCGTTAGCGGTGTGCGTAGTTCGTGGCTGGCGTCGGCAACAAATCGGCGCAATTTACTTTCACTCTCAGTACGAACCGCAAACGACTCTTCAATTCGCCCTAACATCGTGTTAAGTGATGTGCTTAAGCGACCAACTTCAGTTGCTGGTTCAAAGTTATCTAAACGCGCGGATAAATCTCCCGCAGCAATCTTTTCCGCAGTTATTTCAACGGCTTCTAATGGCTTCATGCTGATTCGAATAACTTGACGCGCGGCAAAAGCAATAAGGAATAGAACTATTAGCCCTATGAATAACAAGATGCTGCCAATTTTGCGAGTTGTGTTATCAAAATCAGATAATGATTGCGCAACGATTACCGAACCTACCGAGTTAGGTAAGACGGTTGCGACTGCGCGAAAATCAGCTCCGGAAGTTTTAATCGTAAATGGCTGGCTGCCATATTTTTGAACATCGGCTGGAAGCCAACCAATCACATAATCAGTAATGCGATTAGCGTTTAAATCGCCACCAATACCGCCTACAAGATTGCCTGATGAGTTCAACAGAGTCACAGAAACCGTGGTGGGTACTCGATTTAAAGGCGTTATTGCCGTTGTTGGTTGGGCTGAATTTTCTTCGTTCTCTTCATGTGCAATTCCGGCTTTACCTACACGTGCTGAAGTTCCACCAATAACACTTAAAAGTTGATTATCAACTTGGCCGATTAAATAACCGCGCAAAGTACTTTGTACAACAAACCCCGCACCAATAAAACCAATCGAAGACAGGACAAGTACGCCCGCAGTTAAGCGGTTGCGTAGTGACCAGTTACGGAGGGGAGAGTTCATTGGTATTTTTACTTAGGCGGCATTCGTAAGCGATAGCCAACACCACGCACAGTATGGATTAGTGGTGGATCAAAAGAATCAATCTTTTTGCGTAAGTAAGAAATATAAGTTTCAACAATTCCAGCATCGCCGCGAAAATCGTATTGCCATACGTGATCCAAAATCTGTGACTTAGAAACAACGCGATCGGCATTAATAATTAAGTAACGAATTAAAGCAAACTCGGTTGGAGAAAGATCGAGCATGTGGCCAGCACGATGAACTTCGTGGGTTGCTTCATCAAGTTCCAAATCGGCAAAGCGCATTTTTTCATCATCGATTTCAATCTGATCTACGCCGGTACGACGCAGCAATGCACGCAAGCGTGCAACAAGTTCTTCAAGTGAAAAAGGCTTAGTCATATAATCGTCGCCGCCAAGGGTTAGACCTTTAACTTTATCTTCCATGCCATCTTTTGCGGTTAAGAAAAGAACGCCGGTATCAACGCCTTCATTGCGAATTTTTTTACAGACTTCAAAACCATCTAAATCCGGCAACATGACATCTAGAACCATTGCATGTGGTCTGAACTCTTCAGCCATTGCTAAAGCTTGCGCGCCATTTGCTGCGGTGCGAACATCGAAACCAACAAAACGCAGGCTGGTTGAAATCAATTCACTGATACTGGATTCATCGTCGACGACGAGAATGCGTTGCATGGTCTTTTCAGCAGTTGTTGTCATGGAGCAACCATGCTCCCATAGGCTGGGAGTTATCTGAGAATAGACCTAGATTCAGCCCTTAACTGAGCGCAGCAAGACCTGAGCTACGTCCAAGACTTCAACGGTTGACTCACGCGCGCTCATTCCATCGGTTGTCATAACGCGGCAGAAAGGACAGGCAACGGCCAACTCATCGGCCTGGGTTGCGATCGCTTCATCAACTCGATTTAAGTTAATGCGCGTTCCAATTTTTTCTTCCATCCACATACGTCCACCACCTGCGCCACAACAAAATGATCGCTCTTTATTGCGCGGCATTTCAGTCAGGTTTGCACCAGTTGCTTCAAGAATTTCGCGTGGAGGTTGATAAATTTCATTGTGACGGCCCAAGTAACATGGATCGTGATAAGTCATTGCAGTATGACTCATCTTGATTGGTAACAACTTCTTATCACGAATTAATTGATTCAGAAGTTGTGTGTGGTGAACCATCTCTAATTCGAAACCACTTTGCGCGTAATCGCGACCGATTGTTGTAAAGCAATGCGGGCAAGTAACTACAACTTTCTTTTTGCCTTTAGGGCGCTCGGCAAAAACTTCTTTAAAAGTTTCAATATTCTCTGCCGCCAAAATTTGATATAAGAATTCGTTGCCTGCACGTCGTGCAGGATCACCAGTACATGTTTCCTTCTTACCAAGTACAGCAAACTCAACACCAGCCATGTACAACAGTTCAGCTACAGCTTTTGTAGTTTTGCGGGCACGTTCATCGTAAGCACCGGCGCAACCGACCCAGAATAGATATTCAACTTCATCAGGTAGAACGCCTTCAACTACGCGAATTGGGAAATCACATTCAGCGATCCAAGCTTCGCGATCGTTTTTATTAGCACCCCATGGGTTACCTGATTGTTCTAAGTTACGGAAAGTTCCACCGAGTTCGGCAGGAAAATCTGATTCCACCATTACTTGATAACGGCGCATATTAACGATGTGATCAATGTGTTCGATATCTACCGGACATTCATTGACGCAAGCACCACAAGAAGTACAGGACCACAAAATATCTGAAGTAATTGCCGCATTTTCGCCGACCATTGCTTCGGTTTCTACCGTCTTAGCAAAAGCATGATCGCGCATCGCCATGATTAAAAGCTTGGGAGATAGGGGTTTATCGGTGTGCCAAGCTGGGCACTGAGACTGACAACGACCGCACTCGGTACATGAAGTCATATCCAACAAACCTTTCCAGGTTATGTCAGCGCGAGTTCCAAGACCAAAGACATCATCATCTTTTGGATCTTCAAAGTTAACGACTTCACCGTGAGACAACATTTCAGGAAGTGGTCCAAGTGAAGATTTTCCATCAGAGTTACGGCGAAAGAAAATATTAAATGGCGCCAAGAAGCGGTGCCACGCCACACCCATCGTTAAGTTGGATGCAATAACAATGAACCAGGCCATTGATCCAACAATCTTGATTGCGGCAACTAATTGAATTGTTGAAGTTAGCTGCGTTAATGACCAAGACTTAAACATCGATGCGATGAACCACGTTGTAATGAAGTGGTGGTTCCAACGAATTTCATCGGAAAGCGCACCTTCAAGACCGCGCAAAGCGATAACGCAGAAAACGATAAGAACGATTGTGAACTCGACGTAGTACGCCTTCCACATTCCGCTGCCATAAAAACGTGAACGCTTATTGCGCAAACGAGTTACTTGGCGAATTCCAATTAACGTGACAATTCCGATTCCAGTTGCCCAAGCGATCAGCTCAGTGATGTATTCATAAATCCAATAGTGGCCAATGATCGGCAAAACAAAACGCGGATTTAATAATTGACCGTAAGCGGTGACAAGAGTTCCAAATAAAACAACGAAACCGACCATGACAAACCAGTGGGCAAAACCAACAACAGTGAAATTAAACATCTTGGTATGGCCAAAGATTTCACGTGCGGCCATACGCAGACGTTGACCCTTGTTATCGCCGCGAGTGGGATCAGCTGCACCTTTTTTATAGATACCTATTAACTGCCGGACGCGCACAGTAATCAGGACCAGGGCAACGATGGTGATGCCATAGGAAATGGCGGCAAGGGTCAGGTTCATGGAGGTAAGGGTAGGGAATAAAGCCGGTGGGGTCACCGTTATGTGAAGTGGCAAACCTGAGTCGCAACGACTCAACCTTTCAGGTAGAATCGGCTCAGGTTTGAAGCAGTCCTCGACCCTAACTCAGGCTCGAGCGTAGATATAAGGAGCACTACACATGGCTAGAGCAGTTGGAATCGACTTAGGTACCACTAATAGTTGCGTATCGGTCTTAGAAGGTGGAGAACCCACCGTTATCGCCAACGCTGAAGGCGCCCGTACGACCCCGTCGATCGTCGCTTTCGCAAAAAATGGCGAAGTTCTTGTTGGTGAAGTGGCTAAGCGCCAATCAGTTACCAACGTGGATCGCACGATCCGTTCAGTTAAGCGTCACATGGGAACTAGCTGGACCGTCGATATCGATGGCAAGCAGTACACACCACAAGAAATTTCAGCGCGCGTTTTGCAAAAGCTCAAGCGCGATGCAGAGTCTTATTTGGGTGAAACAGTAACCGATGCAGTTATTACTGTTCCCGCATATTTCAATGACGCACAACGTCAAGCAACGAAAGAAGCTGGCGAAATTGCCGGCCTTAATGTTTTGCGCATTATCAACGAACCAACTGCTGCAGCGCTCGCATACGGTCTTGATAAAGCTGATCAAGAACAAACAATTCTCGTTTTCGACTTAGGTGGTGGAACTTTCGACGTTTCACTTCTAGAAATCGGTGACGGAGTTGTAGAAGTTAAAGCAACTAATGGTGACAACCACCTTGGTGGCGATGACTGGGATCAAGCTCTAGTTGATCACTTAGTGACAACTTTTGGTTCACAAAATGGAATTGATTTAACTAAAGACAAGATGGCGATGCAACGTATTCGTGAAGCGGCTGAAAAAGCGAAGATCGAACTCTCATCATCACAATCAGCATCAATCAACTTGCCGTACATCACGGTAGATGCTGAAAAGAACCCACTATTTCTTGACGAAACAATTACTCGCGCACAGTTCCAGCAATTAACTGCGGCGCTGCTCGAGCGTTGCAAGAAACCTTTCCAAGCCGTTCTCAAAGATGCTGGAATTCCAATTAGCAAGATTCAATCGGTTGTACTTGTTGGCGGTTCAACTCGTATGCCAGCTGTGGTTGATTTAGTGAAGGAATTAACTGGCGGAAAAGAGCCAAATAAGGGCGTAAATCCTGATGAAGTTGTGGCCGTTGGCGCATCACTTCAAGCCGGTGTTCTTAAGGGTGAAGTGAAAGACGTTCTACTTCTGGATGTAACTCCACTATCTCTTGGTATCGAAACTAAGGGTGGCGTTATGACTAAGTTGATCGAGCGCAACACAACCATTCCTACAAAGCGCAGCGAAGTATTTACAACTGCCGATGATAATCAACCAGCTGTACAAATTCAGGCTTACCAAGGCGAACGCGAAATGGCGGCTTACAACAAAAAGCTCGGCATGTTCGAACTCACCGGTTTGCCACCAGCACCACGTGGAATTCCACAAATCGAAGTGACTTTCGATATTGATGCAAATGGAATTGTTCATGTATCTGCAAAAGATCTTGGAACTGGAAAAGAACAGAGCATGACCATCACTGGTGGCTCTGCACTTTCTAAAGAAGAGATTGAGCGCATGATGGCCGATGCTGAATCACATGCTGAAGAAGATCGTCAGCGTAAAGAAGAAGCAGAAATCCGCAATGCTGGAGATTCACTTGTCTACTCCACTGAAAAGTTCATCAAAGATAATGAAGAGAAGTTATCTGCAGGTGATGCACTTGAGAAGAAGACCGAGACCGAAGCCGCTCTTGCAGAGTTAAAGACTGCACTTGGTGGTTCAAACTTCGAAATGATTAAGAGCGCAACTGAAAAAGTTGCAACTGTTAGTCAAGCACTCGGTGCCGCGTTGTATGCAGGTGCAGCAGCTGAGGGCGAAGGTCAAACTTCACCAACTGAAGATGGCGTAGAAGATGCTGAGGTCGTTGAGTGAGACACACAAGTGTCGAGCATTGGGACTGGTCTAAATAGATGACTACAGCGGATGAAGCAACTCAACCTGTAGATGCGAATGTTGATGTGGCACCGGATCAGGAAACTGATCCGGTAGCTACGTTAACTAGTGATTTACAACGACTTCAGGCTGAATATGCCAACTATCGCAAACGCGTAGAACGTGATCGTTCCCTTGCTCACGAAATGGCGATTGGCGCAGTTCTTACTGAATTGCTGGCACTTCTAGATGATGTTGATCGCGCCGAACAGCATGGTGAGTTAACTGGTGGCTTTAAAGCCGTCGCCGATCAACTCAACACAATTACTACGCGCATTGGTTTAGAAAAATATGGAACCGAAGGCGAAGCTTTCGACCCACAAATTCACGAAGCATTGATGCACGACACATCGGCCGATGTTGCCGTGCCAACAGCTTCAAAGATTTTGCAACCTGGATACAAATATAAAGAACGTATCTTGCGTCCAGCCCGAGTTTCAGTAACCGATCCAGCCGGAGAATAATTAATCATGGCAGCCAAGGATTTATACGAGAAGGATTTTTACAAAGTCCTTGGTGCATCAAAGAGTGATGATCAAGCCGCAATTAAACGTAAATACCGTGCCTTAGTGAAGGATTTACATCCTGATACTAATCATGGAGATTCTGCAAAAGAAGAAAAGTTCAAGGCAGTTTCAGAAGCCTACGAAATTCTCTCTGATTCAAAAAAACGCGCTGAATATGATGAAGCCCGTTCACTCTTTGAACGCGGTGGTTTTCGTGCACCAACTGGTGGACAAAACTTTCAAGGTGGAGATTTCTCGGACATCTTTGGCGGAGGAAATCCACAAGATATTTTCGCAAATCTTTTTGGTGGTGGAGGTCGTCGTGGTCCACGCAAAGGTCAAGATTTACAGACTGAAGCAACGATAACTTTTCGTGAATCAGTCTTTGGCACAAATTTAGATTTGCGCCTTGGCACTGACCGTGGAGCACCACAAAACATTACTGCGCGTGTACCTGCTGGAGTAAATGACGGCGCCAAAATTCGCGTTAAAGGCAAAGGCGCACCAGGAGAAGCTGGCCCAGGTGATTTATTTATTCTGCTGCATGTAAAACCACACCCAATTTTTTCACGCAAAGCTGAAAATCTTCTCGTCTCTTTGCCTATAACTTTTACCGAAGCTGCGCTCGGAGCTGACGTAAAAGTTCCAGTGTTAAGTGGCGATGAAGTAACGGTGCGTATTTCTCCAGGAACACCCAATGGTCGTACGTTGCGCGTTAAGGGCCGTGGAATTACTAAAGGTTCTACAACCGGAGATTTACTGGTAACTGTTGAAGTACAAGTGCCACAACGTGTTGACGGTAAAGCTCTAGAAGCGTTGCGCACTTTTGCCGAAGAAACTGCGGGCGAAGATGTGCGCGCCGAATTAACTAATAAGGCTAAGCAATGAGCGATGAGTTAAAGAACGACATCCCTGCCGATGATGCAGGGGTTTATGTCATTTCTGTTGCCGCTGAAATCTCTGGACTGCACCCGCAAACTTTGCGTCAATACGATCGCTTAGGTTTAGTCTCCCCTTCGCGCACCGAAGGTCGCAATCGCCGTTATTCATTACGCGATATTGCTTTGCTGCGTGCAGTACAAAAACTTGTTGGTGAAGGAATTAATCACGCCGGCATCAAGCGAATTATTGAACTGGAATCTGCGATGGCTAATATGGCAATTGAAGTTGCCCAACTACGCATTGAAGTTGATGCGCTATTAGATTCTAATCCACCTAAAGGGATTGCACGTCGTAGCCGTAGCGAAGTAATTGTTTATAAAGAAAAGAACTAAGCGGTTTTCATAAAGTTAGTTCGACCGCTCCACTTGCCTAGCGTTTGTTCAACAGGTGATTTCAAAATAGATTCAAGGACAGTGGCATAAATATCTCTGAAGTCAGTTGTTACCGCTAAATCCCCGTCTACTAACTTAGATAGTGATGGTTGGTCTCCGTAGTAGCCACCCTTAATATTTTCGCCGATAACAAAAACGGGTGCAGACGTTCCATGGTCAGTGCCTTGCGAAGCATTGCCCTTTACGCGTCGACCAAATTCGCTGTACACCAAAACCGTTACATCTTTTGATCGTGTAGTTGATTTCATTTGGCTCATAAAGCGGGTGAGCGATGTAGAGACCACACCCAACAGATCGGCTTGCGCGTTTGCTTCATTTGCATGAGTATCAAAACCACCTAATGAAACTGCCCAGATTTTCGTTGGTGAACTCGCAGCGATAAGTTTGGCGACAACATCTAGTTGTTGCGATAAATTATTTGTTCCACCGGCATTGCCACCATTAACCGTAGGCAAATCAACTGCAGCAGGTGCAGGACCTTTCAAAATAGGTTGAATTGACGTAGAGATATTAAATAAATTTCGCATCGAAGTCGCTGCCGCGGCCATAAGTGTGGAATCCGATTGCACCGCCTTTGACAGTTGAACGCACTGCTTTGCCAGGTTTCCAGTTGGAATAACTAAACCACCTAAAGGAAGGGCTGATCCAGAAATCTTCGTTCCCGCTAGGAGTGGAGGAATAACTGAACCCAAAGCGATTGCTGACATTGCATCTTCAGGTTGTGAATCCAGCCAGCGACCTAACCAACCAGAGTTAATTTGTTTTTCAGGAGAACCGGTTTGCCACTTTGCCATGGAAGAAAAATGTGAGTGATCAGGTTTTGGATAACCAACACCACGGATGATTGCAACTTTCTTTTGATCCCACAGCGATTTGATACCAGCCATATTGGGGTTTAACGCTAATTCGGCATCTAGCGGCAACATAGTTTCAGGCTTATAAGAAATCTCTGGCCGCGAAGAATAATAAATCGGATCTTTGTATGGAATAACTGTATTTAAACCATCGTTACCGCCATATAAAGTCACGATAACTAAAATTGGCGTGTTATCAGGCAGCGGACGACTAATCGCAGCTTCAGCAATTTGATCGAGCGTTAAGAAGTTAGCCGCAGTTCCAACGGCAACTGCACCAGTTGTTAATTTGAGAAATTTACGCCGAGATATTGTGTCCATGATCGCTCCTATGCACTCACAATGTATTCCGGACTACACAGCGCCATTAATGCAAACTGCGCCGGGTTATCTAAAGAGTTTCTCAGTGCAGCTTGAGTACGAGCGCTCCACTCTGCAACACCCAACCAGTCGGCACTTTTTAAAACACGATCCTCAACGGCAATATCGGTGAGTGCTTTAAGCGAACTTTGTTTAATGAGCCACGTTGCACACGCTAAGCGGTATTGCGCAGTAGCTGAAGTGAGCCAGGCTTGGGCTGCAGGCCAACCACCAACATTGGGTGGCAAGAAAGGCGTCTGCCCTAATTTATTTAAGTGATTAAGAAGTTGCGAGGTTGTTTCAAGTTTCGACGGTAAAATTTCTAACGCTCTGCAGGCCGAGACAAACCATTCAACCGGTGATTTAACTAATGCATTGTTTGGATTTTGCATTGAAGAATCAGTAGCCATTGCTTGAACTGCGGCTGAGATATTTCGACCATTAAAAGCGTTTTTAGCGCTAAAAGTTGAAGGCATAGTTTCAGTGCTTGAAATGAAGCGGTACCACAGGCGCTCAGAGATAAAAGTGGCACAGTCATCTCTACTGGTTAAAAAATCAGCTAAGGAATCTCCAGTAAACGCTGCGGTTTTGCCTAATAAAACGACTGGGTTTGAATCTTTGCGCTTGGGATTGATTACGGTTGTGCCGCTATTGAGAACCACTTGATAACCCGTAAGCGCTCTAGATATAGCTTTTACATCATCTTCGGTATATCGATTAACTCCTAGAACAAATAACTCCATTAACTCACGGCCAAGATTTTCATTTGGCGCAGCGGGTGTGCTGTCTTGTCCATCTAACCAATATTGCAACGCACAGTCATTGAGCATTGATTTAGTAAATGAAGTGAAATTACCAAGAGCGTTGCTACGTAATAAATTATTTTGAATATACATCGGCAATGCGTAATTCACTTTATCAATTGAAGTTGCCCAATGCCC
>Ga0194056_10002145_pt1 | contig 10493 bp, 7 predicted proteins | sample SepL4413m_MetaG_FD_155458 | JGI IMG/M metagenome (GOLD analysis project Ga0194056, IMG submission 155458) | Anoxic zone freshwater microbial communities from boreal shield lake in IISD Experimental Lakes Area, Ontario, Canada - Sep2016-L442-13m | ecosystem: Environmental > Aquatic > Freshwater >...
GTTCATGGGGACGCGCGCGGCGGTGGGGTCGGTGGCGGTGGTGATGTTCAATCTTGGCTACCTGCCGGGAAATACCCATGAGTTGATCACCGAGCCCGGCGGCACCCTCGAGGGTTTGATCTGCGCCATGGGTTTGCTCAAACCCGGCGGCATGCTCACGGCGGTGTGCTATCCGGGCCATCCGGGCGGGGCGGCGGAAGCAGCGGCGGTCGAGCATTGGTTTGCCGCACTCGCCGCCCGCGACTGGCGGGTCGCCAGATACGGTGCCATTGCCACACGCCGGCCCGCGCCGTTTTTGTTGTTAGGACGCAAGCCGGCATAGGTGGCGGCCCCTTGATTTGTTAGAAAAACCGGAGATATAGGGCAATGACGCAGGCAATGAGGAGGGTGCTCCAGAAGCTGAAGCGTTGATAGAACGGCCGCGCCCGCATTTCAGCCAGGATTTCGGCAGAAAACGCGCGGTCGATGATGGCACGGGGCTCGATTTCACCCCGGTTGCGGAACACCCAGAGAATGACGAAGGCAAACAGGAAGTCGATGGCACCGCGGGTGAGGAAGGGAATCGACCAGAAACCAGCGCCCTCTGCGGAGCGGGCGATCCACACCGTGAGACCGGGAATTTGCGGCAGCATCCTGGCCATTTCCAACAAGGTGACCCCCAACGCCCACAGCGGGCCGACAATCACGGCGATCAGGGCCCCGCGTGCCGTGGCACGCTTGTAAAAGAATCCTGCCAGGAACAACGCGCACACCGACGGGTAGGCAATCGACCAGTATTTCTGGATATAGATGAAGATGCCCTTGAGGTCTTTCAGATAGAAACTGACGCATGTGGCCGCCACCAGCACGAGGATCGAAGTGATGCGTCCGAAGCGCACGAGGTTGTCTTCAGTGGCGTTGCGCTTCACATAGTTCTTGTAGATGTCGAAGGTGAGGATTGAAGAACTGGCGGACACCATCGAAGCGACGTGCGACATCACACAACCCATCAATCCGGCCATCACCAGACCGGTCAGACCGTGCGGCAAGAGTTGCTTGACCAGCGTGGGAAAGGCGAGGTCGGCTTGCAGCAGCACACACTCGGCCTTGAGCAAACCATTCTCCGGGTTGTAGAGGCGGAAGGCGACAATGCCCGGCAGCACCACCAAGAACGGCACGAGCAACTTGAGGAAGCCGGCGAAGACCACGCCCATTTGCCCGTGCCACACACTCTTGGCGGCCAGCGTGCGCTGGGTGATGAACTGGTTGCAGCCCCAGTAGAAAATGTTAGCCAGCCACATGCCGCCGAAAAACACCCCCGGCCACGGCAACTCCGGGTCGTTGGCCGGCCGCACCATGTGGAATTTCTCCGGCGATCCCGCCAGCACCGCCTTGAAGCCGCCGATCACCGACGGCCCATACTCCGGTTGGAGCACCCCCATTTTGTGCAGTCCTAACAACATGACGGTGAGCCCGCCAAGAATCAACACCGTGACCTGGATGATGTCGGTGTAGGCGATGGCCTTGAAGCCACCGTAAATCGCATAGCCGCCGCCGATTCCACACAGGATGACGAGTCCCCAGTTGAGCGGCAGCCCGAACAACGATTCGATGGCGAGCGATCCGGTGTAGAGCACCACGGCGAGTTCGATCACGATGTAGCCGATCAGACTGATGACCGCATAGACCACCCGCACCTTGTTGCTGAAGCGCCGTTCCAGAAACTCGGGCATCGTCGTGATTTTGCTCTTCAGGTAGTAGGGCAGGAAAAACTTGCCGTAGAGCACCAGCGCGATGGCCGCCATCCATTCATAACTGGCGACGGCGAGGCCGATGTCAAAGCCGCGCCCGGACATGCCGATGAAATGATGGGTGGAGATGTTCGCCGCAATCAGCGAACCGCCGATGATCCACCACACCAGATTGCGGCTGGCCAGGAAGTAGTCGTCGCTCTCTTCTTTCTTGCGCGAGGCCAGGATGCCAACGCTGGCCACCACTAGCAGATAGATGCCGAAGACAAGGGTGTCGAGGTATTGGGTCATGCGGGGCCACCATCATACGCTCACGGCGTGAGGAGTCACGCCATTACTGACTGCCATGGGCCGGCTAGGGGCCTTGCGCTCATGCCAGACCCCGCTATAATGCCCCCATGCTTGCGCGATTTTTCAGCTTTGTCACGGTGTGCCTAACGACGATGGGGCTTCCCGGTGCCGCCGGGATCGGCTTGCAACAGGTGGCCACTGCCTTTGAGCTTCCTGCCGAGTCGACCCAGTGTGTGGTGGGCCTCGCGGACGGGTGGAGCAACTCGCATGCCACGCTGGGCTTCTACGAGAAACGCGCTGGCGTGTGGACGCGGGTGGGGGAGCCCTGGCCGGCGCGTCTCGGCAAAAACGGATTGGTTTGGGGACTGGGGATGCAGCCGGTTCCCGCCGGTGCCAATACCAAACGCGAGGGGGATTTTCTCGCACCGGCAGGAGTTTTTCATATCGGTGGCGTGTGGGGATATGCGCCAAGCATTCGCAAGCATCCGCAGTTATACTATCACACGGTCACCTCGCGCGACCTCTGGATCGAAGATCCGGCATCGCCGGATTACAACAAGCATGTCGCGCTCGATCACGAGCCGGCCACCCCCTGGGAAAAAAAGCAACAGATGAGGCAAGACGATCCGGCGCACGCGCTCAAGCTCTTCATCGCCTACAATGCGCCGCCCAAAGCCGTCCCCAATGCCGGTTCATCGATCTTTTTTCATATTTGGCGGGCGGACGGCGGCAAGCCCACGGCCGGGTGCACGACCATGGCCGAGGCCAAGCTGCGCGAGCTTATCGGCCGGCTCGATCCCGCGCGCAAGCCGGTCTATGTGCTGCTGCCGCAGGCGGAATACGCCAAGCACCGGGTCACGTGGAAGTTGCCCTGAGCTTGAACCCAACCCGGAGATTTTGCTATTGCGCGCGTCGGGGGAGGGGGGCAGACTGCTGTGGGCGAGAGTGGCATCGTGTGATGCCCATAGGACTCGTTCCTACGCAACAATGATTACCAACCACAGCAAGACATAATATGAACACCCTGATGAAAGCAAGATGGATGGCCGCCGCCGCGGCAATCAGCATGATCGGATCGACCCCGCTGCAGGCGGCGGAAATCGCAGTCAAAGACGGGCAGAAAGTCGCCTTCATGGGTGATTCCATTACCCAGGCCGGGGCCGGCCCCAAGGGGTACCTGACCTTGATCATGCGCGGTCTCGAGGCCAATGGCGTCAAGGCCATATCCATCCCCGCCGGGATCAGCGGCCACAAATCCAACGATATGCTCAACCGCCTCGAGCGCGATGTCCTGAGCAAGAAGCCGGATTGGATGACCCTGAGCTGCGGCGTCAACGACGTCTGGCACGGTGCCAGAGGCGTGCCACTCGACCAATACCAGAAAAACATCGTGCAAATCGTCGACCGCTGCCAGGCGGCGGGCGTCAAGGTGGTGATTCTCACCTCGACCATGATCGGTGAGGATCAACCCAATCCTAACAACCAAAAACTGGTGGCCTACAATGAATTCCTGCGGGAACTCGCCAAGGAGAAGAAATGCCTGCTGGCTGACCTCAACGCCGATATGCAGGCCGCCATTGCCAAGGCGGGCCCCGACAAGAAGGGCAACATTCTAACAAGCGACGGCGTCCACATGAATCCCGCCGGTAACGTGATGATGGCCAGCGGGGTGCTCAAGGCATTCGGACTGACTGACGAGCAAATCGCGAAAGCCGAGCTGGCGAAGTGAGCCCACCCTAAGCGCCCACGATGACGGTTGCCGCTCTGGTGCTCCGCTGTTTCAGCAACGCCCTAATCTGCGAGGATCGCCAGGTCAATCCACTGCCCCTGCCCGCCCTCATGTGAGTGGACCGCAATGATGTTAGAGCCTTTCTTCAACGCGGTTTGCAATTGCCCGGTCACGAGGCACAAACCATATCCCTTGGACCCCGTGACCCCAAGGATCTTCTGCCCGTTGATGTAGACCTCGGTATTGTCGTTGTGGCGGATCACGACGGCGCCGCTTTTCAATGCGGCGCCGTCATATTCAAAGGATTTTCTAAAGTAGATCTCCGGGGTCTTCCATGCGGTCCGTGTCTGGTTCCCATTGCCGAAGGGAGCCAGGCCGGTCTTCCAAGCCTGGTCATCAAAACCCTCCTTAATCCAGTCGTCCGCGGGCTTTTCCGTTTGATACTTGTAGGCTGTGCTCAGCGTGCCGTCCTGTGCGGCGCCCACCAGCACTTTCCACTTGGCGTCGAGCAGCTTGACGGTTGGCTGGGGCGCCACCGCTTCGCCGCGTTCATAGGCCGCCGCACGCGCCGTGATGTCATGCAGCTTCTTCGCGTCGAACTTCGGCTTGCGGTCATCATAGAAAAGCCCGTTTTTTTCCTGCTCGATGTCGGTCAACTGCGTATAACAAAAACCAAACAGGTTCGGGTTGTCGAGCATGGCATCGATGGTGCCTTTGTAGCGGGCATAGAATGCGTCCGTGGTTTTAGGTCCCACCCCGTAACTCCACCCGCCTTCGGCACCCCAGCCAATGCCGCCGATTTCACTGATCATGAACGGAACCCCGCGGTCAGCTTGTGACGCCGACGGGTTGCAATACCGCGCGGGCGGATAGGGGCCTTCCGGGGGGGCTGTGAAATAGTCCATCCAGCGCTTGTGCAGGTGCTCCGGATTGTCGGCATAGTCATGTGCGTCCCTGACTTCAGGGTTGGCCAGCGTGTGGGTCCAACCGCTGGCCTCGAGCGCGGGCCGTGTCGGGTCGACGGCCTTGGTGATGCGCCAGATCATCTGTTGCAACTCGCCGCTGCCCTCGAAGTTTTCGTTGAACGCGCACCAACCGACGATGGACGGATGGTTCCTGTCGCGCAGCAGAATCTCGGTCCATTCATTGACCACCGCCGAGAAACCTTCCCGCTGGTTGCCATAGCCGGCATTGGGATACTCGCCCCAGAGCAGATAGCCCAACTTGTCAGCCCAGTAGAGAAACCTTGGTTCGAAAACTTTCTGATGGAGCCGCGCGCCGTTATACCCGCAAGCCATGGACATCACGATGTCATTTTTCAGCGCATCGTCCGAGGGTGCGGTCCACAGGCCATCGGGATAAAACCCCTGGTCGAGGATGAGTCGTTGAAACACCGGTTTGCCGTTGATGAGGATCCTGCGCCCGTCAATCACGATCTTGCGCAATCCGAAATAGCTCTTCAGTTCGTCGAGTTTTGTCTTGCCGCTGTAGAGCGTGAGTTTCAAATCATAGAGGAATGGCGCGCCGGGTTCCCACAGTTTCTTCTCCTTGAGATTCAATGCCAGCGAGTTCTGCGAGGGACCGGTGGCGGTATCGGAACCCACCAGCTTGCCATCGACGAACGCCTCCGCCTTGAGCGTGAGATCCCTGTCCGCAGCGTTGATCTTGGCCTCGATGAGCACGCGCGAGTGATCCGGATCGGGAACCACGGTTAGGGATTCGACAAAGGATGAGCCGACGGCTTCGAGCCACACCGACTGCCAGATGCCGGTGGTCCGGGTATAGAAACAGCCGGCGCTCCGATCGCTTCCGGACTGTTTGCCGCCTGGCTGGAGGCCCGACCATAGATCATCCAGCACTTTGACCACCACTTCGTTGGCGCCATCCTTGAGGAAACGGGTGATCTCAAACTTGAAATCCACATTCTCGCCGACATGTGCCCCGGCAAGCTGGCCATTGATATAGACCCAGGCCCGGTAATCCACGCCGCCGAAATGAATGCGCACCCGCTGGCCCTTCATGGCGGGCGGCAGTTCGAACGTGCGGCGATACCACACGTCTTTCATGTGCTGGGTTGTGGGTACCGCTAGCCCGGAGAGCTTGCTCTCAGGGCAGAACGGAACGCTGATTTTGGCATTGAGATCCTTGCCGTATGTTAGCCCGCGGGCATCTCCGTCCGCCGCCTTGTCGATCTCAAACTGCCACTCACCGTTGAGCGTCATCCAGTTCTCACGCAAGAGGTCGGGCCGCGGATGTTCGGAACGGGGCTCGGCTGCCGTTGCGTGGAAAATCCCAGTGATCATGGCCGAGATAGTGAACATCAGGTAAATTCTGTTTTTCATGTGAGTTTGCCGAAATACTTCTTCTTTAGCACTGTGAGGGTCGGATGCTGATGATGGCATCCCAGAAACGGTCCGCAGCCGTCAGCGAACGCTCGGAGTAAAACTCGAGAACCTCGTTGAGATCACGCTGCACGGCGGGATGAAAGCGCAATCTCATTTTGCCGGGCCATTCGGTCGATATCGCACGCCTGCGATCATCTCGTCATAGCCCAGGTCCCGGACGACCCCGCTTTCGAGTTCATCCTGCAAACGGGCCGCCTCCACGACAAGCTCGTCCCCCGGCATGGCGGAGGGTGACGTTTGGTCGAGAACCGCCATAGCGATCTCAAACCGTTCAGCTTCCGGCAGTTCCATCAAGGTGGTAAAAAGATCAGTATCCGCTTTCATGGGATGTGGGTTCACACAAGAGGATAGTCTTCCTTAGTGTTTTGCCAAGAATTCTCTGGAGCTTTTTCGTGTTCGTTGAGGGTCACTCAGAGGTGAACCTTTCTGCCGCGGCATCTGTGGGATGAGCGGTTGATTATTGATGAACATCATTTCTTGATTGGACTGGAAATCATCAGATTCATTCCAGGCAGTCTTCACCGCGGCAACTCGGCGGGCGCGATATCAACAAGCGTGGTGACCACCGGTTGGAGAGCTCCCGGGGTGACGTGAATGATGAAAACCCGCCGGTAGGTGTCGAGATACTGCAATTGGCGTTCGGTGAACGGCACCCACGAGTCACCCTCTTTGGAATAGAAATTCGTTTGGGCCATGTTATAGGGACTCACCTTCCTGACGGGCGGCACTTTGGTGATAACCCCCGGATGCACGGCAAGTCGGTGCTCACCGGCCTGAATGGCCGTCTCCACGGTGACCAGGGGCAGCACCCGCGATTCGCCACTGGGAAAGGCCTTGGCGGAGTCGTCGATGAGAATCATCTGATAGGCTGGCCGCGGATCCTCCGCTTTCGAAGCGTTGGGCTTCGGCAGGAGGATGAGCATCGCCCGTTTGATGTGAGGTGGCAACTTGGCGCTGGCCGCCAGATTGGCCATCGGCTGCTTCGGATCGACCACGGGACGGTTGTAAAGCACCAGCGATCCGTTGACAGGGATCGCGATCTGCGCCTCTGAAAACCCTTCCCGTACCAGTTTCAACCGGGTCATCCCACCCGTCTTGTCTGTTAGATAAAGCTCCGCGTCGGGGTGGACTGGATCGTGCAACACCGCGCGGATTTGCACCGGACCCGGCGCATCATTCTGCTGGGCATGGCCCGCCACCGGCAAGCACCATGCGATCAAAATCCAGAGGAGTTTTCTTGTGATCATATAAATCAGAATTCATTGCTGGACAGCCACCGGAATGACACCAGATTCATGCGACGTCCGAAGATCTTGTTCGCCGTGGCCGCAGCCGAATTGGTGTAAGCATTCAACGCCGGCCGGTCCACCGGGTCAACATATTCAGGAATGCGTTGCACCACGGCTTCCGCGTAGGCCCGGGCGGTCACCGTGCCATTGGGATCCCATGCTTCCCCGCACACCCGGATGACGAAGGTGTCGCCACGCACCGTGGCGGCCGGCTCCAGGATGTGCAGCAAATCCCCTTGGCTGATCCAGCCGGGGGCGCCGGCCGCCGGATTGCCCGTCGAGGCGGCCGGTGTCTTGTAGTTGTATAAAATCGCGTTGCTCAGGTCTCCCGCGGTGATCGGCACCTGGGTGGTGAAATACTTGTCGTTGATCTTGGACTGGTCGATGGCTGCGGCCAACGCACCGCACAGGGTGAGCGCGGATTCCGAACCGACCTGCCGGTTCACAAACTCCGACATGGAAAGGAACGGACCGCGGGTGCGCACCTCATCGACGATCTTGGTCGCCAAGCTTTCCAGTTCATCGTTGCCAAGCTCGCGGTAGCCGTTCCATTCATTGGTCCTCGCATTGTCTATCTTGTTAGAGTCAACGGCGCCACCGAGGGCCCCACCGTTGAGCAGCGACATGCCGAGGATGGGGACACCCTTTGCTTTCCTGGTTTCAAGCGCTGCGCTCCGCGCCCAGAGGGTGACAATCTCGCTCTTGTTCAACGACCCCAGCACCGCTTTCCACGCCTGCACGCTGGTCGAATTGACGTTGAAGGGCCCCCGGATCATTTGATATTCCGCCGCATTCTGATAGGCGGTGGCAGTTGGTTTGCCAGAGGCGAACAATTCCGCCTTGGCGGTCGCGACGGTCTTGCCCGCTGGCATATAGGGCTGGAACGCTTGGGAGGCCAACGGCATGCCCCCATTCATAAATTGCTCAAACACCGCCTCCGGCGTCATATTGCCCCGGGTCGCGAAGGTCGAAAAATAAAACCGGTCGTACAGCGCGTGGTTGGCCAGCACCGAGTGGTCTAACATGATTTCGTCGGCCACGCCCGTATCCTGCTGGCTCACCTTGGTGGTGGACATCAGCGGCGAGACCTGGGAATTGCCAACGGGTTGGACGAAACCCGGCAGATAGGACGAGGTCAGGGCGTTGGAGCGGCGGAAGTCCGCGATGGTTTGCAGCGGGCCGGTGGGCAGTTCGAAATAACTCCCGGATTTGATGCCTTTGGTGGCGGTATTGGCGGTGAGGCCGTTGACACGCTCGCCGTTGATTTCAAACAAGTCATCCACGGTGCCAGGCAACCACTGGAAATTGAGCTCATGGGACTGCGTGCCGGGCTTGCTCTTGGAATAGTCGATTGCGATGACGGTCCGGGCGGGATTGTGGAACAGATAGGGTTTGCCTGCCAAACGCCCGTCCAACAGCGAGTTGACGCTACCGGCCTTCTCCGTGCGCAACCCCGTCTCATACACTCCGCCGTTGGTAGTGCGGGCGTAGGCGGAGAAAATCGCCACCGATTTCGCCCTCGCATGCTGGGAAATAAAGGCGTCAGGAGTCACGGTGTTGGACACATACGCATCAAGCGCCGGCATTTCACCGGTGGTCGGATAACGATAGGTCTTGGGGAACAGGGTTTTGAGCGTGGTGTCATCCTTGTATTTGAAACTCAGCCCGCCATAATTCTTGGTGGTGTTTTTGACGGTGAGAGTGGCACTCACCTTGAACTCGACGTTCGGATCATAACTGGGCTTTTGCATGGCATATTCCATGTGGACCTGATCGCTCGCCCGCAAGCCGAGGACTTTGAAAACGTTGTCCGTAGAAACTGCTGGTGGCACATCGTATTTGCTAGGCGAGAGCACGTCCAGATCCACGCCAATGCAGCGACCGTTGTATCCGGGTTTGCCCTTGAAGGGAATATTGCCGGTAAGATCCCTGTCGCGGACCACGAAATCCCCATCGCCATCGTTAAAGATCATGTTCGGATCCACGTAAAGTCCGCAGATCATGGTTTGGCCGGGTTTCATGGTGATCGGCCCCGCGGTGGTCGTGCTGTCTGGGTCATAACTGGACCAGTTGCCAATCTTGATGACGAACACCATGTCTCGCTGCTGGTCATTATTCCAATAGCACTCACTCAAGGGCACCATCTGGCTGTTTTGCGGCTTGCCGTTGACATAAAACCTGAAGGCGAGAGGCACGTTGCGGATGTTCACGTCCAACCTGTCGAATGCAATGCTGATGTTATAGGGATTGTGCAGGGTGATCAGCGGCGTATAAACCAGATGCCCCATATAGAGGAGTTTGGGATCCTGCGCGCGGAGCAGGGGTGTCCACATGCCGTGGGATTCACGGGTCACAAAGCTGAATAAGGTCTCGATTTTGGCAATCACCGGACCCGGATAGAAATCCGCCGGTGGTGCCAACGTGGTGAGCGTCACGTCGGTTTTGGGAACCTGGGAAATCGTCGGGTTGGTCTCGCGATTGGTGATGTTCCTGAAAATGTTGTAGTAACCGGACAGGGCGCTCCACCAGGGGTCGGAAACGCCGGTGATGCCGTGGGTCGATGCATACAGCTTTCTGTTAGCAAACTCTGCCGGCAGCGAGGTGTTCAATTCGAACACGGAGGACAGATCTTGCTTGAGTGCGCCGCCGCGCACGTCCGTTAGCAGCCCCAGCGAATAGGGCGTCACATCATTGCGCAAGGGCTTGATCTGGCCCCTGGCCTTGTCGAGCAAATCCACCTGCTCGAGATCGATGATTTTGCCGCTGCTGGCCGTCGCCTGGCCGAATGCCGCGGGATCCAAGTCGTTTGGGAGGCAATCTAGCAAGCCTCCTGCGGTGCCCTTGAGCACCGCAGGATCCGGCCGCTGGCCGGCCAGCAGCGCGCGTTTCAGCGCCAAGGTGGTGTTTTGGGCCGGATCGCGATAGAGATTGATGCGGGCCTTCTGCGCTTCATCTGAAACATGCCAGGCGTAGGCGCCCCGGGCCTTGCCGTCCTGATAGACCGGCACCTTGCCCGCGACCACTTTGGCGTTTGCCGTTGTCTTGCCCC
>Ga0194056_10002147_pt1 | contig 10491 bp, 11 predicted proteins | sample SepL4413m_MetaG_FD_155458 | JGI IMG/M metagenome (GOLD analysis project Ga0194056, IMG submission 155458) | Anoxic zone freshwater microbial communities from boreal shield lake in IISD Experimental Lakes Area, Ontario, Canada - Sep2016-L442-13m | ecosystem: Environmental > Aquatic > Freshwater...
AATGTATTTGAATTGCTCTTGTCGTTCAATGGATAGGACACTCCCCTGCGAAGGGAGAAATGCAGGTTCGATTCCTGCCAGGGGCACAGTGTAAATATATGAAGATGGCTCGATTCTTATCGGGCCATTTTCTTTTACACTGTGCCGGCCGGAGTGTGACGACACGAGGCGGGGTAGCGGAATTTTTCAGCAGAAAAATATCCGTGACCATAGTAATTAAAATCCTAAATATTCCATTACCTTATGAGCGGAGGGCTCAGAGAGTTCTTTTTCCTCTAAAAAATTACGGAGAACATCAGCCACTTCGTCAGCGCTGTCATTGTGAACTGGGATTATGATGTATGGAAGGAATGACTTTTTAGATTTGAGAATAATTTTGGGTTCAATATTGTTTCTGGTTTCGATCCAAAAAGCCTCAAGGGTCATATAGGGATGTAATTCTTTGCCTACCATAATCCCTCTTTTGTTTATCTCATATTCTACATCTTCTGGTGTGCGCAAGGCATAAAAAACTAAAATACCAGCCGAAAGAAGAATTAAAATTCCAAATAAAGCATTGTTAAAAATAAAAGCAAGGACAGCGATACAAATAGTGATAATACCCACAGCCCAAAACCAATCAGTGCTTCTTTTGTAGTGATGATATTCTGGCGCCTGCCATGTAAGTGAATCTTCCATGGGTTTATTATACCAGGTTTAATTATTAATACAAAACCCCAATAAAACTCTCTCCACTTAACGCGGACTAATCGTTCCGAGAGTTCTCTTGGGGTGGTTGTGTAAAATATGATAAGATATGTGGTATGGAGAAAAATTTTACATTTGTCATTATGGGAGCAACGGGGGATCTGGCCAAGCTAAAGCTTATTCCGGCGATTTATAAATTATTAAAGTTAAATATTATTTCGGAAGTGTCTCTTTTGGGGGTGGCTCGTTCTGATACTACAATTCAGGTTATTTTAAATGAAGCAAAAATATACATTAAGGATTTAGATGAAAATATCTGGCTGAGATTATGTCAGTCCGCTTATTACCAAAGATTAGATTTTGAAAATCTAAAAGATTTTGAATCTTTGCGTGATAAAATAAAGGAAATAGAGAAAGAAAAAAACTTGTCTGGTAATAGATTGTTTTATTTGGCCACTTTGCCGGAACATTTTGAAATTGCCACTTTAAATTTAGCCAAAGTTGGTTTAGTAAATAGTAAAGATGACAAATGGGAACGCGTGCTCTATGAAAAACCTTTTGGTGATAGTTTGCACTCTGCCAAGAAAATAAATCAAGCAATTGATAAAGTTTTTGAAGAGGAAAATGTCTACCGGGTGGATCATTACTTAGGCAAAGAGTTGGTGGGGAATATTGCTTTACTCCGATTTACTAATCGAATCTTGGAGCCATTGTGGAATAATAAAAACATTGATTCCGTGCAGATTATTTGTGATGAAAATTTTGGTATAAAAAATCGGGGAAATTATTTTGATAAATATGGCGCGGTCAAAGATATGCTTCAGAATCATATTTTACAGATGTTATCTTTGGTGACTATGGAATCACCAAAATTTATTTCTGGTGAGTATCTACGAAATGAGAAGGTAAAAGTTTTGAAAAAAACCAAAGTAAAAGATATTTTCCTTGGTCAGTATGAAAATTATGAGAAAGAAAAAGGGGTAAATCCTGATTCTAAGACGGAGACATTTTTTACTGCTAGATTAGAAGTAAATAATAGACGCTGGAGGGGGGTACCGTTTTTTGTTCGAGCTGGTAAGAATCTGACTAAAAAGGAGACGGTTATTCATATTAGATTTAAGGCGGTAGATTGTTTACTTTCTAAATCTTGTCCGTCAGATAATAACTACCTAACCATTAGGATCGAGCCTAATGAAGGTTTTTCTTTTGAGCTTAATTCCAAGTCTTTACGAAGGGGTTTTGAAGTAGAAACTGTAGACATGGATTATTCTCATCGCTGTGAACATGGCGTAAACACTCCAGAGTCTTACGAAGTACTGTTAGAACAAGCTATCCTTGGAGAGCAAGCACTTTTTGTTCGTAATGATGAAGTGGAATTGGCTTGGAAAATTGTAGACAGGATTGATAGAAAGAATTTGATCGTTTATAAATATCCAGTTGGCAGTTCTGGACCAAAGGAACTCACTGAGTGGAATAAGAAAAATAATATAATATGGAAAAGCTAAGGATTGGTTTTATTGGTCTCGGACGAATGGGTTCCAACATGGTTTTTAATCTTTTGGATCATAAATACGAAGTAGTGGTTTATAATCGAACGAAAGAAAAGATGGAAGAGCCGGTGAAGGCTGGGGCTATCGCTTCTTCTTCTATTTCTGAATTGGTAAAACTTTTACCAGAGAAAAAAGTAATATGGCTCATGGTAAATGCTGGGGAAGCTTTGGACGCTGTACTTGCTGAACTTACTCCACTTTTAAAAGAGGGCGATATTGTGGTGGATGGTGGTAATTCTTATTATAAAGACTCGCAAAAGAGATATGAAAATTTGAAAAAGTTGGGAATAAGTTATATGGACTGTGGTACTTCCGGTGGAATGGGTGGTGCGAGAAACGGCGCTTGTCTTATGATTGGTGGTGACCGGTCTAGTTTTGATTATATAAAAAATATTTTTCATGATTTGGCACAAGAAAATGCTTTTGCTTATCTCGGTAATTCTGGTTCCGGACATTATGTAAAAATGGTTCACAACGGTATTGAATACGGCATGATGTCTGCTCTTGGCGAAGGTTTTGAAGCAATAAAAAAATCTCCCTTAAGTATAGATTTACTAGAAGTATCAAAAGTTTATTCTCATGGCAGTATTGTGGATAGCAAGCTTATGACCTGGTTATCTGAGGCTTATCATGAAGAAGGTTATCTCGAGGCTATTTCTGGTAATGTACCAAAAGGGGAGACTGAGGAAGAAATGAAAAAATTATTAACAGAGGCAGATATGCCAAGTTTGGTAAATGCCCTCAAGGTCCGTGAAGATTCTCGTACCACTCCGTCATACGCTGGGAAGCTTATATCAGCAATGCGAAACAAGTTTGGTGGGCATAAAGTGAATAAAGAATAAGATAATTATCCAACTTTAAAACACCTTTATTTTAAAGTTGGATAACTTCCGTCTACTAGATTCCAAATATCAGTATCCCAACCAATATAAGTGGCGGCGATTTTCATTTCAGCAGTTGTTTTTCCTTTTGTATCATCACAACCAGGATAATCAGGTGATTGACACATGTATGGCTGTTCAGAAGTGTTTTTATCCCAAAAAGACCCAGAGATAGATATCGGAGGACTAACATAACCAGAGGTACCTAAAAATCCAGATGAATATGTAGAACAGTTAACTAGGCCGGTAGAAAAAGAATTAGAAATAACTGTTCCCATATTATCTGCGGCCCCAATTAAACCACCGCATACCTGACTAAAGCCAGTAACGTCGCTTGTAGAATAAGAATTAGAAATAGTCTCTACATTTGCGCCCAAACTATATTGAACAAACCCTATTAAACCACCCGCCCAAGCAGAATAAATACCAGTTGCTATTACACTACCAGTAGAATAACTATTTGAAACATCGATAACAAGATCTGTGGCACCAATTAAACCACCAACATTTTGGTTCCCAGTAACTGTTCCGGTTGAATGAGAATTAGTTATTGTTCCTCCATACAACACCCCTACGAGGCCACCAACACTTTGATTACCAGTCACACTAACATTGGTCAAACCAATATTAGAAATATTTCCAGTGACATAACCAAAAAATCCAACACTGTCTGTTGACGGTAAATTAACAATTAAATCAGAGATTGTATTTTCTTGTCCATTAAAATTTCCAGAAAAAGAATTTCCATAAACTCCAACTGGCACCCAACTATTCCCAATACCATCATAACCAAAAGTAGCAGAAGTTAAACTACTCATTAGAATATAACTTTTATCTAGATAACCTTCATCTCTTATATGATTCAACTGACTCCAGTTATTAATCTGATAAGGATCTTCAACTGTTCCCTGACCAAGAGTAATAATTGGGTTTGTGTCAGCAACATAAGAAGTAGTAGTCCCAATAGCAATGTAGGGTGGGCCAAGTTCAGTTAAATTTGCTACTAACATAACGTGACGAGAGCCATTTACCCCTACTTTGTAACCAACACCAGTCGGATCTACTGGGATAGATGGGAGATAAGTAGGGACTAACATAGATAGATCTATCATACCAGTACAATTTATACCGGTAGAAGTAGCATTAGCACCAGTAGGACAGATACTCGTTAGATCTGGAGTAATAGTAGAAGGATAATAACCATTATCAATGTAGTATTGATTGATTCCTTTATTGATCTCAGTAATACCAACTTTTCTTTGTAGATCTCTAGTTTTAGCTAGTGATCGGCCAGGGTTTATGGCAATAATGACAATAGCAGCGAGAATACCAATAATACCGATGACTAAAAGTATTTCTAGAAGAGTGAAGCCTTTTTTATAGGACATATTCTTTTAAATTAAATTAACATTAAAATTACTGTGATAATAATACCACAGTAATAGTACAAAAACATTGGCGGTGTTTGTTGGACAAAATTCGAACCTTTTTTGAAAGTAATCCCGACGAGGAAATCTGAAACAATGCGGACGAAGTTTTGCGGAGGAGGTGAGATTCGAACTCACGGCACCCTTGCGAGCGCGACAGTTTTCAAGACTGTTCCTTTAAACCACTCAGGCACTCCTCCGTTACTAGGACATAATTACATAAAATAAAGTGATTTTCAAGTTTTATTTGTTCATGTTATAATTAAAGTCTTATTAGAATAATAAATAAAAAATATGGCAAAAGGAAACAATAGACAGCAAAAAGAAAAAAAGAAACCAAAGAAGGCAAAATAGATTATAAAAATAGCGGGGCGAGAAAATTTCTCGCCCCGCTATTTTATTTATTTAAATTAAAAACCGAAGAGGTGAACAATAAAGGTTATAAAACGGCTCCAGAAGCCCGGTTTTTTCTGAGTCGGGGTGTTTATAACCGGAGGCGTATTTGTGGAGGGTGTTGTGCTACTTATTATTTTGGTACTTGAGGATATTTCAGCTTTTGGATTCTTTGCCAAAGCTATTTTATTTGTTGTAGCTTTGTTTGCGGTTGAGGTGGTAGTGGAGAGTTTCATTGTGGGAATATCACGAATCATGCTGGCGGTGATGTTTTTACCACTGATCGTTCCTTGCACCATAATTACATCCCCAATTTTAACGTTAGCGATAGTGCTGGTGGATCTACCTCCTATTACCATAATGGCATTGCTGGTGTTTACAGTATAAATACTAGTTTTCCATGTTGGTGGATTAGACGCCTCAATCATTTGTTTGGAATCAATGGTGATAATTTTTCCATTTATTTCTGAAATCATTCCAGCCGTATTTATTCCGGTGTTCAGAGTTTTTTGATTAATAAAACCCAAAGAAGTAGTTGCTCTGGTGGGAATACTATTTTGTGCTAGGGTAGGTGAGAATATTATTAAACCGACGGCGCTTACAAAAATAATAGTTAAAAGATATTTTTTGTATTTCATATTGGTGGTAATTATAACATTATTTAAAGTTGTACTACAAATAAAGACAAACCCGGTGGCCGCATGAAGCGTACCGCCGGGTTTGGAACCTACCCCTCGATTTTTTTGAGAGGAGGTCTAATATACGATTTTGGACTGATAACACCGTGCCAGGATATGGCCGCCGTACTAGAACCGAACGACGGGCAAACCCAACCTGGTCTTGCTCTGTCTGAATCTGTCCTAGACATTGTACCGTCCGGACTATTTTTAAAACCAGGAACAGCTTGTCCGCTTCCGTCAAAGGCTGAGGCGCAGGCATGGAAGGGTCTCGTTTTAAACATTTCCATGTGAGCTCTGACTGCCAGACCTTGAGCGAAGCTTAACGGTGTTCCGTTTCGGGCCTTGATTTTTTCTCTGCCGTCTCTAGGACATAAACCCAAAGTATCTTCCCCTGGGTTGATGTTAAAGATGATATAGGGAAATATATGATGGCTTTTGTAAGCCTTCAAATCATTTAACCATTTTAATCCCATTGACGGAATCCATGGATCTTCTTCAGAAGAAGAAGCTTGGATTATTTCGTAGAAAGTAATCAGATTACCTCTGGGTATAACGGGGACGAAAGGGAAGCGATCAGGTCGGTATGCCTTTTCGGCTATCCCAACCACGTGATTTTTCGCTTTACCCAACATATAAATCATTCCCGAATCCATGTTTTTCAATTTCCTAGAGATCTCTTCCAGTCTTTTACACTGGAGTTTGTAGAGTAGCTCTAGCAAGTCATGTAGGCTGAGCCCGGATAGATTTGGATGACTCAACGTGGACATCCAAGATGTTTCTATCTCTGTTTCACTTATGATTTTCATCGGGATATCCCCCTTTCCTTTACGGTGTTAAGAGTCAAAGAGCCAATACCATCCGCCGTAATTCTATACCTTAACCGCCGAGTGTCAATTAAGTAATGTCACTTTTCCTAAAATAGTGTAAGATATGGGGATGCGATATTTAGGAATTGATTTTGGGGAAAAACGAGTAGGGATAGCCCTTTCTGATGAAGACGGAAAGATTGCTTTTCCAAATGCGGTTTTGGCTAATGATAGTGATTTGATGAAAAATATTGTAGATTTATGTATGAAAAATGCCGTGGAGATAGTGGTAATGGGGGAATCGAGAGATTATAAAGGTCAGATTAATAATATAATGTGGAAAATCGAGGGTTTCAAGAAGCAGTTGGAGATGATTGGTTTCAAGGTAGTATTTGAGCCAGAATTTATGACCTCAGTTCAGGCTAGTCAGATTACTGGAGAAAATAAAATGCTTGATGCCTCAGCGGCCGCGATAATTTTACAAGCTTATCTAAATCGAGGTAATAATAAAGAAATTAAACATCTTTAATTTCTTAATAAAAACATGCCAGAAGAAAATATAATAAAAGTAGAAGAGATAGCTAAAACCCGTCCGACCGAGTCATCCGGGCGGATAAAATATGATGATTGGAAAAAAGTCGAAATAAAAATCGGTAAGATTTTAACGGTGGAAAGAATAGAAAAATCAGATAAACTTTTAAAACTCTCAGTCGATTTTGCGGAAGTATCTGGTCCGAGACAAATTGTGTCTGGAATTGCTAAATATTTTCCAGAAATAGAGGTGTTGGTAAATAAAAAATGTGCTTTTGTGACTAATCTGGAGCCAAAACCCTTAATGGGGCTTGAGAGTAATGGTATGGTACTTGCGGTTGGTGGTGGTGAGGAGCCTTTTTCTCTTTTTGAAGTTAGAGAAGAAGTGCTAACCGGGACAAAAACCAAATAAAAATGAATCATATATTTGATATAAGTTACTTAATACACACTGTCGGATTATACGGTATCTTTGCTATAATTTTTGCCGAATCTGGTTTATTTTTTGCTTTTTTCTTGCCCGGAGATTCACTTTTATTTGCCGCTGGTTTTATGGCGTCACAAGGCCTTTTGCCTTTTCCAATTTTGGTTATTGGCTGTATGATTTGCTCTATTTCCGCCGGGTATATAGGCTACTATTTTGGGCGAACTGTCGGCCATAAATTATTTGAGAAAGCTGACTCTATTTTGTTTAGGAAAAAACATCTGGAGGATACTAAACGATTTTTTGAAAAATATGGTAATAAAACAGTCGTTTTGGCCCACTTCATACCGGTTATCAGGACTTTTTCGCCTATCTTTGCTGGTATTGCGGAGATGCCCTTCCGTCGTTTTTCAATGTGGAATATATTTGGAGGAATTTTATGGCCGGGTGTTATCGTTACTTCTGGTTTTTACTTGGGCCGTCTTGTCCCGGGTGCCGAAAAATATTTTTTACCAATCGTCCTTCTGATTGTCATTGTTTCTGTTTTACCAGGTGCTTACGAATGGTATAAGGCAAAATCAAGAAAAAAGATTGACCCTTTGGCTTAAAACTGTTATATTCTCTTGGCCGGAACATATGCCTTCGTAGTTCAATGGATAGAACAGAGCTCTTCTAAGGCTTTGATGTAGGTTCGATTCCTACCGAGGGCACATCGGGCGATTAGCTCAGTTGGTAGAGCGCTTCATTTACACTGAAGATGTCACAGGTTCGAGTCCTGTATCGCCCACAAAATAAATATAATTTATTTTAATTAGGATGAGAAAGCCGGAATGATGCCGAGCCAGCAGGCGAGGCTATGAGGCGGGGTCGAGAGTTTTTGTAAGCGGCGGCGAACAAAAAACTCGTGACCGAGTCCTGTATCGCCCACAAAATAAAATGGAAATTCCAATCTTATATGAAGATAAAGACTTATTGGCGATAAATAAACCGTCCGGTCTTGTGATACATACTGATGGACGAACAAAAGAAGAATCTTTGACGGATTGGATTAAAAATAAATATCCGGCTTGTGAAAATGTGGGTGAACCACTAGAGATTGGTACTGGAGAAACAATTAAGAGATGGGGAATTGTGCATCGAATTGACCGGGAGACTTCCGGAGTGGTTTTGATTGCCAAAAATCAGAAAACCTATAATTTTTTGAAAAAACAATTTTTAGATAGAGAGATAGAGAAATTTTATCACGCTATAGTTTACGGTGATGTACGTTATGATGAAGGAATTATTAATCTGGCGATTGGGCGAGATAAGAGTGATTTTCGTAAGAGAGCCACTGGTAAAATGATACGAGGAGAAGAAAAAGAAGCGATTACGCACTACAAAACACTTGCTCGAAAAGGAAAGATTTCTATGATTGAAGCTAATCCTAGAACCGGGAGGACTCATCAGCTCAGAGTTCATTTTGCGGATATTGGTCATGCAATAGTGGGTGATAGACTTTATTCAGTACCCCGAAAGTCACCACTGGAGATTTCTCGCCTAGCTTTGCATGCTTATGCTATTGAATTTACTTTACCAGAAGATAAGCTAATAAAGATAGTGGCGCCTTACCCAGCTGATTTTCAGAAGGCGGTAGACTTTTTTAAAGTTGCCTAAAATTTTAATTCGTGCTAGATTACGGGAATGAAAATTTCATCAGTAAACATTGAAGAGAGAAAGAAATTGGCCCTCCAGGCCGGTGATACTGTGCGTGTTCACCAGAAGATTACTGAAGGTGATAAGTCCAGAATCCAGATTTTTGAAGGTCTACTTATCAGCCGTAAACATGGTAATGAGGCGGGCGGTACTTTCACTGTTAGAAAGGTGATTGACGGTGTGGGTGTAGAGAGAATCTTCCCATTTTATTCTCCAAATGTGGATAAGATCGAGGTGGTTAGAAAATCAAAGACCAGAAGAGCCAAGCTTTATAACGTTCGCGAAAAAGCGGCTAAAGAGATTCGCCGAAAGATGAAGAATATTATAAATGCTAAAGAGGTGGTAGAAGAGGCTCCGGTAGAAGTTAAATAAAAATAAGAAAGCCCCGCCATCTGATGGCGGGGCTTTTAGTTTGATTGAATTTTTTCTGTTTTTACGTTATATTTGATTCTCAAATGCACGAGTGTTGAAACAGTAGACAAGCACGCTTGAGGTGCGTGTGCCGTAAGGCGTGGAGGTGCAAGTCCTCTCTCGTGCACAAGAATAGAACTTAACGGATTTTGACGAGCCAAGATGTGGGACGCCCGAAGGGCGTCCCACTGATTTCCCCCCATTTTTTCAGAAGATTTCGGAAAATTCGGCGCGCTTGCACGCACTGTTTTGTTTTGGAGGAGGAGGTGCGAGCCAAAGATTTCTTTGGCACAGACCTTTTTAGCAAAAAGGTCTGAATAAGAAGCAATTTTGTCAATGTTTTGTGCGACTTTTAACCAGTTTTGGAAAGGTGCGAGCCAATCATTTTGCTGGTGTGAAAGATTAAAGATTTCTTCCTCGAGCGACTTCTTTTGCAAAAGCAGTTTTGTTTTTTCTAAACGATAATCTTCTTGGTCAATTACTTGGTCGAGATAACCAGTAAGAAGTCGCTCTAATCTTTTTGACAATGAAGAAATCTTTTCTTCATTCTCTTTCACATCAGCAGTCAAAGACGGGGCGGAGTTTTTGTGGTCTTGCAAAGCAAGACGATTTAATTCCTCCGCCCAGTCTTTGGGCAAAGAAACTTTTTTGATTAAGGATGATAACTGCTCATCTAGTTTTTCAGAACGAAGCGACATTTCTTTACACTTCATTACTTTAGATTTTTTCGTACAACGATAGTAAACATAATAGTGAACATTACCATTTTTCTGTCGCTTCGTTTTGTTTTCAGCAGTTATCATCATTCCACATGAAGCACAGGAAATGAGTCCGCAGAAAGGTTGAGGTTCGTTTTGTGGTTTACGCTCTGGTTGTCCACGAAACTTCAACATTTCCTGTGCTTCATCAAAAAGTTTCTTTGAAATGATTGGCTCGTGCTTTCCTTCGTGGATTTCACCGCCATATTTGAATAGTCCAATATAAAATGGATTGGAGAGGACAAAAG
>Ga0194056_10002148_pt1 | contig 10490 bp, 8 predicted proteins | sample SepL4413m_MetaG_FD_155458 | JGI IMG/M metagenome (GOLD analysis project Ga0194056, IMG submission 155458) | Anoxic zone freshwater microbial communities from boreal shield lake in IISD Experimental Lakes Area, Ontario, Canada - Sep2016-L442-13m | ecosystem: Environmental > Aquatic > Freshwater >...
CCAAAACCCTTTGTGTGCCCCACCCTCGCTTACAGGAAAGGAATTTTGTATTAGTACCCATGAATGAAATTTCCCCAAATTTTAAGCATCCAGTTTTGCGCTACACCATGCACCAACTATTCATAACCAGTACCGATACATTAACTGTGAAAAAGTTTTAGGGGTCTATGTACACTTTCCCCTTATTTTGCAGTAGTTTTTTAAGGTTGGCAACCCTTTTGCTATTTATTTATGAAGTATAATTTTGTAACCATTGAAGGTAATATTGGTGCAGGTAAAACCACATTGGCTCACCTGTTAAGCAAGCACTTTAATGCCAGATTGATATTAGAAGAATTTGCCGAAAACCCCTTTCTTCCAAAATTTTACGACAACCCCGCTCAATATGCCTTTCCGTTGGAATTGTTTTTTATGGCAGAACGTTACAAGCAACTTAAAGATCTATTGCAAACAAAAGATATGTTTCAGTCAGTAACCATTTCAGATTATTTGTTTACCAAATGCCTGTTGTTTGCTAAAGTAAACCTAGCAGATGAGGAATTTCGTTTATACCAAAAACTTTTTGATATCATCAATCCTCAAATTGTACAACCCGATATTTTAATTTACTTGCATTGCCCTGTTAATAAATTACAAGAAAACATAAAAAAACGCAATCGCGATTATGAGCAGGCCATTCCAAATGATTATCTTTTCTCTTTACAAGAAACATACACCCAATACATCAAGCAACATAATATTAAAACCTTGTTTGTAGATAGCAGTAACGCTGATTTTTTAGGTAACGAACTGCACTTAAATAAGATAATTGATGCCTTGGATAAAGAATATGAAAATGGGCAACATTATATAAGTCTTCCATAATTCTAGTTTTGAATACCCTTCAGTTGAAAAAAAGTTTGCACCTTCGTACTAATGAATCTATCGTTCAATAAACAAGCGCTTGCCCCATTACAGGAAAAAGAGTTCGCATTATATATTGTTTGTCGATTTATCTATATCATGGCCCTGCGCATGGTAGGCACTGTAGTAGCTTATGAATTATTTCAGCTTACTAGAAGTTCATTTGCCATCGGATTGGTGGGCTTATCAGAATTTATTCCTGTTTTTTCACTGGCATTATATGCCGGACATATTATTGATAAATCAGAAAAAAGAACACTCCTTCTAAAAGGAATGATTGCATATGCCATTTGTGTATCCTTGTTAATTGCCTGCACTTTGCCAACAACTCAACAGCACATAGGCAAACATTGGCTGGAATATTGCTTTTATGCCATCATTTTTTTAACAGGTATCATTAGGGCTTTTGCAGGCCCTGTTTCCCATGCTATTGTTTCACAATTAGTGCCTCGAGAAAAATTGCAATATGCTGCCAATATCAGTTCTTCTACCTGGTTGATTGGATCCATTACTGGTCATGCAAGTGCGGGATTTTTAATTGCAGGCATTGGCGTCAATTATACATTCATGATTATTCTGGGGTATATAATTATTGCAGCAACAATATTATCCTTTGTTAAAAGGAAACCCATTATGCTAAAACAAACAGATGTAGCAGCATGGGATAGTGTAAAAGAAGGCTTGCGATTTGTTATTAACAATAAAATTATGATGGGTGCCATTTCCCTAGATCTATTTGCTGTGTTATTTGGTGGTGCAGTGGCTATGATACCCGAGTTTACAGCAACTATTTTAAAAGTTGGGCCTATTGGTTTTGGGTGGCTTACAGCTGCAAGTGATATTGGCTCTATTAGCGTTATTATTTTACTTACTTTATTCCCGATGCGTAAAAAACAGGGTAAAAAAATGATGCTTGCAGTTGCAGGTTTTGGACTTTGTATTATTGCATTTGGGTTATCCGATATTTATCTGGTATCTTTTATTGCATTGCTTTGTAGTGGCGTATTTGATGGTATTAGTGTAATTGTTCGGGGCACAATTTTACAACTGACTACCCCTGATGAAATGCGAGGCCGTGTATCTTCAGTGAACTCCATGTTCATTAACAGCAGTAACGAATTGGGCATGTTTGAAAGTGGTTTTGCAAGACAAGTATTCGGACTAGTTCCATCGGTAGTTTTTGGCGGTTGCATGACTTTATTAGTGGTTGTGGCAACCTGGTTCAAAGCTCCTGCGTTAAGGAAGATGGAATATTAATTTGAACAATCTAGTTGGATTTTTGTTTCACTATTTGTAATTTACAATACCAACAATCAATCTTACATGCAACGCAGAAAATTTCTTGTACATACAAGTCTTACACTAACAGGCTTGGCTTTATTCAATCAACAATTAGTCGCAAATTTAATGCAGCAACAAGCTTGGAAAATAAAAATGCTTACCGATGACATTGGTGTGTTTACCGAAAAAGGCGGTACCATCTTATTTTATATCTCCAAAAAAGATGTAGTGGTGGTAGATACTCAGTTCCCCGACAGTGCACAACATTTAATTGAGGAAATAAAAAAGAAAACAGAAAACCCTTTTAAACTATTAATCAACACACATCACCACGGAGATCATACAGCTGGAAATATTGTATTTAAAGATCTTGTACCTCATGTACTTGCCCATGCCAACTCGCTTATTAATCAAAAAAATGCTGCTGTAAAAAACAAAACTGAAGACAAACAATTATATCCCGACCTTACCTATACTGATACCTGGAATGAAAAAATAGGCAAGGAAAAAATTGCAATGTATTATTTTGGGGCTGGTCATACCAATGGGGATAGCTTTGTTCATTTTGAACATGCAAACATTGTACACATGGGCGATTTATTATTCAACCGCCGTCATCCCTATATTGATAAAACGGCAGGAGCGAATATTGCTAGTTGGATAAAAGTATTGGATAAAGCCTTAAATACTTTTGATAAAAAAACAGTTTTTGTATGTGGACATAGTGGCGAAGGTTATGATACCGTAGCTAAGCCCGAAGATCTTAAAGGATTTGGCGAATACTTAGGCAATGTGCTAAAGTTTGTTGAAGTTGAAATAAAAGCCGGAAAACCGCTGGAAGAAATATTGAAAACCAAAAGTATTCCAGGATCGGAAGAATGGAAAGGAGAAGGCGTTAATCGACCATTAGAAGCGGCTTATTTTGAACTCACATCAAAAACGCCATAAGTCTTTCCAATGATAATATATCGCAGGACAAAAAATAGAATTTATAAATGTTTGTACATCAATCTGAAAAGAAAATTTTTACTTTAATGTAACCATCAATTTTTCCAACACAAAATATACCGCTGGGCAAAAACTAGAATTTTTCAATGTTAAAGGCTGGCGTTTTAAAAGTACATCTTCATCGGTGTAGGGAAACCTTGAACAGTCTGAAGGTCTTACTTCGTAAATGCTACAATAATTATCGCTCCCTAAAAAAGGGCATGGTTTCGATTTCAAGACATAATCACCTTCGCTATCCACAAAAAGATAGGCATTAATAAAATCACCTTCTTTAATCTTTAAATATTTGCTGATTCGTTTTATATCTGGAGTTTTAAAGCGGGGCGAATAACTTCTGCAGCAATTGCCACATTGTAGACAATCAATTTTGTCAAAAGCTTCTTCATGCAGGTCTGGCAACACTTTCAGTACTTTATTTTTGTCTGCGCGGTTCAGTAATTGCTTGTATTGTTTTTGATGGTCTGCCGATTTTTTTTCCCAGTTGGTCAATAATTCTTCTTCCATCAAACAAATATCGGTGTAAGCCAGTTATCAACAATACAAAAATTTATTGGACAATTTAATTGCCATAGCGATTTTAAATTGGTTAATTTAACTTATTTTGTAAAAAAAACATCCCATGCCAATAGTTATTGTTCCCGTTGATTTTTCGGAAACATCTTTTAATGCTGCGCATTACGCGTTTAACATGTACAAAAACAGGCAAGGCACCACGCTCATTCTATATCATTTTCATACAAAAGATTCCGAAGTAGAAACGGATCGCAACTACTTAGAAAGTTTGAAAAATGAATTTACTGGTCATTCAATACAAATTGAAATCTTAGTTGAATCTGGAGATAATTTTATTGACAGCTTAGCCGCATTTGCCCATGTAAAGACGGCATATATGATAGTGATGGGATTGATTGGAAAAACAGCAATGGAACAACGTTTTTCGGGAAGTAATACTCTAAAAATGGCAGAAAAAAATATTTGCCCAGTACTAATTGTTCCAGCTCTAGCTATTTATAAAAGCACTAACAATGTACTGATTACTTCAGAAATGAAATTTGTACATGAAACTCCAGTTTTATTAGCAGTTAAAAAAATACTAGCAGATTTTAAACCTTCGTTACATATTTTGAATATTGATAGCGATTATTATATTTCATTGACTGAAGAAGTAAAAGCAGAAAGGGACAAAATGGAAGCTTTATTAGCAGAATTCAATCCCGAATTTCACTTTATGCGTCTGTACGATTTCCATGAAGCTGTAAATATTTTTACAGAAGATTATGATATTGATATCATTATCATAGAACCCAAATACCACAGCATATTTGAAAAACTTTTCAAAACATTGCATACCAAAACGCTTATTTATCAAAGCAAAGTTCCGGTACTTGCCATTCATGAGTAAATGAGCAACTAAAATATATACTAAATCATTCATCTGCTTTAATACTACAGATACAATATTAGTTATCCTTCAGTTTTCCACAGATTACAATCAATGAATTTAATCACACTAAATCTTGATGTGTTATCGTAATTTTGCAGCAACTTTTTACAGTGCTTTATTTTACCCCTTTTCCTTCTTTGCTCTTTTAAGGCAAAACAAGAAAAATCATGTATGAAAAAAGGTGTATTAAGGGATACAGTAGAGCAGGGTTTGACTTAAAAAATACTAAACTAAACAGGCATATGAATCTTTTTGAAAAACAACAGCACGAATTTACGGGAAGGCATATTGGCTCGAACGAAACAGAGACTAAGTCTATGCTTAGTACAATTGGAGTTAATTCTATCGAAGAATTGATTAACAAAACGGTACCTCAATCCATTCGTTTACAAAATCCCTTACAAACTGCAGGACCTGTAAGTGAATTTCACTATTTGGCAGAACTTAAAAAAACGGCTTCCTTAAATAAAGTATTTCGATCTTATATTGGCCAAGGATATTACAATACTATTGTACCCAGCGTTATTTTAAGAACTGTATTTGAAAACCCGGGATGGTATACCCAGTATACTCCCTATCAAGCTGAAATTGCACAAGGGCGTTTAGAGAGTTTATTGAATTACCAAACCATGGTAAGTGACCTTACTGGTCTACCCATTGCCAATGCAAGTTTACTTGATGAAGGCACGGCAGCTGCAGAAGCCATGGCAATGGTATTCAACCACAAAAACAAAGACCACGACAATATTATTTCGCCAAAGTTTTTTGTTGACGAAAATGTAATTGCACAAACTATAGATATACTGATTACTAGGGCCATGCCCATTAATGTACAATTAATAGTGGGCGATTATAAAACAACCCATTTAGACGAATCCTTTTTTGGCGCTTTAATACAATACCCTAATAGTAATGGTGCAGTAGAAGATTACAGAAGCTTTATCCATAAAGCACACACTGTAAATGCTATGGTAATAATGGCAACAGATTTGTTAGCACTTACCTTATTAACTCCTCCTGGCGAATTAGGCGCTGATGTTGCTATTGGTAATGCACAACGATTAGGCGTCCCCATGGGTTTTGGTGGCCCTCATGCTGCTTTTTTTTCTACAAAAGAAGAATTCAAGAGAACCATACCCGGTAGAATTATCGGTATAAGTATAGATGCACAAGGTAACCGATGCTTAAGAATGGCATTACAAACTCGTGAGCAGCATATCCGCCGCGAAAAAGCAACCAGCAATATTTGTACTGCCCAGGCGCTATTGGCAAATATGTCGGCCATGTACAGTGTATATCATGGAGCTTCGGGTTTAAAAAACATTGCAAAAAGAATAAGCCTATTAGCATTAACACTTAGTCAGGAATTGGATGAACTTGGATTTAATAATGTAAATGAACATTATTTTGATACCCTGAAAGTGCAGGTTACCAATGCTGCAGCCATACGTAAGTTGGCCGAAGCACAGGAAATTAACTTCTATTATTTTGAGAATGGTTATATCGGCATCGCATTGGATGAAACCACAACACAACACGATATACTTGACATTCTGCATGTTTTTGCAAGCGCTCAAAATAATGATACCGCAGTAGCTAATTTTGACGTGGACAGTTTCTTGGTGAATATTCCTGCCACTTTAACAAGAACATCTAATTTTTTATTACACCCTGTCTTCAACTCACATCATAGTGAAACCCAAATGCTGCGTTATATCAAATCTTTAGAAAATAAAGACTTGAGTTTGAATACCTCAATGATTAGTTTGGGGAGCTGTACAATGAAGTTGAATGCGGCAACTCAATTGATACCAATTAGCTGGCCTGAGTTTAGTAATATCCATCCTTTTGCGCCATCGTATCAATGGAAGGGGTATCAAAAAATTATAACTGAGCTTGAAAGTTGGCTGAACAACATCACTGGTTTTGTTGCAACTTCTTTACAACCTAATAGTGGTGCTCAGGGTGAATATACCGGTCTACTAACCATTAGGGCATATCATGCCGCAAGAAATGAAACTCACCGAAATGTAATCTTGATACCCATATCAGCTCATGGCACTAATCCAGCAAGTGCTGTAATGGCGGGCTTTAAAGTGGTGGTAACAAAATGTGATGAGGCAGGCAATATTGATGTTGCTGACATGACAGCCAATGCAGAAAAATATGCTACCAATTTAGCTGGCTTAATGGTTACCTATCCAAGTACTCATGGTGTGTTTGAAGAAAGTATTAAAGAAATATGTACACTAATTCACGATAATGGAGGATTGGTTTATATGGATGGCGCAAATATGAATGCGCAAGTAGGACTAACCTCACCTGGAAATATTGGAGCTGATGTATGCCATTTAAATTTGCATAAAACCTTTGCCATTCCTCATGGAGGCGGTGGCCCAGGTATGGGCCCAATTTGTGTAAATGAAAAGCTAGCGCCTTACTTACCCTCACATGTGGTACATACCACGGGCGGCAATACTCCAATTCATGCAGTTAGTGCTGCCCCTTATGGAAGTGCAAGTGTATTACTGATTAGTTATGCTTATATCAAATTGCTTGGCCCAACTGGATTAAGATCAAGTACCGAATATGCCATATTGAATGCCAATTATATGAAAGCCCGTTTGGAAGGGGCTTATAAGATTTTGTATAGCGGAAAGAATGGTACTTGTGCACACGAATTCATTGTAGACTTACGGCCTTTTAAACAAAGTGCTGGCATTGAAGCAGAGGATGTAGCCAAGCGCTTGATGGATTATAATTTTCATGCTCCTACTTTAAGTTTTCCTGTTGCTGGAACCATTATGATTGAACCCACTGAAAGTGAGAACAAAGCTGAATTAGATCGTTTTTGTGATGCATTACTAAATATTAGAGAAGAAATTAAAGCTGTTGAAAATGGCAGCGCTGATAAAACAGATAATACACTAAAAAATGCACCACATACCCAGTTTGTAATTTGTTCAAACGAATGGGATCACAAATATTCAAGAGAATCAGCTGCTTTCCCATTAGAATATGTAAGACAAAACAAATTTTGGCCAAGCATTAGTCGAGTTAACAATACATATGGCGACAGAAATTTAATTTGTACTTGTGAGCCAGTTGAAAGTTATATGGAGGCAACAACGCACTAACCAATAAATACATACTTCCCCATTCCAAACCCGGTCATAAAAAGACCGGTTTTTTTTGCCTTAATTATAGGTATAACATAACTGAAAATTATATGAATGCTTTAATCAAAGTAATGCATTATAAAAAAGATTTACACTTACACATTAAAAACCTTATCTTCGTAGCTTATTAAATAATACAATACAATTAAAATGGACAAACAAACAGGTACCGTAAAGTTTTTCAATACTGAAAAAGGATTCGGTTTCATCAAACACAACGATTCTAACAAAGAAACATTTGTTCACGTAAGTGGATTAAAAAGCCAAAATATTAAAGAAGGCGACACTGTTGAGTTTGATTTGCAAGAAGGCAAAAAAGGAATGAATGCAGTTAATGTGCAGGTTGTAGGATAACTTATCATTTACAAAAACCTTTACGGGCTATACTTTAGTATAGCCCTTTTTATTTTCTATCGTTTAGACTGCAAATAGCTAAACCCAAAAGCGGTAACAACACAAAGCACCGCCAACACCCACCATAAATAATTATATCCAAAAGTGTGTGCAATTTGAGTACCACTTAAGCTACCAATTACTTGGGCACTGCTCCAAGTCATGGTGTACAATGCCGCATACTGGCCTCGGTTTTCATTGGTGGTACGGGCAATATAATAACTATTCATAAATGGCATACCCACTATTTCGGCAATTGTTACCATTATAATTACGATAGTTCCTAAGAATAGCCCATTTGCCATGGGTATATTAAGCATACAAAAAGATACTGCAAGTAATAAAGTACTATAGCGCATCAATTTAAGATAAGGCATTGTGCCTTCCAACTTAAATACCAATATCATTTCAAACGCAGCTATAAGTATCCCATTCATCGACATGATGACCCCAATCCAAAATTCATTAATATGTAGTTCTTCTTTAAAATACAATGGAACTGTAGTAAACAATTGGAAAAAACTTAATGAGAATAATAACAGGAACCCAAGAAACTTTAAAAAAGTGGCATCCTGAAAGGGGCCTTTGGCTTTAGTACTACTTAGGTGAGTGCTGGTATGTTGCTGTAATAAAGTAACTTTTGGTAACAAAATCAGTAAAACGATGGCGGCTATAATATTAGTACTCCCATCTACCCAAAACAGTAATTTATAACTTACAGAAGCCAGCATACCTGCTAACGCACTACCAACACCCCATCCTAAATTGATAGCTAGCCTGTTTAAAGAAAAAGACTGAGTACGGTTTTGGGGAGTGCTGTAATATGCTATGGCACTAGAATTAGCTGGTCTAAATGATTCATTAACCATACTAGTAAAAAAAATACAGATACAGATACTGAAATAATCATTCATTTGCCCCAATAGGAGGAACATCATACCTCCAAAAAATAATGCAGCAAACTGCATGTAATAAAAGCCTACTTTATCGCTTAATCTTCCACCCAAAAAAGCACCAAACAAAGACCCTACTCCATATATGGCTACAGCTAAACCACCTTGAGTTGCAGTATATCCTTTGCTATGGCAATACAAGGTCATAAAAGGCAATACCATCGTGCCGCTTCTGTTAATCAGCATTACCACAGACAACATCCATGTTCGTCGGGTAAGCCCACTATAGGCATTTCGATATAAATTAAGTGTGGTTGATAGCATAAAAAAATACGCTGCAAAGATATTTATTTGCAGCGCATAAAATTATTAAGATGGTTCTATTACAAAATAGGTTGAGGTAAAGGCCGAAATTAGCATTCTAATGCATCTGATTGTAACCCTATTGCACTTTGTCAAAATTTACCACTGATTTCTTTTTATAAAATCTAAAAAAATAGTTGACTACCTATTTTTTCTCAAATTATTTATACATGATATCATAGTATTCCTGAGCCATTCTATTACTATCAAATTGTATTCTTACATCACGCATACCATTTTTAACGATCTGCCTCCAAGTTTCTGGGCTATCATAATATAAAGGCAATACCTGTTGCTCTAGAATTTCGTACAACTTATTCAAATCATACTCATCTTGTTCATGTACACTTACATTTTCGTAGTCAATTGGTGGCACTACAAAACCATTATTGCCATGATGAATAAATTCGCATATCCAGCCATCATTGGTACTGCAGTTTACGGCGCCATTCATGGCGGCAGTCATACCGCTAGTTCCACTAGCTTCTCGAGGTACGCGTGGATTATTTAACCAAAGGTCGGAGGCCTGTTTTAAACGCTTACTTAAAGCCAGTTCGTAACCCGTACAAACAGCTACATTATCATAGTTCTTACTTAAATGAACAAGATTATTAAAATCACTGATTGCAGGATAATCAACTGGATAAGGTTTACCTGCCCAAATAATCTGTACCGGATATTTTTTACTGCTTAATAAAGCTTCAAATCTTTCCAAATCTCTTGTTAATAATTCTGCTCTTTTATATCCTGCAAAACGACGTGCCCAAACAATGGTAAATATTTTTGAATTAAATAATTTACCAGTTTGATCTGCTACCACATCAAAAGCTCTTTTCTTTAAAAATGATTTTCTGTCATCAAAGCCCGCATCATTATTTTCATTCATAAAATGATACAACTGCTTATCTGCCCAATACGTCCAGTTTTGTGCATTGGTAATGGCTTTAATATCGCAAATTCCAGAATATTTACCCCACATTTTACGACTAACTTCTCCATGCAACTGGCTTACTCCATTGGCAATTC
>Ga0194056_10002149_pt1 | contig 10484 bp, 22 predicted proteins | sample SepL4413m_MetaG_FD_155458 | JGI IMG/M metagenome (GOLD analysis project Ga0194056, IMG submission 155458) | Anoxic zone freshwater microbial communities from boreal shield lake in IISD Experimental Lakes Area, Ontario, Canada - Sep2016-L442-13m | ecosystem: Environmental > Aquatic > Freshwater...
ATGAAACTCGTGAGATACTGGTACAGGACGGCAAGTGCGCCGTGGTGGATATTCAGGATTTGTTTGGCATCTTACAGGGGACGAAGATCGAACCAAAGTTGACGCCGGAAACGATCCAGATGGGTGGGCAACTAATGGGGTTGACCTTGATGTTCCTGAACGCATACCTGACCGACAAAGCGGCTCCTGACGTGGTGGTTGAACCGGTGGTTGATCCTGTGCCGGAAGTGGAGATTGTGCAACCATGACCCGTCTCCTCGTACTCCTTGCGTTGCTGGCTGGCGCGGCTCTGGCTGGCGGTTGCGCCTCTCAGCGGATGGAGCACGACGACTACCCGCCTGAGATTGCGAATCAGTGTATTCAGGCGCGGGCAGAATCTATCAGGGCGCGACCGGATAAAGCGGTGTATCCGGTACAGGTGACGTTAGAGGATGCCCCGCGTGGCACTATGGGCGGCTGGACAAGTCCGGTCAACGGTGGGTTCCATGTTTCGATCTGGCGCGACCAGAGGCCGTTCTATGGTTCGCTCCGGCATGAGATGGGGCATTGTTTCGAGGGTTGTTATTCGGAGGACTCTGTAAAATGAATCCCATCATCCCTGCAATGGCTTTGAAACAGGTCGCAGAGTTCGGGGCGTGGGTGGGCATGAATTTGTATCTGGCATGGCATCGTGGGGCGTCTCACGAACGGGCTGAACGGTATCGGGTACGGTTAGCAGAGTTGGAGTTAAAAAGGAAACAAGCGAAGGAGTTGAAATGAACAATGAAGAATCTAATTCGCGGGTGGATAAACTGCAACGCATAAGGCGGAGAATTAAAGAAAACCGAGCATGTTTGATATGTATTCGTAGATGGGCTGGGGGCGTGCGAAAATACGTCACCTTTTGCTCTGTGGTGGTAATGGCGGGATTACTCGTGGGCGGTTGCGCCTCAATCCAAGAGGCGTGGATGAAAGGTTACGTGGCGGTACATGACGCGGCTGATGCGGCCTTGAGCAACAAGCCCCCCGTCGTGGTATCGGGTGTGACCAACGCGCCCCCTGTAGCCGATCCTGCCCCCGTTGTGGATGTGTCCAAGCCCCTGACCATGCCTTTACGCTCTCATGGTTCAGAGGCGCAAGTTGATAAATGGCTGGAAGACGGCGGTGCTCCGGAGTGCGGCTTGATCTCGCCTGACATCCGGGCGCAACTTGTCCGGCCTAGCGGCAAGACCTGGGGTTATGCGCCATTCTGGAAGTCGGGCGCGTTTCTCGGACTCAAGGACGGCAAGGTATCGTTCAGGGATGTGTCATTCGAGGGGCAGACCTACACCTTTATCGGGTACTCGGCTGGCGATCATTTGAATGAGGCAACCAAGGCCAAGGCTGGCGACTCGATCAAGTATGTCGAGGCTGGGCATGGAATGTTTACGTATTGGGAAACGCGGGATTAACAACCAAAAACAGATGACCACCGGGGCGGGGTATCGTCGGAAAGTGAACATGAGCAAGCACCATAAAGCGATTGAACAACTCAACTCCGAAATCACGGCATCTGGCCTTGACCCGCAACATAAGACCTATGCGATTGATGTGCTGGCAGAAGTGGACGACATTACGAATGGTTGTGATGACAAGATCCAAGGTATCACAGACGCCCTACTCAAGATCACTGGCTACATGGTGCGCCGTGACATCTTTTTGCAGGACACCCACACGAAGCAGATTGATGCGATGCAGAAAATGGTTTCCTCTCACGCGGACACTTGCCCGCTTGCCGACCAGATACCTACGCTGGTTATCGACGCCATGAAAGCCCAGGCATTGAAAGAGGACGGCTCACAGGTCACCAGCGGCAACACGACGGTCAATCTAGGCGGGTATCGGGCTTCGGGCAAAGGGTCGGTCGTGCTCGGGCTTGCGGCGTGTCTCACGATTTGTTGGATAGGATACCTAATCGGGAAAGGGGCGGGGATTATATGAACTACGGACAAATGAGATCCATTCTCGGAACCGGCCTGACAATGTTTATCCTCGCCTATGGCTATGCGTGGTCAATGGGGGTAATCCCGCCGCTTCTTTGCGCAAAGCTGGCAGTTGGGGCGTTGATCCCTTGGGCGTGGGGCAAGGTCACTGATGCTGACAAGACGGTTCCAAGTCTGGATAACGTCAAGGCGCTGATAGGGGTTAAGCAACCGTGAAAATCCTTTTCCTAATACTTCTTGTGTTGATAGTCGCTTTCGTGGTGGACTTTTTCAATGCCATATTTCCAAGGCCGAAATGAGCAAAGGCAATCCATACCGTGACGCAAAAGCGAAATGCCAGTTGGCCGTGTGGCTTTTTAATGGCAGGAATCCATGACAAACCACATCATACACCGCGAAGATACGCCGGAATTTGAGCGTCGCCGTGGCACGACTCACATCCAGATCGTGAACGACGGAAAGCATGAAACGGTTTGCGACGTGCCTTTTTCGCAATGCTTGGATTGCCCGGAGCATAACGGGTGCGAGAGGTATCACAAGCATCGGAGGGGGAAATGAAACCCGCCTTAATTCGCATTACACGCCGTCAAGTAGAATCGGCCATATCTTGTCCTCAGTTGTGGGCTGATCGTGCCGTAGTGCCTACCTACCTGCCCGCCGAATGGGACAAGGATCATCGTGATTATGTGATAGGGGTTATCCTGCCGTCCATGCGGCTACCTTTAAAGGTTCGCCGGATAGCGGTTGAGGCGTATTTGGCTGGCATGGAGTTGCGGAGTGACGGGTCAAGTGTTATCCCGGATGAATGGAACTGGAAGGATATTTGGGGCGTAACCCACGACTATATATTTATGCTTCACCGTTGCGGCCTGACCGACGCCTTTGACCATGAGTGGGGGCTACTTGAGGCTAACACAGCCTATCGGCAAGGATGGATAGCATCAGGTAGACCGTTCAGGGGCTGGGCTTGGTGGGTAGGTCTGACGGCAGGCTCGTGGTGGGTTTGGTATCGGTAGGATTATCAGGGTAATACCCCCATGGCTTCGTCCAAGCATCGTTCAAATGCGCCTTACAGAGTATCCCTGATTGACCAATAACGCGGCGTTGGATAAACCCGGTTATCACTCCGTCTTTATATGCGCTTCGTGATTGCGTAGCTGTCTCATCATAAATTCCATTTAACATCATATTCATCTTTCATTTTAGTATTTTGGAACTTGCAGCGGAATGTCAGGCAGGGGTGATAAACGACAGGTTTAGCTTTTCGCATTGCGCCTTAAATTCTGCCTCATTCCATGCCGTGATGTAACTAAATCCCCTCACGGTAATATCGACGTAGTTCAGCCCGCCATCAGGCTCAAGATGCGTGATGGTGTGGGCAATATCTCGACAATTCATGGCGAAATCAATAAAACACACGACGCTTTTAGTTTTTATCAAAGACCACAACTCTTGATAGTTTCTTGAAAGCCCGTAATTAGATTCTGTATCGTGTATCAGATTCATCATCTTTCCCTTTCGGCGGGGTGGTTATTTCAGGACAATGATTCATATCGCTTACCCATTTTTTAGACAATCGGCAATAACTAGCCATTCCGCTAACGAATCCGTGTCCATAGTATTTATTGCCACCATGCTTACATCCAGTCTTTCTCATCGGGCATGGATAAATCTTCATCCCTCCCCTCCCTTCCCCTGCGCGGTAAAGTCGCACTCAAGCGTCACAATCTTTTCCTCTGACGACCTGATGCTTTCCTTCACATAATGCTTACACGCCGAAATTGTCACCGCCCCTTGCAAATTGGTCAACGCTCCCGATGAACAATCCGGTGGGCGTTGTCCGAGTATCTCTGACGCCTGTTTAAGCGGGCAATCAGGACAAACGACGCTCCATAGCCATCCATCTTTTTTAACTTCAACTGTTCGATTCATCCCGCCTCTCCCTTCCCCTGCTCAATCACCTGCTCAAGTCTCCCGCCACAAAAACAACAATACGTCATGCCGTTTTCTTTCGGCGTTCCTTCATTGGTTACGAAACATTCTCCGCATTCCGTGTTCGATATTCCATCCTCGTCTATTCGCCATGTGCATGCATCACGGCGGGGCGGCTCGGTATATTCGGCGGCAACGTGGCCTAGCGGATAGCCGTGATGGTGTTCCCATTGTAAGCCGTTCCATCGCCATTCTCCTGATGATGGCTCGCACGCTTGCCCGCATTCACACTTCCAGTTTTTCGGGTTACGTCTGCTCATATCTTCCTTTCCTTCGCTTCCTCTTCCAATTCCAATTCCCGCACCGCTACACCTTTGCCGTACTTGCGAATGGCGGCGGCTTTCGATTTAAACACATAGCAGATACCAACGAGGTCTTTATCTACGACGCTCACATCGTGCTTCATGCCATCGTAAGACTGAATCGTGACTGATTTATTCAGCCGTAATGCGAGATACATTTTCATATCTTCCTTTCGCCGCTTGGCGCGGGGTTTCTCGCTCTCCATCGTATTCTATTCATCACTGAGGAATGCAAACACTCCATGCACCGCTTTTCAACGGTCATCAGCTTTCCGGCGACCGGATGCTCTGGATAATCACGGCACGTCAAACAGGTTCGCCTATATTGCGTAAGTTGCTTCATCCCCTCACCCCTTCCACTTGGCTTTCTTCCGTATCGCTTAGCAAAAACTTCAAATCATCCATAGTTAAGTCGGGATGTTTTTTATGGAAAAACTTCCAGAACCGATCCGGCCATTTTGCATACGCCTCATGCGGGTGCGCGGTGGCGAATATCTCGAATGCTTTTTGATTCATAGTCATCGTTTCACCTTCCCTTTATTCCAATATGTTTCCAGTTTGAAAATTGACATCTTGAATAATCGTTTACCGCATATTCCACACATTGCCCAGTGTCCGTTTTTCCCGCAATAGGTACCTGATTGAATGCGTGGCCGTGATCCGCAGCACTTATTAAACCCGTCGTGATTCATCATTTCGCCTCCAGCTTAATCACAGCCGCGTAAATCGCTTTCGCCGCATCCAGTAGATACTGTTTGCAATGTTCGCGGTACTCGCCTGCACCATAGCGGCGGGCTGACTCAACACAGTTCTGAGCCAGCCGTAAATCTTTTCGCAATAATTCTTTCGTGGTCATCGCTTCACCTTCCTCTTAATCACAAATCTAAAATAACCCCATCTGGCAGTCGTCCTCTGCCTCGGGCTGGTTTTCTTCCATCCACCAGTCGAACGCCTGTTCTGCGGTATCGAACTTGTCCCAAAATCGCGGCGTGCCGTCCTGCTTCGGCGTATTGTGGATACGCACCAAGAATTTACCGATTGCACGTTTCCATCCGGCTCCGATCTTGGGCCAACGCTCAAACTCTGCTTTTCTTTTAATGCCAGCCATTGGACAGCCAACACACCCAAGACGCTTCCACCCATCATCGTATAGCGAGCAATATGGGATTTTTTTGGACTTTAAGAATCTCCACACATCCTCATCAGTCCAGTAAAGGATCGGATTAAGTGCATAGGTGTCTTGCTCTCTGCGGGGCGTCCAGACCCGCCATAATGCCTTGCGTCGCTGAGATTCAAACGCACGTATTCCAAACACGTGAATAAAGGCAAGTCCAGCCCCCTCTTTGTATTCTTGGCAACACCAGCGCATTTTACGCGTCGGTATGGCAAGCTTAACGTCCGCCAGCATTTTAAGCATCGGCATCTTCGGCTTATGCACCACCGTATCAGGATGATTCTTGCGCCCAAACAGCACCAGTTCAGGCGGGTCAAGCGTTGTCAAATTGTGGTGCGCTTGAAATTTCACACCGCTCATTTTGGCTAGTTCCAGAATCGTGCATGAGTCCTTGCCGTAAGAATCGCAAAGGTAATAGCCATTCACCGGATCACGCTTTAACGCCTCGTGCTCAAAGGTACGGAAATATCCAATCGCCTTTTCAACTTTTTCATCAAGGGATAGGCCGACCGCCATTAAATATAGTTGTTCATCCATTTTGCTTTCTCCTCTTAATCACAAATCTCCACCACGGATACCTGGCAATATGCCACTCGATCACGCCCGCCTTTCGTAGCCGTTTCAAGGCGCGAATCTTGCGATCACTGAACGCCCATATTGTCCACGTCCGGCTTTCGCGTAGCATCGCCATTACGGATATTTCGGTGGGTGTCATGTTGCCTCCGGTTTCTTTTCCATTCTCTCAAGCGCGTCCATAGCATACCGACAAGCGGGGCCGGGGTAGGGCGCACTCTCAATGCTGATCCTCTCAAGCGCGTCCTTTGCAATGGTCAGTTCCGCTTTCACGGCGGCTATAATCCATTTCCATTCGCTCCTTTCAAATATCAGCGTAAGCCTCCACCATGTCAGCGCGATCTGATTGCCACTGTAAAACACGTGCTTTCGCGGAATCCATGACCAGCCCCATGGGTATGTGCAAAAATCTATTCGCTTGAGTTTCATTTCCCTGCCTCCGCTACAGAAACGCTGTAGCACCGTGGGTTGTTTATCTCGCCCTCAACTCGTCTATTGCGCGCTGGAGTTGTTCGATTGCATCCCTCACGCTGATCTCGTTGACGTAGGTCAGTTTTATCCACGGCTTCACCGCTGGCTTTGCGGGAGTTGCAATATCCACACCCTGAATAAACGCCGCGCATTCCCCTGCCGTTGCTGACTGGCCTTCGATGGTAAAGGCTACAGGCTCATCCACCTTCGTCTTCGCCTCGATCGGGTGGCCGCAGTTAGAGCAAAAAGCGCCCTTCTCTACCGCGTGAATGTTGCATCCTGATTGCCATGCACCTCTCACTTCATCCCAAATCCACACACACGGCGCGGGGTGGCGGTGTCTATGCTCGTTATTTGCAAGTATCTCAATTTCTCCTTCTTTGGCCCACAATCCGTTGATTCTAATTTCATCAAGCCTGGTATCACTTATCGTTTTCATGTTGTCCTTTCCCACGCACAAGGGCGTCAATTTCAATCTCCATCTTTTTCAGCACTTCCGAAATTCGCGCAACCTTCAGCTTGTCGTACTCGCCAGTTGCGATAATCTCACCAATACGATTAGCCGCTTTTTTGTGAGCCAGCGCCTCAAGGTCAACGGCGCGGCGGTTGGGGCAGGTGGCGCAGGAATCAGCTAAGCCACCAAAATGGCGCAGGTCATTTTCAACGGGACAGAGTTTGATAGGCGCGGTCATTTGGAGCCTCCTGCTTATTTGTTCCTGAAACAATCGCGAATCTAATTTTCCAAATCTCATTCCAGTGATATCTTTCATGTTTTAGACCATCTCTTTTCTCTAGCCTTAGCGACGCGAATTGCCGCAGCTCGGCGTTGTATCTCTGTAAGGGTTTTGGGCTTTCCTTTTCCAAGGCGCCCGAGAGCTACTGCGTATTGGTTTTTTTCTTTCATTTCTCGACGCTACTATAAAACGCTTTACAGAGCAAGTGATTAAACTTGAAATTGTGTCCCTTTTTTTATATGAACCATTATCACTATTTAAAGGAGTCGTTCTATGCTCATATCTGAAGTAATTCAACTGGCCCGCGACCTTTGGCGGGAAAAAGCGGAAAACGACATCTTTGACAGCGCTCAATGTATTCGATTCATCAATCAGGCCATCATCAGGATTCGCTCCAGGCGGAACGATTCGCTGGTAGATGATAACGGCAACTTCCGCGATTACGTTGCCATCACAGCCACTACAGACACCTTCCCGCTTGATGTCAGGTTTTCAATGTCTGCCGCTAAATTCCTTGTGGCTTATGGGTTCTCGGCAATCGCAGACTTGGAAAACAAGAAGGCGGTATCGGAGTACTGGATGCAGCAATTTGAAGCCGAACTCGCGGCGGCATAGGAGATCATCATGGCGGTTACAGATTATGCCGAAAAAGACGCGGATATGCTCCCGGGAAGTGTCGGCAATTCCCAGACCGGAGAGCACACCTTCACGCGGGGATGGAAAGCGGGATCCGGCGCCGACTCCCGCCGAGCCGAGATTGAAGCCGAACTCAGGGCTATAACATTCGTCACTGACCCGCTAACCAACCGCGGCAAGACAAAGCACGCCGGAACGTATGACTGCCTGGTATCGGGATGGAGTCCTGATTCCGGCTATTTTATTCAGACCCTGAAGAAGCGGATACCCTACACCCTGCCCGAGATTGCCATTGCCGAGGACGTGTTCAGCGTCACGACTGAGCAGCAAAGCCGAAATCAGGAGACCCCGGCGTTGTCAACGACGTGGATAGGAGAACTTGCGGCCGGCATCACGCGGCGAATATCGGCCAGCGCAGATGCTTTCAAGAAATGGGTTGTCAGTGTTCAGGAGACGACCAGCAAGGAAGTCGTCATTCACATCCCCATTATTCAGCGCGGCGGCGGCGGGACGGAGCACCATATCATTTGCCGGAATCAGCGCGGAGCATCACCGTCCTACGAAGTCACGGCGTCAGATGATTATGTTCTGCCGCCTCTTGTTGAAGGCGACGGAATGATGTACGACTTTGCGGGCATCCCTCAGAAAAACGATGACGATACCTGGAATTGGAGTCTGGTCTACAGGCAGGACAATCTTGTCATATCAGCCGGGGAGTCAAAAACGCTTCTTCGCGTCAGAATGGTTAAGCAGGCCGAGATAAGGGACGACGGGGAATACGCCGGAGAAAAATGGTGGCGGCGATATTACTACTACACCATTATCACCTATCAGGCCCATGCGACAAAAGCGGAGGCATGGGCGGTTTCCGGGCAGTTAAGCTATTCTCCTGACCCGCCTAGCTTCGTGGCTCCGGGGATATGGATATCCAAGATCGAGGTTGAGAGCAGCTTGCCAACAAAGGAATGGGATGCCCCCGCAGGTGATTAACCATGGCTATTTTTGATAAACTCTTGTCGTCCCTGTTTCCAAGCATGTTCGCGGATCCGCGTGACGCCCTTGTTGACGTTATGAAGCGCGACCGCGACGCCCTTGTCGATGTGCTCAAGAAGTCATCCCATAAGAACGATGAGCAGATAGCGGCAATCAGGAAAACAGCCATCGAACTCGTGGCCGCAAAAGACGGGATCAGGGAAAAAGACTGGGATACTGTTTTAGTGCAGGGCGATATACTGCCAAGCAGCGGGGGTGGACAGCAGACGCCTGACTACCCATTTAAGGTGACTGTCGCCCAGACAGGCGAGCACGTTTACAGCGCCAGCATACAAGAGGGTAGGTGGACACGGAACCCCGAATTGGGAAATGCCGCGCTTACCCTTTATACCTGTGTTCGGACTATATCGGATGGTAATTTGTTCTTATGCGTTGTCATTGGTCGGCACGCAGACGCGCTAACCAAAGACCCACGCCTATATCCAAATGCAATTAGTGTAGTGGCGGTTAATTCTCCTGAAAAAGATACCATCATAGGCTTTACGGACTTATTTACAACGGGCGGCTGGAAGTATGGCGGTCATGTGGTTCTCGGAGTTCTTCGAAACGATGAAAACGGCCTTCAGAGCTACGGGTTCACATGGGAACAGTACTGGAAGGGCGGCGACATAACGGACGCGCTCGAAGTGAACGACGGAGACAGCGCAAGCACAACAAGCCCGCGTGTGCGCACGCTTGAACGCCATCCCCAGGATTTCCCTTATCCTACGGGTGCTCACGCGTACGAAAATCAGATCATGAACGCGGACGCGGCTACGGTTGATAATTACAACGTGCCGTATTTACCCAAGGATAGCGGGGGCTCCGGTGATTTGACATGGGCGCGGCTGGACACGCACAAGGTCAGCACCACGTCAAAAAGTATCGAGGTTGCCAGCGGCGACTTGCAGGTCAAAGGCTGGGCCGCGGCGGCGGGAACTACACAGGCGACAGGCGACTTGATCCTTGCGCAGCGCGTAGTGAGCGGGGCGCGTGATGCGGTGTATTTAAGCGCTGATAGCCTGATCGACAACTACCCATGGAAAGTGACGGTGACGGAGCTTTCTCCGAATAACTACCAACGTAGTACACAAAAAGGATCGTGGACACGCAATGCCGAATCTGACAATACGCTTCTTACGCTTACTACTCCAGATGTCGGTATCGTCAACGACGGCAACTATGTATTCGCTTTCATTGGGCGTGCTGATTTAGACAAGGACCCACGCTTGTTTCCAACCGTGGTGGGAACCAACCATAGTAATAATACCACCAAATCAACGGTTGCAGGAATACTGGCCGCGCTTACTCCGCCAGTTTATTACGGGGGACATGTTGTCCTTGGTAAGCTGACGGCGGGTGTTTGGGAGCAATACTGGAAGGGCGGCGATATCACCGACTATCTGGAAGTTCTTGACAGCGATACGGTGAATCATGTTCCGTCTGACGAGCGGCATACCATAGAGCGCAATCCACTAACAGTAGAGCGCGAGGGTGAGCTACAGTTGTTTGATGCCGATACAGCCGTTGGCGACAAGAATGTTCCTTTGCTTTCCGTCGTCGATCTACTTGCTACGCCGGTGGTGCGAGAGCTTGAATGGCCCGCTAT
>Ga0194056_10002151_pt1 | contig 10482 bp, 11 predicted proteins | sample SepL4413m_MetaG_FD_155458 | JGI IMG/M metagenome (GOLD analysis project Ga0194056, IMG submission 155458) | Anoxic zone freshwater microbial communities from boreal shield lake in IISD Experimental Lakes Area, Ontario, Canada - Sep2016-L442-13m | ecosystem: Environmental > Aquatic > Freshwater...
GGAGCCTCAGGCAATGAGTTCTAAAACTTGAACGCCAATCACCAATGGTCATGTACCCCGGAAAAACGCGGGAAATTCGCTACGCAAAACGGGATTGCACCCTTCGGCTGCCGCCGGTGATATCTTGTTTACAGACCTGGAATGGAATGTTGCCAAAAAGAGCCGCGGAGAATACTGGCTTGTCATTGTCGGATGCCTTCCGGATGAGCCGCTGGCGAAACTCCTTATCGATCCATTCGCAAGCCTTCGGATCCGATCGGTGGTCGAACGATGCACTCGAGTATCTTGGCGGAGCAGAGTTCGTGTAGCGTAATTGAAGGCTATTCGGTCTAAAGTGACATATCAAACCAGTACATTGAGGGAGGTTCGATTCAATGGACGATCTCAATAACTCGGGGCCGACGTTTGATTGGCAGCATGGATATTGCCATGTATTTGCGGTTGCTCTTCATGATGCACTTGGATACAAGCTATCCGGTCTCCAAGTCGATTACGAAGATAAAGACACCAAGTTTCGGTATTTGCCGAAAGGTCATGTGATTGAGCACGTCTACGCTGTTAGCCTTGATGGTGAATACTTTGATTCCGATGGAACGGTGTCCCCAAGCGAATGGATTTGTGGCTATAGGGAACGCGGCCTGCGGGCCCGCTTGCGCCCTTTGACACGCAAGCAAATCATGAAGTTGTCGGGAAAATTTCGTGATCGTAACTTCTACGAATTCGACAAGGACGCTTATGCAAAAGCTATTGAAGTCATCGAATCCGTACCGGAAAAATACAAGTCATGGGAAATCGCGACTGGGGAGCCCGTTGCGTAATGCCGCCCGCGACAAGCGAACTCATCAATCGCCTTGTAAAGCCGGGTGGGGAGTCTTAGTAATTAAGTAACCTGGCTATGCAGTTGAATCCACCAACCCCTACAGCTTATGTCTTATGAGAGAACTTCTGACGGAGATTCACCTACGGGTTGTGGTGGGTGGAGTCAATTGAATAGCCAGGTTCGAGAATGCCTATGCCGAGGCAGCCTTGCTCCGAATGCTATGGTAAGATTAAACTAGGATAGGTTGAATTTTCGGTCCTGCGGACGGAGTTTTGGCATGAATATCTTGTTGGCCACGAGCGAAGCGGTCCCGTTTGCGAAAACGGGTGGATTGGCGGATGTCAGCGGTGCTTTGCCTATCGAGTTGGCACGGTTGGGCCACCAGGTCGCCGTAATTATGCCCGCTTATCGGCAAACCCAGTTTTGCGGCCAGAAGATCGAGCGTTTGGGCCTCGATTTCATCGTGCCGATCGGCAGCAAGATGGTCAGCGGGCACCTGTCGCGGAGCTTCATGCCTGGCAGCAAGGTTCCGGTCTATCTCGTTCATCAAGATCAGTATTTCGATCGCGATCAGCTCTATGGTTCCGATGGCAAGGATTATATCGATAATTGCGAACGATTCGTTTTTTTCTCTCGCGCCGTTCTTGAGGCCATTCGGCTGTTGGACCTGCCTGTCGACGTGTTGCACGCCAACGACTGGCAGACCGGACTGGTGCCGGCTTACCTGAAGATCGTCCATGCCGGCAATCCGCGGTATCAGAAGATTGCTTCGGTGTTTGGCGTTCATAACATGGCCTATCAGGGGCAGTTTTGGCACTGGGATATGTTGTTGACCGGCCTGGACTGGAAGTATTTCAACTGGCACCAGATGGAATTTCATGGGAAGCTCAATCTACTCAAGACGGGCCTGGTCTTTGCCGACTCGATCGTCACGGTTAGCCCGCGGTATGCGCAGGAAATCCAGACCAGTCCCTTGGGTTGCGGCCTGGAGGGCGTGTTGCAGTATCGCCGCGAGGTGTTGTCGGGCATCCTCAATGGTATCGACGAAACCGATTGGAATCCGGCCAAGGACCGGCATTTGCCGGCAAAGTTCGATGTGACGACCGTCAGCCTTGGCAAGGCGGCGTGCAAAGCGGCATTGCAGAAGGAACTCGGTTTGCCGCAGGTTGCCGGCGCGCCGCTGGTCTCCGCGGTAGGGCGGTTGGACGATCAAAAGGGATTTGACCTGATTGCCGAAGTCATCCAGCGTTGGGTGCAAACCAGCGATGTGCAATGGGTTATCCTGGGCACCGGACAGCCGAAATACCACAAGTTATTCGAGGGCCTAGCCCAGCGATTTCCGGACAAGATTGCCGTGCGGTTGGAGTTTTCCAACCCCTTGGCCCATCGTATTGAGGCGGGCAGCGACATCTTCCTCATGCCCAGCCGCTTCGAGCCGTGCGGATTGAACCAGATGTACAGCCTGAAGTACGGCACGCTGCCGATCGTCCGCGAGACGGGTGGTCTGGCCGACACGATTGTTGGTTATGGCAGCCCGCTGGCCAAATCCGCACTGGCCAATGGTTTCAGTTTTCAAGAGTGCAGCCCCCTGGCGTTGAGTGAAACCCTACGCCGCGCCTGCGACCTGTTCCGCTTGAATCCGGAACAGTGGAAGAAGCTGGTCGATACCGGCATGCGACAGGATTGGTCGTGGGGACGAAGCGCGAAGAAGTATGTTGATCTGTATTTGAAGGCATTGACACGCGCAGGAATGACAAAACCCGACAATCCCATGCATGGCCTTGATCCTAACCTTGCCAATCGTTAGCAATGACAGCGGTTCGTAGGGCGCGTGGAGCAAACTGCCCGGCAAATGGTGGGTTGCGCACGAAGTCGAGACGCTGAAAGCACTTACCGCTGTTCCAGATCAGTTCGCGTAACGCACCATTCGATGGTCCAACCATTATGTCTACGGCGAGCCAGCAGTGACAGCAGTTGGTAAGGTTATGATCAATGCTTCCCTGTTATCGCGCCAGAAGCCGTTGGAACCAGCGGCCGAGGGAAACAAGGAACGAAGAAAGCGACAGGGCCAAATCGCCAACCCAGGCCAAATGGTTCGTCTTCGGCTGGGAATACTGAATGGTGGGCCGCACGTGCGCATCATGCCGCTTGTGCTGCACCGTTCCGGGGCGACGCTGGGCCTCAAGTACCTCGGAGTAACGCAAACGCAACCCGTTCACGGGCAAAGGCTCTCGCTGGGGAACAAAGACGAACTTCAGCCCACAATGGAGGCAGGTGGCCTGGGTAGGACGGAAGTTGGTCTCTACCACGATCGTTTCCCGGCATAAGCGGCAGCGGACCGCCATATTGGCCTTTTCCTCAACGGTCCCGGGCTGGGAAACAAGCTTGGCGGTTTCGGGATCGTTCGGTTCGTTGCGCGTTGAAGTTTTCATGTCTGGCCTCCGCGAGAAAATAACCTCGCATCTACTTCCAGACATCGGTTGCAAGCCCCCTCGTGCGTCCGAAAATCAGGCGAGGCCGCTATAGCCTCTCCAACCGCTACCAGCAGACTCTCGAACGTCGTCGGAGGAAGTCTCGCGAATTATGGCCAAAATGGCCGCGCGGACATTGCGCGGCAAGCCGGGCCAGACATCGATTACCCGGCCAAGGCCCTCGTCGAGGGTCTGGACTCGCGGTGATCGATCCCGGCTTTCCACGACCCGTTGGGCGGAGGGCGCGCCCGGCGATTCGGCCTGGGGCTGGGGAGCAGCGTTTTGTTGCGTTGCCGTTACCGATACTCGCCGCCGCACGCACAGCAAGTCGTCACCTGCCAGCAGTTCCGAGAGTTCCGTCCTTGTCCTAGGCATGGCAATGCTCGGTGCCGCAGCCCGTGCGGTGCCGTCTTCCAACAGCACGCGCAATGGTTGCGGTGGCCCATTCTTGCCGCCCGGGCTGGCGGCCGGATCATTGCTCCGCGGACTCATCCCAGGGCTGCTCATGTTCTTCTCTCCACGGATTGAAGTGATCCGAAGCGTTAGGCGGCTTCCGACTTGCCCTTCATCTCCGACCAGCTTCGCTTGTACTGCAATGCTTCGAGTAATTCGGACAGCGTCAGCGTCCGATTCTCCAGTTCTAGTGGAATTTCCATCCCCGGGTCGCAGACCAGATCGACCGTGCCGTCCTGCCCGATCAGTTCGTCCATTTCCCGCAACAGCCCGTCTTGAACTGCCTGGCGCACCAGGTGACCGCGGGTGGCAGAGACTTCGCTCGCCTTTTCGCCGAGGCTGTCGGCGGCTCGTTTTGCCAAGGCGGGGAGGAATTCACTGGGAATTTCAATAATTTTCGGAACGTAGATTTTGACTTGCATTGTGGGTTAGCTCCTGCGAAAAATGACCGTCGCCCCCCAATTGTGGGAATTGAGAGCCTCCGTCGCGTACTCGGGGCATGGGCGCTCACACGTGCTATCGGCAGGGCACGCATGACGATTGCACTGATTTTTCCATTTTCGCTTCAAATTCAAGAAAATCTGCTCAGCTATTGATACCAAATCGCTCACGGTAACCCTACTGGACTGGATGAGGTCTTGCGGAGATCCCAAATTGGACAATGATACCAAATTCCTTAAGTTGGTTCGTATGGGGGAGAGTGAAACGAGCCCCACCAAAAGCGGACCGCAACAGAATTGGTGGGGCTCGCTACGCTCTCCCCACCCTACAATTATTCGCGTTCCGCACCTGGAACCGGAAGAACCATCAAAATTCGCTCCAACCGCCGCCCATCCATGGCCACGACTTCCAATGTCAATCCTTCCCAGGTAGCGCACTCACCCGTTACGGGGATTCGACCTAGCATGAAAAGCACCAATCCCCCGACCGTACTCACGTCGGCCGGGAGCGAACTGCGGCGATCGGACATTTCTAACCGCTCCAAGAGTTCGTGCAACGGCACGCCGGCATCGACAAACCAGCTCGAATCGTCGCGGGCGACGATCTGCTGCTGACGCTCGGCGCGGTGTTCGTCGTGGATCTCGCCGACCAGTTCTTCCAGCACGTCTTCCATCGTCACCAAGCCCTCGGTGCCGCCGAACTCGTCCAACACAATCGCCATCTGGGTGCGATTCTGCCGGAAGCGCTCCAAAAGCTTGTCAATTCGCAGCGACTCGGGCACGAGCAACGCCGGGCGGACCAGCTTCCGTAATTCGATCGGCCAGCCCATGTGCTGTCGCAAGAGAAGATCCTTGGTATAAACGAAGCCGATGATATGGTCGAGATCGCCCTCGTGGATCGGCAACCGCGAGAAACCGGCCATGGCCACGGCACCGATGACCTCATCCGCCGGTGTGTCGATGTCCAGCGCATCGATGTCAATCCGCGGTCGCATGATGTCCCGAACCGTGCGGTCGCCCAGCCGCAAGGCCCGGCCTGCCAGCACCTGCTCGGCCGGATCGAGCAGACCCTGGTGCGTGCCCGTGTGGATCAGGTGTTCGATGTCTTCGAGCGAAACGGTTTTCTCTCGGGCCTTGCGGCGACCCAACAGCCAGGCCGCAGCAAAGAAACCGTTGGCTAAGATCAATCCGACGATAATCAGTAATTCAAGGGAAATCGACATAGGGCTATTCGGGGGTCTGTGAACTGGATACTCGCTATTCTACCTGTATTTTCTCAGCCCTGGATGCCGAACCTTATGATGATACGGTCCCAGAACCGTTTCTCGGGTTAGTCTGCGTTAGTTAGGGGTTTTCGTGAGGTTAGCCATGACGTTGCATTCGTCCCAAATGGGTCGCGGCGGGCATCGTGACGATCGGCGTCGCCGACTGCTTACCGAAGATCTGACGGCCAATTCCGGCATGCCAGCCCCGGACATTTCTGGGGCATCGCTGCGCATTAGTCATCCGCCCGTTCATAAATCAGAGAACTATGGCGATGCTGAGTTCCTGCAAATACCGTTGCGGCTGACCGACCTGATTCCCATGCGTCTGGTTTCCTATCTGTTGCTCTTGAAACTTGGTTTGGCGGTAGTCGGCGGTTTGATGGCTCTTCACGTATGGATCCCGGACCTGTTTCGTGACCCACAATTTCGGCCGGCAATGGCCGATTTAGGCAATTGCGGTAGTCTAGGAAGTTGGTTTGCATCCTTATTGCTTCTCACCGCCGGCCTGCTAGCAATCGTCATCTATCGCGTCCGCAGGCATAAGGTTGACGATTATCGTGGACATTACCAAATATGGCTCTGGGCGGCAGCCTGCTGGTTAATCATGGCAACCGATGCGGCAGCCAGTCTTCACCAAGGCTTTCAGCAAGCGATGATTTCAATGACCGGTACCCAAATTGTAGGTGACGGATCAATCTGGTGGGTGGTACCAACTCTACTGCTCATGGGGTTCGTCGGCTCTCGCTTGTTGATCGACATGTGGTTGAGCCGGCTCTCCAGTGCGGCTTTAATACTTTCCATGATTGCCTATCTTACGGCATTAACGGCTTTTTTCCATGGCATTGTCTTGCCGTCGGAAGTTTCCCAATTGCTGCTGGTGCAGGGATCCCTGCTTGGTGGACACGTGCTGTTGGCCGTGTCGATGGGCTTGCACGCTCGATACGTCATCCTCGATGCCGAAGGGGTTTTGCCCAAGCGAGTCGCGAAGAAAAAGCTGGAGAAGAAACTTGCAGTGAAGGTGGGGGCGAAGGCCGACCAGGCCAAAGAACCGTCCCAGGCTAAGGATCCGTCCAAAAATAACTCCCCTCTCCCGTACGCGGGAGAGGGGCAGGGGGTGAGGGAAGATAAACCGGAGAAAGATTCCGCTGCAAGCGGCAGAAGTGACGCCGCCGATTCGGACGATGGTACGGAAGAATCCGGCGATACGTGGGTGGTTGTTGATCCACCGCACGGCAATTTGCAGCCCGTGTTGAAGCGAGTGATGCCCTCGGAGACATCCGCCGTGCCATCGCTTTCGCAGAAGATTGCTATCCCCGGGGCCGAGACTTCCTCCCGCGACTCCGCTTCGGATGACAACAAGCTCAGCAAGGCTGATCGCAAGGCATTGAAGAGGAAGCTGATCGACGAGCGACTGAAGCGCGAGCAGCGCAATGCGGCGAACTGGTAAGGATGGGAGTACTACCAATGTCCAAGATTTTTGCTGTTTTCGCCGCTTCGACCTTCCTTGGTATCGCTGCCGGCTCGGCTGCTGTGGGTCCGATCATCGCACCGGGCGAGAAACTGACGAAACTGGCGGGCGGGTTTGAATTCACGGAAGGCCCGGCCGCCGATGCCGATGGAAATGTGTTTTTTACCGACCAGCCCAACGATCGGATCATGAAGTGGAGTACCGGCGGCAAGCTTACGACCTTCATGAAACCGTGCGGACGATCTAATGGCCTCTGCTTCGCTACCCATGGCAACCTATGGGCTTGTGCCGACGAAAAGAACGCGATGTGGCGAATTGACCCTGCGGGCAAGGTCACCGTCGTGCTGAAAGACTACCAGGGTAAGCTGCTCAACGGACCTAACGACGTCTGGCTGCGGCCCGACGGCGGGCTCTATTTTACCGATCCGTACTATAAGCGGCCGTATTGGAAGCGTGGGCCGAAGCAACAGGACGTCGAGGCGGTATATTATCTGACGCCGGACCACAAGACGCTCACGCGCGTCGTGGCCGACCTTGCGCAACCCAACGGCATCATCGGCACGCCCGACGGCAAGACGCTCTATGTGGCCGATATCGGCGACAATAAGACGTATGCCTACGACATCCAGGCCAACGGCACGCTTGCAGGCAAGCGGCTCTTCTGCAAGCTGGGTTCCGACGGCATGACGATCGACGATCGCGGCAACGTCTATTTGACCGGCAAAGGCGTGACCGTTTTTGACCGCGATGGCCGGCAGATCGAGCATATCGACGTGCCCGAGCCGTGGACCGCCAACATCTGCTTCGGCGGCAAGGACATGCAGACGCTGTTCATCACGGCCAGCAAAGGGATCTACGGGCTGAAGATGCAAGTGCGCGGCGTGGGCAGCCAGTGAACCGTTTCCTCAGAACGTCAGCATCTGCCGGTATTCCGTCATACGACGTTCGATCGACGCGCGATCGATCTGCTGTAGCCGGTCGAGGCTGAAATCTTCGACACAGAAGCTGGCCACGACGGTGCCATAGGCCATGGCTGCCTTGAGCGTCTTAGGCTCGAAGTTGCCTTGTTCGGCCAGATAGCCCATCATGCCGCCGGCAAAGCAATCGCCGGCCCCGGTGGGATCGACCACCAGGCTGGTGGGAAAAGCGGGCAGGACGTAGGTTTCATGCTCGCTAAAAAACATCGCCCCGTGCTCGCCCTTCTTGATGACCACAAATCGCGGGCCAAACTTCAGCACGCTACGGCCGGCGCGGACTAGATTCTCATCACCCGTCAGCAGTTTGGCCTCGCTGTCGTTGAGTACCAGTCCGTCGATTCGCTTGAGCATCTTCAGCACGTTCTCGCGATCGTTGATGATCCAGTGATCCATCGTGTCGGCCACGATCAATTGAGCACCGGGGCATTGATCGATGACCCGCAACTGGACTTCCGTCGCCCCGTTGGCGAGAAAAAGGAACTTGCAATCGCGGTAGTGTTCGGGGAGGACGGGGTCGAACTGGGCCATGACGTTCAGGTTCAGGCTGAGCGTCTCGCGGTCGTTCATGTTCGTCAGGTAGCGGCCGCTCCAGCGGAAGGTCTTGCCGCCGGGGATGACCTGTAGGCCGGCCGTGTCGATCGAACGCTCTTGCAGCATCTTCAAGTGCTGGGGAGGCCAATCCTCGCCGATCACGCCCGCGAGGCGGACCGAAGTGAAGAAGCTGGCCGTATAGGAAAAGAAGACGGCCGAGCCGCCCAGCACGTCATCACGCTTCCCGAACGTGGGCGTTTCCACGCTATCCAAGGCAACCGAACCCACAACTACGAGCGGCATCGAAATCTCCCTTATACAAACAATTTTAGGTGTATACGTAGGGTGGGACGAGCGCAGCGAGCCCCACCATTTTTCCTACTTTGCGGCACTGGCCAACCCCGGCAGCCAGGAAGCGAGGTAATAGGCTTTGGGTGTCGTCATCTCCAACAATGCCTTGAGATCCAGCGACTCCGACTTACCCGATTGCCCGCCTAACAAAATGCTGCCGAGGCCAGTTTCCTGCTTGTAGCGGACGACCTTGAACTTCTTGCCGTCCAGTTGGGCCAGTTCGATCGCCCGATCGACGGCTTTTTCCAGGTAGCCGATGTCATCAATCAATCCATTCTTTTTGGCCTGCACCGCGGAATAGATTTGACCGGTAGCCAAGGCGTTCAACTTCTCGGGGTTTTTTTCAAATTCACTGCGGCCCGAGTGGATGACTTCCTTGAACTGCTTAAAGCTGTCTTTGACCAGTGCCTCGAAGATATCCTTCTCATCGGAAGTCATCGCTTTGGTGATGCTCCCCATTTTCTTCAGGTCATGACTGGCGATCGAATCGTCTGCCAGGCCGTGCTCCTCCATGAACTCTGCAACATTGTAATGCGGGATGATTACACCGATCGACCCGGTGAAGCAGGTTGGCTCGGCGAAGATCGTGTTGGATTCGTGACCGACGGCCATCGACACATAATAGCCGCCGCTGGCGGCAATGCTTCCCATGCTTACAACGATGGGAATCTTTTTCGTCTCCGCAAGTTGGCGAAGGTGATGGTAAATATAATCGCTGCCGCTGACGCTACCGCCGGGGCTATCGACGCGAAGAACCACGGCCTTGACGTGATCGTCTTTCATCGCCGTGTCGATCGCCCGTTTGATGAAGCCGTCTTCGCTTTCCAAAATGATGCCCTCAATCGGCAGGATGACGACCTTGTCCTCGGCATTTTTATCGTGCGAGACAAACTTCTCCTGCACCCGCGGAGTGCCGTCCCCGAGCAGACTGGCACTCACGGCGAGCAAAATGAGATTCAGGAAGAACGACCCACCGACCGCCATCACGAAGATCGTGAGGAATAATTTTCCCCAGAATCCTCTGCGGGGGGGCGAAGGAGGATAGTAGTAGGACACTCCGGAAGGAGCCGGCTGGGGTGCAACGGCAGGCTGCGGTTGAGATGTCCCTTCAGGAAGGGGGGTGGTTGACATGATATTCCTTGTGGGCTGAGTTCGTTTTGTTCCGTGCGGGATCCATGGGTCTCAAAGTAACACCCCATTCTACCGGGTCTTCCTGTTCAAGCAATGCCCCAGTTGATTGTAGGGTGCGCTGCGCGACCCTGGGCTATGCTGTATAACCGCTTCGCGGTTGAATACGGTACAAACAACAACACCGCTTCCTTAGGATCGGCGCATAAATAACTGTCGTGTTTTGCCCACTCGCCGTGCGGGGGCGGACGGCACACGGAGTGTGCCTGCTACTTTTCTCGCGACACTTATTGATGCGCCGATCCTTAGCAGGAACCGAATTGCAGCAATGGCTGAATCCCGCCTCGGCGCTTTTTTCAATTGTCCTACGGGACTTTCGATCTTGCTTGCTTTTCCCTTGTGTCCTTCTGGCATTGTATCAAATCGGGTATTGTGCTATGACTTCACTGCGGTCGCAAATACTTGATTTTTATGATGTTACGTCACGGAGGACGCGTCATGGACGATCTATCGCAGTTCTGTTGTCAGAATTCCAAGTGCCCCGATTATGGCAAACGTGGGGGCGAAAACCTTTCAGT
>Ga0194056_10002153_pt1 | contig 10479 bp, 8 predicted proteins | sample SepL4413m_MetaG_FD_155458 | JGI IMG/M metagenome (GOLD analysis project Ga0194056, IMG submission 155458) | Anoxic zone freshwater microbial communities from boreal shield lake in IISD Experimental Lakes Area, Ontario, Canada - Sep2016-L442-13m | ecosystem: Environmental > Aquatic > Freshwater >...
AGTGGGCAGTAAGCAGTGGGCAGTTGGCAGTGGGCAGTAAGCAGTGGGCAGTGGGCAGAATGCCAACTGCTCACTGTCTACTGTCTTTAGAACTTACAGCTCACACCGGCGCCGAAGGCGGTATAGCTCATGGTCATGACAAATGGGCCGCCACTGGCGCCGTGCCCGTGCCAGGTACCGGTAATATCGTCGACCTTCATGGTCCTCGCGAAGAGATCGGCTGACAGGTTCTTGTAAAGTCGCACCCCCAGACCGCCACCCAACTCAAACCCTTTCACACTGCTCGTGGCATCCACGCCCCGGCTCCCGTTGTCACCCCATGAATTCGGCAGGAATTTGGCCTGATAAAACGCGTAGCCAAACTGCACATAGGGGGTGAAGCGGGTCTCATTGTCCCAGGCAGCCTGCAGATACGGGATGTAGCCCTTTATCTCCTCATCACCATCACTACCACCCATGTCCGCTACGCCATCGCCATTGCTATCATCCATCGTCCGGGCGGAGACATGGTCATAACTCACACCAAACCAGACGGGAGAGTGAAAAAGACGGGCCTGAATAAAGACCTTATCGGGCGTATTATCCTGTATCTCGGAAATCTCAGTAATGGTGCCGAAGAATGACCCGTCATTCGGCGTCCCACGCTTCGTGTCCTGCAACTTCACCTGCATGAATCTTGTCCCCACCGCAAAGGAGGGATCTTTCCAGGTATCTACAAAGAACTGTTCGGATTCAGGAATCACCACAACTTCAGGAACGGGTACCACGACGACATTGGTTGGCACAACCTCAATATGCGTGACGGGCAGCACGACCTCATTAGTGGCAGTGTGAACCACCACGGGAGCGACATGCGGCAAGGGGACATTGGTCGCCACAGGCGCAGGAGCGGACGGCACGACAGGAACCACCTCGGTAATAACAGGGGCCACCACCTCGTGAGTCACAACGGGAGCCGTGGCGGGAGCTTGAATATTCAGCGCCGGCTCCTGCGCCTGCAAAGCACCCACTGCAAAAATGAGACCCACCGAAAACCCAAACCCGAATCGCTTAATCCCACTCATAACTCTACTCCTGTTCTTTGCATGCTTCAAATTGGCTAGCATCTTTGTACCATAGTTTTACTAGAGAACAAGACTGATTACGTCTCAACAAAGACGGCCAGCGAGGCCGCTGGCCCTCCAGAAGACAGACAAAATGGGCGTTTCCTGCTGGAGGGCCGCCGGCCTCGGCGGCCTTAGTGCGGAGGACTGTTTGTGGCGGCTTCAAAAAAATTTGTCCCACACCCTTGATCATGGTTCTATTCCCTTCCAAACTTCCGGGCGAGTTCCTTTAATGACGTGTATATCAAGGTCGGACGGCCATGGGGGCAGGTATAGGGCATCTCGGCTGAGGCCAACGCCACGACCAATTCCTCCACTTCACGCAGGCTCAGATGGTCACGGGCCTTGACGGCCGCCTTACAGGCCGCCTGTGCAATCGCCTCTTCGCGCCACCGGGTATGACTCCCCCGCTCGCCCAACGTCTCCAGATGTCGGGCCATATCAATCAAAAGTTCCTGAATGTTCAGGCCATCCATCCCCTGCGGCAAGGCATCCACCACAAACGTATCGCCGCCGAACTCCGAAACGCCCGCCCCCATTTTCTTGATCAATTCCAGGTTCTTGCGCACATACATCGCATCCCGCGGCTGAAGCGCGACCGTGACCGGCGACAGCAGTCCCTGACTTTCCACATTGCCATGTTCCAGCGAGTGCAGGATCTCTTCAAACAACACCCGTTCGTGCGCCGCATGGGGATCCATCACCACATACCCATCCTCGGTTTCAAGCAGCACATAGAGCCCGCCAATCTGCCCGATCACCCGGCACCACGTCCAGGGGCCTTTCGGCGCCGGCAGCCCCGCCACGACCGGCGCAGGCCCCGGCCCGGCCCCGGCGCCATTCCCCGGCAGGAGTTGCGGGGGACGCGGTTCAACGGGTGGCAACCGCGGATAGCTGAACACACGTGATGGCGGCAGGTCATCAATGGTGAGGCTCGGCAATACCACCTGTTCCTCACGGCTGACCGCCGTGTCCGGCGCCGTGGCCTGCCCGGCCACAAAGGCCGAGCCCGCCGCTGACAAAGCCGAGCGGATCGTGCTGATCAGCGCATCCCGCACCTCGGAGGGATTGCGGAAGCGCACCTCCTTCTTGGTCGGGTGTACGTTCACATCCACCAACTCTGGCTCGAGTTCCAGATACAAAAAGACATAAGGATGCCGTCCCTCGGCAATCAGGGCATGATAGGCCTCGTTAATGGCATAACTGACCACCGGCGCGGTGGCGGGTCGTCCATTCACAAAAACGTACTGTTCCGTCCGGTCACCCCTGGTCAACTCAGGCAGGCTGACATATCCGGACAGTTTAACCTCGCCGCCCGTCTTTTCGACCGGGCACAGTTTTACCAGGATCTCCTTGCCGAACAGCTCGCGAATCCGTTCTTTCGGGGAAGCCCCGGCGGCCAGAGACCATGAACGACGACCATCAATGGTCAGGCTCATGCCAACCGCCGGCCAGGCCAGCGCCTGCAGCATGAACATCTGCCGCACATGCACGGTTTCCGTCTGGGGCGACCGCAGGAATTTCCGGCGGACAGGAATGTTGAAAAAAAGATCCCGCACTTCGATAGTGCTGCCCGGCGGGCAGCCGGCATCCTTCACATCAAGCAGTTTGCCCCCGGTGACCACCAATTCCGTTCCGGCCAGGTCTTCATGGCGCCGGGTCTGCAGCCGGAACCGGGAGACGGACGAGATCGCGGCCAGTGCCTCTCCACGGAAGCCCAGGGTATGAATGTGCTCGATGTCGGCAGCCGTATAGATCTTGCTGGTGGCATGGCGCTCGATGGAAAGCAGCGCATCGTCACGGTTCATCCCCGAACCATTATCTGCGACTGAAACCAGTCGGGTCCCGCCTGATACGACATCCACATCAATCTGGGTTGAGCCGGCATCAATGGAATTTTCGAGGATTTCCTTGAGAATTGAGGCGGGCCTTTCCACCACTTCACCAGCCGCGATTTTATTCGCGACATCGGTTGGCAGCAGTCGTATGTGCCCGCCCTCACTCATGGGGCTCAAATCACGTCCACAACCACGTCATCAGAAGACTTCTTCTCTGAGGCCGGGGCTTTTTCACCCTCGACATGCTTGAACGTAGGCAGATAGCGATAATATACTTCCAGCATCAGGCAGCAGAGTGCGGTCGAATAAACGTCGCCTCCATGATCGCCACCCTCCCAATGGCCCAGCGGCCCCTCCACGATTTGACTTTGAACCAGCGCTTTGGTGAATCTCAAGTTCCATGAATCCCAGTCTTTTCCACCCCTCTGGAACTTTGCCTGGGTCGCATAATACCAGGTGTAGAGCGGTTGAGTGGCCCCCTTTTCGCCCTTCTTCGGCCTCTCATTTTCTTTTGCACCCTGCCACACACAGGGCATTTCCTCGATAAACTTCAAAGCCGTACGCACTTGCGGCGCATTGGGTTTGCCCATCAGTTGCAAACACAAGGCGCCGGCCGACGTCATGCTGGGCGTGGAGCCTCCTGATAACCGCCCATTCGATGAATAGCCAAATCCTCCACCTTTGACGTCGTAGACAATATCTGTCAGGAAATCCATACCCTTCTTAATGGCATCCTCAAGCTTGGGGTTGCTGCAACCAGCCATTTTAGCCGCCTTAAGCGCCTGATACTGCCAGCCTGCAACCGACAAATCCCAGCGGGGCCCTTTATTATAGGAATAATCATAACCCCCATCCAGCTGCTGACCTTCAATGATGATGTTGATGCCCTTATCCATCGCCTCCTTAAGCGCCATGATCTTGGTCAAGCCAAAGCCTTCGCTGATCGCATAGGCACAAATGGCATGCTCATACCCGGCGGCGCCAAACATCCCAGCGGACGTCTGCTTGGACACAATAAACTTCATGGCCTTTTCAACGGTCTGCCCGAACTCAGGGGAGGAGGGGGTTTCACCGTGGGCAAGGAACGCCAGCAAGGCCAATCCGCTCATCGCCAAGGGTGCCGTAGGGTCGGCCTTGGCCCAGGAGCCATCATCACTCTGATTCGCCTTGAACCAGCGCAACGCGCGCAGGACGGCATCCTCACCGCGGCGGGACCCGCCAAACGCGCTCAAGGCGCCCTTACGGCCGCCCGCGGTACGTCCTGCATACAAGCCCCTCATGACGAGGGGGCTTTTAGCCATGGCGACCTCAAAACCGACCGGCTGGCTCGCATCCCCACTACCAATTCCCGCGCCGTCCTGATTCCCGGCGCCAGACCCCGGCGCATCGGATGGGACATCGATGGTGCTATTCGCCACATTCGGCTGATCCACGGTCACGTTGTCCTGCACGGGCGGGGGTTCCACCTTCTCGATCTCGGTCTTCATCACCTCTTCCAACACTTCCGCCTTGGTCTCCATCACGGTGATTTCGACCTCCGGAGGTGGTTCCGCTGGCGGCGCCGAGGCAAAAACAATCAGCATCGATACGACGGCGACGTGGAAAATGACGGATCCTATGGGGCCCCAGATGTGCTGTTTGATTGTTCGCTGTATTTGCGTGAAATCCATATTAAAAGTCTCCTACCCCTTATTACGCGGAATCCTCAAAGCATTACAAAAAAACAACTCCCACCGCTCAGGCGCCACCGGAACTGACCACCGAAAGGTTGGTCAGCTTAAGTTTGGCGCAGAGATCCAGCAGTTCGATCAGTTTTCCGTGCGGGGACTCGTTCAGACACTGAATCAGAATCGTCTGGGTCTTATCCAGATCCGCCAACTTGCTGAGCATTGTGTTCAGTCCCCGGCTATCCACAGCGCGGTCATTGATGGTAAAACCATCAGGAAAGACCGTTACCCGGATCACCTTGGGGGGCGTTGTGGGCGGCGCAGTGTTCTCGGCCTGGGGCCGGAACACATCCAGATTGGTCATCACATCCACCGGCTTCGCCGTCAAAATAAAGAACGCCAGTAACTGGAACGCCACATCAATCATGGCGGTGAGATTAAGCTCACCGGCCTGAAATGAATTTTTTCTTCGTTTTCTACCCATAAAATACCATCCTTCAACCGACTAGGCTTTTTCCTTGAGTGCGGTGAACTTGATTTTCCAGATCTTGGCTTCGGTACAGGCATCCATGGCCTTTTTGACCGACGCGTGCTTGGCCCGGGCATCCGCCATGATCAGGACCGGTACATCGCCCCGCGCATCGGCTCTTGCCTTGTTCAGGACCATGGTTAATTCGCGCGGCGTAATGGGTGTCCGGCCAATCGACAGGGCCCCCTTTTCACTCACATACACCTTGACCGCCCGGGGATCCTTCTTGGATTCCACGACGCCATTAGGCGCCATGGCCAGTTTGATCCTGTCATCGACTGCACTTTCCTGTAAATTGGTGGTGCAGACGAAGAAAATGATCAACTGAAAGACCACGTCAATCATGGCCGTCAGGTTGCCACTTAAATACTCTTCTTCTCTTTTCTCGCGCATAGGATCTTTAACTCCAATGCCGATTTACTCCGACACCACTTCGACGTTACGCAGTGCCTTGATCAGATCCAGCGTCAGGGCTTCCATCCGCAGGATGCTGTTCATGGCGCGGTTCTTGAAGTAATAGAAGAAAATCGTCGCAGGCACCGCGGTACCCAGTCCGATGGCCGTGGCCCACAACCCGTGGGAGATGTTAACGGCGAGCATCGACTGCTGGGCCGCGCCGGCTTCCATCGTTCCCATCGTATAGAAGGCCATGATCATACCTTGCACCGTACCGATCAGTCCAAGCATCGGGGTGGTGTTTGAGATCACGCTCAGATAGGTGACGCGGCTGAGCAGCTTTTCGCTCTCCAGATCGGCGGCCACGCCGACGGCATCCTGCACGACTTCATAACCTTCCTCAACCTGGGCAAAACCCGCCTTGAGAATGTTCGCGAGCGCACCCGGGGCGCTGTCGCAATGCCCGATGGCCTTCAACAGGTCACCCTGTTCCATGGACGAACGGACATTGGCGATCAAATCAGGCGGCATGATCTTGACGTCCTTGATATTGACAAACGAGTCAACAATCAGGGCCACGCTGATGATGGAGCAGATGATCAACAGGGCCCAGATGACCATACCGAACCACCCGGCACGGGTGACGATTTCCAGGAAGCCACCGCCACCATGCTTTGGCGCCGCAGTCTCCCCCTCGGTCACCTCGAGGGTACCCGCCGCAGGCGCAGCCGCCACCGCGGGGGCACCGCCGGCCGGGGCCTTCGCCTCGTCCGCGGCCTTCGCCAGGCGCGCCGAACCCAGAACACAAAAAACTGCCATTGCCAGCCCGACCCATACTGCTTTTTTCATCATGCCATTCTCCTTGCTACGTTAACACTATACCTGAATCAACACACTCACCCGCCCAGTTTCCTTGCATAAGGGCTGTCGGGATATTTCGCTCTCAACCGTTTCCTCAAATCTTCCGCGCGGGGGTCGCGCATCTCCTCGAACAATTGCGCCGCCTTGAAAATGGCTTCCGGCTGCACGGCCAACACATCGTCATACATCAAGATCGAGCGGAGATAATCCAGCGCGGCCTCGTCCCGCTTGCCATCCGCCTTGCTCATGTCCCCGCGCTTCACCAGGGCCAGCGCCACCAGCGGCCGGGAGTCGCCCGCAATTGCGTCGGTCAGGCTCTGCTTGAGCACCGCGTTCATCTGGGCGCCCGCCAGGGCCGTCCAATAGACGCCGTACTGCTCATCCGTCACCAGATTCCTGGCGGTGCCTTCCATGATCCCGCTCATCACCTGGGCTGCTTTTTTAAAATCGCCCTTGCCCAGATAGGCCTTCGCCAGCAGTTCGCTGGCCATACCATCCCATTGCAACCGCTTGTAGCGGGTGATCAGATCCTCCAGAATCGGGATGGCGACATCAAACTGTTTGGCGGCGCAGGCCTGGACAGCCTTGTCAAAATCTTCCGGTTTAGCGATGTCCAGCGCGTCCACATCGGCCGCCGGAACCGAAACCATGGTCCCATCCGCCCCATCCACCTGATATTCCTGGCGGCTGGGAAACCATTTGATTTTAAGGCCCTTGATTTCAGTGCCATCGGTCTTTTTGATGGAATCGGCGTGAAGGGTGCCACTGATTCCCAGGATCACCGCCACCACCCCCACCCGGAGCATACTGTTTTTTCGCCTCATGATAATCCTGACCCTCTTATCGTCCGGTTGCCAATCTCGTCTTGGCGTCATCACGCCCCTGCCGCGCCTTGTTCACAGAAGGACCTTGCGGGAACTGTTTTAAATACATCTCGCACGCCTCAATCATATCCTTGTACCGGCCAAGTTCCTTCATCAGCGGCAGAGCAGCGACAAACGCTTTCTCGACGATAGGCCGCACCTTGCTGTTGGAGTAATCCGCAAAATCCAGAATTTTAGAGAAGGAAGCCATGGCCGGCAGCTTCTCGCCCTGCATGAGCTGAATAAGCGCCATCTCATAATCCGCATTAACCAGCATATCCGGTTCCCGGGCATATTGCCGGACCTTGCCCATGGCCGCATAGGCCAAATCAAAACAGGGCTTGGCCTTCGCCATGTCGGGCAGGTACTTTTTGGCCAGCTCGGCATAGGCCGTGCTCAGGGCCAGATTGATTTCAATCACATAGCCGGATTTGGCGTATTTGTTCAGGAAATTTGTATAGACGTTGATCGCGGCTTCATATTCCCCTGCCCCGCCAAGCGCCTGGGCATACCCCACCGTCGCCGCCTGCAACACCGGCACCTCGGTCGCCTTCATGGCCTCGGCAAACAACCCCTTGGCCACCTCATACTCCTTCGCCTCAAGCAACACCCGGCTGGCACGCAGGAATTGGGGAGGGTTGAAAGCCTTGGTATTCTTGAGCATCTCGCCATACACCTTGACCGCCTTGTCCTTCTCGCCCATCGCCATCAGGGCATCGGCGCGGACAAAAATTGTGTTTTTTGCCTGATCGCTGTTGGGGTATTCCTTCACCAACCGGTCAAAGCATTTTCCCGCCTCATCCGATTTGTTCAACAGGAAGTTGAGCGTCCCCATGGCGCCCAACGCCGCAGGCGCCAGATCGGATTTCGGGAACTCTTTCAGGAAGCCCTCGTAGCCCTCCACGGCCTTCTGCTGGTAAATCGCAATCTGATTGGTCGGCTCGCGCAAGCGGGAATAGCACTGCGCTCTGGAGTAAAGCGCCAGTTCGTAGGACCGCTTGACCCGCAAGGTATCCTCGGGCGTGTCGGCAAACTTGGCCCCCTCCGAGCTGACCATCTTGATCAGGCGCGCATATTCGTTCAAGGCGGGAACGGTCATGTCCGCCGACCGATAGGCATCCGCCAGCCTTAACCGGGAGGAAATCATTTCAGGTCCGGCCACGATCTGGGCGATGTAATTGGTCAACAGGGGAATGGCGTTGGTATACTCACCCTGGGTCGCCAGAACATAAGCGGCCCGGCTGAGCGCATCTGGATAGACACGATTGCGGGGATAGTTCTCTATAATCCGCTGATAGTACTTCAGGGCATCGACATTATTGGTCGCCCGCAGCGCGGCTTCAGCCTGGCGGAACATAATGACAGGCGCCTTGGTGTGGTTGGCGTAACTGGAGAAAAACAGGCCGTAGACCTCATCAGCCTTCAGCTGGGCCCGCCGCTCCTCGTGCAGGCCGGCCACCGCCAGCAGGGCACTGCCCGCCTCCTCATAACGGTTCGTGTTCTGACAGAAGCGTTCCGCCAGAAATTCGGTCATCGCCCGCGCAAACGTGGCATCATTGAGTTCGACGTAACAACGGGCCAGTTCGCTGACCGACCAGGGCACCCCTTTGAAATCATCCGCCATGCCCAGCACTTCCGTGTATTTTTTGGCCGCTTCCTTGAAGTCCTGATTCTGGAAAAGCATGCGGGCCTGCTTCAACTGCTCTGACACCAACTGGGTGCTGTTGCTGGTCGGGCGCTTCACGGTTTTCCCCATGCTTTCCAGCAGATCGGCGATGCCATCGGCCCGGCGCCGCGCTTCCGGAGCCCAACTGCTGGCCGGGTATTTCTGGGCCACGGTATACAACTGGCTCATGGCCTGGGCAAACAACCTGATGGCCTCCCCTTCCGTCGCCTTGTCTTTCAACTGTACCCGGGCCTCATCCTCAAGCAACGAACCCAGCAGGAACTTGCATTCGGACATCGGACTGAGGCTGGCATCACCGGCCTCGCGCAGCATCGTATCCACATCGTTCAACATGGCCATGTAGTCGGTGATCGCCTTGCGCGCCAGATCCTTCTTCCCGTTCACGAGATGGACATGCGCCAGAATCACAACCGTTTTGGCAAACCAGAGATCGGTGCCCTTCCACTGAATCTCGTTACAGATCTTGATCGCGTCATCCAGCAGGGCTTTCTTCTTGGCCGGCGTGGCATCGGGCAACTGCGCCACACGCAACATCAGTTCGGCCATTTCCGTCTTCACGCGCCGCTCAATGTCCGACGAATTCAAGGGGCAGGTCAACACCCGGCGATAGGCCTCCACCGCGCCCGCAAGATCGCCGGAGAGCACCAGCATCTGGGAGTATTTATAAGCGGATTCACCATAGAGCCTCGCAACCTGCTCGGGCGGTCCCTGGGGAAACTGCTTGAAGAAGGCCTCATAAATCCGCTGCGCGTCCTTCATGCGCTGCCAGGCATAATACTGATCGCCCAGGGCGAGTTGCATCACCATGGTTTCAGGGGCACCGGCGGGCAGGGTCTTGAGAAAGGCTTCCGCCTCATCGAATTTCCCGCGTGAAGTCAGAATCTCCACCCGCACCTTGGCGGCCTCGGCCTTGGAATTGGGGTACTTGGTGATCAGCTTGTCCATCGCCTTTTGGGCGTAGTCGGGAAAATGGAACTTGATCAGTTCGGACGCAAACTTCAGCTCGAGTTGCGTATCTGTTTGTTCATCAGCAGTCGACGCCGAGGTAGCAGCCAACAGAACCACTAAACCAGTCGCCAACCGACGCACCGCCCAAAGGCCCAGCATATAGAGCTTTTTAGTCACCATGGTCTTTACTAGTTATCAAACGATTCCCGGCAAGTCAAGAATTCAGAATGCAGTTGTCTGCATCACCCCTCTACATTAGTATTCCCACCACTTTGGAAAATATTACACAAAAACCGAACGTGGTGAAATTCCGCTGCCCGCATTGCCAGCATCTCTTTGAGAAATGGGAAGACGCCCATTGCCCGAACTGTCGCAAGGGGCTGCGCCATCCTGACAAATGGAAGGGACCCAAACCGGTAAAGGTCCGGCGGGAAGGGCTCCATCAACGCCTGCCGGGCACCACGGAACTCCGCAAACCCCTTTGGACGCTCTTTCTGAACCGCCCCAGAATGGCCGTCTGGGTGCTGGGCGGCTGCATGTTGGTGGGCGCCCTGGCCCTCTCCTCCCGCAAAAACGTCACCATCCCA
>Ga0194056_10002154_pt1 | contig 10478 bp, 6 predicted proteins | sample SepL4413m_MetaG_FD_155458 | JGI IMG/M metagenome (GOLD analysis project Ga0194056, IMG submission 155458) | Anoxic zone freshwater microbial communities from boreal shield lake in IISD Experimental Lakes Area, Ontario, Canada - Sep2016-L442-13m | ecosystem: Environmental > Aquatic > Freshwater >...
CAGTCGTAATTCACTGCGCGCCTACAAGCTCTCGCCCCTCAAGGCGGAGGACGCGTGGACGAGTAAGGCGGCATTTGACAATCATGGGTTTGCCAGTCCGTTGATTTACGGGGGGTATGTCTATGTGGAGGGCGGTCACTACGTGAACTCTGGTCTTCACTGTTTTGATCTGAAGACCGGCGAAACGAAGTGGGAGGTGGCAATGGCCGGCCTCAATTGTCCCTCGCCCCTGGTCGTGGATGGCAGGATCATCGCCAATATCACCGGCGAACCCCGCCCTCAGACCGTGATGTTCAAGGCCACGCCGGAGAAGTATGTGGAACTGGGCCGCACCGCGTTGACGGCGGAGGAGATGCTGAATCTGAACGCTTCGCCCTCCGTCGCCGGCGGGAAACTGTTTCTGCGCTTGAAAGACTGCGTGGCTTGTTATGATTTGACAGCAAAAGAGTAAATACATGAAAGGGAAAACAATGGAACGGCTCACCCCTAGCAATAAGAAGAAATATCTGGAACAGGCGCTCAAGGCGGCCGACTGGTTTGTCAATTCCCAACTCGGGAGTTACCGCCCTGATTGGAATGCCGACCGCGGCCGGTACCTATATTATTACTACATCCCGGAGAAGAAATATGTCGCGGGCATCAACTGGACGCTCGGCCGCGGGATGTTCGTCACGACCGAAGCCTACAAGATCACCCGGTCTCAGCGCTATCTGGATTCCGCCAAGTTGGCGGCCAACTACCTGTACACCTGCATGGTGCTTGATCCGCATTATCCCGAAATCAATGGCCTGATCCGGGAGTTCTCTCCCGTCTTCCGCCGGGGCGGGGTGCTTGACGGTGCCCAGGCGGCCTCGGGTCTTCTCATGCTGGAACGTGTGACCGGCGATGCCGAATACCTTCGCCTCGGCCGCGCCTTCTGCGACTTTTTGTTGCGCGTCTTCTCGCCGATCAAGGGGTTTCCCAACTGGGGAACCCTTGATGGCGCGGGGGCGGCGGCGCTGGAATACTCGGAGCCGCGCATGCAATGGACCGTGGCGCAGGCGATCGCCATTCCCCTCTGGCACCTCTATGTCCGCACCGGTGAGGAACGCTATCTCACGCCCGTGGTCTGGGCGGCTGATCGCATCCTTGAAACCCAGCAACCCGACGGCTCCTTCTACAACCATCCCTCGATCAGGAAGACCAAGGCGCCCGAAAAGTTCAACCAGCACGACGGGATCGGGAGCGGCAACGACCGCTTCCAGATCTGGAACGACGACGCCATGATGGTGGTCCTGATCGGTGCCTATCGCGCCACGAAGATCAGTCGCTACCTCGACGCCATGGTGCGCTACGCCAACTGGATCATGAAGAACGCCCCCATCGTCCGACCCTACGCGGCCTTTCCAATCCAGGCGAACAATGTGCTCGATATCGGCAGGGAATCGGGCAACGACTGGACGCCGTGGGTCCTGGCGCACCTCGACAAGCATCTGCTGGCGCTGCAGGTGTCGGGTACGGGCGACTCCTCCGCCGATGGCGGGTTCCGCGGTGAGGATGAAGAGGGCAATGCCGGCATCTTTGGAGGAACTGGGTTGGACTATGTGACCACCCGCGTCACCTGCTATGCCGCAGGCACGCTGTTCAGGTTGTCCGGCAAGGGGACGGGATCGGGATTTTCGGCGGACGGTTTGTGACCGCGAGACGCTCCATGAAGACAACCGATCCAAAACCTTGGATGATGCGGCACGCCTGGCTGGCGGGAATTGATTTTGAAACCGAGCTGATGCAGGCCGGGCAGGAGGGGCGCGACCTGCGTCCGCTATCCGGGCTGATCGCCAGGCTGAAGCGCACAAGACCGGGCAAGGAGGACCGGCTCGATGCCGGGGCTGGCGCCCGGTGGGTGGCTTCCTACTTTGAGTTCATCGACACGGTGCAGACGCTGAAGCTGCGGCGCGATTACCGGTACGTTGAGCCGGTCGACCTCGCCGGAATCCGGAAGGCCAGGCCGCGGGCGGAGAGGCTTCCGCGCTGGACCGGGAACCGCCGGGCGTTCCTGCAAGGTCTGCATGGCGGCCTGCTTGGGCGTATCTGCGGGTGCATGTTGGGCAAGCCGGTGGAATGCTGGCATCGCAAGGATATCCGCCTTTACGCGGAAACCACCGGCAACTGGCCGCCAACCAACTATTTCCGAATGGCCACGAAGAGGGAAACGCAGCGGATGGCCGGAAAACTGATGGTGAGGAGCCCCACAGTGGCGAACAAGAACGGCTGTCTGCTTCCGGAGATTAACGGCATGGTGGAGGACGACGACACCAACTACACGGTGACCGGCTTCGGCATTGTGAAGCGGTTTGGCGGGCATTTCACGCCGGCTGACGTGGCCAGTTTCTGGTTGCAGGAAATCCCCATCCTGCACACGTGCACGGCCGAGCGCGTGGCGTACCGGAACCTGGCGGGCTGTGTTCCGCCGCCCAAAAGCGCCTCGTACCGGAATCCGTACCGGGAATGGATTGGCGCACAGATCCGGGCGGACTATTTCGGCTATGCCAATCCGGGCAACCCGGAGCGCGCCGCGGAATGGGCCTGGCGCGACGCCTCGATCAGCCATGTTGGCAATGGCATTTATGGCGAGATGTGGGTGGCCGCCATGCTGGCCGCGGCGTATGTGGAGAAGGACTGGCCGCGCATCATCCGCGCCGGTCTCGCTCAGGTTCCGGCGCGGTGCCGCCTGCGTGAAGACGTGGAGGCGGTGCTGGCGGCCCACGAGGCCGGCGTTCCGTACGAGGAGGCGGTCGAACTTATCCATGCCCGGTGGAATGAGGCCCTTAGCCATGACTGGTGCCACACGAATTCCAATGCCCAGGTGGTGGCCATGGCGCTGCTCTATGGCGGGGATGATTTCACCACCGCGATTTCACGCTCGGTGATGCCGGGGTTTGATACCGACTGCAACGGGGCGACGGTTGGGAGCCTGTGGGGCGTAAGGAGCGGGGTGGAGGCATTGCCGTCGATCTGGACCCGGCCGATCCGTAACCGGTTGCGGACGGGGGTGTCGGGCTATCACGATGTGAAGGTGGATGAACTGGCCGAGGAGATGGTTGATGTTGCCCTCGCAGAAGGATGTTACTGTTAACCTGTGCATTGGACTAACCTATGAATCCCATGAACTCTATATTTTCCCTGACCGGCACTTGGCGTTTGAGCAGCGTCTGTATTCCGGAAAGCGGCCTGGCGTACGGCTTTGCGGACGACCTGGAGCCGCCCCAACGCCGAACCCGGTTCCGGGCCTGGATGGACGCCGCTGTGCCGGGGTGTGTGCAGCAGACCCTGCTAGATGCCGGCGAACTCCCCGATCCATTCTACGCCGACAACCTCGACCATTGGCGCTGGGTCGAGGATCGCGAATGGTGGTATCGCCGCTCATTCCTGGTTCCCGAAGACTTCCCGCAACGCCGTGTGCACCTCGTCTTCGAGGCGCTGGATACCTGCGCCACAGTCTTTCTCAACGGCGAGCCCATCGCCCGGCATGCCTCAATGTTCCGGCCCCTGACCGTGGACGTGACCGGCAAACTCCGCCTGAACGCCGATAATGTTCTCGCTGTGCGACTGCAACCGCCCCAGTGGCATTCGGCCTTCAGGCCTGGTGACGGTACCTCCGGTTTCACGGACCCGCACCGTGTCCATACCCGGAAGCCGCAGTTCAGCTTCGGATGGGACATCGCCCCGCGCCTGATGACCGTGGGCATCCCGGGCGATGTCCGGCTGATCGCCGTGCCCGATGTCGCCATCCGTTCCGCCTGCGTCAGGACCCTGACCCTTGACCGCGACGGTGCGGAGGCCCTGCTGGTGGTTGAGGTGGACAACCATCTTCCGTCAAGCGCGGCCATCGACATCGAGGCTACTCTAGCGGGCCACCCGGTCCGCGCCACCCGGACGGTTCCGTCCGGCGCTTCGGAAGCGGTCTTCCCGGTCCGCCTGAACGGCCTTGAACGCTGGCATCCGCGCGGGCTCGGGGCTCCCGCACTTCATGACGCCGATGTAACGATCCGCCTCGGTGGGGAGTCCGACCGGCGCCACTTCACGTTCGGGCTGCGAACCGTCGAACTGGTCCAGAGGCCGCAATCCGATGGTGGCACCTCGTTTACGCTTCGCGTGAACGGCACGGACCTGTTCATCAAGGGCTTGAACTATACTCCCGGCGACGCCCTTCTGACCCGCATCGACAATGCCCGGACCGACGCACTTTTCAAACTCTCCTACGACTGCAACGTCAATCTCCTGCGCGTCTGGGGCGGCGGGTATTATGAGTCCGACCACTTCTACGATCTCTGCGATGTGCACGGCATTCTCGTGTGGCAGGATTTCATGCTTGGCTGCGGCCAGTACCCGCAGACCGATGCATTTGTTGCGGAACTGGCCCAGGAGGCGGACTTCCAGTTGGGCCGATTGCGCCGGCACCCCTCCCTGGTGTTCCTTGCCGGCGATAACGAAAACGACTGTTTTCACTACTATGCGGGCAGCATGGCCTTCCGGCACTGCCGATTGACACGCGGCGTTTTGCAGGAGGCGGCCGGGCGGTTGTGCCCGGATATCCCCTACATCCCCAGTTCCCCCATTTCGCCTAAGGCTGATAACCCGTTGTGCCAGACCGAGGGCGACAACCATCTCTGGGATCACGAGGCGCCGCACAACCAGCCTCCGTACCGCGATGATAACAGCCGGTTCATGAGCGAAATGGGCAGACTGAGCCTGCCGCCGCTCGAAGTCATCCGCCGGTTCATCCCCGCGGGCCAGGAATTGCCGCTGACCAGCCGCCTGTGGCAATTCCACGCAGCGGATACGGAACGCGTCGGATTCGGCGACCGGATGCAGACTCTTATCGACTGTCTCGCGGCGTACGGCCACCGGATCCCCGATACGATCGAGGGGTTGATCGAACTGAGCCAGCAGGTTCAGGCTGATGCCCTCGTTTATTGGGCGAGGAAGTACCATGCCTCGCCGGTCTGCTCCGGCATCATCCTCTGGAATTTGTGCGACTGCTGGCCCCAGATGAGCGATGCGATCGTTGCCTATTCCTTGTTCCCGAAGAAGGCGTACTACGCGCTTCGGGACGCCTACGGGGCCATGGAGTCAAGCCGCTCGTATCCGTGGGGCTCAGGATGCTGAAGAAGGCGGCGCGAAACGCCGGCTAGAGAGTATTGGAAATAACCATGAATGTTCTCCTTTTAATGGTTGATCAACTGACTACGCGGGTCTTGTCGACTTACGGCAACCCCGGCGCGGCGGCAACACCGCACCTTGATGGTTTGGCCGCTCGCGGGACGGTCTTCAACAACGCCTACTGCAACAGTCCGCTTTGTGTGCCGGCGCGCGCCGCCTTCTGCACCGGCCGCCTGCCCAGCCGAATACGCTCCTACGACAACGGTTCCGAACTGCCCGCAACGGTCCCGACCTTCATGCACCATCTTCGTGCCGCCGGCTGGAGCACGGCACTGTCTGGCAAGATGCACTTTATCGGGCCGGATCAACTCCATGGCTTCGAAGAACGGCTGGCCGCCGACATCTATCCCGCCGCTGTGGACTGGACGCCGGACTGGAGCAGGGGCGTTTACGGCAATCCAGGCGCAAGCTCCGCCAGACTTCACCGTTCCGGGCCATGCCCAACGCCCACGGTCGAGATGCGGTACGATGACACCATCCAAACGCGTGCCCTGGCATGGCTTCAAGCCAGATGCGCCTCGCGTCAGGGTGCGCCCTTCTTTCTTTGCGTGTCCTTTACTCATCCACACGACCCGTTCATCATCACGGAACCCTACTGGAATCGTTACCGCGACGGAGACATACCACCGCCTCAGGCTCCGCCTGACTTGCAGCCTCATCCCTTCAACGGCTGGATCAATACTCATCACGAACTTGATCGGTTCCCGCCGGATCCGGACCAGATACACCGCTCGCGACGCGCCTACTACGGCATGGTTTCCTACGTGGATGACAAGGTGGGTGAGTGGATGAAGGAGTTGGACCGTCTCGGTCTGAAGGATGACACCCTCGTTCTGTTCACCAGTGATCACGGGGAGATGCTTGGTGAACACGGCATGTGGTTCAAACGGACCTTCTTTGACGCCGCCACCAAGGTACCCTTGATCGTTGCCGGGCCCGGGGTCAAGGTAGGTCAGCGCCTTGGCGAGACCGTTTCACTGGTGGACCTCTTTCCCACTTTGCTGGAATTTGCCGGGGTGCCGTCGAGCGCCGGGGACCTCGACGGCTGCAGTCTGGCGCCGCTGCTTGCCGGCGACCATCGTGGTGCCCGCGACACGGCCTTGTGCGAATACTGCGGTGAAGGCCCGGTCGCGCCAATGCGGTTCATCCGCAAGGGATCTCACAAATACGTGCAGGTGCAGGGACAGCCCCCGCTGCTCTTCGACCTGTCACAGGATCCACTCGAGCAGCACAACCTGGCTGATAAGCCCGAATGGGAGGCCACCGTCCAGGCGCTGGCGCGTGAATTGCTCGCGAGTGGGGATCCGCAACAGATAATGGCCGACGTCCTCCGCAGCCAGCAGGAGCGGATCCTGGTCGGCAAGGCGCTTCGCTCTGGAAAGGTCCATCCGTGGGATTGGCCGGATGACATCGCTCGATTATGAATACCGTTCAAACACAAACAGAAGATTGGAAGACGACGTTCTATGACGGGATGTTCCGGCTCCAGATGAGTTACCTCCATCAACGCCTCTGTCGCGAGCCCTGGTGGGGGATGGACTATGGCTTGGCGAACTTCACCATGCTGAAAGCGATTGCCAGACATGCAGAGGGGGAACGATATGATCTGGACGACCTCGCGTGGCGCAAAACGCTCGCGGGGTGTTGGGACGTTCTGATGCGGTCGCGGACAGCCGCGGAGCGGACGGTGTTTGTCGAGGATCTCTGGAGCCGCTTTGGCGAACGCTGGCTGAGGGCCTACCCGCTGTTCGAAGCCGGCCTTTCCCAACGCTCTGACTATTTCGGGTGTTTCCGCTACGAGCATGGTTCCGGTGACGCGGCGATTGTCCTGCATTTCCAGAATATGGCGGCACCGCTTTCGCCGCTGGCCGACCTCGATAAACGCCGGGAGGACTTGCGACGGATCGTCCAGGATGTGGAGGGAAAACAGTTGCCGGTTGTTTGCGTCCGCTTCGACACGTGGATGAACAATCTGAAGCCGGTCCTGTCCCTTTTCCCAGAGAGTTTTGCGCACTCATTGGTCCCGGCGGAGGAGTTTCCGAAAGGTTACGGGTGGTGGGGGCAGTTTATCACCCGGGCTGGAGAGCTTCATTCACGTCGGGCGGAACTGCTGATGACGCAGGGCCGTTTTGAATTCGCGCGCCTCGATGGGCAGTGCTCCTGGTCGGAATTCAAACGTTGTTTGGTGCAGAACTGATTTAAACAAGAAGGATAGGAAATATGCATAAAATGATCATGACCCTTGCGATCCTGGCTGTGTCCGGCCTGTCGTATGTAACGGAGGCAAAAACTGCCGCTGGGGCGGCGTCGCTGATGACGCTGTCGCTTGCGGAAACGCCGGCGGCGCAACTCGGGCAAGGGGGCTGGTCGGATCCGGCCGACGTTGGTGGGATCAAATGCCGCAAGGTGATGGCCGGAAAAACCGGGGACGTCCTGATTCCGGCATGGTGGAAGGCGGGCAGGTTGCGCCCGCCTGAGGGCGACGCCTTTATCCTGGAGGTAAAATACCAGGATGTGTCCGTGAAGCCCGTTCAGGTTCTGGGGTTTGGCGGCGTCGGCTGGCGGTTTGGGAATTCGCCGCTACACTGCATGGGCGGCTCCAACGACGGGCAGTGGAAGGTTGCCTGCATACCGATCCCCTGGGACATGATCGCCCGCATGGTCAGCACGATCAATCCGGACCAGAACAAGCCGGAGATGACCCGGGTTTCCTTTGATGTGGCGGTTGACCTGCCGATCGCCTCGCTCTCCATTCGCAAAGCCGTCCCGGAGGATGAATCCCGGTTCTACAGTGAATGTCGCGCCCAAATTGCCGCGGAGCAGGCGGAAGCGCGCGCCAAGACGCCCGTGCCGTCCGCCAGGGAAGCAGTGCTGGCGGGAACCGGCACTCTGACCGCCTACCCGTGGGAACCTGGACGTCGCCTATTCCCTTATAATTCCGTGACGACCGGAAGTCTGGGTAAACCTGTAAAGGTCAGGATGTGTCTGGACGAGTTCGAGTCCGGATCGTTTGGCGTGTTTGCCAACGGCGGGCCGCTGACGGGTGTGGACTATGAGATCACGCCCCTGAAGAACGCTTCCGGCAAGGAGTTGAAGGCGATGGTGGAGCGCCGCACAGCGGAGTTCACACTGCTGGACGGTCAATGGTCGCCCATTCGCCTCTGGCCGGCCTATGCCGTGGATGTTCTGCCTGGCCGTTCGCACTGGTTCTATTTCACGATCGGGACCCGGCGGGGCGAGACCAGGCCCGGTACCTATACGGGGAAGATTCTTATCGGCGCCAAGGAGGGCAAGACCGAATTGCCGCTCGAGGTGGAGGTCCTGCCCGTGGACCTGCTGACGATTGACGAGGCTGGCGTCACCATGTTCGGGTGCTACGACAAGACGCCGCCTCTGCACGATATCGCCTTCCAGCGCCGTTACAACTATGGCGGTGCGCTGCTCTGGTACACGCAGTTCGTGCCGCCGGTGGCCATGAAAGACGGCAAGCTCGTGTTCGATTTCACGTATCCAGACGATTGGATGAAGGGCGCGCGCAAACGCGGTTTCACCGGCGCGATCTGGTATCTCGGCGGCGATCCGTACCGCCTGCCGGGCTCGGCAAAAGTCATGGCCCACCTTGCCACGCTGGACGGCAAGATGACGCGCGACGCGTGGTGCGCCGCGCAAAAGGGGCAGGACCACATCCTGCCGGAGACGCGCGCCCTGTTCGTGGACTGGATGCGGCAGGTTGCTCATCATGCCATGGACAACGGGTGGCTGGAGCTCTTCCCCACGCCGCACGACGAGCCGCAGAAGTGGGCTTCATCCGGCGACTGGATCAAGCCGTTCTTCAAGGACGGCTGTGCTGCGATCCGCGAGGCTGATCCGCGCCTCCGTGTGTATGGCTGTATCCACCATGTGAAGGGATGGCGCGGCATTCCCGACTTATGGAGCATCTTTGTGGACGACATTGACGTTTACAGCACCAATGCCATTTACGAAGACAACGACGTTGGCAACAAGGTGCGGGCCGCCGGAAAGGCGTCGCTTGCCAAGGGCGGCAAGGACAAGTTATTTTGGCAGTACACCGGCCTTGGTGGCGGCGTGCCGGAGTCGCAGCGGTTCACCTTAGGTTTCTTCTATGGTGCCTTTGGATCATCCGGTTGCACTGCGTGGGCCTACAACTGGGGTGATGCCTGGGACCTCTCCGGCCGCAAGGGCGATCTGGCCGTGAGCGCCTGGCCGACGGTTTACCAGACCATTCCGTCGCCCTGGCTGGAGGCGCAGCGCGAGGGGCTCGACGACAGGCGGATTATTGCAACCTACCAGAAGCGCTTTACCGGCGACGCGGAGGCTATGAAGATATTGGACAACATTTTTGATGAGGTAAAAGGCAGTCGTTCCAAGCATAGCGGCGCCAACACCGAGGCTGGATTTTTCGACTCGGTGGATGATACCGCCAAGTTGCTCCGGTGGCGCAACGCGCTGCTGGACCGGTTAGCCGCTGCGGCTGCGCCAGGTCGAACGGGAACTCCATAACCACTTCCTATTCCTCTCGGCTTGTGACGGATCATGGCAGGAGTGGGCGCCGGTGCGTCTTTTGGATCTTGTTCCGCCATGTGTCGCCGAGCCGTGCCTCTGCCGCAAATTCCGGCCAGTGCTAACCCCCGCCTCTCTGGAGGGATTACTCTCTTGATATCATCTTCTGGACAGTAGCATTGGCGTTCAGCATCATATTTGTCAAAGGCCATTTCCCTGATTTTGGCATCAGGGATTCCTTGATGGACGAAAAGACAATCGCTCGCCATCCCCCTCCGCTGTTCACGTCTACGATCTGCCGTGACTGACAACGGATTATCAGACTGTAACTTCAGACCTCCTGACATAGGGGCATTGTTTTCGCTCTAAAAGTATCCACGCCTCTTGGCTCATGCAGGCCGTGGCTATTGGTTCATATGATGGGCCGAAGTGTCCCCGAGAAGAGCCGCTGATCGTTTCGTGGGTGCGAACCCAAACCTGTCCGCTTTTCCGTGTGATGGTCTTTCATCACCGCCAACCTCGAACCCAAACCTGCCAGCTTTTTCATCTTCTGATCAGCCGTTGACACCCTCAATGGATAACGATCCGTCTGATCGCCGGTTCGACCGACTCATGGCTTATCTGGGATTGGAGCCCGAAGCTTTTCGCCAAGCTTGTGGCGGCGGGTTTTGACTTGCTGACGTATCGCAAGGGTCGCTTCCGGCTTCTGCCCAGGTCTCGGTTCCGCCTGCATAAAGGCGTGATCAACGGACGCG